>Ga0075367_10001249_pt1 | contig 10723 bp, 5 predicted proteins | sample EndMethybrTD3032_FD_71399 | JGI IMG/M metagenome (GOLD analysis project Ga0075367, IMG submission 71399) | Populus endosphere microbial communities from Tennessee, USA - Endosphere MetaG P. TD hybrid TD303-2 | ecosystem: Host-associated > Plants > Roots > Endosphere | place: USA: Tennessee...
GCGCACCCGGCGCACCCCGCTCTTCCTGTTCCATCTGCCGCGCGGCCTCCTGCAGCTGGCGCCGCAGCTCTTCCTGTTCGCGCGTCAGCGTCTCGAGGCGGCGCTTCAGTTCCTCCGCCGAGAGTCCGCTCCTGGCCAGCTCCTGCTGCTTGCGCGTCAGCTCCTCCTGCCGGCGCGCGAGATCGCGGATCTTGTCCAGCGCGCTGCCCGTCTGCGGCTCCGGCTGCGTCTCGATCTGGGCCTTGTTCTCGTAGTTCGTCTTCTGCTGGCGCTTCAGTTCGCGGTCGAAGAGCGTCGACAGATCCTGCGTCTGGCGGTTGCCCCACGCCCCGCCGCCGTTCCCCTGCTGCTGCGCGACCTCGCGGCGCCGGATCTCCGCCTGCGCCTGGAGGAGCGCGTTGAGCGCCGCCATCTCGTGCGGAATGGCGCCGCCCGTTTTCTGGTTCTGCAGCTCCTGCGCCGCGCGCCCCATCGCCTGCACCGCCTGCTGGACGGGATCGCCGGCCGCGGGTTGTGGCTGCGACTGAGCCCCGCCGAAGCCGAAGGCAAGGGCGGGAGGCTGCTGCTGGCCGAACCGGCGGCGCTGCTGCTGCGCGCCGGCGGCGCGCTCGGCGCGTGCCTTCAACTCGACCTGCGCGTCGGCGACCCCCTTCACGTCCGACACCGAACGCCCCGCGCCGGAACGCCGTTCGAGATTCCAGGTCGCGCTGATGATCTCCTTCTGCGCCGAGATCAGCCCGTCGAGCTGGGTGGCGGTCGCGGCCTGCATCCCCGCCTGGCTCTGCGCGAGCGCGTACTCCTCGTTGAACGGCTTCACCTCGAGAAAGAAGATCTCGCTCCGCGCCATCGTCGATCGCTTCGCGCGCGGGACGTCCCACGCGCGCGCGTAGTAGGCGATGACGTCGCCGGGCTTCACCTTCAGGTCCTCGGCCGCCAGCATGCGGGCGCCGATCCGCGCGAGATCGGTCCCGGAATGCGACGAGAACGGCACGATCGTCTCCGCGCCGCCGCCGACCGAGTAGACGAGATCCATCTTCTCGATCCCGAAGTCGTCCTCGGCCCGTACTTCGATCGGGACTTCCTGCAGCGGCGTGATGCCCTCGTCGCCGCCGGGACGCAGGATGCGGACGTCGGGCGGACGGTCGTCCATGACGCGCACGAAGTACTCGACGCTCTCGGAGGTCAGCCCGTCGGGATCGACGAGTCCGACGCGATACGCGCCCTCGCGCGCGATGGTCAGCGGCGCGGCGAACGTGCGATCGTCCACGCGCGTCAGCGGCGTCGCCGGCTGTCCCGGCGCGAAGGCCAGCGTGCCCTCGCGCACCGGCTTGTCGGCGTGCACGATCACGCGGACGCGCGTCCCGGCGGGACCGAAGACGTCGCCGCCGTCGCGATCGAGGCGCGGCTTCAGGCCGGTGAACGCCGGGAAGTCGTATTGCAGATCGATCCGCTGCACGCGGGCCGGATGAAGCGCGGTGACCGCGTAGGCGCGTGAGGCCGCGGGACCGGCGGAGACGAGATAGTGGAACGACCGCTCGACCCTGGGCACCTGGAAGCGATAGCCGTCGCCGGTACGTTCCATCGGGAGCGTGACGGTCTGCCCGCCGGCGTCGAGCGTGATGCGCGCGGTGAGCCGATCGAGCCGGCCGGCGCGGCCGCTCACGGTCGCGAGAATCGTGGCGGGCGTGCCGGCGGCGACGCGCATGTCGCCGGGCGCGACCGCCAGCGTCACCGATCCGGGAAAGATGCCCACGTAGGCGGCCTGCGCGGCACGCTCGAGAAGCGGCGCAGCCAGCACCAGCGCAAGCGCACCGGCCGTCAGGGCGCCTGCGGCCCGTGCCGCCGCCCCTCGCGTCTCGCGCCGATCGACGATGCGATCGAGATCGAGCGCCGCGAGCGTGCGGGCCGCGGAGGCGACCACCATCGGCGCGAAATCACGGGTACCGGCGCCGCGGCCGGTGATGTCGACGGCCGTCACGATCGCGTCGGCACACTCGGGACAGCGTTCTTCGACGAAGCGCGCGACGCGGCGGTCGTCGGGACGCCGGCGCAGCGGCCACAGCAGCACGGCCCCGAGACCGGCCACGGCGGCGACGGTGACGAGCGCGAGCGCCAACGCCGCGGCATCCGACTCCGGGACGAGGCGCGCGGCCCCCGCGGCAAGCGCGAGCACGACCGCCGCGGCCATCGCCGCGCGTGCGGTGGCGTTGAGCGCCGCCGTGCGCAGCCATCGCGCGCGGACGCGGTGGAGCTGCGCCGAGAGATCCGTTCCGTTCGCTGAATCTGCCATCATCTCGCCCCGACGAACGCTTCGACCACGAGCGCCGCCAGCATCAGCATCAGCCCGTAGCGCCAGTAGTTCTGCTGCCCTTCCGCCTGCGCCGCCAGCCGTTCGGTGCGCGGCCGCGCCTGCGACGCCGTCCGCGTCACCAGCGTCTGGAACTCCGACGGCGTGACGCGGTCGATCCGGCTCTCGCGCGGGTCCACGTTGACCGCGAGCGTGCGCCCGCCGGACTCGACCAGCCCGGGCGTCGGCGCGACCCCCGCGGGCACGTCCGCAACGAGGTACATGGAGAGCACCGGCGTGCGCGCCGAGAGATAACGCGCCGTCTCCTGCGCGAACGGCACGAACGACGCGTGCAGCGGAAAGTCGTTCCAGCGGCGATCGAGGTCCGACGTGAAGAGCAGCACCCGTCCGGGCCCGCCGGTACGCTCGGCCAGCGCCGCCTGTCCGTTGGTGTACTGCGCCACCACGCGCCAGCCGCTCCGCGCGTCGATCTGCCACGCGCGATCGAACGTCACCTGGCCGAGGTTCGCCGCGACGGCGTCGAACGGCCGCAGCACCGGGTGGCGCAGATCCGTCGCCGCGAGAACGCCGGCATGCGCGACTTCCCGCGGTTGGATCGGCGGCGTCCAGTTCAAGACCGTCGACAACACGGCGGGATCGACGTCCGGCGACGCGGCGACCAGGAGCCCGCCGCCCGCCTGCAGGAAGCCGCGCACGGTGTCCCCCGCGCGCCGATCGAGGCCGTGCGTCGAGAGCAGCACGATCGCGCTCTCATGAGCGAGGTCGGACGCCGCCATCGCCGACAGCGCCTGCCCCGCCACGCTCTTCACCTCGAAGTCTGGCCCTTCGTCCCCTTCGGCAGTCAGCGCACGCGTGAGATAGAACCCGCTGGTCGATCCCGATGCGCCCGTCACCACGAGGACGCGCGGCACCGCGCGCGCCTGCTGCACGGCGTAGCGCGCGTTGTCGGCGGCGTACCCGTCGGGCTCGTCTTCCGCGAGCGCCACCGCCGCGCGCTGGACGTCGGCCCCGGCGTCGAACGCGACGTCGGCGACGCCGCCCGCCGGAAGAGTCACCCGCCTGGCCGCCAGCGCACGGCCGTCGGCCGTGGCGCTGACCTCCACGGCGCGGGCCGCCGTCCCCGCGTTGCGGATGGTGGCGGTGATCTCGCGGCGTTCGATCGCCGCGTTCGACACTGACAGATTCCCGCCCGCCGCGCCCGCGTCGCGCACGATCAGCTCGATGCCCTCCGGCAGGACCGCTCCCGCCTGATCGAATCCGCTCCGCTGCAGGTCCGAGACGATGACGAGGCGCCCCGACGGTTCGTCCATCAGGAGCTCGGCCGCCTTGTCGAGCGCCGACGCGTAGCGGGTGGCGCCGAAGCCGGGCTCGATCGCGTCCACGGCGGCGCGCGCGTCGGCGGCGGTGCCCGGCGGCGACATCACGTCGGTGCGCTCGTCGAACGCGATGAGGCCAATGCGGTCGCCGCGGGCGTCGTCGATCGCCTGTCGGGCCAGCTCACGCGCGCGCGTCATGCGCGACGCGGCCGCCATGCTGAACGACCGATCGACCGCGACCACTGTCATCCGCGTCGATCCCGGCGCCGCGGCGCGGTAGGGCCGCGCGAACGAGGCTGCCAGCAGCAGCACGGCGCACACGCGGGCCGCGAGCAGGATCAGGTCTCGCAGCCGGTGCCGTCGGGTCCGATCGATCGTCGTCTTTCGCAGCAGGTGTACCGCCGTGAACGGCACCGGCGGCGCCACGTCGCGCCGCAGCAGGTGCAGCACGATCGGCAGCGCGATCAACGCGCCGCCAAGGAGATACAGCGGTGTCAGAAACGACACGGCCTATTTCCTCCTCGCTCGCGCGTCGAGGTATGCCAGCAACCCGAAGTCGAGCGGCTTCGACGTATCGAGCATCAGGAAGTCGATGCCGTGGCTGCGCAGCTCCTTCTCGTAGCGGCTGCGCAGGCCGTCGATCGCCTCCAGGTAGGCCTCGCGCACGCGCGATGGATCGGCGGTCACCTCGTCGGCGCTCTCGAGATCGGTGAAGCGCGAGGCCCCCTTGAACGGAAACCGGATCTCGTACGGGTCCAGGACCTGGAACACGATGACGTCCGTCCCGCGGAAGCGCAGGTGCTTCAGCCCGCTGACGACCTCGTCCGGATCGTCGAGCAGGTCGGAGACCAGCACGACGAGGCTCCGCTTGGTGAGCGCGTCGGCGAGCTGGTGCAGCGGGCGGCCGACGTTCGACCGCGTGCCGGGGACGACGCGGTCGAGCGCGAGCAGGAGCGAGTGGAGATGCCCCGGACGCGCCGACGCCGGTACGCGCGCGGTGATCCGATCGTCGAACTGGATCAGCCCCGTCGCGTCGCGCTGTCGGCTCATCAGGTAGGCCAGCGACGCCGCCAGCACGCTGCCGTACTCCACCTTCGTCATCGGCGCGCCGCCGCGGTACGCCATCGACGCGCTGACGTCGAGCAGCAGGTGGCATTCGAGGTTCGTCTCCTCCTCGAACTTCTTGACGTAGTGCCGATCCGTCCGCGCGTAGACCTTCCAGTCGAGCGTGGACAGATCGTCGCCGGGCAGGTACTGCCGGTACTCGGCGAACTCGACGCTGAAGCCCTTGAACGGGCTGCGGTGCAGCCCCGACAGGAACCCTTCGACGACCGTACGCGCCTTCAGCTCCATCGAGCCGAGCCGTGCGATCACGGCAGGATCGAGAAAGCGGACGTCGCGGGGAGCGGCCGTCGGCGCGGGCATGGCCTACATACCGCTGCGCGGCGGCGGAACCGCCTCGATGAGCCGGTCGACGAGGATGTCGGACGTGATCTTCTCCGACTCGGCGTAGAAGTTGGGGATGATGCGGTGCCGCAGGATCGGGTGCGCGAGCGCGCGGATGTCGGCGACCGACACGTGATACCGCCCTTCCATCAGCGCGCGCGCCTTCGACGCCAGGATGAGCGACTGCGACGCGCGCAGGCCCGCGCCCCACTTCACCCAGTCCTTCACGAACGGCAGATCCTGCTGCCGTCCCGGCCGCGACGAGTCGACCAGGCGCACGGCATAGCGCGCCACCTCTTCGGCCACGACGACCTGCCGCACCAGGTGCTGGTATTCGAGGATGTCGGGGCCGCCGAGCACGCGCGCCGGCGCCGGCGCGTCCGTGCCCGTCGTCTGCGTCACGACGCGCACCTCGTCGTCTTCCGACAGATACGAGACGACGATGTTGAACATGAAGCGATCGAGCTGCGCTTCCGGCAGCGGATAGGTGCCTTCGAGCTCGATCGGGTTCTGCGTCGCGAGGACGAAGAACGGCCGCTCGAGCGGATACTCGCGGCCGGCCGCCGTGACGTGGTATTCCTGCATCGCCTCCAGCAGCGCCGCCTGCGTCTTCGGGGGCGTCCGGTTGATCTCGTCGGCGAGCAGGATCTGCGCGAAGACCGGCCCCTTGACGAAGCGCAGGCTGCGGTGCCCGGCGTCCTCGTCGAGCACTTCGGTGCCGGTGATGTCGGCGGGCATCAGATCGGGCGTGAACTGGATCCGCTTGAACGACAGGTCGAGAATCTCGGCGAGCGTCCGGATGAGGAGCGTCTTGGCGAGCCCCGGCACGCCGGTGATGAGGCAGTGCCCGCCCGTGAACAGCGCCATGAGCACCTGGTCGATGACGCCGTCCTGGCCGACGATCACCTTGCGGATCTCGCCGAGGATGCGCTGCCGTCCGTCGGCCACGCGCTCGGCGAGGGCGGGCATCCCCGCGGATGCCTGTGCGGAAGTCGTATGCATCAGTGTGTAAGCGAATAGATGATTTCGTTGATTTCCATCCGGTACGCCATCGCCGTGTACTTCACGTAGCCCGGATACTCCGCCGCGTTCGACCACTCCCAGCCGTCGCCCATGTCGACGTTCCAGTTCGCCAGCACCATCGCGCGGCCGTTCTCGTCCTCGATCGCCCGCAGGTGGGCGACGTAGCCCCCCTTCTCCCACGTCCGCCCCTGCAGGAACGAGCCCAGCCCGGGCGTCTGCGGAAACCCGTCGGGAATCCTGTAGAAGCAGCTGAAGATCGGGTGCTCCTTCGGCAGATCGACGAACGAGCGGTTGGGGAACACGCGCTTCATCTCCGACTCGACGTTGGCCCACTCGATCGGTCCGTGGAAGTCGTCGAAGGTGAGCGTCCCGCCGCGCAGCAGGTACTCCCGCAGGATCGCGACCTCGCGTTCGCTGAGGCGCAGGTTGCCGCCTTCGACGATGTAGATCCAGGGATGGTTGAAGAGCTCGGGATCCTCGAGCTTGAGGTCGATCGGATCGTTGACCTGGATCGCGGTGGCGGTGCGGAGACGGCGCGAGAGGTTCCACTCGGCCGCCGGCGCGTCGATGTACCACGGCTCGTCGAACGGACTCAGCCCGCGGCGCGGCGGCATCGTCCACGCCGTGTAGTGGATGCGGACGAAGCCCCACTGGAGTCCGGCGAAGCGCGGGTCCGGCGCGGCGGGCACCGGCGGCGGCTGGGCGCTGACGGGCACGCTGACGTCGGGCGCGGCGAGCCACAACGCCGCTCCCAGCAGCGCGAGCCCGGCCACGCTCCGCGCGCGCGTCAGCATGTCAGCGGCTCGACTCTCCCCCGACGGCGTTCAGGAGCAGTTCCTGCGCGCGCTCGAAGCTCGGCGCGATCTCGAGCGCGGCCAGCGCCTGCTTCTTGGCCTCGGCGCGGTTGCCGACGAGGAGGTAGCTCTCGCCGAGATCGCAGTGCGCCGCGGCCTTGTCGGGAGCGCCCGTCTGGATCGCCGCGCGGAACTCGCGCGTGGCGACGCCGGCGTCGCGCTTCTTGAGCGCCATCCGCCCCCAATTGGTGTGCGCGGTCGCGTCGAACGGATCGAGCGACACGATGCGCGTGACGGCGAGCGTCATCAGGCGCTCGTCGCCGGCCGCCTCGGCCAGCGTCCAGAGCTTGCGCGCCGCCTCGACGTTGGTGTGATCGGCGCCGATCATCGCTTCGTATTCCCGCAGCGCGCGCGGGCGATCGTTCAGCTTCTCGGCGAGCGCCGCCATGATGGCGTAGGGGCTCTCGTCGCCGATCGCGTTCGGCACCAGGACCGCGGCGCGCTGCAGCGGCGCGAAGGCGGAGGGATCGCCCGCCTTGGCGAGGGCCTGCCCGAGCGCGAGCTGCGCGATGTAGCTTTCCGGCTTCGCGGCCGCCGCCGCCTTCAGCGCCTCGATCGACGAGGCGTCGACCTGCGTGTCGACGTCGTGCAGCGCGCGGCGCATCGCGCCGAACTTGTCGTCGAGGTGCTTGGTGAACGAGCCCTGCAGGCCGTCGAAGTCGACGTTGATCGCCTTCTTCAGCGCGGCGTCGCTGTCGACGCCGTCGGCGAAGGACCGCACGAGCGTGTTGAGCGCCTGCTGGCCGCGCGTCGACACGATGTGCTCGACGAGGAGCGACGCCTGGTAGTAGGCCAGGGAAATCGTGTCGGGCCGCGTGAAGCCGGCGTTGAGATCGCGCAGCTTCAGCACCTTGCCCTTGTCCATCGCGCGCGCGAAGGTGACCTCCATGTCGCGCCCCCACTCGGGGCGCTGGCGCGATTCCTCGTAGACCGAGATGCCTTCGGTCAGCCAGCGCGGAATGCGCTGCTTCGACATCTGCAGCGTCACGACGTGCGCGAGCTCGTGCCAGAGCGTCGCTTCCCAGCTGAACGTGCCGGGCGGCCGCGCCTTCGGCGAGTCCATCGTCACCACGTGGCCGAAGCAGGCGCCGAGCGCGCCGATCATGCCGGGCAGGCCGAGGTTGCGGACGGCGAAGTCGTCGTGCTCGGGGAACACTTCGACGTAGATCGGCCCTGTCGGCGTGAAGTTGTACCGCGCCGCCAGCGTCTTCATCGCCTCGCGCGCCAGCGGCAGCGCGTACTCCTTGAGCACCGGCGCTTCCTCGCGGTGCATCTTGAAGATCAGGTCGCCGTCGCGCTCGACGGTGAACTGATCGAGCTTGTCGAGCATCTGCAGCAGGTTGTAGACGATCCGATCGTACGGATCGGCGCGGAACGATCGCTCCAGCGTGCGCCGCGCGGTGGGCTCGTCGCCGGTGCGCAGGAGGTGCATGCCGAGATCGCCCGCCGCGCGCGCGTTGGCGGGATCGAGCGCGACGCCCTTTTCGACCAGCGTCGCCGCTTCCTCGAACCGGTAATGGCTCGCGGCGTGCTGCCCCGCGATGCGGTACGCCTCGCCGTATGTCGGGTTCGTGTCGAGCGCCGCCGCGATCTCGCGATCGAACGTCGGGGCGTCGTCCTTGACGAACGCCATGCCGGCGCGGCGCGCGTGCGCGGCCGGATGACCGGGATTCACCGCGAGCACCTTGTCGATCTCGGTCTTCGCCTCGGTCTCGCGATCCGCGTCGAGGTGCAGGTCGGCGAGCAGCAGGCGCGCGTCGGCCAGCTCGGGATCGATCGCGATCGCCTTCTCGGCCGCGAGCGCCGCCTTGGGGGGATCCTCGTCTTCGAGCACGCGCGCCACGCCGGCGTGCGCGGGCGCCCAGTCCGGATCGGCCGTCAGCGCCGCCTGGAACGACTTGAGCGCCTCGGCGACCTGGTGCTTCTCGAAGAACAGCTCGCCCCAGAATGTTTCGACGATGGCGGGATCGGCGCCCGCGCGCTCCGCTTCGCGAAACAGTCCGTTGGCTTCGCGCGGACGGTTGAGCGCGCGCGCGGCGCGCGCCGATCGCAGCAGGCCCCACGCGTCGGACGGGGTGCCGGCCTGCCGCATCACCGCGTTCAGGATCGGCGTCGCGTCGGACGGGCGCCCGGTCGCCAGATAGAGAAGCGCGAGCTCGAGCGCGGCTTCACCGGCAGGCTCGCGCGCGGCCACGGGCTCCAGCATGGCGACGGCGTCCTTGTACTTGCCGCGGTGCGCCGCCAGCTGAGCGAGCACCACGACCGCCGCGGGATCCGACGCGCCTCGCGCAGCCGCCAGCCGTTCGGCGTCGGCACGTTTTCCATGCGCGATCGCCGTCGCGGCGGCGCGCGTGAAGTCCCCCTGTGGTCCCGCCTGTCCGCGCACGGCCGAGCCGGCCGACACCACGCACACGAGCAGCACGATGATGGCGAGCAGGCGCGCGGGATGCGACAAAGACTTCATGGAAGTTTGGCTCGATTATAGTGCCGCCGCGCGGCACATCGGCTGGCGTAGCTGACGCCGTGCCGCTTGAGTTTAGACGCCGGCCGCAGGCTGGAGGCTGGAGGTTGGGTGCTGGAGGTTGGAGGTTGGGTGGTGGAGGTTGGTTTCCGGAAGGCTTGCGGCATTCTGGATTGCATCATTCAGGGATTGACGCCACTCCCCTCCTGACACGATCCCAAAAGCGCCAAGCCTCCCCGAAACCAACCTCCAACACCCAACCTCCAAACACCCAACCTCCAGCCTCCAGCTTCTGCGTGCCATGCGCGGTCAGAATAGCGGGCGCCAGGTGAAGAAGAGTGCGGCGGCCAGCCCCTGGCCGGCGGCGAACAGGATGATGAACGCCGTGACGACTCGCGGCGGCAGGACGGCGGCCAGCGCGAGGAAGACCGGGAACAGCGTCGCCGTCAGCCGCCCGATCGAGAGGACGCCGCCCGCCAGCATCGGCGGGACGACGTTGACGAGCACGAACAGGGCGAGCGCCGGGCCGAGCCGCCGGTAGATGGGCCACAGCATCAGCAGCGCGAAGATCAGGCCCATGCTGTTCAGCGTGTCGAAGGGAACGCCTTCGACGACGTGCAGCAGTCCTTCGTCGGTGATCCAGCCGTAGGCGCGCTCGACGGGGGCGAGCCCCGAATACGAACGCCCCCACGCTTCGTGGAGCCGCGCCCAGCCGAAGAAGCTGCCCGTTAGCCGCTGCACGTAGGCGCTGAAGAGCAGCATGCCGATGCCAGGCATGGCGGCGCTCGCGAGGGACTTGGGAATGTGGAGACGCAGCAATGTGGAACGGTCCCGCGCCTGCCACAGCCGTTCGGCGATGAGACACGCGAGGACGGCGCTCAGCAGGCAGCCGTTCGGCCGCGTCAGGCCGACGAGCAGGCCCCAGAGCCCCGCCTTGATCCATTCATCGCGGCGGAAGTGATAGACGGCGGCGACGGTACCGAGCAGGAAGAGCGACTCGGTGTAGGGCGCGCTGAAGAACACCGCGAACGGATACGCCGCCAGCAGCGGGACGGCCGCGTCGGCGCGCGCCTCGCCGATCGTCTCGCGCGCCAGGCGCCAGAGGTACGCGCACGCCCACGCGAACGCCGCGATCGACAGGATCACGCCGCCCCACAGCAGCCGCGCCAGCCGCCGCTCCCTCGGCATGCCGGGGCCGAACGCGCCGATCGGATAGCCGGCCGCGCGCATCAGCATCGGGAACGCGGGGAAGAAGGCGATGTTCTCCTGCCGCTTGAAGTCGCCGCCGAACGAGTAGCCGTCGAGCGCGATGCTG
>Ga0075367_10001251_pt1 | contig 10716 bp, 9 predicted proteins | sample EndMethybrTD3032_FD_71399 | JGI IMG/M metagenome (GOLD analysis project Ga0075367, IMG submission 71399) | Populus endosphere microbial communities from Tennessee, USA - Endosphere MetaG P. TD hybrid TD303-2 | ecosystem: Host-associated > Plants > Roots > Endosphere | place: USA: Tennessee...
GGGCCGGAGGCCGTCGACTTGCTGGTCGATGCAAATTCGGTCATGCGCTTCGCCGCCGCGCGCATCGATACCAAAAACACCCACGGCACCGGCTGCACACTGTCGTCAGCCATCGCGGCCGGGTTGGCAAAAGGTCTGACGCTGAAAGACGCCGTGCGTGCAGCGAAAGACTACACCACGGCGGCGATTGCAGCCTCGCACAAGCTTTCGGTCGGGACCGGTCACGGCCCCGTGCATCATTTTCACAACTGGTGGTGAGGGCGCTTCGATGGACAACAACACGAAGATCAATCGGAGAAAATTGCTCGGTGGCGGCGTTGTAGCTGCGAGCGCAATTGCCGCGCCGTCGATTGCGCGTGCGCAGACTTTGCGCTGGCGCATGGTGACGTCATGGCCGAAACGTTTACCCGGTCCCGGCATGTCGGCGGAGCGCGTCGCCGAACGCATTGCGGCGCTGTCGGGCGGCCGCATTCAGGTCACCGTGCATGCAGCGGGCGAGGTTGTGCCCGCATTTGAAGTGCTCGATGCGGTCGGCGGCGGCGTTGCTGAACTCGGCCACACCGCATCGTTCTACTGGCAGGGCAAGCAGCCGGCGGCGGTGTTCTACACCACGGTGCCGTTCGGCCTGACGCCGCAGGAGCACGTCGCCTGGGTCGATGCCGGCGGCGGGCAGGCGCTGTGGGATGAACTCTATGCGCCGTTCGGCGTGAAGCCGTTCATGGGCGGCAACACCGGCGTTTGCATGGGCGGCTGGTTCCGCCGCGAGATGAAAAGCCTTGAAGACGTGAAGGGCCTGAAGATCCGCTCGCTCGGTCTCGGCGGCGAGGTGTTCCGCCGCTTGGGGGCTACGCCGCAGACGACGCCGGTAGGCGAAATCCTCACCAGCATGCAGAGCGGGTTGCTCGATGCGGCCGAGTTCGTCGGACCCGGCACCGACATCGCGCTCGGGCTCTATCGCGTGACGCCGCTTTACTATGGCCCCGGCTTCAACAAGCCGAACGGTACCGGCGAATGTCTGGTCTCGCTCAAGACCTGGAACGCGGCGGATGCGGAGACGAAAGCAATCCTCTCTCATGCCTGCGCGGCGGAGGCGAGTTTTGCCTTGTCGGAAATGGAGCGGCTCAATGCCGAGGCCCTGGCGTCGCTGGTGACGAAGAACAACGTGCAGGTTCGCTCTTTCCCGAACGACCTGATCACGGCGGCGCGGCGCGAAGCTGCAGCAGTACTGTCGGAACTCGCCGCGCGCAGCGACATCGCGAAGAAGATTCATGAATCCTATGTCGGATTCCGCGAACGCACCGCGCCGTGGTCGCGGGTGTCGATCAAGGGCGTGCTTGATGCAAGGGAGGGGTGACGCCTTGTAGCCCGGGTTGAGCGCAGCGAAACCCGGGAAGATAAGGTGCGACGCTCGAGACTGTCCCGGATTTCGCTTTGCTCAATCCGGGCTACGCGCTAGACCAGCGCGCAACGGAATGATGCAGGAGCCGCAATCGTGACCACGCTGCTACATGTTACCCGCCGCCAGGCCGTCACCGCGCTTGCCACCTTGGTGACCGCATTCGTCGCTATCGGCAGATCGAATAACGCACTAGCTCAGGGGAAGCGCATGACCACGCCATCGGGATTGCAGATCGAGGACACCAAGGTTGGCACCGGCGCGACGCCGCAGCGCGGCCAGACCTGCGTCATGCACTACACTGGCTGGCTCTATGAGAACGGCGCCAAGGGCAAGAAGTTCGACAGTTCGGTCGATCGCGGCGAGCCGTTCGAATTTCCGATCGGCATGAAGCGCGTCATCGGCGGATGGGACGAGGGCGTGGCGACGATGAAGGTCGGCGGCAAGCGCACGCTGATCATCCCGCCCGAACTCGGCTACGGCGCCCGCGGCGCCGGCGGCGTGATCCCGCCGAACGCGACGCTGATCTTCGATGTCGAATTGCTCGGCGTGAAGGGCTGATACTTAGCCATCCAGCGAAGACGGTCATTTCGTCATGCCCGGCACAAGGCCGGGCATGACAAAGAGGCATCGTGTCTTGGAAGAAGGACTACTTCCTGAACGGCACGATCTTCTGCGTCTGCTCGCCGAGCCCGGTGATGCCGAGCTTCACGACGTCGCCGGCCTTCAGCAGCTTCGGCTCCGGCTTGAAGCCGATGCCGACGCCCGGCGGCGTGCCGGTGACGATGATGTCGCCCGGCTCCATCACGAAGAACTGCGAGCAATACCAGACGAGGTGCTGGACGCCGAAGATCATCGTCTTGGTGTTGCCCTTCTGACGCTTCTCGCCGTTGACGGTGAGCCACATCTCGAGGTTTTGCGGGTCCTTGATCTCGTCTTTGGTGACGAACCACGGGCCGATCGGGCCAAAGGTTTCGCAGCCCTTGCCCTTGTCCCACTGGCCGCCCGACCGCTCGATCTGGAATGAGCGCTCCGATACGTCGTTCGACAGGAAATAGCCGGCGACCGCGCTCATCGCGTTTTCCTTCGTGAGATAGCGCGCGCGCTTGCCGATCACGATGCCGAGTTCGACTTCGTAGTCGAGCTTGGTCGATTCCTTCGGCACGATGGTGTTGTCGTTCGGACCGCAGATGCAGGTCGGCGCCTTGCTGAAGATGATCGGCTCCTTCGGCAGCGGCATGCCGGCTTCCGCGGCGTGATCGGCATAGTTGAGGCCGATGGCGATGAAATTCCGCACGCTGCCGACGCAGGGGCCGAGGCGCGGCTTGCCGGAAACCTTCGGCAGCTTGTCGAGCTTTGCCTTCTTGATTTTGGCGAGGCCGCCGTTCGCAAGCATCGCGCCGTCGATGTCCTTCACGACCCTGGAGAGATCGCGGATGCGGCCTTCGTTGTCGAGAATGCCGGGTTTCTCGCGGCCGGACGCGCCATAGCGAACAAGCTTCATTGGATGTTTCCCCTTCAAGGTTCCGTTGCAATGCAAAATGCGGCGCATCATGGGGGCCCCAAAAGGCCCGGACAAGCCGGAGGGCGCTTATGGCCCATTTGTGGGGCTCATACGAATGGGCTGTTTTGTGGGATTTGTGCAACACCCGCAGGCTTTTAGATTGCCTATGTCCGTTTGCCCAACGAGTCCCATTGCAATCGCTGCGGGTGGAGGCACGCTAGGCACGGATGCAGGCCCAACACGCTTAGAGGCAAAAAGAAAAAAGCGTGCGTAACTGAGTATCGGGGGAAATATGGTGACGCGTACAAGGCATCTCGCCGTTCTGAGTGTGAGCACGGCATTCGCAGCACTGCTGGTGTGGGACACGGCAGACGCCGGCGGCTTCGCAATTCGCGAGCAAAGCACCGAGGGTCAGGGCGCCTCGTTTGCTGGCGTCGCCGCAGGTGGCGCGCCGTCGGCGATGTTCTGGAATCCGGCGACGATGACCCAGGTTCAGGGCCGCACGTTGGAAGTCGATGCTGCCATCATTTTTCCAAGAGCGTCGCAGTCGGGCGCTTCGGCCATCACGACGCCGGCGCTCGGTTCGTTCGGGTTCACGGCCGGTCTCGACAATACCGGCTCGCCCGCATTCGTGCCGTCGAGCTACACGACCTGGCAACTGAACGATCGCTTCTGGTTCGGCATTTCAGTGAACTCGCCGTTCGGTCTGAGCGTCAATTTTGCGAACCCCAACTGGGCGGGCGCTGCCTACGGACAGAGCACGAGCCTCGCGACTTATAACGTTGCCCCGAGCCTGGCGTTCAAGGTGACGGATTGGCTCAGCGTCGGTTTTGGCGTGCAGGTTCAGTATGGCCAGGCCAACCTGACGAACTTTGACGGCGTGACAGGTTTCGGCTCGGCGCGATTGCTGCTCATCAGCGGCGACGGCTGGGGATGGGGCTGGACCGCAGGCCTGACGATTACGCCGACGCCAACGACCAAGATCGGTGTTGGTTATCGTTCGCAGATCGATCAGGAGATCGAAGGCTCGCTGTCCGGCGGCAGTACGCCGGGTGCAGTCAAGACGACACTCAAGCTGCCGGATATGATCAGCGTCGGTCTGCGTCAGGGCCTCGGCGCCGGCTGGACCGTGCTCGGCACGTTCGAGTGGACCAACTGGAGCCGGATCGGGACGTCGGTCATCTCGCAGGCCAGTGGCGCTACGGCGCTCTCCACCTCCGGCGCGGCGATCACGCTGCCGTTCCAGTACAGTGATGGATATTTCTACTCGGGCGGCCTCGAGTACGCGCTCAATCCGGCGTGGACGCTGCGCGCTGGCTTCGCCTACGAGCAGAGCCCGATCACGGATCTCGTGCGTACGCCACGGCTGCCGGACAATGATCGCTACTGGTACTCGGTCGGCGCGACCAACAAGATCAGCAACCGCCTGAGCACGGATTTCGCGTATTCGTTCATCGATGTGAAGGACACTTCGATGAGCCTTTCGCCGACGTCGGGCAATCCGTTCTACAACGGCGCCGTTACCTACAACGGTACGGCGTCGTCTCACATCCACATTATCTCGCTGGGTGTGAAGTATCGTTTTGACGATCCGCCGAGTGCGGGGCTGATTACGAAGTAATCGAATCGAACCGTAATTGCGAAAGGGCCGGCTCAATGCCGGCCCTTGGTGTTTGCCGTGTTGCTTCAGATCAGAATGCGGCCGGATAGGCGCCGCCATCGATCACCACATTCTGTCCGGTGATAAAACCGGCGTGTGCCGAACACAGGAACGCGCAAGTCGCGCCGAATTCGTCGGGTGAGCCGACGCGGCGGGCCGGGATCGTCAGGATGCGCTCGGCCCGGGCCTGCTCGGCGGTGAGCTTGCCGCCGCTTTTCTTGGCTGCGCCATCGAAGATCGACTGCAGGCGTTCGGTCTCGAACGCGCCCGGCAGCATGAAATTCACGGTTACGTTAGTTGTGCAACCTGCCGCGAGACGCCGGACAGGAACGCGGTGAGGCCGGCACGCGCGCCGCCGGAGAGGTCGAGGCCGGGCAGGGGCATTTTCACGCCGCCCGAGGTGATCGCGACAATGCGGCCGAATTTCTTCCTGATCATCGGGTCAATCGCACGCTGCACGATCTCGATGCCGGACAACATATTGGCGATGACGCCGTCGAGCATCTGCTGCCGCTTCAATTCACGGAAGTCGCGCGGCGGAGGGCCGGCGTTGTTGAGCACGACAATGTCAGGCTCGGGGCAGGCGGCAAACAGCGCGTCCTGTCCTTCGGCGGTCGCGACGTCGGCGGCAACCGCGATCACCTTGGCGTTGGTCGCGCGGCGGATGTCGGCTGCGGCTGCCTCGGCGGTTTCCTTGCTGCGGCCGTTGACGATGACTTCGCAGCCGGCTTCCGCGAGTTTCATCGCGCAGCCGCGGCCGAGGCCCTTGCTGGAAGCGCAGACGATGGCCTTGCGGCCGGCAATGCCGAGATCCATGGGAAATTTCCTTGCAGCGTTGATCGCAGGGCGCGCAGTGTCCCGGCGACTGGGTGCAAGGTCAAGTGCGCGGCGCCTCGCTCGGCTGCACGCTGCTCATGGGATTGCCGCGCCAGACGAAGTTCGAGCCGAGCCAGCCGTTGATCCACAGGACCGGCAGGAGGAGGTCGCGGGTGATCGCGTAAACCGGGTAGGCAACCGACAGTGGCCAGCCTGCCACGCGCGCGAGGATCATTTCCGCGCCGTACCAGAGAACGCCAAAGGCCAGCACCGTCGCGGTAACAGACAAGCCGGATTCCATCGCGAGGAAAACAGCTGCCGCAAGCGGCCAGTGTCCGCCGGCGAGAATCTCCGGAGCATAGACACTCGGGAACGATGCGCGGCGCAATTGCGCCCAGCGCACCTGCCGCCGCCAGATGTCGAGCGCCGAACGATAACCCAGCGGCTGCGGGAACGGTGCATCGGTGAGGCGCACGCGCAGCCCGGCGTTGCGCACGACTTTGGTCGAGGCTGCGTCTTCGGCGGCTTCAAGCCCCAGCAGGCGCATGCCCCCGGCATTTTCGAGAATGTCGCGCCGCCATAGCATCGTCTTGCCTTGCGCAAAACCGTTGCCGATCGTGTCGGACACGTATTGCCAGCGCGCCTGGTGAGCGTTGAGGAAAGCGCATTCGACTTCCGCCCAGAAACCTTCCGGGCATGAGCCTGACGGCGGTGAACAGACGAGGCCGGTGTCGTCGCGCCATGTTGCCATCAGGCGCGTGAGGTAATCGCGCGGCATCAGCACATTCGAATCCGCGAGAATGATCCATTCATGCTCGGCAGCGTTCCAGCCCTTGAAACAGTTGTTGAGTTTCGGATTGGCGCTGATGCGCTCGTCGCCGATCAGCAGGCGTGCCCGCGCATCGGGATGTGCGGAGATCAGACGTTGCACGACCGGCACTACCGGATCGCGCGCATGTGCGGCACAAAAAATGATTTCGTAGTCCGGATAATCGAGATCGAACGATGAGGCGAGCGTCGCTTCGACGAAGTTGTCGAGCCCGCAGACCGGACGAACAAGCGAGATGGCGGGTGTTTGTGTAGGAGCCGGCATTAACTGTGTTCGGGCCCGGCATCGCTTGAGCGCAATGCCGATGCTCACGGCATGCAAAATCACGGTTCCGGCAAGGAAAGCTGCTGCGGTGAGAATCGCGAAATTCATCGCGCGTACTGCTACCGGCAAGCGATGACATATCGGTGACGTCATCGTTAACCATTGCGCAACGGACGCGCTAACCATTGCGATGGAACCCGCGCGTCTACGTCACTGAAACGTCATGTCGAAGCGGCATAACGATCACGTGGACCGAACGATTCGAATGCAAATCTGGCAGTAAACGTGACGGCTGAAGACAATACTCATCGTTTGCGCACCCTCTTCATCTCCGACGTGCATCTCGGCGCACGCGGCTCCCAGGCAGACCGGCTCCTCGATTTTCTGCGCTGGTACGACGCAGATACGATCTATCTCGTCGGCGACATCATCGACGGCTGGAAAATAAAGTCCGGCTGGTACTGGCCGCAGTCCCACAACGACGTCGTTCAGAAATTGCTGCGCAAGGCGCGCAAGGGTGCACGTATCGTTTATGTGCCTGGCAACCACGACGAATTCCTGCGCGAATATTACGGTACGCATTTCGGCGGCATCGAAGTCGTCGAGAACGCGATCCATACCGGCGTTGATGGCCGGCGCTATCTCGTCATTCATGGCGATCTGTTCGATCTCGTCGTCACACAAGCGCGCTGGCTCGCGCTCCTTGGCGACAAGGCTTACGATATCGCTATCGTTCTCAATCGCTGGTTCAACGGCATTCGCCGCCTGCTGCGCATGCCGTACTGGTCGTTGTCGCAATGGGCGAAGCAGCGTGTCAAAAACGCTGTCAACTACATCGGCGCGTTCGAGACGACGCTGGCGCAGGAAGCCCGCCGCCATGACGCCGAAGGCGTGATCTGCGGTCATATCCATCACGCCGCGATGCACGACAAATTTGGCGTGCGCTACATCAATTGCGGCGATTGGGTCGAAAGCTGCACGGCGATCGCCGAGCATGAGGACGGGCGGATGGAAATCATCACCTGGACCGACGCCGCGGCGAAGCAGCAGGTTCAAGAGTTGCTGGCGATGAAGCCCAAAGCGGCTTGAGCGAGCTTTCGCGCCGTTTTACCTGCCGATTTTCAAGGCTCTTGCCGGTGCTGCCGCTGCGGCAGTACCCTTGCCGTATGCCAGATTCCAAGACCGCTGCCGCGTTGCCGACATCCGCTGATGTCGATGCCGCGGTGCGCCGCCTGTCGGGCGTCGCGCTGCACACGCCGCTGGTTTCCTCGCCAACGCTCGACGCGCTGACCGGCGGGCGGATTTTCCTGAAAGCCGAGACGCTGCAGCGCACAGGCTCATTCAAGTTTCGTGGCGCCTATAACAAGCTTTCCGCGACGCCCGTTGCCGAGCGCGCGGGCGGCGTCGTGGCGTTTTCGTCGGGCAACCACGCGCAAGGCGTCGCGGCGGCGGCAAAGCTTCTGAACATGCCGGCGGTGATCGTAATGCCGTCGGATGCGCCGCGCGCCAAGCGCGAGCGCACGGCGGCGCTCGGTGCGGAAGTCATCCTCTATAACCGCGAGAATGAAGACCGCGAGAAAATCGCCAACGATATTGCGTCGAAACGCGGCGCAGTGCTTGCGCCGCCCTATGACGATCCGTTGATCATCGCCGGCCAGGGCACGACCGGACACGAAATCGTCGACGACCTCGCCGCGCTCGGTCTGTTACCCGATATTATTGTCGTCAATGCATCGGGTGGCGGTCTTGCGGCCGGCGTCGCACTGGCGGTGAAGTCGCGTGTGCCGAATGCGCAACTCTACACCGCCGAGCCCGCGGGTTTCGACGACCACGCGCGTTCGTTCAAGAGCGGCCAGCGCGAACGTAATGCCAAACCCTCCGGCTCGATCTGCGACGCGCTGATGGCGCAGTCGCCCGGAAAACTGACGTTCGAGATCAATCGCGCTTTGATCGGCGCAGGTGTTTCGGCGACCGATGAAGAAGCCGGCCGCGCCGTGGCGTTCGCATTCCACGAACTCAAGCTCGTCGTCGAGCCCGGCGGCGCGGTGTCGCTCGCAGCCTTGCTCACCGGCAAGATCGACGTGCGCGGCAAGATCGTCGTTGCGATCCTCTCGGGCGGAAATGTCGATCCCGATCTGTTTTCGCGACTGGTTGCCTGAGCGAAGCCACGACCTTGAACAACCCCGCACCTTCCGGCGCATATTTTTCGCTGCGCCTTTCGGCGTTTTTCGCAACGCTCGGCATCGCGACCGGCATCGGCATGCCGTTCTTCCCGGTCTGGCTCGATTACAAGGGCCTGACGCCGCAGGAAATCGGCATCGCGCTCGCCGGCCCGATGGTCGTGCGCATGATCTTCGTGCCGCTCGTCACGCGTCTCGCCGACCATTTCAACATGCTGCGCGGCGCGATCATCATTACTTCCATCGGGTCCATCGTCTGGCACGTCGTGATGACGTCGGCGGATGGCTTTATCCTTATTGCGAGCGTCATTGCGCTGGCGGCTATATTTTATACGCCGACCTATCCGCTGGCTGATGCCTATGCGCTGCGCGGTCTTTCAGCACGCGGCAAAGCGTATGGCCCAGTGCGGCTGTGGTCGTCAGCGGCTTACATCGTTGCAAATATCTGCGCCGGGACCGTGATCGGCTGGCTGACACGGCCGAGCATCATCTGGCTGATTATCGCCGCCTATGTCGTTGGTACGGTGTTGGCCTGGTTGCTGATCCCGCTTCCGCCACACCGTGAAATCGCCGGCGAACAACAACCGCCGCAAAAGCCGGTGTGGCAACTACCCGCCTTCGCGCTGGTCCTTCTTGCCTGTGCGCTTATTCAGTCGAGCCACGCGCTTTACTACGGCTTTTCGACGCTCGACTGGACGAAGAAAGGCTTAAGTGACACGACCATCGGCGTGCTGTGGGCTATCGGCGTCGTCGCCGAAGTCGGCCTGTTCGCAGTCTCGTCGTTCGTCAATCGTCATATCAGTCCGATTGCGCTCATTCTTGCCGGAGCGTTCGGCGGCATCGTGCGCTGGACCTTGATGGCGTTCGATCCGCCCTTCGCGCTGCTGCCGGTGCTGCAATGCCTGCATGCGCTGACATTCTGCGCGACGCATATCGGCGCGATGCAGTTCATTACGCATGTGGTGCCGCCCGGTCGCGGCGCGACTGCGCAAGGCGACCTCTCGGCATCGACCAGCGTTGTGTTCGCCGGCGCCATGGGGCTGTCGGGTGTTCTATTCAGCGCCTATGGTGATCTCGCTTACGCCGCGATGGCCCTGTTGGCGGTGGCCGGCGCGATCGTTGCGTTCGCCGCCTATTCGACCTGGCGCGATCCGCACAAAGATCGCACGCTAACCCCATAGCGCAGGTTCGGGCGGATACATCGTGCCGCCGTCGTAACGAATTCCGGCCGGGCGATCCTTCACAAGTAAAAGCGGCCCGTCGAGATCGACGACGTCGGCCTGCTGCGCGACGAGCATTGCAGGGGCCATGGCGAGCGACGTTCCGACCATGCTGCCGACCATGATGCCGAGGCCTTTGGCTTTCGCAGCCTCCGCCATCTTCAGCGCTTGCGTCAGCCCGCCAGTCTTGTCCAGCTTGATGTTGACGAAGTCGTACTTGCCGGCGAGCGCGTCGAGCGAAGCGGTATCGTGGGCGCTTTCGTCGGCACAGATGGGAACTGGGCGCGCCATTTTTGCCAATAGCGCATCGTGTTCGGCGGGCAACGGCTGCTCGATCAGCGTCACGCGCGCGGCAACACAGGCGGCAAAATTCTCCATCAGATTTTTCGCGGTCCAGCCTTCGTTGGCGTCGACAATCAATTCTCCATCTGGCGCGGCGTTGCGCACGGCGGCGATACGCGCCGGATCGCCGTCCGCGCCAAGCTTGATCTTGAGAAGGGGATAGCCGCGAGCCATCTGCGTCGCGCGCGCCATGTCCTGCGGCGTGCCGATGGAAATTGTGAAGGCTGTGCGGACCGGGTGGGGCGAGGGGAGGCCGGCCAGCGTGTGAACCGGTGTGCCGCTCCGCTTGGCTTCAAGATCCCACAGCGCACAATCCAGCGCATTGCGCGCCGCGCCGGCGGGCAGGGCGCCTTGTAGAGTGGTGCGGTCCAGGCGGCCAGCGGCAAAGGCCTCGATCGCCGCCAGAACGCTCTCTACGCTCTCGCCGTAGCGTGCGTAGGGCACGCATTCGCCGCGCCCAAGAAAGCCAGCCTCGACCAGTTCGACCACCACGACCTCGGCCTGC
>Ga0075367_10001252_pt1 | contig 10712 bp, 7 predicted proteins | sample EndMethybrTD3032_FD_71399 | JGI IMG/M metagenome (GOLD analysis project Ga0075367, IMG submission 71399) | Populus endosphere microbial communities from Tennessee, USA - Endosphere MetaG P. TD hybrid TD303-2 | ecosystem: Host-associated > Plants > Roots > Endosphere | place: USA: Tennessee...
CGAGCGCCACAATGCGATGTCGCTCGAAATGTGGGACGCCACGCGGCGCATTCTCGACGACTTCGAGCATGACAAGGACGTGCGCGTCGTCGTGCTGACCGGCGCGGGCGGCAAGGCATTCGTATCGGGCGCGGACATTTCCGAATTTGAAAAACTGCGTTCGAGCCAGGAGCTGATCGAGAAATACAATTCGGTGAGCGACAAGGCTTTTACGGGCATCAACGACTTTCCGAAGCCGACGATCTCGATGATCCGCGGCTATTGCATCGGCGGCGGCCTCGGCTTGGCTTTGTGCACCGACATGCGCATCTGTTCGGACAATTCGAAGTTCGGCGTGCCGGCGGCGAAGCTCGGCCTCGGCTACGGCTACACCGGCGTGAAGCGGCTCGTCGATCTCGTCGGGCCGTCGTTCGCCAAGGAAATTTTCTTCACCGCACGCCAGTTCGACGCGGAAGAAGCCGCCGCCATGGGCCTCGTCAATCGAGTCATCCCGTCGGCGGAACTCGAGAGCTATGTGAAGAACTATGCCGATACGATCTCGGGCAACGCTCCGATGACGATCCATGCGGTGAAGTTCACGGTGGCGGAAGCCGTCGTCGAAGATCGTGACCGCAACATCGCGAAGGCTGAGGCGCTGGTTGCCGGCTGCTACGCCAGCAACGACTACAAGGAAGGCCGCAAGGCTTTCATGGAAAAGCGCAAGCCGGTGTTCAACGGGAATTGAGCCTCGCTGTCATTGCGAGGAGCGAAGCGACGAAGCAATCCCGGTCAGGCGTGCACACCTGACCGGGATTGCTTCGTCGGCCTTACGGCCTCCTCGCAATGACAAAGGGTAACGTGCCCCGCCGTCTTTATCTTTCCTTTATATCGCCAACCCCCATTCCGCATCGCTTCCTTAGCTCGCTCTCTCTAGTTGATCGGCAGTTGTCCGTATCGACAGGAGAGCGCCATGCTCGACATCATCCTATTCGCCCTCGGCCTTGCCCTGTTTGCGGTCTCCATCGGCTACGCCGTCGTCTGCGAACGGCTGTGAGGCGGCGATGCCCTTCGATTATTCGCTCGCCGGCCTCGTGACCGCAGGCCTGCTCATTTACCTCACCTATGCCCTGCTGCGGCCCGAACGCTTCTGAAAGGCGCGCCATGACGCTCGTCGGTTGGCTACAAATCATTCTCTATTGCGTCATAATCGTTGCGTTGACGCCCCTCCTTGGCGGCTACATGACGCAGGTGTTCACCGGAGAGCGAACGTTTCTCTCCCCCGTGTTGCGTCCCGTCGAGCGCGCGCTCTATCGCGTAAGCGGCGTGGACGAGATGCGCGAGCAGCATTGGCTCACCTACACCGTTGCGATGTTGCTGTTTCATGCGGCGGGCTTTGCGCTACTTTACGTGTTGCTGCGCACGCAGGGCGCGCTGCCGTTCAATCCCGCGGAGATGACGGCCGTCGGACCTGAGCTTTCGTTCAACACGGCTGTCAGCTTCATCACCAATACCAACTGGCAGAATTACGGCGGCGAAAGCACGCTGTCCTATCTCGTGCAGATGCTCGGCCTGACGCATCAGAATTTTCTCTCGGCGGCGACTGGCATCGTGCTTGCAGTCGCATTGATACGCGGATTTACGCGCGCATCGGCAAAGACCGTCGGCAATTTCTGGGTCGATATCACGCGCTGCACGCTCTATGTCCTGCTGCCGGTCTGCATTCCCTACACGCTGTTTCTGGTCTGGCAGGGTATCCCGCAAACGCTTGGCGCTTATGTGGATGCGACCACGCTGGAAGGCGCGAAGCAGACCATCGCGGTCGGGCCCGTGGCCTCGCAGGTCGCGATCAAGATGCTCGGTACCAACGGCGGCGGTTTCTTCAACGCCAATGCGGCGCACCCGTTCGAGAACCCGACGGCACTGTCGAATTTCGTTCAGATGATTTCGATCTTTGTGCTCGGTGCGGCGCTGACCAACGTGTTCGGCCGCATGGCCGGCAACCAGAAGCAGGGCTGGGCGCTGCTCGCTGCGATGGGCGTGCTGTTCCTGTCCGGCGTCGTCGTCACTTACTGGGCCGAAGCGAACGGCACCGCGACCCTCAACGCGCTGGGCCTGACCGGCGGCAACATGGAAGGCAAGGAAGTTCGCTTCGGGATCGTTGCCTCGGCCTTGTTTGCCGTCATCACCACCGCGGCGTCGTGCGGCGCGGTCAACGCCATGCACGACTCGTTCACCGCGCTCGGCGGCATGATCCCGCTCATCAATATGGAGCTTGGCGAAATCGTGGTCGGCGGCGTCGGTGCGGGCCTCTACGGCATGCTGTTGTTCGTCATCGTCACGGTGTTTGTCGCGGGCCTGATGGTCGGCCGCACGCCGGAATACGTCGGCAAGAAGATCGAGGCGAAAGAGGTGAAGATGGCGATGCTCGCCATTCTGATCCTGCCGCTGATGATGCTCGGATGGACGGCGATTGCCGTGGTGTACCCGCCGGCGGTGGCGTCGATGGCGAATGCCGGTCCGCACGGCTTTTCCGAAGTGCTTTACGCCTACACGTCGCAGGCCGCCAATAACGGCTCGGCCTTCGCGGGGCTCACCGGCAACACGCCGTTCTACAACGTGAGCGGCGCCATCGCGATGTTCATCGGCCGCTTCTGGATGATCATTCCGGCGATGGCGATTGCCGGATCGCTGGCACAGAAGAGAATCGTCGCGGCATCGAGCGGCACCTTCCCGACGACCGGTGGCCTGTTCGTCGGTTTGCTGGTCGGCGTCATCCTGATTGTCGGAGGCCTCACGTTCTTCCCGGCGCTCGCGCTCGGCCCGATCGTCGAACACCTCGCCATGCAAGCCGGCAACGTTTTCTAAGGACCACTCTCATGGACACTTCCAAAGTTCGCAAGCGCTCGGCTTCGAATACGCTGTTCGATCCAAAAATTGTCGCACCGGCCATCGGCCAGGCATTCGTCAAGCTCGACCCGCGCACGCTCGCCAGGAATCCGGTGATGTTCGTGCTGGAGATGGTCACGCTGCTGACGACCGTACTGTTGGCGCGCGACATTGTCTCCAGCGCGCAGAGCATTCTGTTCGAAGCGCAGATCGTGATCTGGCTATGGTTCACGGTGCTGTTCGCGAACTTCGCCGAAGCGGTGGCGGAAGGGCGTGGCCGTGCTCAGGCCGATACGCTGCGCAAGACCCGCACCGAGACGCGCGCCAAGCGGCTCATTTCGCCGGACAACCACGCACTTTACGAAGGCGCCGTGGCAGAGGAGCTTGAAGCCGGCGATCTCGTCGTCTGCGAGCCGGGCGATGTCATTCCCGGCGACGGCGAGGTCATCGAAGGCATCGCGTCGGTGAACGAGGCGGCGATCACCGGCGAATCCGCGCCGGTCATCCGTGAGTCCGGTGGCGACCGTTCCGCCGTAACCGGCGGCACGACGGTGCTGTCGGACAAGATCATCGTGCGGATTACATCATCGCCCGGCACGTCATTCCTCGATCGCATGATCAAGCTCGTTGAGGGTGCGGAACGCCAGAAGACACCGAACGAGATCGCGCTGACGATCCTCCTCGTCGGTCTCACCATCATCTTCGTATTCGCCACGGCGACGATCCCGAGCTATGCGGCCTATGCGGGCGGCGCGATTTCGATTGTCGTACTCGTCGCGCTGTTCGTGACGCTCATTCCGACCACCATCGGTGCGTTGCTCTCTGCCATCGGCATTGCCGGCATGGACCGGCTGGTGCGGTTCAACGTGCTCGCCATGTCCGGCCGCGCGGTGGAAGCAGCGGGAGACGTCGATACGCTGCTGCTCGACAAGACCGGCACGGTGACGTTCGGTAATCGCCTCGCCACCGAGATGATCGTGGTGCCGGGCGTGAGCGAGCATGAAGCCGCAGAAGCGGCGCTGCTGGCGAGCGCTGCGGACGAAACGGCCGAAGGCCGCTCCATCGTCACGCTGATGCAGGAGAAATACGGTGTGCAGCGGCAATCTGCGCCAGCTGACGCAAAGTTCATCGAATTCTCCGCGATGACGAGGCTCTCGGGCGTCGATATCGGCGGACGCGCCTTGCGCAAGGGCGCCATCGACTCGGTGCTGAAATTCGCCATGCAGGCCGGCAAGCAGAACATCACCGAGCCTCCGGCATTTCGCGCCGCGGTCGAAAAGATCGCGCGCTCCGGCGGCACGCCGCTGGGCCTTGCTGACGGCGGCAGGCTGCTGGCGGTGATCCATCTCAAAGACGTGGTGAAGGCCGACGTGAAGGAGCGCTTCGCCGAACTGCGCCGCATGGGCATCAAGACGGTGATGATCACGGGCGATAACCCCATCACTGCGGCGGCGATTGCGTCCGAAGCCGGTGTCGACGACTTCATTGCCGAGGCGACGCCCGAGGACAAGCTGCGCTACATCCGCGGCGAGCAGGCCAACGGGCGGCTGATCGCCATGTGCGGCGACGGCACCAACGACGCGCCGGCGCTGGCGCAGGCCGACGTCGGCGTCGCCATGCAGACCGGCACGCAGGCGGCACGCGAGGCCGGCAACATGATCGACCTCGACTCCAATCCGACCAAACTCATCGAGATCGTCGAGATCGGCAAGCAACTGTTGATGACGCGCGGTGCGCTGACGACGTTCTCGATTGCCAACGACGTGGCAAAATACTTCGCCATCATCCCGGCGATCTTCCTCGCGTTCTATCCGCAGCTTGGCGTGCTCAACATCATGCAGCTGGCGACGCCGCAGAGCGCGATCCTGTCAGCGATCATCTTCAATGCGCTCATCATCATTGCGCTTATTCCGCTTGCTCTGAAGGGCGTCGCCTATCGGCCTATCGGCGCCGGCCCACTGCTGCGGCGCAATCTGCTGATCTACGGCGTCGGCGGAATCGTCCTGCCTTTTATAGGAATCAAGGCGATCGACCTTGTCGTCACCGCTCTGCAACTGGCCTGAGGAGAACTGCGATGCTGAAGGAAATCCGCCCCGCCGTCGTCGTACTCATTGGGCTCACCGCCATCACGGGGCTCGCTTATCCGCTGGCGATGACCGGCATCTCGAACGTGCTGTTTCCGCAGCAGGCGCAAGGCAGTCTTGAGGAGCGGGACGGCAAGGTGATCGGCTCGGCGCTGATCGGTCAGGAGTTCACCAGCGACAAGTATTTCCACGGCCGCCCGTCGGCGACGACCGCACCCGATCCCAAGGACGCCAGCAAGACAGTCGGCGCGCCCTATAACGCTGTGAATTCCATGGGCTCCAATCTCGGGCCGACCAGCAAGGATTTGGCCGACCGGCTGAAGGGTGATGTCGAAAAGCTGAAAGCCGAAAATCCGGCCGAGCCGGTGCCGGTCGATCTGGTGACGACATCTGGCAGCGGCCTCGACCCGCACATCTCGGCCGACGCGGCGTTTTTTCAGGTGCCGCGCGTCGCCAGGGCCCGCAACATTTCGGAGAAACTGGTTCGTGCATTGGTGGCAGGCCAGATTGAGGGGCGCGCAGCGGGCTTTCTCGGGGAACCTCGCGTTAATGTGTTGAAGTTGAACCTCGCGCTCGACAAGTTGGGAACGTAAACAAGGCTTCGCGACGGAGGCCCATGGCCAGCGAACAGGCGCAACGCGCTTCTCCTGACGCATTGCTCGCCAGGGCCCAGAAAGCGGGCCGTGGCCATCTGAAGATTTTTCTTGGCGCGGCTCCGGGCGTCGGAAAAACCTATGCCATGCTCACAAACGCCCGCGCGGAAAAAGCGGGCGGGCGCGACGTTGCTGCAGGGCTGATCGAGACCCACGGCCGGCGCGAGACCGAACAACTCACCGAAGGCCTTGAGGCGCTGCCGCGCAAGTCCATCGTCTATCGCAATCAGGTATTGCGCGAGTTCGACCTCGATGCGGCGCTGGCGCGGCGGCCGAATTTACTGCTGGTCGATGAGTACGCGCACAGCAACGTGCCGGGCAGCCGCCATCCCAAGCGATGGCAGGATATCGACGAGTTGCTCAAGGCCGGCATCGATGTCTGGAGTACGCTGAACATCCAGCACCTCGAAAGCCTCAACGACGTCGTGCAGAAGATCACCAAGGTGCGCGTTCGGGAAACCATTCCCGACATGGTATTCGACAAGGCTGACGAGGTCGTGCTGGTCGATTTTCCCGCCGATGAGTTGCTCAAGCGCCTGGCCGAGGGGAAGGTCTATGTGCAGGACACCGCCGCGCGTGCGGTCGAGAGTTTCTTCAAGCCGCAAAACCTGACGGCGTTGCGCGAGCTCGCCTTGCGGCGCGCGGCGGCGCGTGTCGATGCCGATCTCGTCGAGCGCATGCAGGCCGACGCCATCGAAGGCCCATGGGCCGCGGGCGAACGCATTCTGGCCTGCATCGGACCCGATCCGATTTCGCCGGTGGTGGTTCGCACTGCCAAGCGCCTCGCCGGTCTGATGGATGCACCCTGGATTGCCGTCACGGTCGAGCGGCCAGGCGTCAATCCTGACGATCCTGCCAGAAAACGCCTCGATGATGCGATGGCGTTGGCGCGCTCGCTCGGGGCGGAAACTGAAACCCTCACAGGATCGGATATTCCGGCGGAATTGCTGCGGTTCGCCAAGTTCGAAAATGTCACGCAGATTGTGGTCGGGCGCCCGCGCGGCGGCTTCATCAATGAACTGCTGCGCCGCTCGCTCCCGCATGAATTGGTGCGCAGAACGCAAGACATCGCCATTCATCTCGTCACTCGAGAGGCCGATGGCGAGGCGGGGCCGCGCAGATTGTGGCGGCTCCCAAAGCTGGGGGCGGGTCCTGCAGCTTTTCTCTATGCCACGCTCCTTGTCGCGGCCGCGACGGCGGTCGGAACCGGGCTGACCAAAATCACGCCGATCCCGAATCTCTCGATTGTGTATCTCTTTGCCGTCCTGCTGACGGCGATCAGCTTTGGAATCTGGCCGGCGATCTACGCGTCGCTGATTTCATTTGGCGCCTACAATTTCTTCTTTATCGAGCCGGTCTACACGTTCACGATTGCCGAGCCTTACGAACTGCTTGCGCTGGCGATCTTTCTCCTGGTCGCGATCATAACCTCGGCGTTGGCGGGCCGGGCGCGACAGCAGGCAAACATTTCAGCGAGCCGCATGCGCGCCATGCGCCGGCTTTACGAATTCACGCGCCGGCTTTCGGGTCTGGCGACACTCGACGAAGTGGCGGAAGGCGCGGCGAGCGAAATTCACACGAGCCTCGGACGGCCGGTTGTCGTATTGCTCGCTCACGGTGAGGAACTCGACCTCACTGCCGCCTGGCCGCCGGAAGACGCGCTCGACGCAGCTTCGATGACGGCGGCGCGCTGGGCCTATCAGCACAATGAGCCAGCGGGAGCGGACACCGGTACGTTGCCGATCATCCCGTGGTACTTCATCCCGCTGCGCATCGGTGACAAGACATTGGGCGTGATCGGCACGGCCAAGGAAAAGGACAGGGGCTCGCTGGATTCCGAGGGACGCGCCTTGCTCGATACGCTGGCGGAACAGACGGCCGCAGCAATTGATCGGGCTATGCTTTCGCGCGAAATGGTGAGCGCTAAAACCGCTGCCGAAGCCGAAAAAGTCCGCAACACCATGCTGGCATCGATATCCCATGACTTCCGCACGCCGCTGTCTTCGATACTGGGATCGGCGAGCAGCCTGATCGACTATGGCGACAAGCTGGAGCCAGCCGCCAGAACCGATTTGCTGACGCAAATAAAAGCAGAAACCGAAGGTCTCGACGACCTGGTGCGCAATCTTCTGGCCGTCACGCGTATCGACGCCGGCGCGCTGGAACTTCGCCGTGACTGGGTCGATTTGCGCGAGATCGCGCAGCGTGTCGTCAGCGCGATCCGCCGGCGCGGCGCGGCACAGCATTTCGAGGTGGCATTCCCGCCTGACTTTCCGCTCGTCCAGGTGGACGCGGCTTTGATCGAGCAGGCGATTGGAAATATCGTTGCCAACGCGGCGGCGCACACGCCGGCGATTACCAAGGTTGCGGTTGATGCTGTCGCCAGGCCCGACGAGGTCGTGTTGCGTATCACCGACGACGGCCCCGGCATCGCGGCGGAAGCCTTGCCACGCATCTTCGAAAAGTTCGTTACGCTGAACAGTGCCACCAACGCCGATGGCGGGCAGGGTACCGGGCTCGGGCTCGCCATTGCCAAAGGCATTGCGCAAGCGCATGGCGGAATGATCGAGGCGCAGAGTCCGGTTACCGACGGCCGGGGTGCCCGGTTCACGCTGCGGCTGCCGCGAACGGAAGGCAAGCCATGACCGGAAAGATGCGAGCGCTCATCGTCGATGACGAAGCCGCCATTCTGCGGTTCCTGAAGCCTGCGCTTGAAGCGAACGACTACGACGTCTTCACGACCGGCACGGTTGCCGATGCCGTCAAGCAGATTGCGGTGACGACGCCGGACGTTGTGTTGCTCGATCTCGGCTTGCCGGACGGTGACGGCAAAGACGTGATTGCGAAGGTGCGGGAATGGTCGGATGTGCCGATCATCGTCTTGTCGGCGCGCGAACGGGAAGCCGAAAAGATCGAGGCGCTTGACAAGGGCGCAGACGACTACGTCAACAAGCCGTTCAACGTCGGCGAATTGCTGGCGCGCATGCGGACGGCTTTGCGTCACCGGATGCAGCGAAAAGCGGAAATTCCCGTCCTGCGTATCGAGAGCCTCGAAATCGATTCAATCCGGCATCGCGTGACGCGGGCCGGCGCGGACGTGAAGCTGACCCCGAAGGAATTCGAATTGCTGTCTTTCCTCGCCCGGCATGCCGGCCGGATCGTGACGCACAAGCAAATTCTGTCCGCAGTGTGGGGTCCGGCGCACGTCGAAGACACGCAATATCTGCGTGTTTACATCGGTCAGCTTCGACAGAAGGTCGAGGATAACCCGGACGATCCGAAGATCATTCTGACGGAGCCGGGCATCGGGTATCGGATTGCCGAGAACTGACGCCATTGAAAATGGCCACGAGGAAACGCGAAATTACCCGAACGTCGCCTCGGTAATTTTCTTGAACCACTCGTCGGCGGACTTTGCCTCTTCCGCGCGCCGGGTGCGCGGCGCATCGACGGGACTCGTTCCGCCGCCGCCTTCAATCTCCAGAAACTGTCCGTCGGTCGGCTGATAGGTGCCGGCGATCGAGATGGCGTAGTCCGGCGCGATCAGGCTGTAGCAAAGGCTCGTCAGCTTGCCCGGCGCCGGCGTCTTGCCGTCGAGAAGCTGCGCAATCGCGTCGGCACAGATCGCGCCTTCGCTCGCGGCGGCCGAGGCCGACTTCGGCATTGCGCCGGCAATCGCGGCATCGCCGATGACGTGGATGTTGGGCTGCAATGTCGATTCGAAAGTGATCGGATTGACCGGGCACCAGCCGGTGCGGTCGGTGACGTGCGCGATGTCGGCGATAGCGCCGGCCTTCTGCGGCGGGATGACGTTGCCGACGTCGGCTTTGACTTCATCGAAGTCGGTCTTGAAAATTTTCTTCGCCACGTCGACGCTCGTCACCGTGCCACCGTCCGGCACGCCATGCCATTCGATCATGCCGGGATAAAGCTCGCTCCACGCCTTCTGGAACTGCGGCTGCATCGAGAAGCGTTCCTTGGCGTCGAGGATGATGATCTTCGAGCGCGGCTTGTTGTTCTTCAGGTACCACGCGATCATGCTCGCGCGCTCGTAAGGGCCGGGCGGGCAGCGCGCCGGATTGGCGGGTGAAGAGATCACCACCGTGCCGCCGTCCGGCATCGCCTCGATCTGCTTGCGCAGCGCGATCACTTGCCCGCCGTCGGTCCAGGCGTGCGGCATGGCCTCGACCGCAGCAGGGGAATAGCCGGGCAGCGTGTTAAGCTTGAGTTCAATGCCGGGTGAGAGCACCAGCCGGTCGTAGGGAAGCTGTGTGCCGTCCGTGAGCGTGACGTTTCGTGTCGCGCCGTCGATGCCGGTCGCGGCCTGGTTGGCGACCGTGACGCCGGTCGCGGCGACGCGGCTGTAGCCGAATTGCTGGATCGATAATTCCCGGATGCCGCCGATCACGGCGTTGGCCATCGGACACGCCGAATAGGTCGCGTTGGCCTCGACCAGCGTGACGACCATTTTAGGATTGGCCTTCTTGAGCGCGCGGGCACAGGCGGTCCCGCCGAAACCGCCGCCGACCACCACAACCCTTGGTCCTGCCCCCTGCGCCAGCGCAGGCATGGGGAGCGCCAGCGCGGAACCGGCGAGCTTCAGGAAGTTACGGCGGGTTGTTCGCGTCATGTGGCACCGGGCGGTTGTGGGTCGTCCCATGGCGCTGGCGCAGATGCGCTCCACGGAACTTGCCGGGCTTCAACGCAAGACAAGCGCATTTGTTTTGACTAAACAAGGCCATGGGAAAGACCCGCCCGAGGAAACGCCATTTATGACCGAAGTAAAGCTTGAGCCCCGCAAACCCTATGTCGGTCGTTGGATGCCGCGGTTGGAAGATTTTCGGCTCATTACGGGGCAAGGGCGATATACGGACGACGTTTCCTTCCCCGATCAGGTTTATGGAATTTTTGTGCGCTCGCCGCATCCGCATGCGCGGATCGTGAAAATCGATACTGCGGCTGCGAAGAAAATGAACGGTGTCATCGCGGTGCTGACGGTGGATGACTACCTTGCCTCGGGCGCGAAGGGCGTCAATCAGAGCGCAAATCCGGCCGACGTCATCGACTACAAAACCAAGGCCTTCGGTCATGACGGCCGCGCGGTGTTTGA
>Ga0075367_10001253_pt1 | contig 10708 bp, 9 predicted proteins | sample EndMethybrTD3032_FD_71399 | JGI IMG/M metagenome (GOLD analysis project Ga0075367, IMG submission 71399) | Populus endosphere microbial communities from Tennessee, USA - Endosphere MetaG P. TD hybrid TD303-2 | ecosystem: Host-associated > Plants > Roots > Endosphere | place: USA: Tennessee...
GGCCTCTCCGACCTCGGCGACCGGTTCCGGCTGACCGCCAACGCCGTCGACGTGATCGCCCCCAGCCAGCCGCTGCCCCTCCTGCCCGTCGCCCGCGCCGTGTGGGAGCCGCGTCCGTCACTGGCGGAGTCGGCCGAGAGCTGGCTGCTGGCCGGCGCCCCGCACCACACCGTTCTCAGCTCCGCCGTCGGCCTCGAGACACTCACCGACTACGCCGCCATGACCGGCGTCGAACTGCTCACCATCGACGAGACCACGACCACCGGCCAATTCGCCAAGGAAATCCGCTGGAACGCCGCCTACCACCGCCTCGCCCAGGCCCTGTGACGTACGACCAGCACGAAGGAGACCAGCGATGACCGTACCCGTCCGTGACGGCCTGCGTCAGGAGGTCCTGGCGGCGAACCTCGCCATCCCCCAGGTCGGCCTCGCGACCCTGACCTGGGGCAATGTCAGCGGCGTCGACCGCGAGGCCGGCGTCTTCGTCATCAAGCCCTCCGGGGTCCCCTACGAGGACCTCGCCCTGGACCACCTGGTGACCGTCCGCCTGTCCGACGGCGAGGTCGTCGACGGCGAACTGCGCCCCTCCACCGACACCGAGACCCACCGCTGCCTCTACCAGGCCTTCCCCTCCATCGGCGGCATCACCCACACCCACTCCACGCACGCCGTCGCCTTCGCCCAGGCCCGACGCGACATACCCGTCCTCGGCACCACCCACGCCGACACCTTCAACGGCCCCATCCCCTGCACCCCCGACCTCACCCGCGAACAGTGCGCCACCGACTACGAGTACAACACCGGCCGCATCATCGTGGACCTGCTCAAGGAGGACGACCAGCGGGCCATCGAGGTCCCCGCCGCCCTGGTCGCCAACCACGGCCCCTTCACCTGGGGCCCGAACGCCCGAAAATCCCTCGAACACGCCATCATCTGCGAGGCCGTCGCCGATATCGCCCTCCACACCCTCGCCCTCGCCCCCACCGCCCCACCGCCCCCACACCTCCTGAACCGCCACTACACCCGCAAACACGGCCCCGACGCCTACTACGGGAATCCGGACATGCCGGCAGCCACCGGCTGACCGCTGAACGGGGGCGCAGTTTCGCTCCGGTACGGAAACGGTCGTCACCCTGGACGTCATACTGACCCGGTCGGACGGTCAGACGTCGTCCAGGCGGCGAATGTCCTCCTCGTCCCAACTCGAGGAGGATGGTGCCGGCCATGGTCCCGTAGTTCTTGTTGTACGAGGCGAAATTGGCGACGTAGAACGCGAACCCGGCGGACGCTGCCAGCCCGATCCCCAGGGCCGGCAGACTGCCGGGGGCGATCCACCGGAAGACCTTGACCTCGGCCATCGACCACGCTGTCAGTGAAGACCACGAGCAGCGCGCTGATCGCCGACAGCAGCATGAGCACCACCGTCACACCGACCCGCACCGGCAGGACCTTCCACACGGGGCGGCCCTCCGGCATGTCGTAGACGATGTCGCGTGCGGAGCCAGGGGCAAGCTGTCTGAGATTCGACAGCACCTTGTCGGTGGTCGACTTCCCGGTCTTCAAGCTGCCGTTGAGCACCGCGGCCCAGACAACCTTCGGCAGCTTCGTCGGCGTTTCGGCTGCAGCCCGTTCGACCTCACGGTCCGGCCCTGCACCTGCGGCGACGCCACCTGGGAGGCCGAGGCCTCGTCTCGTCCGTCCTCTCGTCGGGCAAGCCCGCCCACGCCCCGTGGAGGGGTGGCCTGCGGGGCGGGCCGCCCCTCGCCGGAGTCGGGTCTGGTGCGACAAGCGCCGGATGGCGGTCAGTCGGCCTGGTGGGCCGTGAAGTCGTATGTGCCCGGAGGCAGTTCGGAGATCGTGACACGTCCGTCGACGATGCCGACCGTGTCGTCCGGGCCACGGTGTCCGTCCCACACCAGGCGGCCGCCGGCCCGCACGGTCAGGCGACGGCCGTCCCCCGGCAGGACGACCGTTGCCCGTGTCCCTCCGGGGACATCGAGGGTGAGGCGGAAGGTCCGTGTGGAGTTCTGCCAGGCGACGCGCAAGGCGCCGTGCGGGGTGGGGAGTTGACCTTGCGCCCAGGCGACGTCGCCGGGATGCGGACGCACCTCCCAGGTGGCGTATCCGGGGGATGTCGGTCTCGCGCCCAGCAGTTGGTGGGTCAGCGCCGGCAGGACACCGGTGGACCAGCCGTGCGCCATGCTGGTGTAGGCGTCCTCGTACAGCGATCCGTCGGGGCCGATGCCTTCCCAGTGCGTGATGCCGGGGTCATGGCCGTCCATCCAGCCGTAGGTGCGCCTGATCTGGTCGAGTGCGGAGTCGGTGCGCCCGGCGGTGAAACGGGCCACGATCTCGGGATAGGAGGTGAAGGCGTACACCCGCTGGGAAGCGCCGTCGAAGAGTGTGTCGTTGTCCATGAACGCGTTGCCGTAGGGGCGTTGGGTCGTGGCGTCGAAGTGGGCGAGGGCGGATGCCGAGCGGTCGGCGTCGGCGACGCCGGTGGTGATGGCCAGGGCGTTGCCGTCCTGTGCGTGACGCACCGGGCCGGTGGCCGAGTCGAGGTAGGCGCCCGCCGCGGCGTCCCAGAGGTGCGTGTTGATCGCGTCGGTGACCGCATCGGCGCGTTGCGTCCAGCGCTCCGCGTCGGACGCGTGGCCCATCAGCCGGGCGAGCCGGGCAGCGTCCCTGAGCGCCTGTACGTACAGGGCGTTGTAGTAGGTGACCCTTCCGCCGCGTCCCAGGAAGGCGTAATCGCCGTATCCCCCGGTGTCGTTGAGTCCCTTGCTGAGCAGTCCGGCCTCGTCCGTGACGCTCGGGTACCAGACGTCCAGCACCTTCAGCAGGTTCGGGTAGTAGCGGGCCGCGTACGCCCGGTCGCCGGTGTACAGCACATAGTCCCAGCTGCAGGTGACCCACCACAGCGGATAGTCGAACAGCGGAAGTGCGTAGGCGGCGATGGAGGCCGGTGGGATCCAGCCGTCGGCGCGCTGGTGGTCGGCGAGGTCGGCGAGCACATTGCGTGCGGCGGCCGCCGCGTCGTCATGGGTGAGGTACAAGGTCCTTGCCGATACGGCCAGATCGCCCACATAGGGGTCGCGGTCGCGCTTGGCCCCGTCGTGCAGGACGAGCTTGCCCTCCAGTGAGGCGCTCCAGGCGTTCCGCGGATCGACGTCGTCCTGGCGGAAGGTGTCGGTGACGAGCTCATTGGTGTACGCCGCCCCGTACCAGTAGCGGTTGAGATCGTCGTCGGAGCAGAGGAACCATCCGCGGTAGGTGCTCGGTGTGCCCAGATAGGCGGTGAAGTCCAGGCTGACGGAGTCGATTTCGACCGTCCCCCAGGGCTGGGCCGCCGGGGCGTCGGAGTCGAGGGCGTCGAGTGTGATCCTCAGGTAGCGGAAGCCGTGCAGCCCGTCGGCATAGACCTTGTCGTCCGTCTGGAAGCCCCTGTGGTCGGTCCAGTCGGCACCCTGGGCCGGGACGGCGAACTGGTCGGTTCCCCGGCCGGCGCCGCCGGACTGGTCGGAGCGCGTGAAGTCGGAACGCTCGGTGAGGAACTGGCGTGTCTCGGAGAACGCCAGACGCACTCCGGGCGAGTTGTCCGAGGCGGAGGTGAAGCGGACGCGCGGATACCCCACGACGACCTTGCCGAAGTCGATCGTGACGCTGGGCGCTGTCGGCGGTTCGACGGGCTCGGGCCACACTTCGTTGATCCGGGTGAACGCCCCGCGAGGGGTGTCCTGGACGGCCGTCACGCTGATGCGCACCCTGCTCGTCGACACCGGGGTACGGAAGGGCACCGCCCGCTGGATGACATCGTTGTCGGAGATCGTGGCGACGGTCGTCCAGGCGCCCTCGGTCCAGGTGTCGACCGTGAAGGCGGTGGGCACTCCGTCGCTGTTGGAGATCACCGTGATCCCGGACATCTGCCGAGGCTCGGGCATGGTGATGGTCAGGGTGTCGGGGAAGGCGGCCGGCGTGTCGTCGTTCCAGAAGGTGTCGGCGTCGCCGTCGATGGCGTTGGCGGCGTCATAGGTGCGCGGTCGTCCGTCGTTGCCGTTGTTGCCGGCGTGTGCGGTCGAGGCTTCCGCCGTGCTGCCTTCCGGCCAGCGCGGTGCGGGGCTCGGCTGGGGACGGTGCAACACCGTTCTGGCGCCGCCCGGCTTCAGCAGTGCCTCGGGGCTGCGCACGTCACCGGCCGAGTCGAGGACGCGCTCGGGCCGCACGGTGCGGGACCCGGGCCCTTGGACGTAGCGCTGCCAGCCCGCGCCGACGCGTGGCGCGCCGGGCACGGGAGCCGTCCGCGCGTCCGCCCTGGGGGCCGCGACGACCGGGGTCGTGCCCGCGGGCCCGACGGCCAGGGCCACGGCGCCGGCACCGGCCGCGATGACCGTGCGGCGGCGGGGGTCGGGGTGTGCGGGGCTCTGCGATGTGCTGCTCGATGTCATGGCACCTCGTCTCTCACAGGTGACTTGAAACGATTCAATACGTGGGAGCAGGGTGACGCTATATCAAGACGCGTACGGCGTACAGATTCCTGGCAACTTCTCTGCCCCGGCCCGGCGTTGCGCGGTCAGCGTGCGATGCGGTGCTTTCGGCCGCCGCGGCGGAAGCGCACGGCGGCGTAGGCGAGGTCGGCGAGCAGCACGCCGGCGCCGATGACCAGGAGATAGAACAGGCCGTGTGCGGCGAATCCGATGATGCCCAGGACGAGGGCCACGAGGACGAGGAAGAGGAAGACACTCATCAGCACTCCCGGCGGCTCGGTTCGTACGTCGTGGGTTCGTTCAACGGCGGGCCAGACGGCGTTCGCCGCCGGCTCCCGGTGCGTAGTCGAGTTCGTAGTGCGCGAAGATGGCCGGCTCGTCCGAGGCCGGCAGCTCGCCGTCGGTGTCGATCGCCGGGGCCTGCTTCACCACGTCCCTGGGGTGGGTGATCTTGAGGTAGCCGGGCCCCACGGTCGCACCGGACAGAGGCACGAATACCAGCCGCCGGCGAGTGGGAAGACCCACCGTCACGGTCGCGAAGAAGGGCTGATCGGTCGCGGTGTCCACGTAGATCGCCTCCAGGACACCGATCTTGCGACCACGCGGGTCGACCACGTCGTGACCACGCCATTCGCGAATGTCGCCTGCCTCGAACATCATGGGCCTCCGTGGTGGGGGTACCCCCGATCGCGCTCCTGATGTCTCGGAAGCCGTACGTGGAGGCTCACTCGTCGGAGTCGATGCCCGTGATCACCGCAGGGCCGAGAGGTGCGTTGTTCCGGTCCAGGCCCACGGCGTCCAGTGCGGCCTCCGCATGCCTACGGGCCTCCCGCTCGGCCTCGGGGCCACTGTCCGCGTCGATCGTGACACGAGCGGTGAAGGTGCCGTCGTCGTTGACGCTGAGAACGTCGAGATCCGCCTCGTTACCCAGACGCGTGTGACGCGGATCCGCCGGGCGCAGCGCCCGGACCAGCTCGGCCTGCGTGTCCTGTCCGACGGCGCCGGTGAACGTTCCCGGCACTGAGATGACATACGTCGTCATTGCGGTCCTCCCTTGCTCCCTTCCCGCCTACCCCGCAAGGACGACAAGATCCCGGAGGAGGCGGGCGCGCCGGCGTTGTGCGGGCCCGTGCGCGCGACCGCGTCAACAGCTGGGCAGCCGGGGGCAAAGGCAGGGGCAAGGAACGCGGCTGCGGGCTGCCACACGTGGCTCAATGGCCAACTGGCAACGCAGCGTTCACCCCCAGGCCGCCGGGGAACGCCAGGGTGCCGTCGTTGACAGCTCAACAGCTCGTCAGGGAGGGCATCATGACCGCAGGGGCGGGGACAACGGGCGGGTCGCAGAGGTCTTCCGAGGGGGTCAGCCGTCGTCACGCGCTGGGTCTCCTCGGCACGGCGGGGGCCGGTGCGGCCGTCACTCCGCTGGTGGGAGCGGGCACGGCAGAGGCGGCCCCGCTTGCCGCCCCGGCCTTCCATCTCACCGCGGACTCGTCCGGGGCGCCCCCGGTCCAGGGGCTGCACCTGACCTTCGGGGCCGATCCGCGTACCCAGATGACGGTGTCGTGGATCACCGACAGACCGGTGAACAGACCCGCGGTGCACTACGGCACCCTGGAGGGCGGCTTCGGCTCCAGCGCCAAGGCGCGGACCGTGACCTACGTGGACGGCACGTCCAGCCGTACCGTCTACGTCCACCACGCCGAGCTCAACCGGCTCGCTCCGGGCACGGAGTACGTCTACTTCGCCACCCACGAGGGCACCACACCCGACAGCGGCTCGTTCCGTACCGCTCCGCGCGGGCGGTCGCCGTTCACCTTCACCAGCTTCGGCGACCAGTCCGCCCCGCAGGTGACCTGGGCCGCCGACGGCACCGTCGCGCTCGACGCCAACTCCACCCCGGCGACGAAGGACATCGTCACCGGCATCGAGCAGGTCGCCCCGCTCTTCCATCTCCTCAACGGCGACCTGTGCTACGCCAACCTCGACGTCGACCGGGTCCGTACCTGGAACAACTTCTTCGCCAACAACAGCCGTTCCACCCGGTTCCGTCCGTGGATGCCGGCCGCCGGCAACCACGAGATCGAGAAGGCCAACGGCCCGCTCGGGCTCGGCGCCTACCAGACCTACTTCGACCTGCCCTCCACCGAGACCGACGCCGAACTCGCCGGGCTGTGGTACGCGTTCACCGTCGGATCGGTCCGGGTGATCGTGCTGCAGAACGACGACAACTGCCTCCAGGACGGCGGCGACGTCTACATCAGCGGCTACTCCGGCGGACGCCAACTCGCCTTCCTCGAGAAGGAGTTGAAAGCCGCGCGTGCCTCCGGTGACGTCGACTGGGTGGTCGTCGCCATGCACCAGGTCATGATCAGCTCCTCTGACGCCAACGGCGCCGACCTGGGCCTGCGCCAGAAGTACGGGCCCCTGTTCGACCGCTACGGCGTGGACCTGGTGCTCTGCGGCCACGAGCACAACTACGAGCGGTCGCTCGCCGTGCGGGGCGTCGTCAACGGCAGCGAGACACTGACCCCCCACCCGGTCTCCCAGGCCACCGACTCCATCGACACCGGCCTCGGCACCGTGCACATGATCCTCGGCGGCGGAGGCGTCTCCGGCACCACCAACCAGAAGTTCTTCACCGACGGCACCGCCAAGGTCATCACCGCCGTCTCCGCCTCCCCCGGTGCCAACGGCAAGCGCACCCCCACGTACACCAAGGAGGAGGCGGTCTGGACGGGCGTACGGGACGTCGAACACCCTTATGGCTTCGCCGCCTTCACCGTCGACCCCGGCCGGCACCCCGGTGACACCACCCGCATGCACGTGACCTACTACAACGTCGACAAACCCCACGGCGAACTGTCGGTCTTCGAGACCTTCACCCTCCACCGCCGCCGCTCCGACGGCCACGCCGGGTAACGGCCGCACAGGCGGCAGGTTCACTGCGCACGCGCGTCGATGTCGCCGTTGACCGTGGTCAGCGTCATCGTCGGGCCACGGCCGGCGTTCCGCTCGGGGACGGCGGTCGTGGCCCGGCCGTTGACCGTGTCCGCGGTGACCCGGTACGCGGGGGCGGTGTGCGGGACGGTGACGTCCACCGAGCCGTTGGCGGTCACAGCGGTCACGCTCGACGGCGCCGTGGTGCAGGCGAGAATCACGTCCCCGTTGGTGGTCGCCGCGCGCAGTCGGCCCGCGTCCAGGTCCGTCGCGCGCACCGAGCCGTTGCGTGTGGACAGCCGTACCGCCGCGTCGCCGTGCCCGGAACGGGTCACCGTCACATCGCCGTTGACCGTCGACAGGTCCAACGCGGCGTCGACGCCCGCCGCGTCGACCCCCGCGTTGCGGGCGCTGACCGTGATGCTGAAGCCGTCCGGGACCTTCACGTAGGGCATGCGGGGGCATGCCGTACCGCTCCGGGTCCGGTCGGGGCACGAGAGGTCGAGGGTCCATGTCCGGCCCTTGCGGGACCAGGCCGCGTCGACACGGTCGTCCACGGTGACCCGCCGGCCGTCGGTCGGGCGCAGCCGCAGCCCGGCGTCGGTCGTGACGACAAGGCGGGACGCGCCGGTCGCGGAGGCTCCCGGCGCGGTCAGGGCGCCGGAACCCGTGCGATCGTGACCGCCGCACGCCACAGCGGCGCCGAGCACACTCAGCACAACGGCCGGAACCAGCACCCGCCTTGTCCGCGTCGCCTTCATGCCGGTACGCCTGCCCCGATCCGGCGCCACATCACCCCTGCCGACGCCGGCCGGCGGCTCACCGTGATTGGCTGGCCCAGGTCACTCCCCACCGACACGCAGAAGGACACCGCAGCCATGAGCAACGCCTATGCCTACGAGTACAAGGTCGTCACCTTCAGGGAGTCGCTGATCGGCGACGCGCTGGACAGCGACAAGCTGGAGAAGGTCCTCAACAAGCACGCGGAGGACGGCTGGGGGCTGAAGGCCATCACCTCGGCCGACGTCAAGGGCCGTATCGGGCCCGGGTCGGTCGAGGGTCTGCTCCTCACCTTCGAACGCCCCCGCGCTTAACCCTCCGGAGGGTGCCCCACGCCTGTGGGGCACCCTCTCCCCCGGTCAAGCGCGCCCGTCCGCGTCGACTCCCCGCACCAAGCATGGCGTGCGCCCGTGTCTGAGATGCCCGTGGCATCCGGCTCGTCGTCCGTGTACGCAGTGATCCGGCCTTCAGAGCGGAGGTGAAGTGCATCTCAGAACTGCTCTGACCTCGACTGCGGGCGCGGATCCGCGCTGCCGGCCCGCTCCCACGACGGCCGTCACACGGGGCGCCGCCGGTTCTCGATGTACTGATGGACGATGTGGATGGTGCGGCGCAGGGCGAGTTCCCCGGGGAGTGCCAAGCAGCCAGCGCGGGGGCCAGGGCGACGCCGAGTCCGGTGCGCCGTAGCCGCATTTTGCAGGTGAACTGTGCCCCTGACAGGCAGGGGCACAGTTCGTCCCTCAGGGTGACCGGAGCGGAGGCGTGGTCACCTGGTCTGGGGCCAGCCGTCCACCAGGCCGCCCTTGCCCGCGCAGTAGGCGTACGACCAGCCGCCCGTGACGGCCGACTTCCAGGGACCGTACGCGTAGCTGCCGTTCCCGCACTCGGCCTTCGCGCGCACCTGCTTGCCGGAGGCGCCGCCACTGCAGGTGACTCCGAAGGTGTTGGTGTCGAACCACGTCGTGCAGTTGGGCGTCGCCGTCGGGGCCGCGGATGCCGAGGAGGTGCCCGCCACCGTGATTCCACCGGTGGCAAGAGCCAATGAAGCCACGGCAACGGCGATTCGACGTTTTGCACTGCTCATGGTGTTTCCCCCTTCTTGCTTTCTGGTCAGCACACGTGGAGTGCGCGCAGAACAACCTAGGAGCCTCCCTCTTGCCCCGCATACAGCTGCTGACTGACTTGACGGGTCAACCTGTGTCTTAACTCCCGTAAACCCTGGCGGTACGCCATCCAGTGCGGAGACCGGGCCCGTACGTCCACGGAGATCCGGCCTGCGCCTGACGGACGCTCCGTGCTGCTCCGGCCTCTGCAGGCGACGGAGGCCGAGCGAGATTCAGTGACATGGCAATGCGCCTGACGAAATCGGCGTCCAGTTCGGTCTGTCGCTTTCCGCAGAAGCCGACGTGGCCCTATCGAGCACCGCGGCGCAGGCCGACTTCCAGGTCACATTGACGTGTCGTCACACACCATCCGACCCGCCTCCGACATCCTCCGGTGAGGTCGAGCGGGCGAATTCCGCGCGGTGACACTATCGAACGCCGATGCGGCCGAGAGTGTCGGCCCGAACGCTCTGGCCGGCTCGGTACTGAAGATCCGCGACGAGGCTCTCCCCGCTTTCCGGCCGGCGGCTCGCGCCAACGCCCCGATCATCTCCCGGCGTCTCGGCTCCGCGGTGACGAGCTGTGGGTGACCAGCCTGCTGCAGCGCTCCGCAAGCTGGGAGGGCCCATCGACCGGTCGGCGGTGGAGGCCCTGGTCGTCGATCCCCGCGCCTCGACGACCATCTCCGGACGTGGCCGCCCACGCCCTGGGGCACATGGGCGGCACGAGTCCTCCCACCTTCTGGACGCGGGCTCTGGGGCGCCAGCCGGACCGGCTGGTCTACGCGATCGGCAGAGCGAGCGAGTCGGGGATTCTGCACACCGTGCGGAAGGACACCGCCATGCCTCCTGCCGTACTGGTGCGGGGCGGCCGGGCCCTGTCGTGGCACTGTGGGGGTGCACCGCATGTCAGGGAACGGGACCGGGGAGCCCGCGGGCCGGAGGGAAGCACATGGCCGTCCTCGTATGGATCGTCGAAGGCACCTGGACCTCGTGTGTGGACGCCGCCCGTACGCACGTCGGCGCGGATACGGACGTCCTCCTGCTGCATGTGAGCGGGCACGAGGTCCCGGACATCGCGCACGGTGCCTTCGCCGGTCTGCTCGGGCGCGGTCATCCGGAGCGCGATCCCGGTATCCAGGTGGAGCATCTGGCCGCCGAGTCCGCCGACCGGCTTCTGCGGGCCGCGGCCGACCGGCTGGGCCGGCCGTGCAGCCGCATCGAGCGCGGTGGCCGCGTCGAGCGGGAGGTCGTGCGGGCGGCCGAGGGCGCGGAGTTGCTCGTTCTGGCCCGGGACGGGGACCGCAGCCGGCTCGGGCCGAAGAGTCTCGGTCCGGCGAGCCGTTTCGTCGTCGACCACGCGCCCTGTCCCGTCCTTCTGGTCTGGCCCGAAGCCACCCCCGAC
>Ga0075367_10001254_pt1 | contig 10707 bp, 12 predicted proteins | sample EndMethybrTD3032_FD_71399 | JGI IMG/M metagenome (GOLD analysis project Ga0075367, IMG submission 71399) | Populus endosphere microbial communities from Tennessee, USA - Endosphere MetaG P. TD hybrid TD303-2 | ecosystem: Host-associated > Plants > Roots > Endosphere | place: USA: Tennessee...
GTCAGCACGTTCATGAACAAGCTGCGGAAGTATCCGACCTACCGCGGCGCGATCCACACGCAGTCCGTCCTGACCATCACCTCGAACGTGGTCTACGGCAAGGCGACCGGGCACACGCCGGACGGGCGACGCCAGGGCGAGCCGTTCGCGCCGGGCGCGAATCCCATGCATGGCCGCGACGTGCACGGACTGCACGCGGCGGCGGCCTCGGTCGCGAAGATTCCGTATCGCGACGCCGCCGATGGCATCTCGCTGACGGCGAGCATCGTGCCGGGCGCGCTCGGGCGTGTGCCGGAGGATCGCATCACGAATCTCACGTCGATGCTCGACGCGTTCTTCGGCAGCACCGGCTATCACATGAACGTCAACGTGCTGAACCGCGAGATGCTGCTCGATGCGATGGAGCATCCGGAGAAATATCCGAGCCTGACCATTCGCGTGTCGGGCTATGCCGTCAACTTCGTGCGGCTGACGCGCGAACAGCAGAAGGACGTCATCAGCCGTACGTTCCATGGAGCGGTAGGCAATGGCTGAATCAGCGGGGGGCGCCGCCCAGAATCCGGGCTCGGGTCCGGGTGTCAAGCTCGACGCGGCGAGCCCGTACGAACTACGCGTCGACCTTGGCAAGCACGTGCCGGAGACCGATGTCCGCTCCGCGCTCGCAACGGGCGACATGGGTTTCCTGCATTCGTTCACGACCGGTGCCACCGTCGACGGTCCCGGCGTCCGCGTTGTCGCGTGGACGACCGGTTGCAACTTCCGCTGCCTGTATTGTCACAACCCCGATACGTGGACGATGACGAACGGCATCCCCGTGAGCGTCTCGCGCGCCACGACGGAGCTGCGCAAGTACAGGCACGGACTGAAGACGATGCGCGGCGGCTTCACGCTGAGCGGCGGCGAGCCGCTGATGCAGCATCGCTTCGCGTTGAAGCTCCTGACGGCCGCGAGGGAAATGGGCATCCACACCGCGCTCGATACCAACGGCTGGTATGGCGATCGGCTCGAAGACAGCGACCTCGAGGCGGCCGATCTGGTGCTGCTCGACATCAAGTCGTGGAAGCCGGAGCGTCATCTCGAGCTCACCGGCATGGATATCGCGCCGACGCTGAAGTTCGCCGAACGGCTCGCGGAGAACCGTCGGCCGATGTGGCTTCGCTACGTGCTGGTGCCGGGATATACGGACGACGTCGCGGACATCGCGGAGATCGCGCGGTTCGTCGCCGGTCTCGGCAATTGCGAGCGCGCGGACGTGCTGCCGTTCCATCAGATGGGGAAGTACAAGTGGGAGAAGCTCCATCTGGACTACAAGCTTCGCGAAGTCGATCCACCGTCGCAGGAGCTCATCGCGCGCGCGGTCGATGTCTTTCGTGACGCGGGGCTGAAGACCTATTGAGCGAGCCGGAGCCGGATCATGAGACGCAGAAGCCTTCTCGCCCTTGCGTGCTTCACGCTGGTAGCTGCCGCGAGCGTGCCGGCGGCAGGGCAGCAGGGCAAGACCACTGACGCCGACGCCGCGGCGCTCGCCGATGCGAACGTGCAGACGGCGCCGGTGGAGATCGATGGCCGCGTCTTGTTCCACGTGCGCGGCGTCTCGTCGCTGCCCGCGGAGGAGCGCGCCGCTGCCGTCCAGCAGCGCATCGCCGCGGCTGCCGCGGACGAGACGATCCCCGTCGATCAGTTCCAGGTGAACACCGTGGACGGGCATCTGAGTCTCGTCGCCGGCAATCGGCCCCTGATGGTGGTGTCGGCGGCGGACGCGCGCATCGAGCAGGTGTCCGCCGAAGCGCTGGCGCTCGCGCATCTGATGCGGGTACGGCAGGCGGTGCAGTCGTTCAGAACCGCGCGTTCGCCAGCCGCTCTGCGCGGCGCGGCGATGCGATCGTTCGTGGCCACCGTGGCGCTGCTCGGCGCGATCCTCGTCGCATTGTGGGCGGGCGTGCTGCTGAACCGGCTGGTCACGCGCCGTCTGTCGTCGCGGATCAAGTCGATCGAGATTCAGTCGTTCGAGCTGATGCGGGCCGAACGCATCGCCGATGGGCTGCGCAGCGGCGTCACCGTCGTCCGGAACCTGGCAATCGCGGCCAGCGTGCTGACATTCTTCGCGTACGTGTTGGCGCAGTGGCCCTGGACCGTCTCGTTGTCGCGCAACCTCGTGGGCTTCCTGTTCGCACCGCTCCAGGTGATCGTGGCGGGCTTCGTGCGGAACCTGCCCAGCCTCATCTTCCTCATTGTGCTGTTCGTCGTGCTCCGGGTGGTGATCAAGCTGGCCCGCCTGTTCTTCGAAGCCGTCGGCCGGGGCTCGGTGGAGTTCTCCGGCTTCGATCCGGACTGGGCGATCCCGACCTACAAGATCATGCGCGTCGTCATCATCGCCTTCGGGCTCGTGGTGGCGTATCCGTACATTCCGGGCTCGCAGTCGGATGCGTTCAAAGGCGTGTCGCTGTTTCTCGGCCTCGTGTTCTCGCTGGGATCGTCGACGGCCATCGCCAACATCATCGCCGGCTACATGATGACCTATCGCCGTGCCTTCAAGGTGGGCGATCGCATCAAGGTGGGAGACTCGATGGGAGAGGTGCTGGCCGTGCGGCTGCAGGTGATGCACATGCGCACGATGAAGAACGAGGAGATCGTGCTGCCGAACGCGCACGTGCTCAGCACCGAGGTGACGAACTACAGCTCGCTGGCGCGCACCCGCGGCTTGATCCTTCACACCGAAGTCGGGATCGGCTACGAGACCGCGTGGCGTCAGGTGGAAGCGATGCTGCTCGAAGCGGCTGCGCGGACGCCAAACACGTCGAACGAGCCGCAGCCGTTCGTGCTCGTCAAGAGCCTCGGAGACTTCGCGGTGACCTACGAGCTGAACGTCTACACACACGACGCCTCGACGATGCAGCTCCAGTACACGGCGCTGCATCGTCAGATCCTCGACGTCTTCAATCAGTATGGCGTGCAGATCATGACGCCGGCGTATGAAGGGGATCCGGAGATCGCGAAGGTCGTGCCGCCGGAGGGCTGGTATGCGGCGCCCGCCGCACCACCTGTCGCCGCAGCGGCGGCGACGGCCGTTCCGTCGCAGCCCGCGCCAGCGATCAGCCGCGCCGCCGGCGCTTCACCTGGAGCTGGGCCAGCGAGCGCGCCAGCGACGCATTGACGGTCGCCACTTCTTCATCAGAAAGCTGCTCGCGAAGCCGCGCCTCGGCGCGCGCGCGGGCCTCTTCCACCTGCGCGGCGTCGATGCGTTCGGCGGGAATCGCCATGTCGGTGATGATGGCGACGCGATCGGCGCTGATCTCGACCAGCCCCTCGCCAATCGCGAGCGACCGGTCGGCGCCGCGCTGATGCACGATGATCTCGCCGGGCACGAGCCGCGCGATCAGCCGCGTGTGCTGCGGATAGACGGTGATCTCGCCGTCGGCGCTCGGCAGCGTGACGATCTCGACCGGTTCGGAGAAGGCGATCGCCTGCGGGGTGACGATCTCGAGGGTCATCGTCTCCATGATCGTCAGTGCTCCTTCTCTTTCTCCTGGATCTCCTCGATGCCGCCCTTCATGTAGAAGTTGCCTTCGGGCACCTTGTCGTGCATGCCGTCGAGGATCTCCTTGAAGCCCTTCACCGTGTCGGCCACCGCCACCTGCCGCCCCTCGCGTCCCGTGAAGACCTGCGCCGAGCTGAATGGCTGGCTGAGGAACCGCTGGATGCGCCGGGCGCGATAGACGGTCTGTTTATCTTCGGGCGACAGTTCGTCCATGCCGAGAATGGCGATGATGTCCTGGAGATCCTTGAATCGCTGCAGCACCTTCTGCACGCGCCGCGCCGTCTCGTAGTGCTCGACGCCGACGATCTCGGGCACGAGCGCGCGCGAGGTCGAGGCGAGCGGATCGACGGCGGGGTAGATGCCCAGCTCCGCGATCGAGCGTTCGAGCACGATGGTCGCGTCGAGGTGCGCGAACGTCGTCGCCGGCGCCGGATCGGTCAGGTCGTCGGCTGGCACGTAGACCGCCTGGAACGACGTGATCGAGCCGTTTTTCGTCGACGTGATGCGCTCCTGCAGGGCGCCCATCTCCGCGGCGAGCGTCGGCTGATACCCGACGGCGCTGGCCGTGCGCCCGAGCAGCGCCGACACTTCCGCGCCGGCCTGCGAGAACCGGAAGATGTTGTCGATGAAGAGCAGCACGTCCTGATGCTTCTCGTCGCGGAAGTATTCCGTGATCGCCAGCCCGCTCAGCGCGACGCGCAAGCGCGCGCCCGGAGGCTCGTTCATCTGTCCATAGACCAGCGCGATCTTCGATTCGCTCAGGTTCTGCTGGTTGATGACGCCCGCCGTCGACATCTCGTGATAGAGATCGTTTCCCTCGCGCGTGCGCTCGCCGACCCCGGCGAAGACCGAGACACCGCCGTGCAGCTTGGCGATGTTGTTGATCAACTCCATGATCACGACGGTCTTGCCCACGCCCGCGCCGCCGAACGCGCCGACCTTGCCGCCTTTCAGGAACGGACAGATCAGATCGATCACCTTGATGCCGGTGGTCAGCAATTGCGGCGACGTCGATTGATCGACGAGCGGGGGCGGCGGACGATGAATGGGATAACGCTTCTCGGCGACCACCGGCCCGCGTTCGTCGACCGGATTGCCGGCGACGTCGAACACGCGGCCCATCACGCCTTCACCGACCGGCATCGACACCGGCTCGCCGGTGTCCGTCACGGGGAAGCCTCGCTTGAGGCCCTCGGTGCCGGACATCGAGATGGTGCGCACGCAGCCGTCGCCGAGGTGTTGCTGCACTTCGAGCAGCAGCTTCACCGGGTGACGCTGGACCGTGTAGTCGACGGTGAGCGCGTTGTAGATCGGCGGCAGCGTCCCGGCAAACTCGACGTCCACGACCGGTCCGACGACCTGTACGACTCTTCCGGTGTTCATACGATTCCCCAATCACTCGGCCTGGCCGCCGGCGATCTCCAGCAGTTCCTTCGTGATGTTGCCTTGACGCAGCCTGTTGTAGTCGAGACGCAGCGTCTCGATCAGGCCTTCGGCGCTGTCGGTGGCGTTCTTCATCGACACCATGCGGGCGCTCTGCTCGCTGGCTTTGGCGTTCAGCAGCACGAAGTAGAGATAGATGTTGAGATAGTGCCCGAGCAGGTAGCTCAACACGTCTTCGTCGCTCGGTTCGAACAACGTCTCTTCTTCCTCGTCATCGGTCGCGAGCGCCGCGCCCGCAGGCACGCCCGGGATCCTGATCCCTCTGACGGCGCCGACCGGCAGATACTCGAGCGCGACCGGCTCCTGAGTCAAGGTGTTGACGAAGCGGGTCGCGACGATCTGCACCGCGTCCACTTCGTGATTCAGGAACAGATCGCGCGCGAAGCCCGCGATCGTTCTTGCCTCGGAGAACGTCGGCGAGTCGCCATACGCGAATTCGGCCAGCAGGTGACGCCGCGAGCGGGCGACGAACTGCGCCGCCTTGCGGCCGGCCGTGATGAACACGGTGTTCGACTGATCGAACCCCGAGGCCACGCGGAAGACGTTGGTGTTGAGCGCGCCGCAGAGGCCCTTGTCGGCGGCGACGAGAATCACCGCCTGGCGCTTCACCTCGCGCACTTCCAGCAGCGGATGCCGGAACTCCTGCGAGCGCAGCGTCGCGCTGCGCTGGATGCGATAGAGCAGGCGCGCGAACGGCCCGGCCGCGAGCGCCGCCTGCTGCGCCTTCCGCATCTTCGACGCCGCGACCATCTGCATCGCCCGGGTGATCTGGGCCGTCCCCGAGATCGAGCGGATGCGCCGGCGGAGATCGCGAGGGCTGTTCATGCCGGCACCTTTGTCGACAGCGCCCACTTCTCCTTGAACTGCTCGGCGGCCGCCTTCAAGGCAGCGATCGATTCCGGGTTCAGTGTCGCTTCGCGGCCGATGCGCCCGAGCAGATCGGGCTTCGAGGTGGTCAGGAAGTCCGCCCAACGCGTCTGGAATGCCTTCACCTGGTCGACGGCCACTTCGTCGAGATACCCGTTCTGGACGGCCCAGAGCATGCCGACCTGGACTTCGACGGCGATAGGACTGTACTGCGCCTGCTTGAAGAGCTCGACGATGCGCTTGCCGCGATCGATCTTGGCCTGCGTGGCGGGATCGAGCTCGGAGCCGAACTGCGCGAACGCGGCGAGCTCGCGGAACTGCGCCAGATCGCCCTTCAACTGGCCGGCGACCTGCTTCATCGCTTTGAGCTGCGCGGCCGAGCCGACGCGCGACACGGAGATGCCGACCGAGATCGCCGGACGCGTGCCCTGATAGAACAGATCCGTCTCGAGGAAGATCTGTCCATCGGTGATCGAGATCACGTTGGTCGGAATGTACGCCGACACGTCGCCGGCCTGCGTCTCGATGATCGGAAGCGCCGTGAGCGAGCCGTTGCCGTATTGCTCGCCGACGCGCGCTGCGCGTTCGAGGAGGCGGCTGTGCAGATAGAACACGTCGCCGGGATACGCTTCGCGGCCAGACGGTCGCTTCAGCACGAGCGACACCTCGCGATACGCGACGGCGTGCTTCGAGAGATCGTCGTAGACGATCAGCGCGTCCTTGCCGTTGTCCATGAACCATTCGCCAATCGCGGCGCCGGCGAACGGCGCGAGATATTGGCTCGCCGCTGAATCCGAGGCCCCTGCCGTGACGATCACGCAGTACGGCATGGCGCCGGCTTCTTCGAGCACGGTGACGAGCCGGGCGATGGTCGACTGCTTCTGCCCGATCGCGACGTAGATGGAGTACAGCGGGCGATAGCTCGTATCACCAGCCGCTTCAGCCGCCTTGTTCAGGCGGGCCTGGCTGATCATCGTGTCGATGCAGATCGTGGTCTTGCCCGTGGCGCGATCGCCGATGATCAGCTCGCGTTGTCCGCGGCCGATTGGGATCATCGCGTCGATCGCCATGATGCCGGTCTGCACCGGTTGGCTGATCGGCCGCCGCCTGATGATGCCGGGCGCGAGCTTCTCGACTGGATACGTCGTGTCGCTGGCAATCGGGCCCTTGCCGTCGATCGGCTCGCCGAGCGTGTTGACGATCCGTCCGAGCAGGCCCATGCCGACGGGGACCTGCAGCAGCGTGCCGGTGCCTGTCACCTCGCCGCCCTCGCGGAGCCGCGAGTAGTCGCCGAGGATGATCGCGGCGACGTCGGTCTCTTCGAGGTTCAGCGCCAGGCCCATGATGCCGCCGCCGAAGTCCAGCGTCTCGTTCAGCATCACATCGGCGAGGCCTTCGATTCGGGCGACGCCATCGCCAACCTCGCGGATGACGCCGACACTCCGCTTCGCGGCCGCCGATTTCGCGCCGGCTATTTCGGCTTCGAGCTCTTGTAGAAGATCAGGCATGGGGTCCTCGACTCGGTCACTACCGCAGGCTTACAACCGGCGTTCGAGCGCCGCCAGGCGGGCCCGAATGCTGCCGTCGTAGACATCGCTTCCGACGGTGACGCGCATGCCGCCGATGAGCGCCGGGTTCGCTTCGAAATGCGTGCTGAGCCGCGAGCCGTAGAGGCGCGCGAGATCCGCGCTGACACTGTCGCGCATCGCATCGGGCAGGGGGGCGGCGCTCTCGACGCGCGCCGAGTGGCGTTCGTGTTCGAGCCGGACCAGGCGCACGAAGTCGGAGAGCAGCGGTAGCGCCGTGCGGCGTTCCGACGCGGCGAGCCGCTTCGCGACGCGGCGCGCGCGGTCTTCGTCCACGCCGCCATCGACCACGCACAGCCGGAACAGCGAGCGCGCGGTGCGCTTGATGCGTCTGGTCTTCTTCATAGGCCACCCGCCGCGGAGCGGGCCGCCGGCGGCACGGCGAGCTGCCGCGCGGTCTCCTCGGCGAGCCGCCGGTGATCGTCGGGCGTCAGGAGCTTCCCGGTGACGCTCGCCGTGGTCTGCACGACGAGGCGTCCGATCTCGCGCCGCAGCGCCGCCTGCATCTGCGCGCGCTCGCGTTCTGCCGCTTCGCGCGCGCGCTGGATGATCTGTTCGGCGACGGCGGTCGCCTGTCGTGTCTCGTCGGCGAGCACGCGTGCGCCGGCGTCGCGCGCCTCTTCGATCAGCTGCTGGCCGTTCGAGTGCGCCGTGGCGAGCACCTGCTGGCGCTGGACCTCGATGCTGGCCAGTTCCGCTTTGATCTTCTCCGCGTTGGCGAGACCGCTCGCGATCAATTGACGGCGGGTCTCGAGCATCTGGAGGATCGGCTTGTAGGCCAGCAGATACAGCAGCGCGCAGACCAGGCCGAAGCTCACGGTCTGCGCGATCAAGTGCGGCCAGTTGACGCCGAACGTGGTCGCGATCCGTTCGACGGCGCCGGCGCTCTCGCTTGCCGCCTGCATGGCGGAAACGGGCATCGTCATCGCAATCTGCCTCCTGATGGCCGCCGAAGACGGGCCTGTTCGACTACTGCACGAGGAACAAGGCGTAGAAGACGATGGCTTCGGCGAACGCGATCGAGAGAATCGACTGGATCATGACCTTGGTGGAGGCGCCGGGGTTGCGTCCGACGGCGATCGAGGCGCCATAGCCAATCAGTCCAACCGCGATGGCCGCGCCGAGGGCGGCGAGGCCGACATGTACGCTGCCGTTCATCGTCATTGTCCTTTCGGGTACCGTCATCCGTCAGTGGTGCGCGGCTGCTGTGCCAGGTTGTTCGTGGTGCTGACAGATCAAGAGTGTGAACACCGCGGTCAGCAGCATGAACACCATGGCCTGTACGAGCCCGACCAACAGCTCCATGAAATAGAAGGGCACCGGCAGCAGCCAGCCCAGGCCGGGCACCAGCGTGGACATGCGTTCCAGCATGTTCTCGCCGGCGAAGATGTTGCCGTAGAGACGAAAGCTCAGAGACACCGGGCGGAAGAGGATCGAGATCACCTCCAGGCAGCCCGCGGCGAGGAACACGACGAGCATCAGCCACTTCAACCCGCCGGTCGTCTCTCCCTTCGGCGCGAACAGCTCCGTGAAGATGCCGCGCACGCCCACTTCCTGGATCGCCCACACGATCCACAACGCGAAGAACACCAGCGCCATCGCCAGCGTCATGTTGAGATCCGCGTTCGCGCCGCGCAGCAGCGGCGTCTCCACGACGAAGCCGTGCTCCGTGTGATGGCCCCAGCCGATCGTGCCGACGCCGGGGATCAGACTGAGCCAGTTGGCCGCGAGGATGAAGATGAAGATGCTGGCGAAGAACCAGAACGTCTTCTCCACGAGGTGGCGGCCGAGGATGCTTTCGAGCAGTCCGTAGAGGCCTTCCACCATCCACTCGAACAGGTTCTGCGCGCCTGTGGGCACTTCCGACATGTGCCGCGTCGAGCGCCGCGCGAAGAAGATCAGCACGATCGCGACGGCCCAGGTGACGACCATGGAGTTCGTGATCGGGAACCCGAGCGGGCTGGCGATATCGAGCGCCTTCTGTGACAGGCCGTGATGCGCGACTGGTTCGGCGATGGCGAGAGTGATCACCGCGAGTACATGCCCCCTGAACCTCCATCCAGCATTCGACGTGCCAGCGGTCTTCTCCGCAGTCGACCGGCGAATCGCCGGGAATGGACAGGGCCGGCTCCGGCATTCCGGATGTACTCCACGATCCCGGAGGATGGGACGGAAAGGTCGCGGACGCCTTACGGCGCGAATGCCCTGCACATCCGCGGTCTCACGGTGTTCTCGGCCCGCCGGGAGGCACGGTACGTGTGGTGCACGTGCGCCCATGAGAGAGGTGATCGCATGGACCTTCGAACGTGGGGCGTTGGCGTGGCGGCCGTGGTGTTGGGAATGGGTGTCGCGAGCGCCATCGGGAGAGAAGGCGCAGTACCGGAGACGTTCAAGGCCACTGCGTCGATCAAGACGTCTGGCGGTGTGGCGGCGACCGCGCCGGTGATGGTGACCGTCGACCGGACGATGGCGCAGGCGCAGGTGGACAGCCTGATCGAGGCGTTCAAGTCGGGCGGCGCCGAAGCGCTGCGCAAGGCGCTCGACGGCGTGCCGCCGACCGGCTCGGTGCGCATCGGCAACGCGAAGCCCGCGGTCGCGCGGATGACGCTCGAGCGTGTGACCGACAAGGGCCGGCTCGTGACCATCGTCACGCTCGAGCCGATCGCATTCCTTGGCGCCGGCATGCCTGGCGCGAAGCCGACCGAGGGCTATCAGTTCGGCGTCGTCGATCTCGAAGTCGACGCGAGCGGGAAAGGTGCGGGCACCTTGTCGCCCGCGGCGAAGATCAAGGTGCACGAAGGCGCCTTTGTCGTCGAGGACTATGCCTCCGACCTCGTCGAGCTGAAAGAGGTCAGCAAGGTGAAATGACGCATGGTACGGCTCAGCGTCGCGTTGAATGCAGCTTCCGCGCGGGCGGCCCAGGATCTGGTCGACGCCTTGCGCTTCATCGTGCTCGGGACTCGCCTCGATGCCGCCTGCCTCGGCTGCTCCACGTGGACGGAGCCCGATTGGACGGTGCACTATGTCGAGCAGTGGGCCACCGAAGCGGACATGCGCCAGCGTGTACGCTCGGATAGATTCACCTCGCTCCTCGCGATTCTGGAATCGACGGACGGCCCGCGCGTCCAGTTCGATTTCGTGACGACGACGCGCGGGCTGGACTACGTGGCGCAGGTCCGCGGCGAGATGCAGGCGTAGCTGCAGGCGGGAGAGGCGGGAGAGGCGGGAGCGTCGTGGGCGCGAAGGCCGTGAGCAGGGCTCACGGCCTGATGC
>Ga0075367_10001257_pt1 | contig 10700 bp, 7 predicted proteins | sample EndMethybrTD3032_FD_71399 | JGI IMG/M metagenome (GOLD analysis project Ga0075367, IMG submission 71399) | Populus endosphere microbial communities from Tennessee, USA - Endosphere MetaG P. TD hybrid TD303-2 | ecosystem: Host-associated > Plants > Roots > Endosphere | place: USA: Tennessee...
AGTAGATCGTCTCAATGCGTGTCCGCACATTGAGACCGTCGTCGTCCTTCTTGAACTGCTCGTTGCCGTTCAGCGGGGTGTGGTGTCCCGCGGCCCACTGACCCTCACCGCGGTGACGGCTCACCTTGCGGCGGGGAGTCGCGGCGGCAGGGTTCTGCGGGTTGGCGGCCATGGTGATTACGTCCTTCGGGACAGGCGGGAAATCGGCTCTGACCTGCGCGTTCGGGCGCATGGGCATACGTGCGCGTCATTGCGCAGGAGGAGAGGGATGTCTGCAGATGTCGGCGGTGCTGTGCTCGCGGCCGGAGGCCGCCAAGGGCACGTCAGCTCGCCGGACAGATGGCGCTGGACATGCGGCCGAGGTCGACGTGCCGCCGACTCACCAAGGCAATTCCAGTTCCAGACATGACGAAAGCGTGTCACGGCAATCTGGACACAGTCCAGCTTCGTCCATCATGCGGACACCCTTGTCCCGAAGAGTGAGACGAGAGTGTCGTCGATCACACAGCTCGCACGGAGCCTTGTCCGCGCAGGTCAGGCGCGGTATGCGCCGGGCCATGGACCGGGCGCGGCGACCTGCGTCTTCTCCTCGACCTTGGTGTCGAAGAGCTTGAAGCCCCGGCGCAGATAGTTGTCCATGGCGTGCTCCCCGTCCAGGCTGCATGTATGCAGCCAGACCCGCTTCGTCTCGGCCAGCCCCGGCCATCGGCCCGCGAGGTCCCAGGCGCGGGCGGCGCCGTACGACAGCAGGTGTCCGCCGATCCGGCGGCCCCGGAAGGCGGGGATCAGCCCGAAGTAAACGATCTCGACGACTCCGTCGTCCTGCGGGTCCAGCTCCACGTACCCGGCCGGCGTGCCGCGGTCGTACGCCACCCACGTCTCGACACCCGGCCGCCCCAGATGCTGCTCCCACTGCTCGTACGTCCAGCCCAGCCGGTCGATCCAGAGGATGTCGCCGCCGACGGACGCGTACAGGAACCGGCTGAACTCGGGGGAGGGCACCTCGGAGCGGACGATCCGTACGTCCCCCTCCGGCGCGGCGGCCGGGAGGAGGTCGGTCGGGGCGGTCTGCTCCAGGGACCAGGTGGTCACGGGGATGTTCGTCATGCCCGTCAGGGAATCATCCGCCCCACGGCCCTGTCGATCGCGATCTATCCCAGCGAGCGGTCGATCGAGCTCAGCGGCAGCGCGTACAGCATCTGTCCGGACTGGGACCAGACCTCGCCGGTCTCCTCCCAGTAGGACAGCGAGCCGGCCCGGCCGCTCCAGCAACTGGTGGAACCGTCCGTGCCGCACTCGGTGGCCTTCGCGTCCCGACTGTTCTGCCGCCACAGCGTGCCGTGCCCGGTCCCGGCGTCCGCCGCGCGGTCCAGATACCACTCGGAGCCGTACGACAGGACACCGCCGACGCCGGTCGTCTTCGTCGCGTACGCCTCGGTCGCGGTCGCCTGCCCGGCGGCGTCGGTGGCGAGCAGTCCGGCGCGGGTCGGGTTGCTGCTGAACGCGTACCGCCACAGCCGGGTCTGCCGGCCGCTGTCCGCCGGGACCCGCTCGCTCGCGACCAGGGTGTCCGGCGCGGAACTGCGGTCGAGGGAGATCGCCGAGGGGCGGGCGGCCCCCTTCGCCGGCTGGTACGAGCCGATGGCGGGCAGTACATACCGGGCGCCGTAGGCCGACCAGCCGCCGCGCACCTTGCCGACCCGGCCGCTGTCGACGGTGGCCCGCTGGACGCGGTGCAGGTCGTAGACGTACAGGCCGTCGGCGGTGGTGACCAGCAGCTTGCCCTGGTACCAGGTCATCCCGGAGACGGCGGAGGTGAGCCCGCGGTAGTTCCGGCCGCCGTCGACCGGGACGGCGAGCAGGGCCCAGGTGTAGGTGAGGTTCGCCGGGTCGTCGGCGTCGACGAAGGCGACCCGGGCGAGGCCGGGCCGGTCGGCACGGCCGGTGGCACGGGTCCAGCCGGAGAGGATCACCCGGTGCTCGCCCCAGTGGCCGTCGTCGTCCGCGTCCCCCGAGGTGGTGACCGCGCCGGCCCGCCAGCCGTGGGTGTCGGCGATGTCCCAGCAGTACGCGTGCGTGGCCGCCGGCTCGACGGGCAGCGCCGTGCGCTGGGTGGTCGTACAGCCGGCCGGGGTGCGCAGGGAGTGGTCGGTGTCGTCGAGGACGGCGCGGACGCCGATGGGTCTGCCCATCCCGGAGGCGAGCCGGTCGAGCGTGGCCTGCGGGACAAGACGCTCGTTCAGACGGAAGTCCGCGGCGGAACCGGCGAGTTCCTTGAGGCCCCCCGGATCCTTGCCGACCGTGGCCTGCGAGGCGCTGATCATGGTGGCGGCGGCGGTGAGCGCGAGGGCGGTACCGGCCAGGAAAGCGCGCACGGCACGGCCACGCTTCTGTCGGCGATGTCGGCCACGTTGCTTCATACGTCCTCCCGAGGCGAGCCAACTGCGTTCATTGGTCCGTGTGTTGACCAAAGGAGCAGGTGGGGTGGCCCGTAGAGGGATGCTACGGCAGTTCGGCGCGGGTGGGGACGAAGACCCTGCAAATATGCGGAAGATGGCCCCTCATTGGCCCCCGATGCCCCGGGATGTCACTCGGAGAGAGCGGAGGGACACGTTCCGGGGGGCTGCCGCGGTGTCCGTCCGTTGACCACGGCGGGCGCCGTCGAGTGCGGCAGCAGTTCACGCGGGTCGGCCGGGAGGAGCACCTCGACGTCGCTCTCCTCGCCGAAGCGGTACGGCCGGTGCTCCAGAAGTCCGCCCAGGTAGCGCCGTACCCGGGACATCTCGGCGCGCACCGTCACCGTACGCGCCGGGTCGCCGAACACGTCCTCGGCCAGGCCCGCCGCGCTGCGGCCGTCGCGGTGCAGGGCCAGCAGATAGAGCAACTCGGCATGCCGGGGGCTCAGTTCGTGGCTCCAGGAGCCCGCGTATCCGGACACCGTCACCGACCAGCGGCGCGGCTGTGTCAGGTCCAGCACCACCCGGGTGGCCCCACGTGGCACCGGCTCGTCCGAGGCCCGCACCAGCCAGCCCTCGCCCAGCGGCTCCACCGAGCACGGACCGAGCGTCGGCAGCCATCGGCCGCCCGCCGACAGGGACTTGGGCAGGGAGATCCGGTCGGTGTACGGCATCCCGGTCACCGCCGCCGTCCAGCCGTCCCGGTCCACCGCCGCCGCACGTCCGCTCAGCCGGGCCAGGACCGGGGCCGCGACCGCGCGCAGCCGCTCCAGCGAGCCCAGGTGCACCTCGCGCAGCCGGGCCTCGGCGAGCTTGGCCACCGAGTCGACCCAGGCGAGGGTGGCCGGGTGCATGGTCTCCAGCGGCCCGCTGATGTCCACGACCCCCAGCAGCCGGCCGTCGCGTGGGTCGGTGATGGGCGCGCCGGTACAGGTCCACGTGGTCTGCGAACGCACGAAGTGCTCCGAGCCGAAGACCTGTACGGGCCGGCGGACCACCGCAGGCGTGCCGATGCCGTTCGTCCCGACGACGTCCTCCCGCCAGTCCGCGCCGAGTTCGAAGCCGAGGCCGTCCGCCTTGCGCAGCACGGCCGAACTGCCCTCCCGCCACAGCACCCGGCCGTCCCCGTCGGCCACCACCATGATGTGGTGCGCGACGTCCGCGACGGACAGCAGACCCTCCCGCAGCACCGGCAGGATGTGCCGCAGCTCCGTGCTCTCCCGACGCTGCCGCACCTCGTTCGTGGACAGCAGCCCGGACCGGTGGTCGCGCTCGGGATCGATGCCGCTGCGCAGCATCCGCCCCCAGGACTGCTCGATCACCGGACGAGGGGCGACGGGGGCGCGCTGCCCGGAGAGGGTGGCGGACCGGACCTCGCTCAGCACCCGCGCCGCGCGTGCCGCGTCCACGACGGCCAGTTGCGTCACATCCGTCGGCGAGAGTGCCACTGGTCCTCCCGGGAGAAAGGGCTCGGACAACCGGTTTCTGCTCGCCTTTCGGCCAGGGAGACCGGAGTCCGTCTTGACTGACCGTCTCATAGTGCCGTTCGTCGCTGACGGACGGCCACAGTCCGACCACAGTCAGCAGCAAGTTGCAACCCCTTGCAACCCTGGCGTGCGCCCCCGGCTTGTTTGAATATTGAGCGACGCCGTCCCGAGCGGCGTTCACGGCCTCGAACGGGCCTGTGCGGCGGGGGTGGTGCCGTGTCGGCGCAGCACCACCCCCGCCTTCGGCGATGTGGCCGAGTTCGCCCTCTGGGCTGCCCGGTTGATGTGTGGTGGCGTGCGCGGGTGCGTTGTGGATCGGCGTGCCCACGCGGCGGTAGCCGCATATCGATACAGCCCCGCGCCCCCAAGAAGGTTGGATCGGCCCGGGTCACTCCGAAGGCCCCGCCCGCTCTACCACCGACGCCAGGTTCAGGGTGTGGGGGAGGGTTCCGAAAGCCGCGCCCGCGTCGCCGCCCAGGCGGGACGCGCAGAAGGCGTCTGCCACCTCGGGTGGGGCGAAGCGGACGAGCAGGGAACCCTGCAGTACGAGTGCCAGGCGTTCCGTGAGCCGGCGCGCCCTCGCCTCGATGCCCTCCAGGTCGGCCAGATCTGTCAGCAGGTCCTTGATGGCGCCGTCGAGGCGGTGGTCGGCGCCTCGGGCCCTGCCCACCTCCTGGAGGTAGGCGCCCAGGGCCTGGGGCTCGCGTTGCAGGGCGCGCAGGACGTCCAGGGCCTGGACGTTGCCCGCGCCCTCCCAGACGGAGTTCAGCGGGGACTCGCGCACCAGCCGGGGCAGGCCCGACTCCTCGATGTAACCGTTTCCGCCCAGGCACTCGGCGGCCTCGACCACCACCGGGGTGCAGCGCTTGGTCACCCAGTACTTGGCGGCCGGTACGGCGATCCGCAGCAGCGCCCGCTCCTGCTCGCCGCCGTCGTCGTAGGCCGCCGCGAGGCGCAGGGCGAGGGTGCTGGCCGCCTCCGACTCCAGGGCGAGGTCGGCGAGGACGTTGCGCATGAGCGGCTTGTCGACGAGCTTGGCGCCGAAGACCTCGCGGTGGGTGCAGTGGTGGATCGCCTGCACCACCGCCTGCCGCATCAGGCCCGCCGAACCGAGGACGCAGTCGAGGCGGGTCGCCGCCACCATGTCGATGATCGTGCGTACCCCACGCCCCTCCTCACCGACCCGCCGCGCCCAGGTGCCGTCGAACTCGACCTCGCCGGAGGCGTTGGACCGATTGCCGAGCTTGTCCTTCAGACGCTGGAGGAGGAAAACGTTGCGGGAACCGTCTTCGAGGACGCGGGGGACGAGGAAACAGGTGAGTCCGCCCGGCGCCTGGCCGAGGACCAGGAAGCCGTCCGACATGGGCGCGGAACAGAACCACTTGTGCCCGGTGAGCCGGTACGTCCCGTCCTCGGCGAGGGGCTCGGCGGCCGTGGTGTTGGCGCGTACGTCGCTGCCGCCCTGCTTCTCCGTCATGCCCATCCCGAACAGGGCACCGGCCTTGAGACGGGCGGGGCGCAGCTGGCGGTCGTAGACCATGGACGTCAGGCGGGGTTCCCACGCGGCGGCGAGTTCGGGGTCGGTGCGGAGGGCGGGGACGGCGGCGTGGGTCATCGACAGAGGGCAGAGGTTGCCGGCCTCGACCTGCGTCCAGACGACGAACGCGGCCGCTCTGCGGACGTGCCCGGAGGGGCGGTTCCAGGCCGCGGTGAGGCCGGCCGCGACGCCCTTGCCCAGGAGGCGGTGCCAGGCCGGATGGAAGTCGACCTCGTCGACACGGTGGCCGTAGCGGTCGTGTGTACGCAGCCGGGGCGGGTTCTCGTTCGCCTGTGTGCCCCACTCCTGCACCTGCGCCGACCCGGAGGCCCGCCCGAGCGCGGCCAGCTCGTCGTGCGCCTCGCCCAGCAGGTCGGGGGTGACGTGGCGTTCCACGGCGTCGGTGAGGGCGCGGTCGGCGGAGTAGACGTCGTAGCCGGTGAGGGGCGGGGGCTGGTTGGTCACGGTGTGCGTGCGCGTGCTGCCTGGCATGTCGCGAACGTACCCCGAATCCGGCCCGTCCGGCGGGTGAGGGCCGGGCCCGTCCAGGGCCGATCGGGGGTCCAGGGGGCGGAGCCCCCTGGTGCGGCTGTCAGGCCAACCTCGCCATGGCGGCCGCCGGCGCCGATTCCCTCGTGTCTTCCGGCCACCCCTCCCGGTACACCGTGTCCAGATACCGCTCCCCGAGGTCCGGAGCGATCGCCACCGCCGTCAGGCCCTGGCGGCCGTTCCGGGCCAGCCACTGCCCGGCCCCGCTGACCACCGTCCCCGTCGAGCCGCCGAACAGAAAGCCCCGGGCGGCCAGGCGGCGGCAGGCGAGGACGGTGTCGGACTCCTCGACGCGGATCAGGTCGTCCACGTACGACTCGTCCAGCAACGCCGGCGGCACGCTGGTGCCCAGCCCCGGGATCATCCGGCATCCCGGCGCCCCGCCGAAGCTCACCGAGCCGACGCTGTCGACGGCCACGATGCGCACCCGGCGCCGCCACTCCTGCCAGAACCACCGGGCGCAGCCCATCAGCGTCCCGGTCGTGCCCGCGCCGACGAACAGCACGTCCAGATGCGGGAAACGGCGGGCGATCGCGGGAGCGGTCGTGCGGTAGTGCGCCTTCCAGTTGCCCTGGTTGGTGTATTGGTTGAGCCAGACGTATCTGTCGTCGGACGCGCACAGGGTGTTCACGTACGCCATCCGGGCCCCCAGGAAACCGCGGCGCGCGTCCGGCTCCTCGATGATGTGCACCTGGCTGCCCAGCGCCTCCATCAGCCGGATCGTCGGCTCGTTGCACCGCGCGTCGGTAATGCACAGAAAGCGATATCCCCGGCTTGCCGCGATCACGCTCAGTGCCACGCCCAGGTTCCCGGACGACGACTCGACCAGGACCGAGCCGGGCCGCAGCACGCCGTCGCGTTCGGCGGCGTTCACCATCTCGGTGGCCGCCTTGATCTTGACGGAGCCGGCGAAGTTGAAGCCCTCGCACTTCAGGTACAGCGGCAGCCCCAGTGCGGCCCGAAGGTCGACATAGAGCTCCTCCTCGTTGAACTGGACTGGATCGGAAATGACGGGCATGGCGCCCCCCTCCTCATGCGTCACGAAGCCCGGCCGGTCAGCCGTACCGGCGCAGCTCGTGGAAGAACCCGTCGACGACGTGCAGCCCGCCCCTACGGGCCACCTCGTCGTGGACATACCTGCCGACCGCGAGGTCGAGCACTCCCAGTCCGAACGGCGAGAACACCACCGTCCGGTCGTCCGGGACGGTCGCCCGCCCGGTCAGTACGTCGTTCAGCGTGCCGTCGAGGAACTCCCGCCCGCCCGTGAGCCGTTCGGCCAGGTGGGGGGAGGTCTCCGCCTTCAGGCAGTGGTCGACGTCGTCGACGTAGTTCGCCGACGCGAGCAGGATCCGCGGATCGAGGTCGCGCAGCGACACGTGCAGGACCAGCGGGTGGTGCTCGAACCACGCCACGTCGTGGATGTACGGCTTCGCCGCAACGGTGGCGAAGACCAGCAGGTCCGAGGTACGGACGAGGGATTCGGCGTCGTCGTGGACGGTGACCTTCCCCTTCGCGCCCGTCCGCTCCAGATAGCCCTTGAACCCCGCCGCGCTCTCGGCCGACAGGTCGTGCACCCCCGTCTCCTCGAACTCCCAGCCCGTGCCCAGGAGATGCGTGTGGATGTAACGGGCGATCAGACCGGTGCCGATGAAGCCGACCCGCGTGGGACGCGTACGACTCCTGCTCAGCCGGTCCGCCGCCAGGGCCGCCGAGGACGCCGTGCGCGTCGCGCTGATGACCGAGCTCTCCAGACAGGCGTACGGGTAACCGGTGTCCGGGTCGTTGAGGATCAGCACGGCCGAGGCCCGCGGCAGGCCGGACCGGATGTTCTCCGGGAAACTGGAGACCCACTTGATGCCGTCCACCCGCAGCGGCCCGCCGAGCGAGGCCGGCAGCGCGATGATCCGGGAGGCCGGCCGGTCCGGGAAGCGCAGGAAGTACGACGGCGGGTTCACCGACTCGCCCGCCCCGTGCAGCCGGTACACGGCCTCGACGAGCTCGGCGATCTCCGACTCCCTTCCCCGTAGGGCCTGTTGGACCTGCTCGCCGGAGATGATCGAGAAGGTCGGTGCGGCAGCGGCGGTCATGGGGTCCTCACTTCGACGGTCGGGGAGCAGTCGGTCAGCCGTACCGGATTTCCGAGCGCGGCCAGCACCTCGCGCGGGCCCTCGAAGGGCTCCCGGCCGTGCGCGGTACGGATGTTGTCGACGAGCAGCAGGTCACCGGAGCGCCACGGCTCGCGCAGGGTGTGCGCCTCGTAGACCTCGTTGATGGCCCGGACGATGTCCTCGTCGAGCGGATCGCCGTTGCCGAAACGGGTGTTGAAGGGCAGTCCGTCGGGGCCGTACACGTCGGCCAGGTACTCGCGCACCTCGGGGTCCATCGTCCACTCGTTGAGGAAGGCGATCTGGTTGAACCAGCAGCGCCGGCCGCTCACCGGGTGCCGGACCACGGCGCTGCGGTGCTGCCGGGTGCGCAGGGAGCCGTCGTCGTGCCAGGCGAACTCGATGCCCTGGTCGCGGCAGTAGCGCTCGACGGCCGTCCGGTCGTCGGTGCCGAACGCCTCGGCGACCGAGGCCCCGATCTCGTCGTTGTACGTCCGCGTCAGCAGCCAGCCCTCCCGCTCGAACCGCGCGACCAGATCAACAGGCAGTGCGTCCAGCACAGTCGGGCTGTCGGCCACGGCGGTCGCGCCACCCTCCTCCGGTGCCACCTGGCAGGCGAAGAGCAGCAGGCCCGGGAACTGGAGCGAGTAGCTGAGCTCGTGGTGCATGCACATCTGCTGGTTGGGCGGCCACTTGGAGGAGGAGTACATGCCGCTCCCGTAGGAGCGGCGGGGTGCGAACGGCTCGCGGTCGGGCATCAGGGCGTCGGCCAGAGCGTTGAACACGGCCTGGGTGACGGTGGGTTCGACCAGGTCGAGACCGCGGATGAGGAGGCTGCCGTGTTCGGCGACCGTGGCGCGCAGCGCGTCGCGGTGTGCGGCCGCCCAACTCGCCGGGTCACCTTCGGACTTGGTGTGCAGGAGCGGCGGGCGGCCGGGGGCCGCGTCGATGTCGGGCAGGAGAGTCGGGGACGAGTGCGTCATTGCACAGGTTCCTTTCAGTGGCGCTGGTCCAGCAGTTCCGCCAGGTCGGCGAGGACCGGGTGGCGGGTGACGTCCTTGAGGGTGATCGCCCGGTCCAGGGCGATCGCGAGCTTCACGGCGGACAGCGAGGTGCCGCCGCGGTCGAAGAAGTGGTCCAGGCGGCCGATCCGGTCCGTGGGGACGCCGAGCACCTCGGCCCACGCGGCGGCCATCCGCCGCTCGCCCGGTGTGTCCGGGAGGCCCGAGCCCGCGGATTCGAGTTCCTCGGCCAGGTCGGTGAGCGTCTTGCGGTCGGTCTTGCCATTGGCGGTCAGCGGCAGCCGCTCCCGCCAGTGCACGACGGCCGGCACCATGTACGCGGGCAGCGACTCGGCCAGCCGCGCCCGCACGGGCTCGGCGCCCACCGGCTGCGCACCGGTGCAGAACGCCACCAGTTGCGCACCCCGTACGACGACCACCGCGCCGTCGCGCACACCGGGCACCCGCAGCAGGGCGTTCTCGATCTCGCCGATCTCGACCCGGAACCCGCGGACCTTGACCTGGCTGTCCCGGCGGCCGAGGAACTCCAGCTTGCCGTCCGGCCGCCAGCGCCCGTGGTCGCCGCTGCGGTACAGCCGCTCGCCGGGCCGGTACGGGTCGTCGGTGAAGGCCGCCTTCGTCCGCTCAGGGTCGTTGACATACCCGCGGCCGACACAGACGCCGGAGAAGACGATCTCGCCGGGCGCGCCCAGCGGCACGGGCACCAGGTCCTCGTCGACGACGTACACCCGGACGTTCGCGATCGGGCGCCCGAGCGGCACCCGGTCGCCGTCCGGTGCGCGGTCCATCACCTCGTGGTTGGTGTCGTCCGAAGTCTCCGTCAGTCCATAGGCGTTGACGAGCCGGATGCCGGGCTCGGCCGCGAACCAGCGCTGCACCAGCTCCCGCTTCACGGCCTCACCGGTCACCGACACACAGCGCAGGTCGGGCAGTTCGCGCGGCCGCTGCTCCAACTCCGCCAGCACGGCCTCGAGATACGACGGCACGACCTGCAGTACGTTCACCCGGCCCCGCACGACCGTGTCCACGAACCGCGGCACGTCCAGGATCGTCTCCTGGCCGATCACCAGCGTCCGCCCACCGACGAGCAGCGCGGAGACCAGCTGCCAGAGCGAGATGTCGAAGCACTGGGGAGCCGTCTGCGCGACCGTCCGCGCCGGGCCCACCCCCAGGTCGGCGATCTTGGCGAGGACGTGGTTGAGGAACCCGGCGTGCTCGCACATCGCGCCCTTGGGCTCGCCGGTGGAGCCGGAGGTGAAATAGATGTAGGCGAGCTGGTCGGCGGAGACCGGGATGCCCAGGTCGCCGTCGGAGTGTCCTTCGGTGTAAGCCGTTTCGACGAAGAGTTTCCGGGTCTGCCGGCCCACGTGGGCGTCGCTGCCGTGCTCGGTGAGCACCAGTGTGCAGTCGGCCCGGTCCAGCGTGCGCGCGATGCGGTCGGCCGGGAAGTGCGGCTCGATCGGCAGGTAGACGCCGCCCGCCTTGAGGACGGCGAGCACCGACGCCAGCCAGTCCAGGTTCCGCTCCATCACCACCGCGACCAC
>Ga0075367_10001258_pt1 | contig 10692 bp, 8 predicted proteins | sample EndMethybrTD3032_FD_71399 | JGI IMG/M metagenome (GOLD analysis project Ga0075367, IMG submission 71399) | Populus endosphere microbial communities from Tennessee, USA - Endosphere MetaG P. TD hybrid TD303-2 | ecosystem: Host-associated > Plants > Roots > Endosphere | place: USA: Tennessee...
CCGGGGGTGTCGCTCGCCGAGGACGTCAGAGGCTCGGTCGAGAAGGCGTACACAGCCTGGGATGCAGCATTTAACAAGCAGGACGCGAAGGCCGTCGCTGCCACCTATGTTGCCAGTGCCAGGTTGATGCCGCCGACGCACCAAGTCGCGTCGGGGCCAGCGGAGATCGAGAAGTTCTGGGCCGGGCTCTTCGCAGGCGGCGTGACGGGCCACAAGCTGGAGATCATCGACGCCGGCGGAGATGACAAGGTCGTCTTCGGCACGGCGAAGTGGAGCGCGACGGGCAAGGACAAGGACGGCAAACCGATGCCTCTCAGTGGTCTCGCGATGCACGTATTCGAGCGCCAAGCGGATGGCTCACTGAAGTTGAGACTTCAAACATTCAACTGAGTGGCCGAAGTCCTGACCAAAGTGCCGGTCGGAAATGGAAGGTCGGAAATGACTGGAAACTCGCGACCGATATTTGGAACGACGGTAAGTAGGCTTCTCGCGATTTTTGGCTGATGACAACACGCCAAATCGCGAGATCGGCCGCCGACTGCGGCGCCCTCACTCCTCCGGCAGCGAATGCTCGAGGAAAAAACGAAGCATTTCCCTTGTTGCGTCCGGTCCTCGCGGATCAGTGTAGGAGCCCGCAGGGCTGCCTCCGGACCATGCGTGTCCGGCTCCGTGGATATTCCAGTGCTCCAACATTTTGCGTCCGCTCGCGTCGCTCAGGATCGTTCTTGTATAGGCATGGCCTCCGGGTACTTGCCCGCGATGCACCTTCTTTTGTGTGCGCATTGCTCCCAAAGACTGCTCAAGAATTTGACCGCCGTTGTTGGGATGAACGGTCGTGTCGCGATCGCCGTGAAAAACAATGGTCGGGACAGCTGGCCGGTCACCTGAAAATACCTTGCGATCGGACCCGCCTTGTCGCATCGCGACAAGCGCAGAGGGGAGGTCGGTGGCAACCCCGCAGGCGAGGCCGGAATGTATTCCGATGGCCGCATACAAGTCGTTGTATGTCGCTCCCATGATAGAAGCGGCGGCCGCTCCGGCCGACAGCCCACCCACGTAGACGCGCTTTCGATCGACCAAATAGTCATCCATGATCTGGCGAGTGATGCCTGCGATAAGTGAGGGTTCGCCTCTGCCTCGCTGCTGGTCGCCTGTACGAAACCAGTTCCAGCATTTCGCCTGGTTTGCCCGGCTCGGCTGAGCAGGATAGGCCACGAAGCAATTATGCTCCTCCGCGAGAAAGTTCATCCGCGTGCCGGCAGCGAAATCATCCGGCGACTGGGTACAGCCGTGAAGCATGACGACCAAGGGAAGCGGTTGCTCCCGGTAGCGGCTCGGGATGAAGAGCCTGTAGGCACGGCTTCCCGCGGGACTGCTGTACGTGCTTTCGATGAACCGGGCTCCGTCAGGCACGATGTCCGGTGTGGACAGCGGGGCGCGCTTCGTCACACCGCGCCGTCCGATCCCGGAGCGCCCCTCTTTGCGATCCAGTAACGCGCGGAGCATGCGCGGTTGTGCAGCGGTGGCTGGCTCTAATTGCGGAGGACGATCCGTCTCCCCAACAGCATTGGCCTTCGCGTCAATGATGAGCGGTTCGCGTCCTGCAAGAGCGACGCGACCGCCGGTCCGCGATGGCGCGTCTGCCGCGCGCTCACCGCGAAGCATGCGCTGAAGCAGCGCGGTGGCCTCAACGAGTTGGCCCGCGCGCGTGAGGCGTGTCGCCTCGCGAATGATGTCCTGGTTCAGCATCGCCATCACCGTGTCCTGTCGGCGAGGGCGGCCTTGACCGCCGGACTGGCATGCAATGCGCCCAGCACGGAGACTGAGGCAATGGTGGCGCGAGCTAGCTCGGGCGTCACATCTTGGGAGATGCTGGCAAGGCCCAGAACATTGATGTGCAGCATCTCGCCGGCGCGCCGCACCGCTTCGAGATCCTCGCGGCTGTAGTTTCGCAGCCCGAGGTCCAGGCTTTTTCGAGCGGTTGACTGCTTTACGACGTCGGCGTGACGTTCGAGCTGGTTCCGGATCGCCGTCCGGATGAAATCGGTCCGGTTCGAGTAGAACCCTTCCTGAACCATGAGATCGACGTGACCGAGGTCGACATAACCAAGATTGATCGTGATTTTTTCTGTTTCGGGCGGCTTGGGTCGGAATTCCCGGACATTGTTCGCCATCATTGTCACCATCCGCTGACCATCTCTATGGATGGCATATGGATGTTCTGCATATGCATTCAAGAGGCGCGGGCCATCGGAAAGTGGGTTTTATTCCTGGCACCGCGGCTAGAGGGTTTTCCAGCGAAAGACGGATCTCCGCGGACCGGACATCCGTTGGGACGGCGACTGCCCTTGCTTCTATGGGAGGAGCAAGTCATGGCAGCAGCTGCTGCAGCCGCCGCGGCTCGTGCAAGGGGGCGGGAACGGCTCTGCTATCCGCGGATCGCCGCATTGGCCTTCTCGGCGGCGTTAGTCATCGCAATCTTGGCCGGTTTCGCTCCGGTGACCACTGCATTCACGCCGATCATGAATGCGTCCAGGATGGGTCTTGATCGCGGATGGAAGAGGATCGCCTTGGCGCGCTCGACACTGGCATTCTGCAGGTTGGTCAGCGCCGCCTCGGCGGCCTGGGCGCCGAACGCCTTCTTGAAGCCCTCGCTCGACCAGGCCGACACGCGTGTCGTCGCCAGCCCCGCTGCGGCAGTCCGCATCGAAGTTGGCTTGCATGTCGCCCATAGCAGAAACAGAAAAGCCGCCCGCTTGTTTCGCGATCTGGAATTGATGCACGCCTGCCAATGCGACATGAAGGGCACGGACGTACGTCCGGCGACATGCGGAAAGGCGGCAAACACGGCCTGGTCGGCAACCTGGCTTCTTGCCGGATTGGAGATGTCGGTCGCGAAATTGCTGCTGTCGATTGCGATCGCTGTCCTGCGCTGAAGGAAGTCGTCCAGCACGTGGTACCATTCATAGCCGCTCACACCGGGAGGCCCGGCTTGACTGAGCAGCTGACCGTACATCTCGATGGCCGCGATGGCCTCGGGGCTCGCGAACACGGCCTTGTTGTCCTCGACCATCGCCCCGCCATAGGAGAACACGAAGCTCATGGCCGGCACGGACGAATTGCCAATGGCCTGAGCTCGCATGGCTATCCCCGACATCTCGTCGGTCTTGATCGCGTTCGCAGTGAGCAGCAGATCTTCGAAAGTCGTGGGTATCGAAAGCTGCTTGGCTGCCAGCGCATCACCGTTGATGAACAACGTCACCGCCTCGGAAGTGATCGGCATGGCGTAGCGTTCGCCGCCCCGCCACACCGGAAAAGCCCGGGCCGTCTTGAGAAGGTCGTTCTCATCATACCAGCCGAGGTCGGTCATTGACTTGTCGGCATAATAGGCGTTCAGCGGCTCGAGCCATCCTGCCGAGATGCCCTGGCCATAGGTCGTGAACATGAAGACGTCGGGTGTGCTGTCGCCACGGTTGAGCTGGACCGGCAGCGCGCCCGTGTACGTGGTCTCCAACCGGAAGTCGGGAACCACGTTGATGCCGGTGAGCTCGGTGAAATCAGGCAGAAGCGGCGTGATCGCATTCGACCAGGGATGGATCGCGCCCGCGAGTGTGATCGTCTGCCCCGCAAATTGTTTCCAACCAATCGCAGCTTTGGCATAGCTCGCGGCGACATCCTCTGCGAAACACGTCCGGCGCAGCATCGCGAGCGCGGGCAAGGTCGCACCTACCGCGCCCAATCCCTTGACGAAGCTGCGTCGGCTGGCCGACCTGGAACTGCTCGAAGACTTCTCAGGCGACTTTTCACGCAACTTTTCATTTGGAGCCATGTCATTTGGAGCCATGTCATTGCCCCTGTGGTTGCTCCGGCCGGGGGATCGGGCCTTACAGCGCGCGGGGTTTTCCCGTGACGTTCTGGCCCCTTGCGAGGGGACTTACGGGCTTTTAAGCCGGTATAATCTGCGCGGTTGAGTGTGCCGGTTCCCGCTCACCTGCGCGGACGATGGCTGTATTTTCATTATACTAGCAATACCCTGCGTCGGCATCAGAAAATGGCCGCGCACGCGAGCATTGAAGACTGAAGGCCATGTCAGTCCCTCTGAGCCAGACCTTTCGGTGGTTTGCACGTCCGCTGGCGCTGGTGGTCGCGGCGCTTCTGGCTGTGGTTGTCGCGACCGGGGTTCTCGGCCTCCGGTATTGGCAGGAGCGACAAGCGGTAAATCTTGCGCAGGAGCGTAACCGCCAGGTGATCGAGACGCTGGATCGGCTGAAAGCGGTGATCGCCGACGTGGAGGCGCAAAGGCGCGGCTATCTGCTGACTCTCGATCCGCACTACCTCAAGGCCTATGGCGTCTCCGACGAAATCGTACGACGGGACGCGCACGCGCTCCAGGCTCTGGTCGCGGACGATCCATTGCAGAGCCATCGTGCCGGACATCTTGCGGTGACCGTTGCAGCAAAGCTGCGCGAGATCGATGAAATCGTCAAAACGGTCCGCACCTACTCCGGGCCGGCCGCGATGGCGATGATCCGCAGCCTGGACGAGATAAGGTCGCAGATCGACCAGATGGTCGACCACGAACGCTTCCTGCACGTCGATCAGGAGAGGCGCGCCGAGGCGCTCGAACGACGCAAAGCCTGGCTGATCGCGACCGCCGTCGTCATTGTCGCAGTCCTGGCAGGGGTGGCGTTGGCGCTCGCACGGCTCGAAGCGATCCGGCGGCGTAAAGCGATCGCAGAGAACATTGCGCTCCACGGCGATCTCGTGGCGCGCGACAAGAAGATCCGCCACCTGGTCGACGCCAACATCGTCGGCATCATCGTCTGGGAGCTCGACGGTCGCATTCTGGAGGCCAATGATGCGTTTCTCAATATGTTGGGTTACGACCGGGAGGATCTTGCCTCGGGCCGGCTGAACCGGGTGGATTTGACGCCGCCGGAATGGCGCGACCGCGATGCGCGCACCGTGGCGGAGCTGAAGGGGATGGGGACCGTCCAGCCATTCGAGAAAGAGTACTTCCGGAAAGACGGCAGCCGCGTGCCTGTGCTGCTCGGCGGGGTGATGTTCGAGCAAGGCCCAAATCAAGGTGTCAGTTTTGTCCTCGATCTGACCGAGCGCAAACGGGCGGTGGAAGCGCTGCGGCAGAGCGAGGAGCGCTTTCGCACCCTCGTGCATTTCTCCTTCGACGTGTACTGGGAGACCGATGCGCAACATCGCTTCATTCACCAGGAGTTTGCGGAGAGTCTTGCCGACGCGCCGGCGGCGGGCTCCGAGATCGGCAAGACACGTTGGGAAGTGCCTTACCTGGAGCCTGATGAAGAGGCCTGGCGCAAGCACCGGGAGACGCTCGATGCCCACCTGCCGTTCCGTGATTTTGAGCTCGCGCGGCCTGGGCCCGACGGCAGCAAGCGTTACGTGTCCGTCTCCGGGCTTCCGATGTTTGACGATGCGGGGCGCTTCGTCGGCTACCGCGGCGTCGGGCGGCACATCACCGAACGCAGGCTTGCCGAGGAAGCCTTGCGCGTCATGCAGGCGGAGCTCGCGCACGTCAATCGCGTCACCACGATGGGACAGCTGACGGCCTCGATCGCCCATGAGGTCAACCAGCCGATCGCCGCGACGGTTACCAACGCCCAGGCCGCCCTGCGCTGGCTGCGCGCCCAACCGCCCGATCTCGACGAGGTTCGCGACTCCCTCGGCCGTATTGTCGAGGACGGCAAGCGCGCCGGCAACGTCATCGGCGGTATCCGGGCGCTCATCCATAAGGTCCCGTCGCGGAAGGATTGGTTCAATCTCAACGAAGCCATCCTCGAAATGGTCGTGCTGACCCGAAGCGAAGCGCTCAAGCATGGCATCTCGCTGCAGACCAGGCTCGCCCCGGATTTGCCCATGGTGCAAGGCAATCGCACCCAGCTGCAGCAGGTGATCCTGAACCTGATCCTCAATGCCATCGAAGCCATGGGCGACCTCGACGAGGGGGCGCGCGAGCTGCGGATCAGCACCGAGACGGAGGCCGCCGGCGGCGTGCTCGTTACGGTTCGAGATTCCGGGCCGGGCCTCGACCCGGTGGATGTGGAGCGCGTTTTCCAGGCCTTCTACACCACGAAGCCCAAAGGCATGGGCATGGGCCTCGCTATCTGCCGGTCGATGGTCGAAGCTCACGGGGGACGGATGTGGGCGAGTGCAAATGAACCTCGAGGCGCCGTCTTTCAGTTTTCCCTGCCGCTGGAACGAGACGAGATCGTTCCAGCCCGGCAGGTCCAGTCCAATCCAGCCGCATGAGATTGCCGTTCCTGCTCCATGCTCCCCGATGCGGCCCAAGCGTGAGCCGCTAGTGATCCTCTTCACAAAGCTTGCGCGTCAAATGCGATAAATAGCCCCGACAAAGCGGGACCTGATCGGGAGCAGCAGGTGGAACGCGAGCTGTCAGCATTGGAAAAGCAGGCTGCCGACGCACTGCGCCGCGCAAGAAGCTTGCCTGTTGGTGCCGCCCGCAATGACTTGCGGCAGCTTGCCACGGGGTTGCTCTGGCTGCACCGCAACGGCATGGACGCGCTGATGAAACAGCGCCCGACGTCGCAGTTGCCTTCCAGCGGCGAAAGTGTCGGTCAGTAAAGCTGCCCGACGCCATCGCGCGATTTCGACGGAAGCCATGGCGGGATTCCTGCAAGTCGGAATCCCGGCACGCGCTGTCCGCACATTGACAGATGCGCATCTCAGTTATGAAATGACTGCGTTTTCACCCAAAATGCGTTAGGAGGGTGCAGATGAGCGAACATGAGAACCGACAGCTTGTCGAGCAGGCTTACGCCACCTTCAAAGCTGGCGACATCCCGACGCTGTTGCAATCCATGTCAGAGGACGTCACGTGGCAGTTGCCAGAGGTTGAGAACGTACCTTTTTCCGGCAGGCGACAGGGGCGCGCCGCGGTCGGCGAGTTCTTTTCGACGCTCGGAAGCTTGCAAGATGCGCGCTCATTCGAGCCACGTGAATTCATTGCACAGGGCGACAAGGTCGTCGTGCTCGGTCATTATGTCTGGGAGGTCAAAGCCAACGGGCGCACCTACGAGAGCGACTTCGCGCACGTCTTTACGGTCCGCGGCGGCCAGATCGTAGCCTTTCATGAGTACACGGACTCAGCCGCGGCCGCCAAAGCGTTTCGTTAAGGTTGAGCACAAGGCAGGAGCCATGGACCGCGTCGGAGCTGACGTGGACTTGATGTCGCACGTAAGCTCCTTCGTTGAGCGGCGGCAAGACGGGGGCAGTAAAGTTGCCCGATGACCTCAAGGAGGCGACGTCACACTTTCTTCAAGAACTGCGTGCTAAGTAAAAGCAGATCGTCATGGCCGGATGTACGCCGTGGCTTTTCGAGCCCCGGCTTCATGCCGGGGTTTTTCGTTGTGCCTGGCGGCTCGGAGCCTCGCCGTTGGCGAGAAACGCTCCCAGAAAACAGCGGCTGCAGGAGATAAATGTGTCCGGCCCGCAGCGGAGCCGTGGCAGCCCGACACCCCGCCCAAGTACTTTCCTTGGATGCGCCCCGTCGGCCTGGCGCGCTTGTCGCGGCCGGCAGCGGGAGTATGTTAGCTCGATGGCTGTCAGCTCCCCCGATCTGAAAGCGTTCCTGGTCGCCACGCCTTTCTTCGGTGGCCTCTCGGACGCAAGCCTCGATCTCCTGGTCTCGATGCTGGTCGAGCGCCGCTTCGACGCCGGCGCCACTGTCGTAGCGGAAGGAGAACCGGGGCGCTCAATGTTCATTGTTCACTCCGGCGAGCTGGTGGTGAGCAAGCTGGGGGAGGCCGGGCGCTCAATTCGCATGGCGGGTCTCGAGCCCGGTGATTTTTTCGGCGAAATGACGCTTATCGAAATGCAGAACCGATCAGCCACCGTCGTCGCGGAGAGCCCAACGGTGCTGTACGAGCTCACGGCCCGAAAACTCTACACGTGCTACAAGGCCGACATCCACGCGTATGTGATTGTGATGCAGAATATCAACCGCGAGCTTTGCCGGCGGCTTCGCCGCGCCGACAGTCGCATTGCCGAGCTGCAGATGCTTCACGCGAGTGAGTGACGCAGAGTCGCGTGCGCATGCGGGCCGAGACGAAAACTGCGATCGGCGAAATGGGGCGCAAGTGTTCTAGCAGACGATTTCAGAGCCGCGCCGTCCTGCGCAACAGGGCCAATAGCGGCTATCGTCCAGACAGGTGATCGAACGCCTCGTCTACGCACACCCTCGCACGACGTCCTGTCGCGCCGCAATCGGCTTTGTTGTGCGCGAATGCCATTCCGCAGGCGATTGGCTCGGTAACGCGCGTTTCAAGCCGAGTTGAGTTTATTGAATCGGAATTTAATGGGACGGGCGCACGGTCTCCCTACATCCGATACCAGGTATCCGCATCGGATGCTGCAAGCAGATAGCTCGCGATCCAGACAGCACGCTCGCCTCATGAAGCGTGATCAATTCGTCTTGTTCCACGCGGGTCTGCAATCGATCCATACAGGAGAAACGAAAATGATTTCATTCAAAGCTCTTACAGCGGCCGTGCTGCTGGCCGCGACCGCAGCGACGCCGGCATTCGCGCGAGCTCCTGTCGGTGCGCTGGTGCCAGGCAGTGTGGGCAGCAGCGACCACGCCCTGTATAACAAGAATCTACGCGACTCCGGGTATAATCCGAGGAACGACTTCAATCCGAACGGGACCATAAGGGCCGCCATCCAGGAGCCGGGCGCGTTCGCGTTCTATTATCCCAATCTGGACGTTCTGAATGGAGGCGCGCCAACGCCTGCTGCCAAGGCTTCTCCCGACTGGCCCGCGTTGAAGGGCGCGTGTGCGTCGGCCGGCGGCGGTATCACTTACTGCGGCGATCGCTACGACTCATATGCTTCTGCGCCCGACGCATTCCCGCATCATCATGCCCACCGCCATCACCCGTCGTGACTCGACCGCGTGGTACAGCGCAGTGCGCGGCCCCGCGGCCGCGTGGTGCGCTGTGGCGCAAGGCGGACCTCACCAGGAAGCGATGGCGATCTCTCTTTCCGATCTCGACTGCTCCCTGCAGATGACCGACGGCAATGCAGAGAGCCCCCGTGACGGCAGTGCTCGCGGACAGGCCGAGCATGTTGCGTCCGACGATGAAATCCCCAACCGCCGTTCCTGCGGCGCTGATGAAAACAACGGCCAGCCAATAAAACGGCAGCAAGAGAAGCCCCCACCGCGTTACGGGCGCTCGCCGTGGCTTCGTTAGGCTGGAGGCCACGAGCTTCGCGGAGCCTCACGCTTGCTTAAGCGCGTTACGCACTCCGGCCCGGCGGAAGGACGACGACGATCGCGCCGGGCTGCACCCGATTCACGAGATCGATGACATCCTCGTTGGTCATACGGATGCAGCCGGACGAGATGGCGTGGCCGATATACTCCGGCTGGTTGGTGCCGTGGATGCGGTAGAGGGTGTCCTTGCTGCCCTCGTAAAGATAGATCGCCCGCGCGCCCAGCGGATTATCCGGACCTCCGGCAACGCGCTTCGGGTAGGGGCCGAGCCGGGCTTGGATCTCCGCCGTCGGAATCCAGTCGGGCCATTCGGCGACTTTGCCAACGGTCGCGACGCCGGACCAGGCCTGCGCCTCCTCGCCGACCGTCACGCCGTAGCGGATCGCCTTGCCTCCCGGCAGGACGTAGTAGAGAAAACGCGAATTGCTATCCACCAGGATCGTGCCCGGCTGCTCCTTGCGCATGTAGTCGACAATGTGCCGGCGATAGGTCTCCGGAATAGTCGCCTGCGCATAGCGCACATTGGCCAGCAACTGCCGGTCCCTTGGCGTAAAGCTGGCACTCGACGACGGTGCGAGCGTCGATTGCATGCACCCGCCGAGCACAGACCCGAGCAACCCCACAAGCACGAACGCCAGTCCGGACCTTGCCATAGCCAGTCCTCCCCAAAGCGCTACATCCGTCCATTTGCTGCCCAAATAGTGCAGAAATCAAGGCGGCGCTGGAAGGCAACCCCGCAATAATGACGTTGCCCGAGCGGCTGAGCGCGGCTAACGGACCGGCGCGGAAAACCAGAGTTTGAGCTTGAGGCCCGGCGAGTTATCCAGCATTTCGATCCGGGCACCGTGAAGATGGGCGACGGCGGCGACCAGGCTGAGCCCCAGACCGTTTCCCGGCGTGTAGCGGCTGTGTTCGAGCCGGTAAAAGCGCTTGAAAACCTGCTCGTATTCGTGAACCGGAATTCCGGGTCCGTCATCGGCGATCGAGATGACCGGCTTGCCATCGATGTATTCGTTCGCGACCACGACTTGCCCTCCGGCGCGGCCATGCTTGATCGCATTATCGACGAGATTGGCGATGGCATCGAAGATCAGGTCGCGATCGCCGGTCACCAGCACCTCGCGGTCGCCGACGACGGTGAGACGGGTGCCCACCTGTTCGGCCGCGGCATCGTACAGCTCCACAACCTCGCCGGCGATTTCCACCAGATTGACGGTGCGGAACGCGCCCTTTCGTGCCTGGGTCTCGATTTGCGCAATCCGCGTCAGCGACGAGAATATCCGCAAGACGGCATCGAGGTCGGCGATCGTGTCGCCGATCAGCGCCTGGTCGTCCTCACCGATGCGCTGGCCGTGATAGGCCTTCTCCAGCCGTCCGCGCATGCGCGTCAGCGGCGTGCGGAGGTCGTGCGCGACATTGTCGCTCAC
>Ga0075367_10001260_pt1 | contig 10683 bp, 15 predicted proteins | sample EndMethybrTD3032_FD_71399 | JGI IMG/M metagenome (GOLD analysis project Ga0075367, IMG submission 71399) | Populus endosphere microbial communities from Tennessee, USA - Endosphere MetaG P. TD hybrid TD303-2 | ecosystem: Host-associated > Plants > Roots > Endosphere | place: USA: Tennessee...
GGGGCCTGGCTTGCCTCGGCCTGGAAGGTCGCCGGTTCTATGATTGTCCCCGACAGGTCCATTGCGGCGACCTCGACCTGGTCTGACTCGGCCAGCTCAGCTGGCTTCGCCAGCGCGTCTTGGGCTGTCTCCACCACGACCGAAAAAGCTCCGTCGCTGTCTTTGAATTTGGCATGTATCCACCAGGCCATTGCTGGATCATGCGCGTGAGTTCCGAAGCTCGCCACTGCAAATTCAAGCATTGGGATGGCTCCCCGCCCAGCGCTCAATACCTAGCGGCTTGCCAATTGTTCACGTTTTGTACTACCTTCGAATGAAGACCAATCGTGAAATCGAGATCCTGTTCAGGCGGCTTCGCCTCTACGACCAGCTGAAGCGCAGGGCGGAAGGGCTTGTCCGGACAATTCAGAGGGTAATGAGGGAGCGCTATGGGGCTAGATCACGTTCGTTCCGAAATCGAGCACATGCGCGTCCAGGTCGGAAGGCAGCGTAAGGAGGTCTTGCTGCTTCAGGGCGCCGGCATACCGACGGCATCGGCCGAGCTATTGCTCCAAAGGATGCTGGCGAAGATCGACAACCTTTGCACCGAGCGCGACCGCCTGAAGGCAGAGCAGGGCGGTCCGACCAATCCACGGGTGCTGGGCGGTCGGAGTTGGTGATGCGCGAGCAATTGAAATGGTACGACGACAAGGCGGACAACGCGCCCTGGCTCACAACGCGCTCGCCGAGCTACCGCAGCGGGCCAACGCTTGACCGAACGTTATCAGAACGCTGCCGTAGTGGCCGAAATAGTAGGTGATCAATTTCCTATCGCGTGAGCGGAAAGTTGAGTCGCTCGCCTGGGCGAATTTCTTGCGATTGTTCAATGAGCGCTGTCGGAATTGTATATGCGTCTGGTCGAGCGGGAATAGTCGTGGGCAGCTTCAGTTGTTCGCTCATTTCGGTCTGCCCTCATAACGAAAGAAGCTAGTTTTCAGCAACCTAGGCGCTAGGAAGACTGTCCCCATAGGCGGGCTAGTATCGCCGCCACGGACTCACCGGGCTGTCCCTGAATTTTTTCCGATAGTCCGCCATGGTCGGAAAGGGGGTGCCGAGCTTGCGCGCCTGAGTGCGGATGCTGCTCGTTGTACGCTTGAGGGCCGCCGCAGCCTTTATGATGGACACACCTTTTGCCGCGAACGCTTTCAGGCGCTCGTTCTCTTCCGCCGTCCATTCCTTTTTCTTAACGGCCATATGATCCTGGAGGACGCTGTTGCATCTCAGCATCAGATTACCGCCAAGCTGGCTGAGCGCAAGATGTTAACTTGCTTTACATTTCGGCCGACGGTTAGCGTCCGCGTGCTCGCCGGTTGGACGCTGGTGGCAGTGAGGGCCGAATGCCGGACTATCGCGCCTACTTGGTTGATGAGGACGATAGCTTCTGCGACGTCGTGAAAATGGATTGCGTGGACGACGTAGAGGCAATTGAGAAGACTCGACCATTAGCCGGCAAATATGCCGTGGAGCTTTGGCAGCTTGACCGGAAGGTAGCGACCTTCCCACGCCAAAAGAAATCGCCGTGAATTGAACCAATTTCACGCTCCTTCGTAGTTTCTGCGGAGGAGTGTTGCGATGGCTGAAAGCAGCGACCGCAAAGAACTAGAGCGGCGGCTGGTGCAGGCTAGGCGCATCGCGGACTTGGCACTTGATCCCCTCACCAAGGATCGGCTCACAAGGCTGGTGCAGGAGTTAGAAGAGCAGCTGCAATTGGCAGAGAAAAGGTGAGGCCCGCGCTCGCCGTAATGCCGAACGGTGGCTGGGCGGCGTCAACCGGCGCGATACGCGTCCAGCGCATGAGCTGCAAAGATCGTTAGGCTAATCAACGCCAGAACCGCTGCAGTAGCCTCGATCATAGCTCGACCTCCTGCTGACCCATTGAGGCGAGGTATCGAGTGCAAGACTGCGTCCAGATCAAATCGAAAAGATATTGCATTTTGACCATCCCCTGTTTGTTGCAAAGCAGGATGGCAGGTCCTCTGTTTCCGGATGATTTCGCCGGTTCAGGAAAACGGTTTCGTCTCAGCTTTCGTCGTGCCTCTTTAATGACAAAATTCAAACTCGCGCGCATGCTTCGGCACCGCCGGAGATGATTCGATCATGCTGGAAGCAATTCTGTTGCTGTTGAGCATCGGCAGTTGCGCGCTGCTCCTTATCGCCTTCTGGGGCACTAACCTGCTCAGTAACGAGTGGCGCAGGCGTGGCTAGTCCGTTCCCGTGCGAGTCCTGCCGCGGCAATGTCGGCGCGCACCTCGGTGCCGCGTCGAATCGGCTCCGCATTAGTGAAAGTCGTGATCCCACCGGATGGCCCTGGTGTATTTGCCGAGGGTGGTTTCGCTGGCAGTGGTTTCACGCGCGATGCAATCTAATTGCAATATAATTCGTATCGCGTAGTCAAATGTGCACGTCAGATCATTGTTATGTGGTTGAAATTGCTGAATGTTTGGTGAGCGCGGAGGGACTCGAACCCTCGACCCCATGATTAAAAGTCACGTCACCGAGCAAATTCTGAAGGGCCTTCGAGACCAAGGATTCGATATTCTCGGTGATGGCGTCCTGATCCTTAGAAAGTCAATGAGCAGATCGGGTCGTTTTCTAGTCGCGTGCCGCAGGCCAACAACGTTGTGGAAGCTGAAGGCAGCCGGCACGAGAGCGCCCCAGCGCCTATCGAACATAGCCGAGGGAAAGCGTCATGGACCGCTCCTCGATCAGGGGACACCGAGTGGTGCTGCACGCGCGGTCGACCGATCGTGCCGCATCGCTCGGCGAATTCGCGTCGCGCTCCGAGGGCGTCCTGGTCGGTGACCTGCAGAGCGGCGCTGGGAACTCAGGAACACGGTCTTCCGGGTCGCCGACCGCATCGCGCTGGAGCGCGGCGTCGCCGCCGTCGGCGTGGACGTCGTCCACCGCGATACCGGCGGAGGCCGGACCACTTCCGAGCTTCGGGGATTCTTCGGGACTCTTCGCGCGTTGCCCAATTCGGCGCTGTTGCTCCTGAGCTATGGCCCCGTATTGCGCCCGATCGCGTTCCCCTGATCCGCGATGGCCCTCGACGGAACGGCCGGCGGGCTCGCCGGAGGCTCAAGCTCCGGCATCAAGTCATCAGAATTTCAAGGAATCGATTTCAAGGACTCCTTCAAACCAATCCTTGAAATCGAGTCCTTGGAATGTTTTTCAAGAGGTCGCGCTGTTGGAAGAGTCCTTGAGAACTACCGCTCCTCAGCGAAATAGGCAGAATTTCAAGGAGTCGATTTCAAGGACTCGTTCAAACAATCCTTGGAATCGAGTCCTTGGAATTTCAAGGACATTTGAGAACCACCCGTCGCTCCCTTGCCGGAAATGAGCAGAATTTCAAGGAATCGATTTTTCAAGCACTCCTTCAAACCAATCCTTGGAATCGAGTCCTTAAAATTTCTTTCAGATCGGCTGCCGGCGGGAAAGGCTCGGTTAAACGGCCCGGGCTTGCCGCGCACCCTGAATGCGAGAATGCGAGAAATTTCAGGGAATCATTTTGAGGAGGTCGGTCAAACCAATCCTTGGATTCGAGCCCTTGGAATTTCAAGGACGTCGTTGACGAACTCCTTCGAGAACAAGCCTTTGAAAACGAAATTTCCGTTAAAGGAAAAAGCTCGGGCTGCGCCGGCTCTATGGTCGACCGCGGCCAGGCAAGCCCGGCCCGGCATGCGGCAACGCACTCTCGATCAGCGTAGCCCCGGTCGATAAAGCAACGTGTAGATTGCGTAGGCTACGGGGGCACCGGCTGCCCGACTGTTGCCGATGAAGCAGCAGGCGAAGTTTTCACCGACGCTTCTCTGTGCGCATCAGTCGTCGTAATGGTGGCTAGGACATCGGCGGCCATTGTTTCAAGCAATGCGACGTCGTTTTCTTCCAGCGTGCGGGGTTCGGAGTCGAGAATGCACAGCGCGCCGATTATGAGACCGTCGGCTGCCCGCAGCGGCGCGCCAGCATAGAAGCGCATGGTCCATTGGTCGATCGTCTCGTTGTCGGCAAAACGCGGGTCGCGCTCGATATCCGAAACCACCAGCGTCTCCTCGTTAGCTACAACGTAGTTGCAGATCGCGTGTTCTCGGTCCATCGGCAGCAGCGTGCCTGTATCGTCGGTGATGGCATTTGGCAACTTGCCACTTTGTCCGACGAAGTATTCGCGGTCCTTATCGATGGTGGTGATCACGGCAACGCTGGTGTTGAATACGTCGGCCGCGCGTTTGGCGAGTGCATCCAGCGCTTCGCGTTTGTTACCTTCTAGGACCCCGGTCGCTTTCAGGGCGTCGACACGCTCTGCATCGTTGTCAGGTAAAGGAGCTTGCTGAGCTGCCTTGGCCTCCTCGGGCGCGATGATCCGGTGAATACGAAGAACCGCCTCTTGGACCGAAGTCACGACCGCATCGGCTTTGAGCGCGGCAAGGGATTCGTCCGTCAACAGTTCCGGCGGGGCATTCCACAGCGCTAAGACGATGCGCATATTCGGCCATCGTCTTCGTAGACGCCGGCAGGCGTGGCGAGCGGGGATGGCTGGGTTCGGCGTAAAGTAACTAAGGCAGACAATATCCGCGCCCTTCAGGTCGAGGTTGGCCAGATAATCGGCATTGACGCTTGCAGCGGGTTGAGAAACGGCAGCGATCCCATCGAAAGCGAGTGCATGGGCAAGCATCTCGCAGGCGAGGGCATCGATCTCCCATTTTCCACCGATGCACAGGACCCTGGGCTTTGCCTCCGGATTGAGGGCGGACGGGAAATCATCTCTTATATCGTCGAGCAGCTCATCCATCCCGCTCGCCAGACGCAGACGGTGCTCGGCACTTGCGTTCTGGAGGTACTCCTCGCTCGCTAGACGAAGCACCTCGATGCCGATTGCATCATAAAATGATACGACAGAAGACTTTTCGATCTCGGCGCCTGCGATGTCGACAGCTTCGTCGGCATCGTCTGCGATCAGCCGCTGATAGATTCGGGCCGGAATATCCAGTGCAGGCGTCGAGCCGAGCATAGTGTCGAGGAAGCGTAGCTGCGGCAGATTGCGCCCGAGGACCAGCAGACACACCGTAAGAGGGGTGGAGAGGACCAGCCCCACGGGCCCCCAAAGCGCCGTCCACAATATTGCCGCGGCGATCAGCGCTATAGCCGACAAGCCCGTGCTGGATCCATATAGCAGCGGCTCGACTATGTTGTTGCTTACCAACTCGAGGATAACGATCAGCGCAACAGTCCAAAGCAGCATGCTCCAGCCGCTATCGACGGCAAAGGCGAGAGCGATGGGAAAGATGGCAGCAATAAGCGGGCCGACATAGGGGACGAAGCGCATGACCGCGCCCACGGCGCCCCACAGCAGGGCACCGGGTATGCCGATGATCCAGAGGCCGGCAGCTAGTGGCACGCCGTAACTGACGTTTACGAGTAGCTGCATCAGAAGGTATCGGCTGATACGTGCGCCGGCCTCTTGAATTGCATCGGTCGAGCGATGAAAATTGCCTCCCAACAGGCGCAGAAACCGGTCGCGAAGGTCGCCGATATCAAGCAGCGCCAGAAAGACGAAGATCAAGATGATGCCGGCGGTGGCCAGAGGCTCCGCTGACCGCACAAGCCACGCAAATGCCTGCTCAAACGGTGTTTGCGGTGTGGGGACGATTTCGACGCGCTGCGGAGGGCGGCCGTCCGCGGGCTTTTCGTCCTTTGACTCGACCTCCTTCTGAACGCGTTCAAACGTTTTCAGGACGCCGTCGAACAAGCCCGGTGCTTTGAGATTCTGGCGCAGATCCGACAACTTCGTCAGTATCGTGGATTGATAGGCCGGCAATTCGACCGCGATAGAACGAACCTGAGCGCCAAGAATGGCACCTAATCCGGCCAGAGCGCATACAACGCTCACCAACACGATACTCGTCGCGACCAGCCTGGGCAGACCTCGTCGGACAAGCCAGGTGACGGGTGGATTCAGTGCGAACGTGATCAGGAAGGCGATTGCGAGTGGGATGAGTATTTCGCGGCCGTAATACAGACCGGCAAGGAGCGCCGCGGCCGTCACCAAGGCAGCCGCAATCTTCACAATATCCAGTTCGCGAGACGTGTCCGGCACTGTTCGGACCCCGCTCGAATGAACCACTGGGGCTGTAGGCACGTTGGGCATTTCGCTCCGCCTCACATGAAAACGTGAATTAGCCCCGTAAGTTCCTCATATGAAGTTCGTCCCGCTGAGTTGACTAGCACTTCAAGCCCTTCCGCCGTCCTTGGTTCGGTGATCACTCCGCGCCTCGCCGGCCGGCATTTGGCAGCGTCCAGTGAAATTCTTCGGAGGCAAAGAGTCCACACCAGTGCCCCTCTTGGAGGTTGCCCTGCGATAATCAAATCTCGCGAATTGGGGGCGCTACGAAGCCGCTTATCCAGGAGAGAAACGCCTGTATCAGTGTGCTCCGGATGAAGTTATCCGGCCATCAACTCGTTCCGTGTGGCAGGATTTTCGCGGAGGCAATGCGGGGAAAGCTTAGAACACGGGAAGCTGCAAATTGAGGTTAAGCCGATCTTCCTCCACGTCAGATTGTAGGTGATCTCGCGATCATTGGGGTCGACGAATCGGTCTCCGAAAGCGGAGCGATCGACTTCTCGACCTGGCGCGCCGCCCGGAAATCTTCGAGATGATCGACGTTCGGCGCCATCGCCGCCTCCTTGGTCAAAAGCAGATAAATTCGTCCGACCGCTCGTTGAAGACGCTTCGACTTGCCGAACGGCATTCGTCGCGCCTTGCAGATGGCTCTCACCGCGTATGCGTGCAGATAATCGACGGCATCTGACATCGTGAACCTCCAGCCGGTCAACCGCGGCGGCTTGGTTCCGTTCCTCCTTTTCGGCAACGAAAGCAGCCCCCGGGTGTTGTCGTCTGAACATTGGCACCTGTTTGATCCGGGTGCGAAAAAGAAGGCCACCATGTCCAGAGAATTCAACCCGGCGCCTCACGACAAACACGCGGACGACCCGAAGCAGGCTGTGCAAGCTGGCAAACAGAATAAGAAGCTTGAGAAGGGTCTTGAGGATAGCTTTCCGGCATCTGATCCAGTCAGCGAAACTCAACCCATGCCGTCAAAGGATTGACCTTCAGGGAAGTATTCGTCAGTCAGATTGGTGTCGGCTGCGTTACCCAACGATGTCTTGAAAGTGGGCGCCGACATCCGGAAGCGGCGCTTCGCGGTTATCGACTTTTTCCCAGCCTGTCGGCGATTTTTGGCGCCCCGGCTCCCCAGCGGTTTTCGACCCCGGCCGTGCTATCGGCGGCCGTCTGATGCTAGATTTCCGAGTTAAGTTCTGCACCGAACAAGAATGACGATGGTCGACATCCACATCCAGATCATCAGTGCAATCGCCGCTCAGAGCGATCCGTAAGTTGCGTCGTAATTGCCGAAATTTGCCAAATAGTAGGAAAGCAGCCCGGACCCAATCATCCATGTGACGGTGGCAACAACGCTTCTGACAGAAATCCACCGCCATTTCGGCGATCTCCGGCTCGGAGCGTACCTATACAAAACGGCGAGGCCCAGCAGAAGTAGAGCCGCAAGCAATGGCCAACGACCGTATCGGACCATGTCAGTCGATGACCGAAGTCCGATCATCGAGAGAATTATGGGCGCGGCTACGACAAGCCCGATCGCAGACGCCCATGGCAAAGGTCGCTTGAGGCGGATCTGTCGGCGATCCGATCGTGGTCTCGGAAGCTTTATCGGCGGAACTCATCGGCCTGGTTTAAGCACCGGCAAGATGATTTTGCATGTCAACCCTTGTTCGCCCCAATCAAAATGCACCTCCCCCTTCAGTTGGCCAATCATGTTCTCCATAATGCGGGTGCCGAACCCACGGTGCGTGGGCGGCGCGACCGTCGGTCCACCCGACTCGATCCAGCGCAGAATGAGTCGTCGGTCTTCTGTAAGGCGCCATGTGATTTCAACGAGACCGCCCGCTGCCGATAGCGATCCATATTTTGCAGCGTTGGTCGCGAGTTCGTGCAAGGCAATTGCAGTAGTCTGTGCCGTACTCGGTTCCAGCATAATGGCTGGTCCGTCAATTCGCACGCGCGCCTCTGCCTCCCCGCCGTAAGCCATAAGCTCCTGCGTGGCCAGACGGAGAAGTTCGGCTCCCGCCCAGCGGGATTCCACGAACAGCGTATGGACCTTTGCGAGAGCATCGATGCGCCCCTCGATCAGGTGTTTGAGATCATCAGACGTATCGGCTTGAGAAAGACGCACCGTCGCCAGCACAGTGGACAAGATGTTCTTTGTTCGATGCTCGGCCTCGCGCGCCAGATTGACGATTTGCGCCTCGCTGCGCTTGCGCTCCGTTATATCCTGGAAGCAGTTGACGGCACCGATAACGTTTCCACCGCTATCCTTGACTGCCTCGATGTCAACGAGCGCTATGCCGCGCAAGCCGTCAGGTCGCTCGATGTGTACTTCCTTTTCGCGCATGGAAACACCGGTGCGTAGCACATCCGCCATGGGGCATTCGTGGTGCGGCAACACACTCCCGTCAGGCCGGAACATTCGGTACGATCCGCAAAACCGTTCATTAGGATCGCTGAGTTTAGGCGACCGGCCCCATAGTTCGGCAGCGCGGCGGTTGTATCGCAGAACGAGACCGTCCCGGTCACAGACATAAACGGCAAACGGCAGTTGTTCGAACAGCCGCCCGGGCAATTCGAAGGTCTGTTCCTCACTACGCAAACCAAGCGCGACACGGGCCGCTTTTGCGACCACCTCGATGGAGCTTCTCATGGATTTGCGCCCGAAGGAGCGAGGCGCGTCGGAAGGAACATTGTTCGTTGTGAAGAAATGACTGTCAGGTGGGCTTGGCTCAATATCCGACATTTCTGCAACTCTCCCGATCCGCGCCTGCTATTTCGCCTTGGCGGTTTGTGGTGTGAGTGCGCGTTTCATGATGGCATACATCCTCAACTGTGCTGAGTTACGAAGCGCATTCTGTTTCGCTTCTCCTTCAGGCAACTGCTTCGCCTCGCTGGCGCGAGCGTCCGCTTGCTCATCCAGATGGTCCGCCGTCAAAAATGAGACCTTGTTCCTGTTACGCATACCGGGCCTCATTTCGGTGAATACAAATTGCAATCAAACCAATCGAGAGGTTCGGACTGCGACGGGCTGGATACAACTTGCATCTGTTGGATGTGGCCGCAGCGTGTGCAACGCAGCGTCCCAATGCTCGTACCCCGGCCGCGAAGGCGTAATGCGTTGCACCATGGTAACGCCGCTGCAACGGTCGCATCGTGAACTTGATAGGACTCGGGATGGTGAGGGGGCTAGTTCAGCGGACATTTTAATCTTTCGTGAGATTGCCAAAATCTAGTCCGGGGATTTAAGCTCGCCGCCAAGCCACCCTCTCGCGTCGCCGCTCATGGGGGCGCTGACCACCAAAGTTCGCTGCGCTCGATCACACTTGGGACACTCGAAGACGCGGAGTTCGTAGCCCGCGGGGCCAGGTGCAATGCGAGCCAGCATCGTGCGGGTCTGGCAGTACGAACAGCGCGGGCGCTCGATGGGGCTAAGCGGCGGACCGGTTGGTAATGTATGAGAGCCGGGCATGCGGGCACCTCTTGGACCAGGCGGGTGCACAACACGCGGCCGGACACCGGCACTGACCAAATGATTTTCTCACCTTGGAAATCGGTCCGCTGGTCAATATTGACCACACCAGCCCGTTTTTAATATTTAGGTTTCGCTAGTCCAATGGAGGGACCTGTGAAGTCTGCAAAGCGACAGTTCGATCCTCTAGCCTTTCTAGCCAAGGTCGGGACCGGGAAAACGATACAGAAGTACCGTAAAGGCCGGATCATCTATGCCCAAGGCGAAGAAGCTGATCAGGTTTTTTACGTCCAATCGGGAACGGTCAAGGTGACCGTTGTGTCCGAGCTAGGCAAAGAAGCAGTCGTTGGCATTTTGGAGGCGGGCCAGTTTTTTGGCGAGGGATGTCTCAATGGGCAGAGGTTACGGTTGGCACCGCCAGGGCAATGAAAGAATGCCTTATCACCTCCATAACTCGGAAGGCGATGCTGGCCACGCTCGGCAAGGAACCAAGATTTGCCGAACTTTTCGTGACGTATCTGGTGACCCGGGGCAATCGCGTTGAGGAAGATCTGATCGACCAACTGTTCAATTCCAGCGAGAAGCGGCTCGCACGCCTTCTGCTGCTATTGGCCAATTTCGGAAAAGATGGGAAGCCAGTTCCAATCGATGCTGCGATCAATCAAGGAACCTTGGCTGAGATGATAGGAACGACCCGGTCTCGGGTGAGCTATTTCCTCAATAAATTTCGCAAGCTCGGATTGATTAGCTACAACGGAAACATAGAGGTGCACCGCTCCTTGTTGAATGCGGTCTTATATGAGAAACCTCAATTAGTACGAAGTGACGAGCTGCCCGAATAGGGTTCGGCGTTGGTCAACAGATTGTTGAGAATCGTCGTTCGGCCTGGGCCACCCAGGCAATTCGGCCTGTTTCGGATATCCCAAGGGCAGCATCTGAGGCCAAGAGTTTGCCAACTTCAACCACGCATCCTTACCTTCCACTGGGGAAGAAGGATGGCATGTCCAAGTACCTAGTCGACTCCCATTGGCCGCGCCGCTAAGTAGTTTCCTTC
>Ga0075367_10001267_pt1 | contig 10665 bp, 4 predicted proteins | sample EndMethybrTD3032_FD_71399 | JGI IMG/M metagenome (GOLD analysis project Ga0075367, IMG submission 71399) | Populus endosphere microbial communities from Tennessee, USA - Endosphere MetaG P. TD hybrid TD303-2 | ecosystem: Host-associated > Plants > Roots > Endosphere | place: USA: Tennessee...
GTCCTCGTGTTCGAGTCGGAACGTGGCCACGTCACCAACAGCGTCGACCATCCGCACGCGATTGCGCAGGTCAACGGATGGCTCGACGCCGGCGCGCGGTGGGTCCGCCTGAACCCTGACGTGCATTACGTCGCTGCGGCGATGGGCACCCAACCCGCGCGCGACGTGCAGAACCCGGCCGGCCGCACGCTCGATCGCGCGAGCATCGCCGGACTCGTCGAGCCCGAAGCGTCCGCCGGAGGCCCGACCGATGCGCAGGGCATGACCGCCGCGGCCTTGGAACTCGCCGACCGGACTCACAACCAGACGTGGACGCCAACACTGAGCGCGGTGCTCGAGCGTCGATGATTGTTCATGGGGTCCTGTCCGCGCGGCGCCGACTTCAACGACCGTTCGGCACGGGCGCCGGCGGCCGCATGCCCAGTTCGCGTGCGGCGAATGCCAGGGCGTCGGCAGCATCGGAAATGTAGTCACCGGTGTGCCCGCCCGCCGGATCTGCCCGCAGTACCACGGGACGACGACACGATTGGGCCGCCTGAACCGCCGCCGCGAACTTCATTGGTAGCCAGGCCGGGGCGCGGTCGTCGTTCAACGCCGTCGTCACGAGGGTGGCGGGATAGCACGTACCCGCCTTCGCGTGGTGCTGCGGTGAATACGCGAACAGAAAGTCGAACTGCGCGGGATCCTGCGCGGAGCCGAACTGCGGCGCATGGCGACCCCGATCGTAGCGAAGCGTGTCCGTAATCGGCACCTCCGCAATGGCCACGCGAAACAGGTCCGGGCGTTGCGTCAGCACCGATGCTACGAGGAGGCCGCCATTCGATCGGCCTTGCGCGACCAGCTTCTCGCGCGATGTGTACCGCTCGGCGATCAAGTACTCAGCGGCCGCGATGAAGTCGTCGAAGGTGGTCTGTTTGCGTTCGAGAATGGCGGCCTCGTACCACGCGCGCCCGAATTCTCCGCCACCGCGGATCGCGGGCACCGCGACAATGCCGCCCATCTCGATCCAGGCGATCGCGTGCTCGGCAAACTCCGGCCGGCTGGAGGTGCTCGAGCCGCCGTAGCCGATCAGCAGCGAAGGGTGCGATCCGTCGCGGATGAGATCGCGCCGATGCAGCACGAACATCGGAACACGCGTGCCGTCCTTCGACGCGTACCAATGCTGCCGCACCTCGATGTCGACCGAACTCACCGGCACTGGCGGCGTCTCGACGGTGATCGCGCCCGAATCGAGATGGTGCCGACTCCGCGTCGGCGGCACGAGAAACGACATCGTGTGGACCACGAGTTCGTGGTCGTCTCGACCGGCCTGAACCGCGAGCACCGTCCTGAGCGGGCCGATCGCGAGCTTGCGCAACAGTCGGCCGGTGCGATCGAAGACTATGACCCCGTCCTGCACGTCATGGCGGTAGACGGCCGCGAATCGGCCACCCACAGCGTAGACGCGGTCGAGAACGTCCGCGGATTCCGGAATGACGTCGCGCCACCGAGCCGGCGATGGATCGACTCGGCTCACCGCCACGACCCGCCGTCTCGGAGCGCCGCGATCCGTCAACAGGAACCAGCTGTCCGCGTCCGACGCGATCAGACGATACGCGGCCACGCGGTCGGTCGTCAGTGCAACGGGGGGATTCGTCAATGTGGGATGCGGCGCCCGACCAAGGTCCATGACGTGCACGCGGGTGAGCAGCCAGCCAATGCCATCCACGTCCGCGCCGTTGCCCTCGTAGATGAACAGGTCGCGACCGCCGTCCGACAATCCGATGTCGACGACGAGATCGGTGGTCGCCTCCGGGGTTCGAAACACGGGGACGTCGTCGTTTTGGGATGATCCGAGGCGGTGGTAGTACACCGCCGCCGCGCGCAACATCGTCCGGGCGCCCGCCGCGGCGCGCTGTGTGCGCTGGTAGAAGAAGCCGCCGTTGTCGCGCGTCCAGGCGGCCTTCGCCCAGAGCAGGCCCTCGAGGCGTTCCGGGAGATCGAAGCCGTCGCTCTGACGGCGAATTCGCATCACACCCCAGTCGCTGCCCTGCTGGGACACGGCGTAGGCGATGTGCCGGCGGTCCGGCGAGGGCCACGTCCCGAGCACGGCTGCGCCCGGCTCGAGCGTGCTTCGGTCGACAATCGGCGACGACGTTTCATGAACGACGGACTCGTAGGCGACCCAGCCGGCGCCAAGCGCATCGATCCGTCGCGCCAGCCAGGGCCGCACGTCGTTCTCGCGCATCAGCGGCAGGGCGATGCGGCGTTGCGCTTCAGCCCACTCCCGGACCTCTGGCGACGAGAGATCCTCCAGCCAGCGGTAAGGATCCGCGACTGTCTTGCCGTGATAGACGTCAACGACGTCGACCGTTCGAGTCGGCGGGTACGCGTAGGTCGACCCGTCAGGCGGGCGACGGCAGCCTGTTGTGATCGTGAGCAGCAGGCACACCGCGGCGCGCATGGTCGCTCTCTCGATGATCGTCGTACGCATCGGCGGCGCACATCATGACATCAAGACCGCTGCGGCCAATCTGGCAGTGCGGCGCCGAACCTACGGCGTGAGCGTCGTGGTGCGAGAACGCCGGCGTCCACCGACCCCATGGGGTTCGACCAAGACCCTGGGTCAGCCGTTTCTGAGCGCAGTCATCGGAAGAACGTTCGCAGCCCGTCGAGCCGGAACGAGTGACGCCGCGAGCGACGCGATCGCGAGAATCCCGGTGGCGGTTCCCAGCGCCAGCGGATCGAGCGGACTGATCTCATGAATCGCGCCCCGCAAGCCCCAGCCGAGCAGCATGGCGAGGCCTAGACCAATGGCGAGTCCGACGGCGGTGATCGCGAGGCTTTCGCGAAGGACGAGGCCCAGCACGTCGGCGGGCGATGCACCGATCGCCATGCGCACGCCGAACTCTCGGGTCCGGCGCGAAATGAGGTAGCTGCGCACGCCATACAAGCCAATCACCGCGACGAAGGTGCCGGCGAGGCCAAGCGTCAGGAACATCTTCGCGGCGGCGCGAAGGACCCACACCTTCGGGCTGCCCTCGTGGTGTGCACGGAAGCTCTTCACGAAGGTCACGGGCAGGTTGGCATCCGCGGCGCGCAGTTGTTCGCGGACGCTCCTCGCGATCGTATCGCCCGTCTGCGGGGCGGCCGCGCGCGCGTAGACGAACATACGCGTGGTGTCGGCTGCCCCTGACGGCACATAGATATGCGGCTCCGGCGCGTTCGTGAACAGGCCGTGTCTGACTGCGGGCGCGAGGCCGACGACGACCATGGGCTTCGAGTCGGCAGAGCCGGAATCCGCGCCGTGCTGCAGGAATTGGCCGACAGGGTTCTCCTTCGCGAACAGACGTTCGGCGAGCGTGACGTCGACGATCACCGGCGTTGCACCGCCCACCGTCGCTTCTTCGGCCGACGTGAACTCACGGCCCTGCAGCAGCCTCAAGCCGAGCGTCTTGAAGTAATCCGACGTGACGGTGTAGCTCTGCACGCGCAGAAGTCTACCGGCCGCGTCCGGATCCGCCTTCTTCAATCGAGGCCCGCCGCGCTGTACGTCCTCGCTGAACGAATAATCGCCGAATGGAAGGGCCGATGCTTCCGCGACGGACTCGATGCCTGGAGTCGACCGCAGCTTCTCGAGGACGGCGCGATGCGCCTCGCGACCCTGGGCCTCGTCGTAGCCACTGAGCATCGTGTCGACCTCCGCAACCGCCAGTCGACCCACGTCAAAGCCCGGGTTCGCGGTGGCACCCGCGGCCGCGCTACGGACGAACAACCCGCTCAGCACCAGCAGCGCCAGCGACAACGCGAGCTGACCTGCGACGAGCGCGTCGCGCACGGTGATGCGTCCGGCGATTCTGGCGCTGGCCTCGCCGGAGCGATCCTTGAGCGACGGCAGCAGGTCAGGCTGCGACAATCGCAGCGCCGGCCACAGTCCGAAGGCCACCGTCGCGAGCGAACAGAAGATCACCGTCGCCAACAGCACCGTGGTATCGGGAGTCAGATCAAGCGCGAGGAAGATCGGAAATGCCGCCGCCATCGACGACACGAGCACCTGCGCCGCCCATGTCGCGGTCAATAGCCCGAGAGCTCCGCCGGCGAGTGACAGCATCAAGCCCTGTATGAGCAGTTGCCGCACGATGCTCGACCGTGCGCCGCCGATGGCAAGACGGATCGCGATCTCCTTCTGACGCGCCGATCCGAACGCCAACATCATGTTCGCGAGATTCATGCACGACGTCAGCAGCACCGTTGCCGCGAGTCCCTGCAGAATCCCCATCGGCACCCACACCTGCGTGGGGTCTTGCGGCTTGGTGCTGATGTCGAGACGCTCGAGCGTCCCCACGACCAGATCCTGGTTCCTGTTGTCGACGGGATAGGCCTGTTCGTGCGCGGCGGCGATGACCGTGAGTTGAGCGTCCGCCTGGTCGCGCGTCACGCCGGGCTTCAGACGCCCGACCAGGATCAGCGGGCGGCTGCGGCGATCCGAAATCGGAAAACGTCCGTCGGCGTCGAGGTCGCGTGCGATCGCATCGTGCACGCCGACCGGCACGTAGAATTCGGCGCCGAGGATGGCAGTGGTGCCGGTGAAGTGTGGCGGGGCCACGCCGACGATAGCGAAGTCCTGCCCGTTGATACGGACGGTCTGCCTGAGGATGTCGCGATCGAGTCCCGATCGCTCCCAGATCTTGTAGCTGACGATCACCGGACGCGCCAGTGTGCCCGGGCGCTCCTCGTCCATCGTGAAGTCGCGGCCGTGGGCCGGGCGTACGCCGAGCGTCTCGAAGTAACCCGTAGTGACGATGTCGACGGTGGCCTGACGCGTCAGGTTGTTCTCGGTGACGCCGGCGACGGCGATGGTGTGGCCAGCGAGGTGCGCGAACGGTCCGCCCGCATCCCGCAGGTCGGCAAAGCCTGGATAGGAGAAGGCGCGATAGCCGCGCTCGACCGTGCGGTCCCTGCTGAAGACGCCGACGACTTCGCCAGGCGCATCAGCCCCGGCGAGGGGCCGGATCATCAAGCCGTTGATGATGCCGAAGACACCCGCGTTGACGCCGATGCCGAGCGTCAGGACCACGACGGCGGTCACTGTGAACCCGGGATGCTTTCGTAGCAGGCGAGCGCTGTATCGAAGATCCTGCCAGATGGTCCGCATTCGGGAACAGACGCGAGGTTCTGCGAAATGTTCCGTCGCGCGCTCCGCTGAGCTCTTGGAAGAGTCCGATGTGTGGCGATTGAGATGGCGCAGACCGGGCTGCATGGCCGAAGAGCCGTATTGAGCCTGTCGCCGTTACTACTCCGGTCGTAGTGCCTTGAAGATGTCGAGGCGCAGGGCCCTCCATGTCGGCTCGAGACAGGCCATGACCGCAATGCCGAACATGACGATCGGCGCCGCGAGGAAGGTAAGGGGATCTCGTGGCGAAACGCCGTATACCAGGCTACCCATGACGCCAGCCAGCGCGAGCGACGCGAACCAACCGACCGCCATCCCGACGCCAGTGAGCACCAGACCGCGTCGCAGCACGAGGCTCACCACATCGCGACGTGAGGCCCCCATCGCGACGCGCACGCCAATCTCCTGACTTCGTAGCGAGACGTCCTGCCGGATGAGCCCGTAAATCCCGATTGCCGCCAACACCACGCCGACGCCCGCGAAAAGCGACAGCAGCACGACGTGGAACCGCCGGGTGGTGACGAACTCGTCCAGGCGCTCTGCAAGCGTGGACATCCGGTAGACGGGAACATCGGCATCGATTGCCGCAATCGTGCGGGTCACGGTGCCCGCCAATGAGAGCGGTACGACGTCGGTCCGGATGACAACGTCCGCCCCGCGACTCGGAGCCTGCGAGAATGGCTGAAAGACTTGCGCCCCGGGTTCGTCCTCGAGCCGGCGTCGGCGCATGTCGCCGACCACGCCGACGACAGTGAGCCATTCGCCGCTGGAGCGCTCGTCCAGGAACCGAAACCGCTTGCCCACCGCGCGCCCATTGCCCCAGAACTCACGCGCGAACTGCTCGTTGACGATCGCGACCGGAGTCGAATCGGCCCTGTCTTCATGAGTGAAGAGACGCCCATCCCGCAGCACCACGCGCAGGGCCGAGAACGCCTCGGGGCTGACCACGTCGTCCAGAATCGGCACGTGCCCCCGTGCTGGCTCGATGCTGCCCTCGACGACGACCCCGCTGTTGGAGGCAGACACGGGAAGGAGGTTGCCGATCACGCCTGCCGTACGCACGCCGGGCAGCCGCTGCAGCCGAGAGGTCGCCTCGTCGAAGAACTGGCGACGCTGCGTGGCGGAGAATCCGTTCGGTACGACCATGCGGAACAGCAGGGTGCTGTCGGGGTCGAAGCCGAGGGGGAGCCGTCGAACTTCGCTGAGGCTTCGCAGCACGAGACTTGCGCCGCACACCAGCACAAGCGTCAATCCCACTTCGGCCACGATGAGCACGTGCTGCAGCCGCCGCCGGTGAGCACCCACCCCGTGGCTGCGGCCAGTTTCCCGAAGGGCATTGTGCCGGCCCGGTCGTTCGGTTTGCCACGCGCTCACAAGTCCCAGGAACACGGTGCTTGCAATCGCCAAGCCCGTCGCGAAGGCCAGCACGGATCCGTCAAGGACGACCGCGTCACGCCGCGGAATGGCGGCCCCAAGGCTGCCGACCAACACTTTCAGCAGCCACTGTGCGGAAACCACGCCAACGACTGCACCCAACAGCGCGAGTACAGCCGATTCGATCAACATCTGTCGGACCAGGCGCCCCCGTGTAGCGCCTAGAGCGACTTGGAGCAGGCGCTCACGGCGTCGCGCCGCAGCGCGCGTCAGGAGAAGCGTGCCAACGTTGGTGCAGGCGATTGCCATCATCAGCAGCGCGGCACCCACCAGAATCCAGAGTGTGACACGCGTATCGCGACCGGCGACATGGTCGTCGAGCCGAACCAAATTCGTCGCGAAGCCTGGGAAGTCCGGGGCGATCGCCAAGTCGGGATACGCCTCCGCAAGCCTCGCGCCGATCGCATTCATGTCCTCTCGGGCCCGGGGCAGCTGGACGCCGCGTGCGTAACGACCAACCACCATCACTCGAGACCGGCGGTCACCAAGGGGACGCCAAATCTGGATCTCCCGAGCAGGGAAGGCAAACGACGCCGGCATCACGCCGATGACGGTAGTCAATTCACCGTCAATGCGCATCGCCCGGCCGACCGCGGCGTTCGCACTACCGAATCGCCGTTCCGCCAGCACGCGACTGATGACGGCCACTCTGTCGCGGTTGCGCTCTTCCTGTGCAGAGTACGAACGGCCCTCGATCGGCGAGACCCCAAGTACGCTGAACATGGACGCCGTCGTCCGGACGGCGTCGAGCCGATCGGCTTCGCCTGCGCCGCTCAACGTGACCGGCGTATTCGGCGTGCTGAACCCGAGATCGCTGAACGCCCGGCTCCGGTCCTTCCACTCCACGTAGAGGGGATACGGTACGAGTGTCTGATGCAACTGTCGCTTGACGTCATCGACCCAGAGCAACACGAGATTGGCGGGATCGCGATAGGGCAGGGGCTGCAACACGACCGCGTTGAACACGCTGAACATGACCGTCGAAGCGGCGACACCCAGTCCAAGCAACAGCACGGTAACCGTGGCGAACCCACGCGCCTTCGCCAGCATTCGGAAGGTGTGCCGAAGATCTCGGCTCGCGTCCTCCAACCACGGCCAGCGCTGCTGATCACGCATCAGCTCGACTGACTGCGCGACACCGCCTCCGTAGAGGCGGACCTGGCGAACACGGTCCGCCACGCCTGCACCATCGCCGCGTCGGCGCGCATCCTCCGCCGCTGATTCCACATGGAAGCGCAGCTCCTCTTCCAGGTCGCGATCTGAGCGACCGCCGTGCAACGAGCCCCACGCTCGCAGAAGCCATTCACGCAAGGACGCCATGGGTCACGCATCCACACGGGCAGCTGTATTCGACATTCGAATAGAGAGTGGATCGTCTTGTATTCGAATGTCAAATGGAGACTCACACGAGTCGAAGCGCCCGGAGCCGCTTCGCAAGACCGAACCGAAAGCCACCCCGATGGGCCGCGCTCGACAGAGGCCCTTGCGCCGGCCCTTGGGGCCGGGTCCACAATGGTCGCCATGCACGCACGCGCAAGAGCGACGGCCGGCGTGGGCACTCCGTTCGTTCGGGCGTCTGAGGCTGCCCGGAGGCTGGGCGTCTCCATCAAAGCCCTTCGCGTCTACGAGCACGCCGGACTGCTTCGTCCACGGCGATCGGCAGCTGGCTGGCGGTTGTACGGCCCCCGCGATCTGGAAGACGCCCGCGACATCATCGCGTGGCGCCTGCTCGGCGTCGGACTGGCCGACGTCGCTGCGCTGCAAGGCGCCGACGCAGGAGCGCGTCGCAATCTCCTGCGGACCTATCAAGCCACGCTGGAGGCCCGCGCCGGAGCCGTGGCGGCTGCGGCCGAGCAGGCATGCGGACTGCGCCAGAGCTCCGAGCCGGAGTCGCCGCCAGCGGCGCGACGCCGACCGGGCCGCGGCAGGCCAGGGCCCGTCACTCTCACGCTGCCCTGGCCATGGGGGGGTGAACACTGGGTGCTCAAAAGCCTTGGGCCGTTGAACTACATCACCGGTCCACTGGGCAGTGGCAAGACACAGCTGGCAAAGTGTCTCGCTCGGGCGATCCCGGGCGGTTCATTCGTGGGACTCGAGCGACTCGATGACGGCGCATCGGCGGCGCGGCATCGCCTGACCGCCGACGCACCTCTGGCGGCACGCGTCGGGCGTGCGATGTCCACGCTGATCGCCGACGGCGCGGTCCCCTGTCCGGCGCTGCAGGCTCTTCTGGTGGCACTCCACTCGACCCGTCACGGCGTCATCGTCGTGGACCTGATCGAGAAGGATCTCGACGACGCGACGCAGCGCGCCTTGATGCGCCATCTTCGCCGTCGGGATGGGATGCCGCTGGTGCTGATGACGCGGTCGACGTCCATCCTCGACCTCGCGGAGGCGAGCGAGTCGGAAGTGATCATCTATTGTCCGGCCAACCACAGCGTCCCGATGCAGGTCCGGCCGCGACAGGGGGGCTCCGGCATCGAGGTGGTGAGCTCCTGTCTGGCTTCGCCTGCCGTGCGCGCACGGACTGCGGACGTCATCGCGTGCCGGAAGGCGGATTTGCCCGAGCGACCGTCAGCGTCAGACGCGGGTCCAGCCGACGTGTGACCTCTCGACCGCACCATCGTCCCCAAACAGCAGTGGACCTCAGACCAGCCTGACGGCCACCGAGATCACGAGGGTTGGCCGAGGCTATACTCTGCCGTGGCCCATCTGCCATACCGTGACGTCACGGTCGGGGACCTTCTGACTCGTCTCTCGACCGATCTGCCCGACGCCGATGCACTGGTGTATGCCGGCGGTCCGCGTCACACCTTCGGGACGCTCGAGCAAGAAGCGCGCACGATTGCTCGGGGCCTGCTGGCGATCGGCGTTGAACCGGGAGAGCGCGTGGTCATCTGGGCCACGAACGTCCCCGAATGGGTGGTGCTGCAGTTCGCCCTGGCCAAGATTGGCGCGATCATCGTCGCCGCGCACACGGCGTCGCGGGCGCGTGACATCGACTACCTATTGAGGCGGAGCGGCGCAGGAACGCTCGTCACGATGTCCGCCTTCCGCGGCCACGACTATCTGGCGACCCTACGCGACCTGGGCGCGGATGCGGGGCGTATACCGACGCTGAAGCGTCTGATCCTCCTGGGCCTGGACACGCCAGCTGGGTTTCTCCCATACGCACGCCTTCGCGACCTGGCCGATCGCGTCGACGAGTCGATGCTCGCGCACCGGGCCACCATGACGACGCCCGACGACCCTGTGAGCATCCAGTTCACGTCGGGTACCACCGGTCGGCCGAAAGGCGTGATGCTATCGAGCCGCGGCCTCGTCAACAATGCGGCCGCCGTCGGACGCGTGCTCGGACTCACGCCAGCCGATCGACTGTGCCTGTGCGTGCCGATGTTTCACGCGTTTGGATACGCGGTTGGCGTGCTCGGCTGCTACACCCACGGCGCTTCCGTGTGTCCGGTGAACCACTTCGAGCCGCGCCGCGTGCTTCAGACGATCGAGCGCGAGGGCTGTACGGTCCTCCACGGCGCCCCGACGATGTTTCTGTCCGAACTGGAGTCTCCTGATTTCGGCTGCTTCGATCTGACGTCGCTGCGAACCGGCATCATGGCCGGTGCACCCTGCCCCGCACCCCTGATGCGGCGGGTCATGACAGAGATGCATCTGCCCGAGATGACCATCGCGTACGGGTTGACCGAAGCGTCCCCTGGTATCACGATGACGCCACGGGATGCGCCACTCGATCAGCGGACGGAGACGGTGGGAACCGTGCTGCCGGAGATGGACGCAAGGATCGTCGATGCCGTCACACGCCGTGAAGTGAAGCCAGGGGAACGTGGCGAGTTGCGTGTGCGCGGCTACAACGTGATGCTCGGGTACTACGACGATCCGGAGGCGACTCGGGCGACCATCGATGCCGACGGCTGGCTCTACACGGGTGATGAAGCCAGCGTGGATGAGCGTGGCCTCTGTCGCATCACCGGGCGGCTCAAGGACCTCATCATCAGGGGCGGCGAAAATATTGCGCCGGCGGAGATCGAGCAGTGCCTTCGCGAACACGCTGACGTGGCGGACGC
>Ga0075367_10001268_pt1 | contig 10661 bp, 8 predicted proteins | sample EndMethybrTD3032_FD_71399 | JGI IMG/M metagenome (GOLD analysis project Ga0075367, IMG submission 71399) | Populus endosphere microbial communities from Tennessee, USA - Endosphere MetaG P. TD hybrid TD303-2 | ecosystem: Host-associated > Plants > Roots > Endosphere | place: USA: Tennessee...
CGGCGAGGCCGTGGGAGCTGATCGCGCCGCTGTGCTTCGGGGTGGGCGCGGGGCTCGTGCTGGGGCTGCTGCTGTACGTGGTCGGGGTGCGGGTGTGGCGTCCGGCGGTGGTCGGTGCGGAGCCCGAGCGGGTCAGCGTGGGGCAGGGCCGTCCGGGCGGTCGCTGAGGATGCCGCCGTCGGTGACCACGAACATCGTGACGGCGGGGCGGCCGCGGCGAAGGCGGGCGAGGAGGCCGGCGGCTCTGCGGACGCGGTCGGCCAGGCCGGCGGCGTAGGTGCAGCCCAGGTCGGCCCACAGGCGCCAGGTGGCCGGCTCCGCGGTGGCGGCGGCGAGCCTGCGGCGGAGGTCCCCGGCGGTGCGGTGTGCCGTGCGGCGCAGGGCCGTGGCGAGGCCGGTGGGGATGCGGGCGGTGCTTGCGTCGGCCGCGAAGACCGGGACCGGGGGGTACGGCGTGCGGGGAGTCCTGTCGGTGCTCGTCTGCGGTGACGCCGTCCGGCGGTGGAGCATGCGTATACCCATGCCCGCATCCTTACGGCACGGAGGTGGAGAGGGCCTCTTTGCGAGGGCCACCTGGGTGACCTGACCGAGGGGGCCCTGGTCGGTTCGGCATCGCCGGAAAGCGCCGTCGTGGTTGCTCACCGTCGCGGCGGGACTCTGCTTGCACCGGAGATGAGCAACCACTGTGACGGCAACTAGTGAGCGGCCGACTCCCAGTCCGCCCCCACGCCCACCGAAACCCCCAGCGGCACCCTCAGGCGGACCGCGTCGGACATTTCGCGGCGGACGATGTCCTCCACTCCCCCGCGCTCGCCGGGGGCGATCTCCAGGACGATTTCGTCGTGGACCTGGAGGAGCATGCGGGACTTGAGGTCGGCCTCGCGCAGGGCGCCGTCCACGCGGAGCATGGCGAGCTTGACGATGTCGGCGGCCGTGCCCTGGATGGGGGCGTTGAGGGCCATCCGCTCGGCGGCCTCGCGCCGCTGGCGGTTGTCGCTGTTGAGGTCGGGGAGGTAACGGCGGCGGCCGAAGAGGGTGGCCGTGTAGCCGGTCGCCCGTGCCTCGTCCACGACCCGGCGGAGGTAGTCCCGTACGCCGCCGAAACGCTCGAAGTACGCGTCCATCAGTGCCCGGGCCTCGCCCGCGTCGATGTTCAGCTGCGCCGAGAGGCCGAAGGCCGACAGACCGTACGCCAGGCCGTACGACATCGCCTTGATCTTGCGCCGCATCTCCGCGTCGACGTGCTCCCGGTCGACCGCGAAGACCTGGGAGGCCGCCGTGGTGTGCAGGTCCTCGCCGGAGGTGAACGCCTCGATCAGGCCCGCGTCCTCGGAGAGGTGGGCCATCACGCGGAGTTCGATCTGGCTGTAGTCGGCGGTCATGAGGGATTCGAAGCCATCGCCCACCACGAAGCCCCGGCGGATCGCGCGGCCTTCGTCCGTGCGGACCGGGATGTTCTGCAGGTTCGGGTCGGTGGAGGACAGGCGGCCGGTGGCGGCGACCGTCTGGTTGAAGGTGGTGTGGATGCGGCCGTCGGTCGCGATCGTCTTGATCAGGCCTTCGACCGTGACCCGGAGCTTCGCCTGCTCGCGGTGACGGAGCATGATCACCGGGAGTTCGTTGTCCGTCTGGGTGGCGAGCCAGGCCAGCGCGTCGGCGTCCGTGGTGTAACCGGTCTTGGTCTTCTTCGTCCTGGGCAGTGCCAGCTCACCGAAGAGGACCTCCTGGAGCTGCTTGGGCGAGCCCAGGTTGAACTCGTGCCCGGCCGCGGCGTGCGCCTCCTTCACCGCCTGCTGGACGGCGCCCGCGAACATCTGCTCCATGGCCTCCAGATGGGCCCGGTCGGCCGCGATGCCGTATCGCTCCATGCGGGCGAGGAGGATGGAGGTCGGCAGCTCCATGTCCCGGAGGAGGTCCGCGGCGCCGACCTCCTGGAGGCGGTCCGTAAAGGCCTCACCGAGGTCCAGCACCGCGCGGGCCTGGATCATCAGCGCCTCCGCCTCGGCACCGTCGTCCGTGCCGAAGGCCAGCTGGCCGTCGGCCGCCGCGGCGGGGGCCAGCTCGCGGCCCAGGTACTCCAGGGAGAGCGCGTCCAGGTCGAAGGAGCGGCGGCCCGGCTTGACCAGGTAGGCGGCGAGCGCGGTGTCCATGGAGACGCCGGCGACGCTCCAGCCGTGCTCCGCGAAGACCCGCATCGCGCCCTTGGCGTTGTGCAGCACCTTGGGCCTCGCCTCGTCGGCCAGCCAGCCGGCGAACGCGGTCTCGTCGGCCTCGTCCAGCTGGGACGGGTCGAACCAGGCGGCGGGACCGTCGGCCGTGGCGAGCGCGACCTCGGCGACCGAGCCGGTGCCCAGCGCCCAGGTGTCGACGGTGGCGACGCCGAGGGTGCCGGTGCCGTGCCCGGCGAGCCAGGGCGCGAGTTCGCCGGTGCCGAGGACCGTGCCGTCCAGCTCCACGCCGTCCGCGACGACCGGCGTCTCCTCGGCCTCCGCCGCGCCCGGGTCGACGGCGAGCAGCCGCTCGCGCAGGGAGGGGTTCCTGATCTCCAGGGTGTCGAGGACCATCGCCAGGCCCTTGCGGTCGTACGGCGCCCGCTCCAGGTCGGCGACCGTCTTCGGCAGCTCGACCGTGCGCACCATCTCCGTGAGGCGGCGGTTGAGCTTGACGGCCTCCAGATGGTCGCGCAGGTTCTGCCCGGCCTTGCCCTTGACCTCCTCGACGCGCTCGACCAGGTCGGCGAAGGAGCCGAACTGGTTGATCCACTTCGCGGCGGTCTTCTCGCCGACGCCCGGGATGCCCGGCAGGTTGTCGGACGGGTCGCCGCGCAGGGCCGCGAAGTCGGGGTACTGCGCGGGCGTCAGCCCGTACTTCTCGAAGACCTTCTCCGGAGTGAACCGGGTCAGCTCCGAGACGCCCTTCGTCGGATACAGCACGGTCGTGTGCTCGGTGACCAGCTGGAAGGAGTCGCGGTCGCCGGTGACGATCAGCACCTCGAAGCCCTCGGCCTCGGCCTGGGTGGCGAGCGTGGCGATGATGTCGTCGGCCTCGAAGCCGTCGACCGCGAACCGCGACACCTGCATGGTGTCGAGGAGCTCGCCGATCAGCTCGACCTGGCCCTTGAACTCGTCCGGTGTCTTGGAGCGGTTGGCCTTGTACTCCGTGAACTCCTCGGAGCGCCAGGTCTTGCGGGAGACGTCGAAGGCCACCGCGAAGTGCGTGGGTTCCTCGTCACGCAGGGTGTTGGCCAGCATCGACGCGAAGCCGTAGATCGCGTTCGTCGGCTGGCCCGTCGCCGTCGTGAAGTTCTCCGCGGGCAGCGCGAAGAACGCGCGGTACGCCAGCGAGTGCCCGTCCATGAGCATGAGGCGGGGCCGGTTGCCGCCGGAGGTCGTCTCGGTCTTCTTCGATGCTGTCTCTGCCACGGACCCGATCCTGCCACGTGCCACTGACAGTCGGCCGCCACCGGGGCTCACGGGCTGTTTTCCACCGTCGGACTTCGCTGTCGGCGGCCCGTGCGAGGATCGAAGACGTAACCAGATGTGCAGGTGTGCGTGAAGGAGAGTGCGTCATGGCCACCAAACCGCCCAAGGGCGATCCGGTTCAGGACGCGCCGCAGGTCGCCGGGCCGAAGCACGCGGCGGCGGGGCTGTCGGCCATCGGACACACCCTGCGCATCGCCCAGCAGCAGATGGGCGTGAAGCGCACCATGCTGACGCTGCTGAGCGTCAACCAGAAGAACGGCTTCGACTGCCCGGGCTGTGCCTGGCCGGAGCCGGACCACCGGCACAAGGCCGAGTTCTGCGAGAACGGCGCGAAGGCGGTCGCGGAGGAAGCCACCCTGCGCCGGGTCACCCCGGAGTTCTTCGCGGCGCACACCGTCGCCGACCTGGCGAACAGGAGCGGCTACTGGCTGGGGCAGCAGGGGCGGCTGACGCACCCTGTGTACCTGTCCGAGGGCGGCACGTACTACGAGCCGGTGAGCTGGGAGCGGGCCTTCGACATCGTCGCCGAGGAGATCGCGCAGCTGTCCTCGCCCGACGAGGCCGTCTTCTACACCTCGGGCCGCACCAGCAACGAGGCCGCGTTCCTCTACCAGCTGTTCGCCCGCGAGCTGGGCACCAACAACCTGCCCGACTGCTCGAACATGTGCCATGAGTCGTCCGGTTCGGCACTGACCGAGACGATCGGCATCGGCAAGGGAAGCGTCTCGCTCGAGGACCTCTACAAGGCCGACCTGATCATCGTCGCCGGCCAGAACCCGGGCACCAACCACCCGCGCATGCTCGCCGCCCTGGAGAAGGCGAAGGCGAACGGCGCGCGGATCGTCAGCGTCAATCCGCTGCCCGAGGCCGGCCTGGAGCGGTTCAAGAACCCGCAGACCCCCCAGGGCATGCTCAAGGGTGTCGCGCTCAACGATCTGTTCCTGCAGATCCGCATCGGCGGCGACCAGGCCCTCTTCCGCCTCCTCAACAAGCTGATCCTGGAGACCCAGGGCGCGGTCGACGAGGAGTTCGTCCGCGAACACACCCACGGCTACGAGGAGTTCGTGGCCGCGGCCAAGGCCGCCGACTGGGACGAGACCCTCGCCGCGACCGGTCTGACCCGCGAGGAGATCGAGCAGACCCTGCGCATGGTGCTCGCCTCGAAGCGCACCATCGTCTGCTGGGCGATGGGCCTGACCCAGCACAAGCACTCCGTGCCGACCATCCGCGAGGTGGTCAACTTCCTTCTCCTGCGCGGGAACATCGGCCGCCCGGGCGCGGGCGTGTGCCCGGTGCGCGGGCACAGCAACGTGCAGGGCGACCGCACCATGGGCATCTTCGAGCGCCCCGCACCCGCCTTCCTGGACGCCCTGGAGAAGGAGTTCGGCTTCGCGCCCCCGCGCGAGCACGGCTTCGACGTCGTCCAGGCCATCCGCGCCCTGCGCGACGGCAAGGCGAAGGTGTTCTTCGCGATGGGCGGCAACTTCGTCTCCGCCTCCCCCGACACCGACGTCACCGAGGCGGCCATGCGGCGCGCCCGTCTGACCGTGCACGTGTCGACCAAGCTGAACCGCTCGCACGCGGTCACGGGCGCGCGTGCCCTGATCCTGCCCACCCTGGGCCGCACCGAGCGAGACCTGCAGGGCAGCGGCGAGCAGTTCGTGACCGTCGAGGACTCGATGGGCATGGTGCACGCCTCCCGCGGCCGCCTGGAGCCCGCGAGCACGCACCTGCTGTCCGAGCCGGCCATCGTCTGCCGTCTGGCCCGCCGCGTGCTGGGCGAGAACAGCGTGGTGCCGTGGGAGGAGTTCGAGAAGGACTACGCCACCGTCCGCGACCGCATCGAGCGCGTGATCCCCGGCTTCCAGGACTTCAACGCGCGCGCGGCGCACCCCGGCGGCTTCGCCCTCCCGCACGCCCCGCGCGACGAGCGTCGCTTCCCGACCAAGACCGGCAAGGCCAACTTCACGGCCGCCCCCGTGGAGTACCCGGAGCTGCCCGAGGGCCGTCTCCTGCTGCAGACCCTGCGCTCGCACGACCAGTACAACACCACGATCTACGGCCTTGACGACCGCTACCGGGGGATCACGAACGGCCGCCGGGTCGTGCTGGTCAACCCCGAGGACGCGCGGAAACTCGGTGTCGCGGACGGGTCGTACGTCGACCTGGTGAGCGAGTGGAAGGACGGCGTCGAGCGGCGGGCGCCCGGCTTCCGGGTCGTGCACTACCCGACGGCACGCGCGTGTGCCGCCGCCTACTACCCGGAGACCAACGTCCTGGTTCCCCTGGACTCCACCGCCGACATCAGCAACACCCCGGCCAGCAAGTCCGTCGTCGTACGTCTGGAACAATCGACAGCCGACTGAGCGTTTGCTCAGGCAGGCTGCAGGACTGATCACGACGAACGGAGCACGGCCCATGGGCGAGCAGCAGCATGTGAGGTTCCCGCAGGAGGTCATCGACGAGTACGCCGCGCTCGGCGTCGACCTCCCGGCCCTGTTCTCCGCGGGGCACCTGGGGACCCGCATGGGCGTGGAGATCGTGGAGGCCTCGGCGGACCGTGTCGTCGGCAGGATGCCGGTCGAGGGCAACACCCAGCCGTACGGGCTGCTGCACGGCGGGGCCTCGGCCGTGCTCGCCGAGACGCTGGGCTCCGTGGGCTCGATGCTGCACGCCGGCAGCTCCAAGATCGCGGTCGGCGTCGACCTGAACTGCACGCACCACCGGGGCGTGCGCTCGGGGCTGGTGACGGGAGTGGCGACGCCCGTGCACCGGGGACGCTCGACGGCGACGTACGAGATCGTGATCAGCGACGAGGAGGAGCGGCGCGTGTGCACCGCACGCCTGACCTGCCTGCTGCGGGACGTGAACCCGAGCGACGCGCGGCACCTGGGCATCGCCGGCTGAGCACGGCTCGCTCGCCCCGCCTCTGGCCCGAGGCGCCGGAGAGGCCCTAGCGTCATGTCATGAAAACGGGAGGAGCCACCCGTCCGGGGGCCGTACTCGGCTGCGGGCTGGCGCTGGCACTGGTGACGGGCGGACTGTGCACCGGGTGCGGAGGGTCGGGCAGCCAGACCGCCGAACGCACCGTCACGGTCACGCCCTCGGCGTCGACCACCTCGCCCGAGGACCTGTGCACGCGGGTCGTCGCGTACTGGTCGCGCAAGGTGCTCGACAGCCACACCTACGGCGACTACCAGACGATGGGCCTGTCGAACGGGCAGTACGACATCCTGCGGAAGGTCGTGGACGCCGCGCGGGTCACCAAGAGGACCCAAGGCGCCCAGGCGGCCGACGAGCTGATCGGGCGGCGAGCACGCGAGGGCTGCCGCGACTGGTACCGCACGGGCGGTCCGAGCAACGGACCGTGGGGATGAGCGGCGTCGGCCCCGTCGAGCCCGGCGAGGGCACCCGGGCCCGGGACACCCCGGAGGGCGCCACCGCCGTTGTGTCGCGCCGCCCGCGCGGACGGCTCCCCGAGTGGTACGACCGGCACCGGCGCGCCGCTCTCGCCGCCGTCCTGGCCGTCGTCCTGATCGCGGCCGGCGGCTATCTCTACCTCACCCGGCCGCACAAGCCGGCGCCCGCGGCACCGCCGTACCCCTCCCAGGTCGTGGACATCACGTACCTCGACCCCGTGACCACCCCGAAAGGCGTACGGCCGCACAGCTTCAGCTTCGCCGTGGACCTGAGCGTGGACTCCGGCCCGCCGGTCACCGTCAGGGAGATCGGCCAGCCGTACGCCGGACTGTCCCTGACCAGCGACCCCAGTACACCCTTCCGAACGCGTGCGGGCAGAAGTCGCACGATCGTGATCACTATGCGCGTCACCGAATGCCGAAGTGTGCCCGAAAGGGCAGGGCTCCCTTTCCTCGACGTAACTCTGCGTAATACGCGCGCAATAGAGGTGCACAGTTTCATCCTGGGGCAGCGCTACGCACAGCATCTGTCCGACGCCCTGGAAGCGATCTGCAACCCCAGTTCAAGGTAATTACCAAAAGCCTCGAAGCTCCTGACACCCCCCGGCGGGTCCTGCGGGTTCTCAGAATGCGGACGGGGCGAATCGGCCGGAATTCCGCTGTACTGCCCACTGAACACCGCTCTGCATTACCTCGTGTCATAACAAGAGAGTCACAGCCTCCCCCAGACCCTCCTCCAGGGTTCCTCGACCCGCTTAGAGTCACGCCCAGTCACCGTGCAGCCGGAAAAACTCTTCGGCCCGGCGCAGCGACTCGGCCACTTCCAGGGGGGAGGGGCCGCGCCAGGGAAAGGACTGATCGTGCGTCAACGTTCGCTCATCGCCATCACCGCCGCGCTGGCGGCGGGAGCACTCACCCTCACCGCCTGCGGCTCGCGCGACAGCGACAACAAGGGCAGCTCCGGCAGCGGCGGCACCACCGTCACCATCGGAGTCGACGCCCCGCTGACCGGCGACCTGTCCGCACTGGGTCTCGGCATCAAGAACTCCGCCGACCTGGCCGTCAAGACGGCCAACAAGGACAAGGTCGTCGACGGCGTCACGTTCAAGCTCGTGGCGAAGGACGACCAGGCGCAGGCCTCCTCCGGCCAGCAGAACGCCACCGCGCTGGTCGCCGACAAGAGCGTCCTCGGTGTCGTCGGCCCGCTGAACTCCTCCGTCGCGCAGTCCATGCAGAAGGTCTTCGACGCCGCGAGCCTGGTCGAGGTCTCCCCGGCCAACACCAGCCCGGACCTGACCCAGGGCACCAACTGGCAGACCAAGAAGGTCCGCCCGTTCAAGTCGTACTTCCGCACCGCGACCACGGACGCCATCCAGGGCCCGTTCGCCGCCGAGTACATCTACAACACGGCCAAGAAGAAGAAGGTCTTCGTCATCGACGACAAGAAGACCTACGGCGCCGGTCTGGCCGCCACCTTCACCCAGGAGTTCAAGAAGCTCGGCGGCACGGTCGTCGGCACCCAGCACATCAACCCCGACACCAAGGACTTCACCTCGGTCGCCACCCAGGTGAAGAACTCCGGTGCCGAGGCGGTCTACTACGGCGGCGAGTACCCGCAGGCGGGCCCGCTCAGCAAGCAGATCAAGGCCGCGGGCGCCAACATCCCGCTGGCAGGTGGCGACGGCATCTTCGACCCGACCTTCATCAAGCTGGCCGGCACCAACAGCACCGGTGACCTCGCCACCTCCGTCGGCGCCCCGGTCGAGACGCTCGACTCCGCCAAGAAGTTCGTCGAGGACTACAAGGCGGGCGGCTACTCGGAGGAGTACGGCGCCTACGGCGGCTACTCCTACGACTCCACCTGGGCGATCATCCAGGCCGTGAAGAAGGTCGTCGACGACAACAACGGCAAGCTGCCCTCGGACGCCCGCGCCAAGGTCACCGCCGCCATGCAGAACGTCTCCTTCGACGGAGTGACCGGCAAGGTCTCCTTCGACGAGTTCGGTGACGCGACCAACAAGCAGCTCACCGTCTACGCCGTCAAGAACGGTGCCTGGGCGGCCGTCAAGTCCGGCACCTTCACCGGCTGACCCCTCCCGCACCACTCACGAGCCGCGCGGGGCGCTGTTCCACAGCGCCCCGCGCGTTCTCACATCCGGCGCAATGACGAAATCCGTCGAAAAGATCCGAACAGTCTCGGAGGACATGCGGTGAACGAACTGCCGCAGCAGCTGGTCAACGGCCTGCTACTGGGATCCATGTACGGGCTGGTCGCCATCGGCTACACGATGGTCTATGGCATCGTCCAGCTCATCAACTTCGCCCACGGTGAGATCTTCATGACCGGAGCCTTCGGCGCTCTGACGGTCTACCTGTACGTGCTGCCCGACGGCACGTCCATGTGGGTCGCCCTGCCGCTGATGCTCATCGGCGCGATCATCGTCGCCGTCACGGTCGCCGTCGGAGCGGAACGGTTCGCCTACCGCCCCCTACGCACTGCGCCCCGCCTCGCGCCCCTCATCACCGCCATCGGCCTCTCCCTCGCCCTGCAGCAGGCGGTCTGGGCCTGGTACCCGGACGCCAAGTCCTCGATCACCTTCCCCCAGATCGACGGCGGCCCCTTCCACATCGGCGACGTCACCATCCAGACCGGTGATATCTTCCTGCTGATCGCCGCCCCCATCAGCATGGCCGTGCTCGCCTACTTCGTCATGAAGACCCGCACCGGCCGCGGCATGCAGGCCACCGCCCAGGACCCTGACACCGCCAAGCTCATGGGCATCAACACCGACCGCATCATCGTGGTCGCCTTCGCCCTCGGCGCCACCTTCGCCGCCATCGGAGGCGTCGCCTACGGCCTCAAGTACGGCGAGGTCAACTTCAAGATGGGCTTCCTCCTCGGCCTCAAGGCCTTCACCGCGGCGGTCCTCGGCGGCATCGGCAACATCTACGGCGCCATGATCGGCGGCGTCGTCCTCGGAGTCGCCGAGACCCTCGCCTCCGCCTACATATCCGACATCCCCGGCATGGAAAAGTTCGGCAGCCAGTCCTGGGCCGACGTCTGGGCCTTCGTACTCCTCATCCTCGTGCTCCTCTTCAGGCCACAGGGCCTGCTCGGCGAGCGCGTCGCGGACAGGGCGTGACACCGATGACCACACAGACCACCGCACCCGAGACCCCGGGCACCCCCGCCGCGCCCGCCCAGTCCGGCCTCATCGGAATCCCGCCGACCATCGCCCGCGCCCTCGCCCTGGGCGGCGCCGCACTCACCATCGTCTCCACGTTCATGTCCTGGACCTGGACCGACAAGTTCCCCGGCGACCTCACCGTCTACGGCTACCCGGGCGGCCTGCAGGTCCTCGTCCTCATCGGCGGCGTCCTCACCACCCTCTTCGCCCTCGCCGGCTACGGCATCAAGGGCATCCGCCACCTGGTCCCCGCCGGCGGCGACGCCGCCCTCAGGTTCGCCGCGCTCGCCACCTTCGCCACCGCCTGGTACACGGTCATCGCGATCAGCGACGAACTCGGCGGCGTCGTCAACCTCGACCCGGGCGGCTTCATCGTCGCCATCGCCACGCTCGCCGCCCTCGTCGGCGCCCTGGCCCTGCCGTTCGAGAAGCCCGTACCCGACCCGATCGACCCCGACGACGACGCCTGGGAACAGTTCAAGAACAAGGCCGCCCACAAGCGGGCCACCGTCAAGGCCGCCTTCACCGCCGACTCCCCCGGCCCCGTCGGCAAGCTCCCGTCCTACGTCGAG
>Ga0075367_10001269_pt1 | contig 10659 bp, 5 predicted proteins | sample EndMethybrTD3032_FD_71399 | JGI IMG/M metagenome (GOLD analysis project Ga0075367, IMG submission 71399) | Populus endosphere microbial communities from Tennessee, USA - Endosphere MetaG P. TD hybrid TD303-2 | ecosystem: Host-associated > Plants > Roots > Endosphere | place: USA: Tennessee...
CACCTCGGCGATGTTCCGCACCTGGCCGGTGAGGTTCGCGGCCATGAAGTTCACGTTGTCGGTGAGGTCCTTCCAGGTGCCGGCGACGCCCTTCACCTGGGCCTGACCGCCGAGCTTGCCTTCGGTCCCCACTTCACGCGCCACCCGGGTCACTTCGGAGGCGAAGGAGCCGAGCTGGCCCACCATGGTGTTCACGACCTTGCCGATCCGCAGGAACTCGCCGCGCAGCGGGCGCTCCTCGTTCTCCAGGTCCATGGTCTGCGACAGGTCGCCCTTGGCCACGGCGCCGATCACCCGGGCCATTTCGGCGGTGGGGTGCACCATGTCGGCGATGAGGGTGTTGACCGCGTCGACGCTGGCGGCCCAGGAGCCCTGAGCGCCCGGCAGCTTGGCCCGGTGGTTGATCTTGCCCTGCCGACCCACGGTCTCGCCCAGCCGGTCGAATTCCTTGGTCATCCGGTCGTTCAGCTCGACCACGTCGTTGAAGGCCTCGGCGAGTTCGCCGGCCAGGCCCGTCAGGCCGCGCGGCAGCCGCACCGAGAAATCACCTCGTCGGAAGGCCCGAAGCGCCGCCACCAGGGCGGCCGTGTCCAGGGGGGTCTCCGGCTTGCGGGTCCGGTTGCTCTTCGCCTTGGTGGTCCGGACGGCCGGCGACTTGGTTTCGGCTTGCGACATGGTTCCCCCGGGAACGAAGCTTGACGGTCGCGGGGGCCATGACCCACCGGTCCGAACCTGCGTCCGGATCGGCAAGACACACCCCCGCCCAGGAGGACAACAAGGAGCGCGTGGAACTGGTTCCAGCTTGGCTGTAATTTTTTTTGATGGGCGCCAGATCGTTGAAAGAATGGGGTTCTTTGGGCGCTTAGAACCTCAATTTACCCACTTGCCCGTCGCCCGCCAAGACCCGCCGAAGCCAACTCCGGAACCGGGGGCTGGGGCTGCCGTTTCCGCACTGGCCCTCAACCGGGCCCTCCCCCGTGCCGGAAGGACGCCGCCCGCGAGATGTCGCAAGCCACCGAGGCCGTCGCCTTCGAACCCCCGCCGGAGGCCGAGGCCTTCTACAGCGAGAGCCTCAAGCTGCTGAACCAGTCCGGCATCCCCTTCCTGCTGTCCGGCACCTACGCGGTGAGCGCCTATACCGGGATCGTGCGGCCGACCAAGGACCTGGATGTCTTCTGCAAGGCCGGGGACTTTCCCAAGGTGCTGGCCTACTTCCAGGCGCGCGGCTTCCGCACCGACGTCGAGGACGAGCGCTGGATCGCCAAGGTCTGGTGCGAGCGGAATTTCTTCGACGTGATCTTCGCCATGTCCAACGGGACGGCGCCCATCACCGACACCTGGTTCGTCGATAACCCCACCATCGAGGTCTACGGCAGCACGGCAAAGATCACTCCGCCGACCGAGCTGATCGTCTCGAAGATGTTCATCCAGGATCGCTATCGCTACGACGGCGCCGACGTCGCCCACGTCATCCTGCGCGCCCACGACCGCATCGATTGGCAGGCCCTGCTTCGCTACATGGAGCCCTATTGGGAGGTGCTGATGACGCACCTCCTGAACTTCCGCTTTATCTATCCCACCGAGCGCGACCTGGTTCCCCGCTGGCTGATCGAGGAGCTGACCGAGCGGCTGCAGGCCCAGGTCGGCCTGCCGCCGGCGCGGGTGAAGGTCTGCCGCGGCCGCCTGTTCAGCCCGCGCGACTATGTGACCGACATCACCGAGTGGGGATTCGCCGACGTCGTCGGCAAGGGCCTGGAGGAGCGCCATGACCCCATCCCCTGAAACGGCGCGCGAGCCGGGCGCCCTGCGGCTGGCGGCGGTGGGCGACCTGCACGTGGGCGAGAACGCGGCCCACCCCTACCGCGAGCTGTTCGCCCGGGTGAGCCAGGAGGCCGACGTGCTGGTGCTCTGCGGCGACCTCACCAACTTCGGCAAGACCCCTGAGGCAGAGATCCTGGCCGAGGACCTGCAGGCCTGCACGATCCCCATGGTCGGGGTGCTGGGCAATCACGACTACGAATGCGGCCAGCCCGAGGAGGTGAGCCGCATCCTGCACCAGGCCGGCGTGCGCCTGCTGGACGGCGAGGCGACCGAGATCGGCGGCGTGGGCTTCGCCGGCGGGAAGGGCTTCATCGGCGGGTTTGGCCGCAACATGCTGGCGCCCTTCGGCGAGGCCGCGATCAAGGCCTTCGTCCAGGCCGCGGTGGACGAGAACCTCAAGCTCGAGACTTCGCTCCGGATGCTCAAGACCGACCGGACAGTGGTGGTGCTGCATTATTCGCCCATCGCCGAGACCCTGATGGGCGAGCCGCCGGAGATCTTCCCCTTCCTGGGCTCGGCGCGCCTTGGCGAGACCATCGACCGGTTCGATGGCGTGAAGCTGGTGGTCCACGGCCACGCCCACTCCGGCGCATACCAGGGCAAGACTCCGGGCGGGGCGCCCGTCTTCAACGTCGCCCGCCCGTTGCTGAACCGGGACCTGGGGATCGAGTTCGCCCTTTTCGACGTCTGAGGGCGCGGCCGCGATCTCGCGGAGGTTGAGGAATCGGCCGACTAATCGGGCTCGTCCAGCGAAAGGCTGCCGCCGTGCGCTTTGCACTCATCAAAGGCCAATCGCAGTACGGCTCGCTGAGGCTGCACATCGACCAGCTCGCCGAGGCCCTGATCGCGCTGGATCATGAGGCGGTGGTCGTGGACATGACCGCCGACGACCGCCAGGCGCAGCTGAACGCCGCCCAGGCCGCCCGGCCCGACTGCTTCTTCGGCTTCAGCGGCGTGGGCGCCGACCTGAAGGTGGGCGAGACCTGCGCCTACGACGCCTGGGGCTGCGTCTACGCCAGCCTCTATGTGGACAACCCGGTCCATCACCTGGCCCGGTTGCAGACCCCGATCCGCCGCAACGCCGCCCTCTTCCTCGACCGCAACCACCTGCAGTTCGTCGCCGCCTCACCCTTCGCCAAGGGGTTCAGCCAGCTGGCCTTCTGCCCGCCCGGCGCCAATGAGCTGCCGGAGTCGCCGGACCTCTCCGACGAGGCGTTCGGCGCGCGCGACATCCCCGCCATGTTCACCGGCACCTATCGCGGCGCCCCGCAGACTCCCTGGCGGGAGTGGCCCGACAGTCCCGCGCGCACCGTCGCCGAGGGGATCGCCGAGCGGATGGCGGCGGACGCCCGCCTGCCCATCCTCGACGCCCTGCGCGGGGTGCTGAGGGGGCTGGGCGCGGAACTCACCCCGCAGCTCTTCAAGGATATCGCGCCCCTGCTGTCGGGCCCGCAATTCTTCGCCGAGGCCTACCACCGCGACGCGGTGCTGCGGGCGCTGGGCGAGGCCGGCGCCCCGCTGCACATCTGGGGCAATGGCTGGGAGCCCCTGGCCGAGCGCTTCGCCTCCTTCGTCTATGGCGGGGTGGGCAGCTTCGCCGAGACCCTTCACACGCTGCGCCGCGCGCGGGTGGTGCTGAACATCAACAACGGCTTCACCGCCGGCGGCCACGAGCGGGTCTTCACCGCCATGTGCGCCGGGGCGGCGGTCTTTTCCGACTCCAACCCCTACTACGACCAGGCCTTCAAGGACGGACGCGAGATCGCCACCTTCGCCTGGCCCAGGCTGGCGGACATGCCCAAGGCCTTCATGGCGCTGGTGGAGGATGCCCCCCGGGCCGCGCGCATCGCCCGCGCCGGCGCGCAGAAGGCGCAGGCCGAGCATCGCTGGCGCGAGCGGGCTTCGCGGCTGGTCAAGGCCGTGAAGGCCGCCTAGACCCCTCCGGGGTTTGAGGTGAAGGCGGGCGTGGCGACCAGGGTGATTGAGGGAGAGAGGCGCTTGAGCGCCGCCGCCGGGCGGGGCGGCTGGATCACCGCTGGCCTGATGCTGGCGGTGCTGATGGTCTCGGTCGACAGCACGATCGTCAACGTCTCCCTGCCCCACATGCAGGCCTCGCTCTCGGCCTCGCCCGAGCAGATCACCTGGACTCTCAGCTCCTTCATCGTCGCCATGGGCATGGCCACGCCGCTTTCCGGCTGGCTGGCCACGCGGTTCGGGGTGAAGGCGACCCTGTTGGGGTCGGTCCTGCTGTTCACGGCCATCTCGCTGTTGTGCGGGACCGCCACCAACCTGCCCGAGATGGTGGTGCTGCGCGCCCTGCAGGGCGCCACCGGCGCGCCGCTGGTCCCGCTCGCCCAGACGGTGCTGCTGAACATCAATCCGCCGGAGCGGTACGGCCGGGCCATGGCGCTGTTCGCCATCGCCGGCGTCGCCTCGCCGATCATCGGGCCGGTGCTGGGCGCGCTGCTCACCGACCAGCTCTCCTGGCGCTGGTGCTTCTATGTGAACCTGCCGGTGGGGGCTGGCGCTCTGGCGGTGCTTTGGCTGGCCATGCCGGACGAGGAGGGCGAGCGGCGGCCCTTCGATTTCCTAGGCTTTGGCGCCCTGGCGCTGGCGGTGGGCGCCTTCCAGCTGATGCTCGATCGCGGGACCTCTCAGGACTGGTTCGCCTCCCCCGAGATCTGGGCCGAGGCGAGCCTGGCCGCCTGCGCCTTCTGGGTGTTCGTCACCCACAGCATGACCGCCGCCAAGCCGCTGTTCGCGCCTGAGCTGGCGCGCGACCGCAACTTCGTGGCGGCCACCATGATCAGCTTCTTCATGATGATGCTGTTCTTCTCCAGCCTCGCCCTGCTGCCGCTGATGATGCAGAACGTGCTGGGCTATTCGGTGGTGCTGGCGGGCCTGCTCAGCATGCCCCGGGGCCTGCTGATGCTGGTGGTCCTGCAGATCTCCGGACGGCTGGACGCCATCATCGATCGCCGCATTCTGCTGGCGTTCGCCCTGGCCGCCCTGGCCCTGGCCTTCTGGCTGATGGGCCAGTTCGACATCGACATGACGCCGCGCACCATCCTGACCGCCAGCCTGTGGCAGGGCGTGGGCCAGGGCATGGTCACCGTCCCCCTGACGACGCTGGCGATGGCGACCATCCGCCCGCAGCTGCGCGCGGACGCCTCGGCGCTGAACAACATCGCCCGAAGCCTAGGCGGCGCGGTGGGCCTCGCGGTCATGCAGGCCACCCTGGTCTGGAACACCCAGCGCATGCACGCCGCCCTGGCGGGACATATACGCTCCGACGATCCGGTGCTGCGCGCCGCCCTGCCCCACGCCATGTCGCCCGACGGCCTGGTGGCGCTGAACGCGGAGGTGTCGCGGCAGGCCTTGATGGTCGCCTATGTGGACGGCTTCCGGCTCATGGCCCTGGTGGCGGTCTGCATGGCGCCGCTGCTGCTGTTCCTGCGCCAGCCCCGCCGCGCGCCGACGAGCCCGCCGCCCGTCGACATCCACTAAAGGGCCCCCGGCGCGGCCTAGCGGGGCAGCTTGGTGGCGCCCATCAGGTACTCGTCGACGGCGCGGGCGCACTGGCGGCCCTCGCGGATCGCCCAGACCACCAGCGACTGGCCCCGGCGCATGTCGCCGCAGGCGAAGACGTTCGGGGACGAGGTGCGATAGTCGACGACGTTGGCCTTCACATTGCCGCGCGGGTCGAGCTCGACGCTGGCCTGCTCCACCAGGCCGGTGCGGCGCGGGCCGACGAAGCCCATGGCGAGCAGCACCAGATCGGCCTTCAGCTCGAACTCCGAGCCCTCGACCTCGCGCATCTGCACGCGGCCGTCGGCGTCGGGCGCCCATTCCAGGCGCGCGCAGACGAGCGCGGTGATCTTGCCATCCTTGCCGACGGCCCGCTTGGTGGTCACGGCGAACTCGCGCTCGCAGCCCTCCTCGTGGCTGGAGGAGGTGCGCAGCTTCAGCGGCCAATCGGGCCAGGAGAGCGTCTTGTTCTCCTTCTCCGGCGGCCGGGGCATGATCTCCAGCTGGGTCACCGAGACCGCGCCATGGCGGTTGGAGGTGCCGATGCAGTCGCTGCCGGTGTCACCGCCGCCGATCACCACCACGTGCTTGCCCTTGGCCGAAAGCGTGCCGGTGGGCGCGGCGACCTCTTCGGTGTCGCCGGCGTTGCGCTTGTTCTGCTGGGTGAGGAACTCCATGGCGAAGTGCACGCCCTCGAGCTCGCGGCCCGGGACGGGCAGGTCGCGCGGGGATTCCGCCCCGCCGGCCATCACCAAGACGTCGTAGTCGTCCAGCAGCCGCTGCACCGAGACGGTGACGCCGACCTCGAAGTTAGTGCGGAAGATCACCCCCTCGCCTTCCATCTGCTGGATGCGGCGGTCGATGAGGTGCTTCTCCATCTTGAAGTCGGGGATGCCGTAGCGAAGCAGGCCGCCGATCCGGTCGTTCTTCTCGAACACCGTGGGCGCATGGCCGGCCCGGGCGAGCTGCTGGGCGCAGGCCAGGCCGGCGGGGCCCGAGCCCACCACCGCCACGCGCTTGCCGGTGCCGCGGGGGCTCGGCTCCGGCTTGATCCAGCCTTCCCGCCAGCCGCGGTCGACGATCTCGCACTCGATGGTCTTGATGGTGACCGGGGTGTCCTCGATGTTCAGGGTGCAGGAGGCCTCGCAGGGGGCGGGGCAGATCCGGCCGGTGAACTCGGGGAAGTTGTTGGTCGAAGACAGGTTCTCGAGCGCCGTCTTCCACTGGTCGCGATAGACCAGGTTGTTGAAGTCGGGGATCTGGTTGTTGACCGGGCAGCCCTGGTGACAGAACGGAATCCCGCAATCCATGCAGCGCGAGGCCTGCTTGCCCAGCTCGGCGGCCGGCAAGGGTTTGACGAATTCCTTCCAGGTCTTCAGCCGCTCGGCCGGCGCTTCATAGCTGCGGTCGTGGCGCTCGATTTCGAGGAAGCCGGTGGGCTTGCCCATCGGGTCGGTCTCCAAACTCTAGAATGCAGTTAAGCGGCTACTCGGCGGCGACGGCCTGGGCGGCGTCCCGCTGGGCGGCGAGGTCGTTCAGCGCCCGGCGGTAGTCCTTGGGCATCACCTTGACGAAAAGGCCCAGCGAGCGGTCCCAGTCGGCCAGCAGGTCGGCGGCCCGCTCGGAGCCGGTGTGCCGCTGGTGGCGTTCGATCAGGATACGCAGCCGCTCGGCGTCGAAGCGCAGCATGTCGCCCATGCCGTTGTCCTCGACGCTGGGCGCCCGGGCGACCGGCCGGCGGCCGTCCTCGTCCTTCTGCGCAGCGCTTGCCGGCGCGATCGGCTCCAGGTCCACCATGGCGGCGTTGCAGAGCGAGCGGAAGCGGCCCTCGGGGTCGTAGACATAGGCCACCCCGCCGCTCATGCCGGCGGCGAAGTTGCGCCCGGTCTGGCCCAGCACGACCACCACCCCGCCGGTCATGTACTCGCAGCCGTGGTCGCCCACGCCCTCGACCACCGCCACAGCGCCGGAGTTGCGCACGGCGAAGCGCTCGCCGGCCACGCCCTCGAAGTAGGCCTCGCCGGAGATGGCCCCGTAGAGCACGGTGTTGCCGACGATGATGTTCTCCGTCGGCTCGCGGCGCGATCCCGCCGGCTGGCGCACGATCACGCGGCCGCCCGACAGGCCCTTGCCGACGTAGTCGTTGCCATCGCCCGACAGCTCCAGCGTCACGCCGCGGGCGGCGAAGGCGCCGAAGCTCTGGCCGGCCTGGCCGAAGAACTTGAGCGTCACGGTGTCGTCCGGCAGGCCGGCGTGGCCATAGCGGCGCGCCACCTCGCCCGACAGCATGGCGCCGACGGTGCGGTTGACGTTGCGGACCTGGTACTCGCCGACGAAGGGCTTGCCCTCCTCCAGCGCCGACTTGGCGTCGGCGATCAGGGTGTGGTCCAGGGCCTTGCCCAGGCCGTGGTCCTGGCGGTCCATGTTCCACAGGCCCTTGGCGCCCTCGGCCGGCGCCGAATGCAGGATCTTCGTCAGGTCGATACCGTGGGCCTTCCAGTGGTCCAGCGCGGGCCGCGCATCGATGCGGTCCACCCGGCCGATCATCTCGGCCAGGGTGCGGAAGCCCATCTCGGCCATGATCTCCCGCAGCTCTTCGGCGACGAAGAAGAAGTAGTTGATCACGTGCTCGGGCTGGCCGGTGAAGCGCGCGCGCAGCACCGGGTCCTGGGTGGCCACCCCCACCGGGCAGGTGTTGAGGTGGCACTTGCGCATCATGATGCAGCCGGCCGCGATCAGCGGGGCGGTGGCGAAGCCGAACTCGTCGGCCCCCAGCAGGGCGGCGACGGCGACGTCACGCCCGGTGCGCAGGCCCCCGTCCGCCTGCACGGCGATGCGCGTGCGCAGGCCGTTGAGCAGCAGGGTCTGCTGGGTCTCGGCCAGGCCGATCTCCCAAGGCGAGCCGGCGTGCGTCAGCGAGGTCAGCGGCGAGGCGCCGGTGCCGCCCTCGAAACCGGAGATGGTCACGTGGTCGGCGCGCGCCTTGGCGACTCCGGCGGCCACGGTGCCCACGCCCACTTCCGAGACCAGCTTCACGGAGATGCGGGCCTTGGGGTTGACGTTCTTCAGGTCGTGGATGAGCTGCGCCAGGTCCTCGATCGAATAGATGTCGTGGTGCGGCGGCGGGCTGATCAGCCCCACCCCCGGCGTCGAGTGGCGGACGCGGGCGATGTTGCGGTCGACCTTGTGGCCGGGCAGCTGGCCGCCCTCCCCGGGCTTGGCGCCCTGGGCCATCTTGATCTGGATGTCGTCGGCGTTGACCAGGTACTCGGCGGTCACGCCAAAGCGCCCCGACGCCACCTGCTTGATGGCCGAGCGCATGGAATCGCCGTTGGCCATCGGCTTGAAGCGATCGGATTCCTCGCCGCCCTCGCCGGTGTTCGAGCGTCCGCCGATCCGGTTCATCGCCACGGCCAGCGTGGTGTGCGCCTCGCGGCTGATCGAGCCGAAGGACATGGCCCCGGTGGCGAAGCGCTTGACGATCTCGGCGGCCGGCTCGACCTCCTCCAGCGGCACGGGCTGGTCGGCGGGCTTGAGGCGCATCAGGCCGCGGATGGTCAGCAGCCGCTCGCTCTGCTCGTTGATCGAGCGCGCGAAGGCCCGGTACTCGTCGGGCTGGTTGCCGCGCACGGCGTGCTGCAGGCGCGACACCGATTCCGGGCTCCAGGCGTGGGCCTCGCCGCGCAGGCGCCAGGCGTACTGGCCGCCCACATCGAGCATGTTGCGGTAGATCGGGTTGTCGCCGAAGGCGTCGCGGTGACGGCGCACCGCCTCCTCGGCGACCTCGGCCAGGCCGACGCCCTCGATGGTGGTGGCGGTGCCGGTGAAGTACTTCTCCACCAGCTTGGACGAGAGGCCCACCGCGTCGAAGATCTGCGCGCCGCAATAGGACTGGTAGGTGGAGATGCCCATCTTGGACATCACCTTGAGCACGCCCTTGCCGATCGCCTTGATGTAGTTCTTGCGGACCTCATAGGCGCTGAGCGAGAGCCCGCTCTCCACCCGGATGCGCTCCAGGCTCTGGAACGCCAGGTAGGGGTTCACCGCTTCCGCGCCATAGCCGGCCAGGACGCAGAAGTGGTGCACCTCGCGCGCCTCGCCGGTCTCGATGACGAGGCCGGTCTGCATGCGCAGGCCCTGACGGATCAGGTGATGGTGCACCGCCGCGGTGGCCAGGGCCGCCGGGATCGGGATGCGGTCGGCGGACGCGGCGCGATCCGACAGGATCAGGATGTTGACGTCGGCCAGCACCTGTTCGGTGGCTTCCTGGCAGAGACGGTCGAGCGCCTTCTCCAGGCCCGCGGGGCCCTCCTCCGCCGGCCAGGTCGCATCCAGCGTCGCCGTGCGGAAGGCGCCGTCCAGCAGTTCGTGGATCGCGCGGATCTTGGCCAGGTCCTCGTCGGTGAGGATCGGCTGGGAGACCTCCAGGCGCTTGTGGGTGCCGGCCTGGCGGCCCAGCAGGTTGGGCCTGGGGCCGATCATCGACACCAGGCTCATGACCAGCTCCTCGCGGATCGGGTCGATCGGCGGGTTCGTCACCTGGGCGAAGTTCTGCTTGAAGTATTCGTAGAGCAGCTTGGGCCGGGCCGAGAGCACGGCGATGGGCGTGTCGGTGCCCATCGAGCCCAGCGGATCGTCGCCCTCGCGCCCCATGGGCTCCAGGAAGAAGGCGATGTCCTCCTGGGTGTAGCCAAAGGCCTGCTGGCGATCGAGCAGCGCCTGCGGATCGTTCGGCTGGGCCGGCTCGCCGGCGTCGGGCAGCGAGAGGTCCTCGAGCTTGAACTGGGTCTCCGCCAGCCAGTGCTCGTAGGGCGCCGCCTCGGCCAGGGTGCGCTTGATCTCCTCGTCCTCGACGATGCGGCCGGCTTCCATGTCGATCAGCAGCATCTTGCCGGGCTGCAGCCGCCACTTGCGGACGATCTTCTCGTCGGGGATGTCGAGCACGCCGACTTCGGACGCCATGATGACCGTGTCGTCGTCGGTGACGACGAAGCGCGCGGGCCGAAGCCCGTTGCGGTCGAGCGTGGCGCCGATCTGGCGCCCGTCGGTGAAGGCCACCGCGGCGGGGCCGTCCCACGGCTCCATCAGGGCGGCGTGGTACTCGTAGAAGGCCTTCCGCTGGGGCTCCATCAGCGGGTTGCCCGCCCAGGCCTCTGGGATCAGCATCATCACCGCGTGCGCCAGCGGATAGCCGCCGGCCACCAGCAGCTCGAGGGCGTTGTCGAGGCAGGCGGTGTCGGACTGGCCGTGCGGGATCAGCGGCCACATCTTGTGCAGGTCGGCGCCCAGGAGGTCGCTCTCCATCGAGCG
>Ga0075367_10001270_pt1 | contig 10658 bp, 11 predicted proteins | sample EndMethybrTD3032_FD_71399 | JGI IMG/M metagenome (GOLD analysis project Ga0075367, IMG submission 71399) | Populus endosphere microbial communities from Tennessee, USA - Endosphere MetaG P. TD hybrid TD303-2 | ecosystem: Host-associated > Plants > Roots > Endosphere | place: USA: Tennessee...
CGCCAGGTTGCGCGAGCCGACCGGCTCGCCGGTGGCCAGATAGGTCTCGACGATGTGCCGGAAGATCGTGCGCGAGCGCTCGTTGAGCTTCTGCAGCTCCGAGAGGCTCTCGATCGATGATGGGCGGCCGAACGGTTTGTCTTTGCTCATTGGCATACTAAGCGGGGTTTTCTGGAAAGAATCTAGGTTCATGGACCTGCTCCGTCAAACGACGGCGCTTTTGCGGTTGCTGGAAGACGGGGGTGGCGCCCCTCTCCCCTTTTTGGGGGAGAGGACGCGAGGCCATGGCTTACGGGCGCGCGCTCCAACCACGAGGCAATCGCTGGCGCTGAAGGCGCCGCCGTAAGTCATTTGGCCGAGCTGGTGAGGGGCCACTTTCTTCGCGACAAAGCCCCCCTCATCCGGCCCTTCTCCCCAAGGGGAGAAGGGCCACGTCGCGCTCGCTGCGAAATTCGCCTCAGCGAACCGCTTCCATCACAAACGATCTCGCTCTAGGGTGCGCGCAACCTGAAACAATAGAGCGTCGTCTCCCAATGCGTCCGTCCAAGCGCAAACCCGATGAGCTTCGCCGCGTCAGCATCGACCGGGCCGTGTCGATGCATGCGGAGGGCTCCTGCCTGATCAAGTTCGGCAATACGCACGTGCTGTGCACGGCGAGCCTCGAGGAGCGCCTGCCGCCCTGGCTGAAGGGGCAGGGGCGCGGCTGGGTGACGGCCGAGTACGGCATGCTGCCGCGCGCCACCACGGAGCGCACCCGCCGCGAGGCGACCGTCGGCCATCCTTCCGGCCGCACGCAGGAGATCCAGCGGCTGATCGGCCGGGCGCTGCGCGCCGTGGTCGACCTGCCGAAGCTGGGCGAGCGGCAGATCTCGGTGGACTGCGACGTCATCCAGGCCGACGGCGGCACCCGCACGGCGGCCATCACGGGCGCCTGGGTGGCCCTGCACGACTGCCTGAAGTGGATGCAGACGCGCGAGATGATCCGCGAGGGCGTGCTGCGCGATCACGTGGCGGCCGTATCGTGCGGGCTCTACAAGGGCACGGCGGTGCTCGACCTCGACTATCCGGAGGACTCCTCGGCCGATGCCGACGCCAACTTCGTGATGACCGGCTCGGGCGGCATCGTCGAGGTGCAGGGCACGGCAGAGACCCTTCCCTTCAGCCAGGAGAGCTTCGATCAGCTGATGGCGCTGGCCCGCAAGGGCATTGCCGAGCTGGTGTCGCTGCAGAAGCTGACGGTGGCCTGACGCCCGCCCCCTCTCCCCGTTCTTACGGGGAGAGGGTCGGGGTGAGGGGCAGCCACAAACGCCGGAGCAAGCGCCTGCCCCTCACCCTAACCCTCTCCCCACGGAAGAGTGGGGAGAGGGAATTCCTGCCCCTCACCCTAACCCTCTCCCCACGGAAGAGTGGGGAGAGGGAATTCGGGCACCGACCTATTGAGAGCGCTGCCGAATGAAGCCAGACGGAATCCTCGAGACGGTGCTGTACGCCCGGGACCTGGCAGCCATCGAGAGCTTCTATCGCGACGTGCTGGGCATGGAACCGTTCGCCAAGGCGGAGGGCCGGCATCTGTTCTATCGCTGCGGCGGACCGGGTCGCGAGCAGGTGCTGCTGATCTTCAATCCGGTCATGACAAGCGTGCCGCCGGCGGAGGGCGCCCTGCCGGTGCCGCCGCATGGCATGGAGGGCGAGGGGCACGTCTGCTTTCGCGCCTCGGCGGCGGAGTTGGAGGCGTGGAAGGTGCGACTCGGCGAGAAGGGCGTAGCCATCGAGGCGGACTTCGAGTGGCCGAAGGGCGGCCGCTCGATCTACTTCCGCGATCCGGCGGGGAACTGCCTGGAGTTCGCCGAGCCGAATATCTGGGGGCTGGCGTGATGGCATCGAGGCATGAGCTGCACGCCACTCGGATGTCCACTGTCCGTCATCCCGGCGCCGCGAATGCCCGCCAGGGCATGTGCGGGACCAGGCCGGGACCCATGCACCTCACGACGGACACCGTGCTTGCGTTCACACTCGCATCCAGGCGCAAACAACGCCGTGGCTGGGTCCCGGCCTGGTCCCGCTTGCTCGCTTCGCTTGCAAGCGGCGCCGGGATGACGGACGTGATGACCCTATGAGCCTACTCAAACACGGCATGCGGCTCGTCGTGGCGAGCCACAACGCGGGCAAGGTGCGGGAGATCAACGAGCTGGTGGCGCCCCATGGGCTGGCGGCGGTGTCTGCGGCTGAGCTGGGGCTGCCGGAGCCGGAGGAGACCGGGGCAACGTTCGCCGCCAACGCTGCGCTGAAGGCGGTGGCGGCGGCACAGGCGTCGGGTTTGCCGGCGCTGTCGGATGATTCAGGGCTCGAGGTGGAGGCGCTGGATGGAGCGCCCGGCATCACTTCGGCGCGCTGGGCGGGCGAGGCCAAGGACTTCGCGATGGCCATGCGTCGGGTGGTCGACGAGGTGCGGGCCTGCGGCGGTTGGAGCGATCTCGATGATATGGGACCCCGCGCCGACTTCATGTGCGCGCTCTGCCTGGCCTGGCCGGACGGAGCCACCCAGCTGTTTGAAGGAAAAGTTTACGGCCATCTCGTTTGGCCGCCACGCGGCAGCAACGGTTTCGGCTATGATCCGATGTTCGTCGCCGATGGACACACGCTGACCTTCGGCGAAATGGAGCCAGATGCCAAACATGCGATCTCGCACCGCGCTCGCGCCTTCGCGCTGTTTGCCCGCGCCTGCCTCGGCGATGGCGCGGCGGGCTGATGCGCGTTGGCGGCGCGCGCTGCAATGTCGGAGGCCGCAATGACCAGCGGCGATCCGAGACGCGGCCGGCGGCCGACACAATCCGGAGCGAAGTGGTGGCTCATGCTGATGCTGGGCGCACCCATCGTCGGCCTTGGCGTGGTGCTGCAACCGTTGCTGGGCGAGTTCAACGCGAAGGCAGCGGCAGTGACGTTCGTGCTGGTCTGGCTGGTGGGGTACGTGATCTCGCGCCTGATGAGGAAAGGAGGTGGCAGGTGACCGAGTTCGGCATCTACGTGCACTGGCCATTCTGTGCCTCCAAGTGTCCCTATTGCGACTTCAACAGTCACGTGCGTGCAGGCGGCATCGACGAGGCACGCTTCCTTGCCGCTTACCAGCGCGAGCTTGCCCACTGGGCGACCATGCGGCGCGAGCCCACGGTGCACAGTGTGTTTTTTGGCGGCGGTACGCCGTCGCTGATGAGCGCCACGACCGTCGGCACGATCCTCGACACGATCGCACGCCACTGGCGCATCGCACCGGACGCGGAGATCACCCTGGAGGCCAACCCGTCGAGCGTGGAGGCCGCCCGCTTCCGCGCCTACCGGGCGGCGGGCGTCAACCGCGTCTCGCTCGGCGTGCAGTCGTTCGACGACGCCCAGCTCAAGGCGCTGGGACGCCTGCATAGCGCCACCGAGGCCAAGGCGGGGATAGCTGTTGCACGTGAAACATTCGAGCGCTTCAGCTTCGACCTGATCTATGCCCGGCCGCGCCAGACGCCGGAGGACTGGCGCCGGGAGCTGGGCCAGGCGCTCGACCTCGCCGGCCGGCATCTGTCGCTCTATCAGCTCACCATCGAGCCGGAGACGCCGTTCGCCCAGCTGCACGCGGCGGGCAAGCTTGCCGTGCCGGACCCCGACGCGGCGCTGGCGCTGTACGAAATCACGCAAGAGATGACGGAGCGCGCGGGATTGCCCGCGTATGAAATCTCCAACCACGCGGCGCCCGGCGAGGAAAGCCGGCACAATCTGCTCTACTGGCGGTACGGCGAGTACGTCGGCGTCGGCGCGGGCGCGCACGGCCGCCTCATTCTCGACGGCAGGCGGCATGCGATCGTCACGGAGAAGCAGCCGGAGCGCTGGCTGGAGCGGGTGGAGAAGACGGGGCACGGCGCCATTGAGATCACGCCGCTGAGCGCGGCCGAGCAGGCCGACGAAGCGCTGCTGATGGGACTCCGGCTGGCCGAGGGCCTCGACCTCGACCGCCTCGCGGCCGTCGGCGGGCTCGCCCCCGCGGCGAACACGATCGACGATTTGATCGGACTTGAGCTGCTCGAATGGTGCGGGCCGCGTCGCCTGCGCGCGGCGAAAGACGGCCGCTTCGTGCTGAACGAGGTGGTCCTGCAGCTCGCCGCGGCGCTGGGGCCGGTGCGGCAGCCCGCGAACGCGAACGTCAGTTGAAGTTGAACAGGCCCTTCATCAGCGAGGTGCCGATGCCCGAGGCGGCGGGTGCCGGCTTCGAGCGCGGCGACGCCGCCGGATCGAGCACGCCGGTGCCGAACTTCTGCACCTCCAGGATGGCCAGCGCTCGCTCGGTGGTCCCATCCGGCAGCAAGCGGAAGGCTCCATCGACGCCGGTGAAGCCGCTCTCCCGCGTCAGGGCCGCCGTCGTGAACCGCCCCTCGCCGCCGGACGACAGGGCAATCGCCAGGCTCACGGCATCGTAGGCGAGGCTGGCGATGCGCGGCGGCGATTGGTTGTAGCTCTTGGCGTACTTCTGCGCGAAATCGGTCCAACCGCGCGGGTCGGGGCCGGGATACCAGGCGCCGGCCAGGCGCGGGTCGCGGCCGGCGTTGGGATAGTCCATGCCGCCCGTGCCGACCAGCTTGACCTTTTCCGTATCGATCTCGGCCTGCGGCAGCAGGCGTCCGATCATCTCCAGATTGTCCTGCCCGCCGGGGAGGAACAGCGCATCGACCGGCGTGCCTGCACCCTCGGTGGTCTTGATGGCAGCACCGATGCGGCGCATCGGCTCCAGCATGCCGTTGGCGGATGCCGGATATCGCTCGATGGCCACCAGCGTGACTTGCGAGCGGGCGGCCGCCTCCTTGAACGCCGCCTCGGCGATCTTGCCGAACGGGTCCTCCGGCACCAGCGCCACGAAGCGGCGCTTGCCCTGCGTCGCCGCGTAGCTCACCACGCGTTCGACGTCGGGGCCCGGCTGGAAGCTCAGCAGGAATACGCCGTTACCGGCCACCTGGCGATCGTTGGAGAAGGTGATGACCGGTATGCCGGCCTGCCGCGCGACCGGCGCCACGGCCGCCACCGACTTGGCAAACAGCGGCCCCAATATGAGGGCGGCTCCGGCCTTCACGGCCTCCTCGGCCGCAGCCTTGGCGCCTTCCGGCGTACCCTTGTCGTCCTTGACGATCAGTTGCAGGGTCGGGTTGTCGCGCTCGAACAGCGCCAGCTCGGCCGCCTGCTTCAAGCTCTTGCCGATCAGCCCGGGATGGCCGGCCGCCGAGATCGGCAGGATCAACGCAACCTTGACCAGTTCCTTGCCAGAGGCACCCGTCGCATCGCCCTGCGTCTGCAGCGGAGCGGAGCCCTGCACCTCCGGCGTATTGCCGCCGGCGCAACCAGCGAGCAAGGCAATGCCCGGGCAGCCGGCAGCTGCCCGCAGCATCCATCGCCTCGTCACGCCGTTCGTCATCGACGCTGGCCCCCGAATCGCAATGCCATTCTAACGCCATCCCCCTGGCACGCACCCCCACCGGTGGTAACCTGCACATCAAGGCAGGGCGAGGGCAAAACCGCCACTAGGGCCGAATTTCGATGGCCGCAAGCCCGCGAAGGCAGGCGCGACCGCATTGGATGAGGATAACAGCCCGATGGCGTCGGATGAGCAGAGCCGGACCTCTCAGCGGGCCGCCGAGGTGTTAGGCAGGCTGGTCTCCGACCCGTTGCCGGCCGGCCTCTACGTCGTTGCGACTCCGATCGGCAATCTCGCCGACATAACCCTGCGAGCGCTGGCGGTGCTGGAGCGCGCCGACGTCATCTACTGCGAGGACACGCGGCACAGCCGCACGCTGCTCTCTCACTACGCCATCTCTCGGCCCTTGCGCGCCTATCACGAGCACAACGCCGAGCGCGAGCGCCCGCACGTCCTAACCGAGCTGAGCAACGGCAAGCGCGTCGCGCTGATCAGCGACGCCGGCACGCCGCTCATCTCCGACCCGGGCTACAAGCTGGTGCGGGCGGCGGTCGCCGAAGGTCACGCCGTCATCAGCCTGCCGGGTGCATCTGCCGTGCTGACCGCGCTGGCTGCGGCCGGCCTCGCCACGGACACGTTCCTGTTCGCGGGCTTTCTGCCGACCCGCCAGGGCGCGCGCCGATCGCGGCTCACCGAGTTGAAGCCGACGCCGGCAACGCTGCTGTTCTTCGAAGCGCCGTCCCGTCTCGCCGACAGCCTCGGCGACATCGCCGCCGTGCTTGGCGATCGTGAGACGGCCGTCGCCCGTGAGCTTACCAAGTTGCACGAGGAGGTGCGCCGCGGCTCGGCCGCCGAGCTGGCGCAATGGGCCGAGACAAGCGCGCCGCGCGGCGAGATGGTGATCCTGGTCGGACCACCCAACGCCGCGACGCTCGAAGTCACGGACGATGCCATAACGTCGCGCCTGCGCACGCTGCTGGCCGATCTCAGCCTGCGCGACGCAGCCAAGGCGGTCGCCGAGGACCTCGGTGTGACGAAAGCACGCGTCTATGATCTCGGTCTCGCCCTAAAGAGGGCCGACCAGGACTAGCGTGGCGGGCGAGGAATTCGCTGCAGATCCAGCATCTAGGGTCTGCAAACCTCGAAATCGAGCACTGCCGATCGATCGGCACACAGCATGTCCGCGCGCGTAGGCCGCACTTGGCGATCGTTGTCGATCGTGGTCGCGGCACCAATCTTGCTCACAATTGGTTGAGGATGCGACGGATCATCAGCTTCGAGAGTTTCCTTCGGTATGACACTTGGTTCCAATGCTGCGACGCTCGCCTCAATGCCCCGTGAACGGGACGCGCGCGTCGATTTCTTTCGTGGTCTGGCGCTGATCTTCATCTTCATCGACCATGTGCAGGAAAATGTTCTGCAGTATGCCACGATGCAGAACTTCGGCTTCGCCGACGCGGCCGATGTGTTCGTCGGCCTCGCAGGATATGCCTCGTTTCTAGCCTACACCCGCGTCTTCGACGGGCAGGGGTGGGGCGCCGGCCTGACGAAGGTCGCACGGCGAATTGGCACGCTGTATCTGGCGCACATCCTTTTTCTCGTCGCCTGCGTCGCCGCGCTGGTCGTCGCGGCCCTGTTCCTCGACAATCCGATCTACCAGGACGTTGTGGACCTCGAGCCGTTCTTCGACGAGCCGATGCGCACGCTGCGCAAGGCCCTGTTGCTGGCCCATCAGCCGGCGATGATGGACATCCTGCCGCTCTACGTCGTGCTGCTGCTGTGGTTTCCCGTGCTGCTCCTGCTGATGCGCATTCATGTCGTGGTGGCGCTGGCCGCATCGGCGGCACTCTGGCTGGCCGCCAATCAGCTGGGCTGGAATCTGCCAACGTATCCCGAGAACGAAGGCTGGTACTTCAATCCCTTCGCCTGGCAGCTGTTGTTCAGCCTCGGCGCCATCGCGGCGTACTTCGCGAGCCGGCGGGCGCTGCCGCGTTTCTCGGTCTGGCTCGTGCTGCCGGCGATCGGCATCGTGCTGTTTGCCCTGCTGGCGGCGGCGCCATGGACGGCCCTGCCGGCATATGACGAGGCGAGGCTGCTGCCCGAGCCCGACGCCCTGCTTGGCGAGCAGAACAAGCAGCTTCTGTCCCTGTGGCGCGTTGCGCAGCTGGCGGCGCTGGCGTATCTCGCGACTTGGCTGGTTCCGGCGAGCGCGCGGTGGCTGAACAATCCGCTGGCGCAGCGCGTGATCGATTGCGGACGTCGCTCGCTGCCCGTTTTCTGCCTCGGCGTTGCCCTGTCGATGGCGGGCACCCTGGTGATGGCAGACTACGGCGACGGCTGGGGACCGCAGATGGTCGTCAACACGGTTGGCATTGCGCTGCTGCTGTGCACCGGCTGGGCTCTCGCGCAGTTGCCTCGGCGCCGAGCCCAGACACAAGCGGTGTGAGCGCGCGTCGCGGCGTCAGTCGAAGATCGGCAGCGCCCGATAGGAATACCAGCCGCAATCGGCCTGCATCTCGGCAATTACCTCGCCGTCCCGGTAAACCGAATAGACCAGCGGTTGCTCGCTCACGCCCTGGCAGGAGGCCGGCTCGGCGACTCCCCAGCCGATCAGGCGATAGCCGTTCCCCAAGAAGGTCGCCGATCCCTGGCGGGAGCGCTGCTTGACGGCGCCATAGATGGGTATGCTCTCGAGCAAGGTCGCGGATTTTGCTGCGAGGCTGATCCTGTAGCGCACCGCACGCGACCCTTCGACGGTGAAGGGCGCATCGTGGCTGCCGGAATTGTCGAAGAGCGTCAGCACGCCGCCGGCATCGATGTGGGCGTGGTGCTGGTAGCGGAAGCCGTTGCGCGGGTCGTCCTTGAACGTCCATCCGTCCGCGAGCCCGATGCTGTGGGCGATCTCCTTGCGATCACGATCGATCAGCCAGACCTCGGAGGTGTCACGCACCGAAATGACGATGTACTTGTCGAACTCGGAAATCGAATTGACGTGCAGATAGTCGTGGAAGTTGGCCTTGGCCTTCTCCGCGTTGAACTTCCGCGCGCGGCTGCTGGTCCACTCCCACAACAGGTCGCCATCGGTGGAGAACTCCTTGATGCCCACCTCGATGAGCTTCACCCCGTCGTCGTATTCGCGCGGGACGTAATAGAGAAAGGCGTTGCCGCGCCTAGTCGGAGAGATCAGCTCGTGGGCGTCGAGAGCCGCCGGCTGCGTCGGCACGAAGAACGGCTGGGCCTTCTTGTCGTTCTCCGAGATGACGAAGCTCGGGAACAGATTGTTGGTCACGACACGCGACAGGCCGTACGCCACCAAGCCGCGAACTTGCTTGTGATCGAGGACCATCATCGTCGCGGTCGCCGACTGATGGATGGCCGGCACGGTGATGCGTCCGTCCTTCTCGACGATCATGACGATCGCGCTGTAGGGCGGCTTGCTGGAAATCGCCGCTGCGCTGTCGTTCAGGGCAATGGCGATGCGGAACGGCAATGCCTCCGAATGGCGGACGGTGATCTTGGGGACCTTCAGCGCCGCCCGCAGATCGACCTCTTGCGCACCCGCCTGGTTGACCAGGATGACCGTCAAGATCGCAACGAGTAGCGCCCGCATACGTGCCTCCGCGTGTGATCGAGGCATGGAACGCTAGTGGCGCGAGGAGAGGCGTCAACGGCGGGATGCCGGCCATCCACGGTATTGCGCGTCGGATCTTTCGGTCGGATGTCACACGTCTTACGGCGCAATCTCGACCCAGGATGGCTTTGCGCTTATGCTGCGGTATGCGCAGCACCCCTGCCAGTCCCGACCGCCTCGCCCGCTATCGGCGCGGCCGGCTTTCGGAGTGGATGGCGGCCGCGCTGCTCATCGCCAAGGGGTATCGCATCCTCGGGCGGAGGATACGCACTCCGCACGGCGAGATCGATCTGGTGGCGGTGCGGGGCTCGCGTCTTGCCTTCGTCGAGGTCAAGCGGCGGCTGACGCGCGTCGAGGCAGAGGCCGCTCTGACGCCCCGGCAGGCCGGCCGCATTGCCCGCGCCGCCGAGTTCTGGATCAGCCGTCATGCCGCCTACCGCGAGTACGAGCGGGGGCTGGACGCCGTGCTGGTGGTGCCCGGCCGGTTGCCGGCGCACCTGTCGGACGCCCTGCACATGGCTGCCCCACGCCTCTCGAATTCGCGTTGACACCGCCCGCGCGAAGCCCTTTGCATGGCGCACCGTAAGGCCCAGTCCGGCCTCAGCCTCTAGGAGCTTGCGAAAGCGCATGCCGCTCAAAGTTGCCTGCCAGATGGACCCGATCGACCGCATCGACATCGGCGGCGATTCCACCTTCGCCATCCTGCTCGAAGCGCAGGCCCGCGGGCATTCGATGTTCTACTACACGCCACCCAACCTCTCGCTGCTCGGCGGGCAGCTGATGGCGCACGGGCAGACCCTGCGCGTCGAAGACAAGATCGGCGATCACTATCGGGTGTCGGATGCACGCACGGTCAATCTGGCAGACTGCGATGTCGTCCTGCTGCGCCAGGACCCGCCGTTCGACATGGCCTACATCACCACCACCCACCTGCTCGAGCGCATTCACCCCAAGACGCTGGTGGTCAATGATCCGGCGCATGTGCGCAACGCACCCGAGAAGGTGTTCGTGCTCGACTTCCTCGACCTGATGCCGCCGACGCTGGTCACGCGCAATGCCGCCGACGTCAAGCTGTTCCGCGCCGAGCACAAGGACATCATCATCAAGCCTCTGTACGGCAACGGCGGCTCCTCGGTGTTTCGCGTCAAGCCCGACGACACCAACCTCAATTCGCTCATCGAGCTGTTCCAGACCGTGTTCCGCGAGCCCTTCATGGTGCAGCAGTACCGCCCCGAGGTGCGCGGCGGCGACAAGCGCATCATCCTGATAGACGGCGAGCTGGCCGGCGCCATCAACCGCGTGCCGGCCGCCGACGAGACGCGCTCCAACCTGCACGTCGGCGGCACCGCCGCCCCCGTCGAGCTGACCGACCGCGACCGCGAGATCTGCGCGCGGCTCGGCCCGGAGCTGAAGAAGCGCGGCCTGCTGTTCACGGGCATCGACGTGATCGGCCCCTACCTGACCGAGATCAACGTCACCTCGCCGACCGGCATCCGCCAGCTCAAGAAGTTCGGCGGCGCCGATGTCGCGGCCCTGATCTGGGATGCCATCGAGAAGAAGGCGGCGCGCTGAGGCCCGTTCCCCCGA
>Ga0075367_10001272_pt1 | contig 10655 bp, 9 predicted proteins | sample EndMethybrTD3032_FD_71399 | JGI IMG/M metagenome (GOLD analysis project Ga0075367, IMG submission 71399) | Populus endosphere microbial communities from Tennessee, USA - Endosphere MetaG P. TD hybrid TD303-2 | ecosystem: Host-associated > Plants > Roots > Endosphere | place: USA: Tennessee...
ATTGTCCTACAATATTTCATTGATCGCAAGGCGATCGTTTGCTACTTGACGACGATAAGAACCCGCCATGGGGAGAACGTCGTGCGCTTCAGCAATTTCGTCTTCACCGAAAGCCGTGATCCCGCTCGCGATGCGGCCACCCTCGACGAGGTGATGAACGAAATCGAATTGACGGAGCAGCTTGGCTACGACGCGGTCTGGCTCGGCGAGCACCATTTCGACGGCATCTGCATTTACGTCGATCCCGTCACCTTCTCCGCGGCCATCGCCGCACGCACGTCGCGCATCAAGATCGGATATTCGGTGGCGCAGATGTCCCTGCACCATCCGATGCGCATGGCCGAGCAGCTTGCGCTGATCGATCACATCAGCAAGGGACGGCTCATCGTCGGGCTCGGTCGCGGAACCGCGTACAATGTCTACGACTATCAAGGCTATGGCGTCGATCCGGCCGATGCCGCCGCCCGCGCGGAGGAAGCCGAAACCGTCATGCTGAAGGCCTGGACGGGCGAAGCCTTCGAGCACAATGGTAAATTCTGGAATCTCAAGACGCCGGGTCTGAGGCCGCAGTGCTACACGCGGCCGCATCCCTTCGTCATCCGCGCGGCCTCGGGTGAGGCTTCGATGGTCGAGCTCGCAAAGCGATCGCTCCCGTTCCTCATGAATGTGCAGTCGAACGAGGTGACGCGTCAGCGGATGGATCTCTACAAGAGGACATTGCGCGAAGCAGGCGCGACGGACGAAACCGTTGCGCGAACGGCCGACCAGTGCTGGGCGTGGCGCAATGTCTATGTCGCCGACACCGATGCAAAGGCGCAGGCGGTTGGCGTCCCGGCCTTCATCGCCATGACCGAGCAGCGCGCCGCCATGCGCAATCGCATCGCCAAGGAAACAGGGGTCACCATGGCGCCGGAGCGCCCGGGCGTGGCGGCCCGCGTCGATCCGAGCAAGGGATTGATCTGCGGCTCGCCCGCGACGGTCGCCGAATCCATGGCGGAGCTGGCTGCAACCGGCATCGGCGGCGCCATCATCACGTTCCGGTTGGGCAGCATGCCCTATGATGTCGCAACGGAAAGTCTTCGGCTGTTCATGAGCAAGGTCGTCCCGCAGGTGCGGGTCGCGAAGGCCGCATAGAAGGCGCAGCCGATGGCACGAGCCTCTTCTTCCGGATCGGCGCGCAAAACTCCGTCTCAGGAGCAAACCGCGCTGGAGCGCGCGCGCGATGCGATCGAGCGCATGGTGATGGACGGCTCGCTACCGCCGGGCCGGCACGTCAATGAATCGGCGCTTGCCCTGCAACTGCAGGCGAGCCGAAGCCTGATCCGTGAAGTCTGCCGCGCAATGGTCGAGAGCGGCTTGCTCGTCGCCCAGCCAAATCGCGGCTTCTTCGTGCGGGAAGTGTCGATCCGCGAAGCTGCCGAACTCTATGACATCCGGGCATCCCTGGCACGTCTGGCGGGCGCGCAGCTTGCCGCGCGAATTACGTCAGCCCAGCTTGGCGAGCTTCGTGATCTCGTGAAGAAAATGGATTCGGCGTGCGCGAAATGGGACGTGGAGGCTTTCTACGCGCTCAACAATGCGTTTCACGATCGGATCCTGGCATTCTGTGGCAACCTCAAGCTTCAGGCCGTCATCGCCGGTCTCTTGAGGGAGCTGCAAATCTTTCGTCGCCACAGCATCGTCACCGGCGATATCCGGGAGTCGAACGAGCAGCACAAGGCGATCCTTCAGGCGTTCGCCGACCGCAATCCTTCCACCGCCGGAAAGCTGATGGAAGAGCATGTGCAACAGAGCAAGCTGCGGTTTCTCGAGAACATCACCGACTAGTGTCGTGGATCAGAAATTCGCACCATCGTTTCCGCGGGTCCATCGTGCGAATTTCTGATCCATAAACGACACTAGAAGCATAAAATTGCTAGTGTCCTTGTCGAATCCGAAGTTCGCTCTGAGCGCGCTGCAAAGTATAGCGAACTTCGGATTCGGGACACTAGCTGCGCTGGAAGTGCCCCTCCCAGAACGGATCACGCAGCTTTCGCTTGAAGATTTTTCCCGTCGCCTCGCGCGGCAAGGCGTCGGAGAAGCGGATCTCCCTCGGTACCTTGAAGTTCGCCAGCCGCTCCTTCAGATACTCCGCCACCGCCTCGGCTGACAGCACCGCGCCCTTCTCCGGCTCGACGTAGGCGCAAAGCCGCTCGCCGAACTCATCGTCCGGAATGCCGAACACCGCACAGTCGCGCACGCCGTCCATGCCGATCAGCACGCCCTCGATCTCGGCGGGATAGATGTTCACCCCACCCGAGATCACCATGTCGCGCTTGCGGTCGCACAGGAACAGGTAGCCGTCCTCGTCGAGGTAACCGACGTCGCCGATGGTGACGAGCCCTTCCCGCCCCGCCTGCGTCCGCGCCTCGGCCTTGCCGTGATAGTCGAAATCGGGGACGGCCGTCTGGCGCATGAAAATCTCGCCGACCTCGTTCGGTCCGCGCGACTCGCCGTTCGGTCCAAAGATCTTGACGATGCCACCCGCGATCGCCTTGCCCACGGTGCCGGGCTTCGCCAGCGCTTCCTTCGCCGAGTGCCAGATCGGGATGCCGGTCTCGGTTGAGCCGAAATACTCGTTGATGACCGGGCCCCACCAGTCGATCATCGCGCGCTTGACATGCGGCGGGCATGGCGCTGCGCCATGGACCACGAAACGCAGCGACGACAGGTCATAGCGCGCCCTCACTTCTCCCGGCAGCCGCAGCAGCCGCACGAACATGGTCGGCACCATGTGCATGTGCGTCACCCGGTGTCGCTCGATCAGCGCCAGCAGATCCTCCGCGTCAAAACGCGGCTCCAGCACGATGCCGCAGCCATGGCGGAACGCCGCCATGCCGTAGGAGTTCGGCGCCGAGTGATACATCGGCCCGTTCATCAGGATCACCTGGCCGTCGGACGGCGCGATGCCGTAGGTGATGCGGGTAACGCGGTCGGCGGCCGCCGCCATCTCGAGCGGCATGGCATGGCGCCGCACGCCCTTTGGCGCGCCCGTGGTGCCGGAGGTGTAGAACATCGGCGACGTGCGGCCGGGCGGGCCCTCGAGCGGCGCATGCCACTCCCGCCAGGTGTTCCAGTCGATCATGTCGCGCGGCACGGCGCAGGCCGCATCGGCAACGCCGTAGGCCGCGGCGATCTCTGGCGGCGTCGGCACGACGAACAGGTTGAAATCCTCGCTCAGCGCACCTTCGATCTGCGGCAGCAGGTCAGCGTGGCACACCAGCGCCCGCGCACCGCTGTCTGCGAGGATGTAGGCCACCTCCTCGGCCTTCAGGTGCCAGTTGATCGGCACCACGGGCGAGCCAACCGCGCCGGCCGCGGCCGAGACCTCGAAGAAGGCAAAGTCGTTGCGCAGCATCATCGCCACCGGCGCGCCGCCGAGGCCGAGCGTCTTCAGGCCCGTCGCCGCCCGCGCGATGCGCAGCTGGATCTCCGCATAGCCGATGCTGCGCTCGCCGCTGATGATCATGGTCGCGCTCCGCTTGAACCCGCCGGCCCGTCAATCATCGGTGACCAATTCGCCGATGCCAACCCAGCTCTTGCCGTCGAAGCGCCGCAGCCGCAGCTGCTGGAACGGCAGATAGTCGTCCGCGCCGGTGCTGGCGACGACGCCCGGCAGCAGCAGGGGCAGTTTCACGTCGCGCAGCGAGGCGGCCTTGCGCATGATGTTCTCGCGGCTGAAATCGTCGCCGCAGGCGCGCAGCACGCTGAGCAGCAGCGACGTATACATGTAACCCGCCGCGTAGTTCGTGTTGCGCAGGTCCGCATCCGGCAGGTGCTGCTTCATGAAGGCAAAATACTCCTTCACATCCGCATCGTTCGCCCATTGTGGATCGTTGACGTCCTTCTGGTTGCTCGACGACAACAGGCCGATGGCGTTGTCGAGCCCTGCCGGCTCCAGGAACGAGATCGAGGACGCCGAGGTCGGTACGAACGTCATATCGGGCTTCCAGCCGATCTCGGCGATGCCGCGCACCAACTGCGAGGTGAACTTTCCGACGGTCGCGCCGAACAGGACGTTGGCGCCGGATGCCTTCAGCGCAACGAGCTGCGAGGATATCACCGGCGCCGTCGCCTCATAGCTCTGCTCGGCGACGATCATCGTCGCGGCCTTCTCACCCAGTCCCTTGCGAAAACCGGCCACGTAGTCGCGGCCGAGATCGTCGTGCTGCGCCAGGATCGCGATCTTCGCGTCCGGCTTGTACTTGAGGACGTGCTTGGCGTAGATCACGCCTTCGCTCTCGTAGGTGACCATGCCGGGCATCGTCCACGGAAAGTTCTTCGGATCGCCCCACTTGGTCGCACCCGACAACACGAACAGCTGCGGCACCTTTCGCGAATTCAGGTAGCGGTGCACAGCGCCGTTGGTGGCGGTGCCGAGCGAGCCGAACATCAGCGCCACCTCGTCGTTTTCCACAAGCTTGCGCGTGTGCTCGACCGTCTTCGGCGGCGAATAGGCATCGTCCAGGCTGATGAAACGGATCTTTCGGCCGCCGACGCCGCCCTCCGCATTGACCTTGTCGAACATCGCCTGCTCGACGCGGCCGATCACACCGAACGCGGACAACGGCCCGCTGTAAGGCAGCGTCTGACCGATGCGGATGTCGTCCTTGGTCGTCTGGCCTGCCGCCTGCGACGTCGTACAGATGCCCAGCACAAGCGCTGCGGTTACACCTTTCCACATGCCGTTCATGGCCTCCTCCTCCCCTTTTTCGTTTCTTGATTGTCGCGCCGCGCGGCGTGCGTCGCGCGAAGGTCCGCGTCAGGACGCGCGCTTGAGGAAGTCGCCGCGCGCTTCTGCAAACTCCATCTTCAGCCGCTCGACCAGTTGGGCGACCGGCGGCGCGTCGGCGATCTGGCCGAGGCCCTGGCCGGCGCCCCAGATGTCGCGCCAGGCTTTTGTCTTCATGTTGCCGCCAGAGCCGAAGTTCATCTTCGATTTGTCGGCGGTCGGCAGGTTGTCGAGGTCGAGACCTGCGGCCGCGATCGACGGGCCGAGGTAGTTACCGTGCACGCCGGTAAAAAGGTTAGAGTAGACGATGTCGCTTGCCGCATGCGCGACCAGCGCCTCCTTGTAGCGCGGATCCGCGTTGGCCTCGGCCGTGGCGATGAAACGCGTGCCCATGTAGGCGAGATCGGCGCCGAGCGCGAGCGCGGACGCGATGCTCCAGCCGTCGGCGATCGCGCCCGACAGCAGCACCGTGCCCTTGAACCACTGCTTGACTTCGCGCACGAGCGCGAATGGCGACAGCGTACCGGCATGCCCGCCCGCGCCGGCACAGACCAGGATCAACCCGTCGACGCCCTGCTCAGCGGCCTTGCGCGCATGCTTGACGTTGATCACGTCATGGAAGACGACACCGCCGTAGGAGTGCGCGGCCTCGACGATCTCGGACGGCGGCCGCAGCGATGTGATGATGATCGGCACCTTGTGGCGGACGCAGGCCTCCATGTCGCGCATCAGCCGGTCGTTCGAGGCGTGGCAGATCTGGTTCACCGCAAACGGTGCGACCTTCGCGTTCGGGTTCTGCGCCTTGTACTCCCCAAGCTCGTTCGTGATACGCGCGAGCCATTCGTCGAGTTTTTCCACGGGGCGCGCATTCAGGGCGGGGAACGAGCCGATGATGCCGGCCTTGCACTGGGCGATGACGAGCTCGGGGCCGGAGACGATGAACAGCGGCGAGCCGAGCACCGGCAGCGCGAGCGAGTTTGCGATGGATGCGGGCAGCGACATCCGAACCTCCCTGAATTGATTTGCGGTGCACTATAAGGCTGGACGCCGCTGCCGGCGTGTTCAATATTGAACGGGCTCCATATCGGGATTGAACGCCATGGACTGGGACCTGCACCGCTATTTCATTGCCGTCGCCGAGGCTGGCGACTACTCGTCCGCGGCCGAGCGGCTGCGCTCCAGCCATCCGACGGTCGGCCGCAAGATTGCCGCGCTGGAGAAGGCGCTCGGTACAAAACTGTTCGCGCGGACGACCGAGGGATTGGCGCTCACAGCGCAGGGCCGGCGCCTGCGCGAGCATGCCGAGGCGATGGCGCAGGCCGCTTCGCGCGCGGAAGCCGCGGTCGCAGCGCGCGGCGACGCGGCGCGCGGCGCCGTCAAACTGTCGATCGGGCCGACGCTCGCGGCGCATTGGCTGATGCCGCGGATGGCGGCGTTCCTCGACAGCCATCCCCACATCGAGCTCGAATTAATCACGCATCCGTTCCCGGTCAGCGTGCGGCGGCGCGAAGCCGACATCGTGCTGCGCATCTTCGAGCCCGGCGAGGAGAACCTGATCGGCCGCAAGATCGGCCGGCTCGGCGTCGGCTTCTACGCCTCGCGCAGCTACGCAGCGCGCCATGCCCTGCCCGAGCATCGCGACGACTGGAAGCACCACAGCGTGGTCGGCTTTGCCGACCGGCTGTCGAATGCGGAGCTTGGCCGCTGGAGTGACCGCGTCGCCCGCCACGCGCGTGTGGTGATGCGATGTTCCTCGCAGGCCGATATGCTCGCCGCCGTGCGCGCCGGCATCGGCATCTCGGCGATGTCGTGCTTCGTCGGCGACGGCTTTCCCGACCTCGTCCGCGTCGCGCCGCAGAAGCTCGCCGGCCTGTCCGACATGTGGCTGCTCGCCCATCCCGACCTCGCAGGCCAGCCCGCGATGCGCGAGGTGATCGGTTTCGTCACGGCCTGTGCCCGCGACGACCGCGAAATGCTGCGCGGATAGCGCTTTTCGCCCGCAGCACGGTCCAAACGCGCACAAAACGAAACCTGCTCAGACGTCTCCAACTCTTTGCGGATCGTCCAAGCGATATCAAGCACTTGAAATTACTTGCGCAATTTCTTCCGTACGAAATGAACCTAAAGCGAACTTGGCGACCGAACGCACATGGGATGTCGCCGGCGGCGTAAGGCCGGAAGCTTGTCTGCGCCGCATCAAGCCTAAGGACTTTTGAGATGTTGAAGGATCGCTACGGCAATCCCTTGTCTACCCATTCGCGCGCCGCCGTCGACAAGTACGACCGGGCACTCGAGCTGATCCGCCTTTATCGCGGCGATCCGATTGCAGTGCTCGATGCGGCAATCGAAGAGGACCCGAATTTCGCCATGGCCTGGGCGGCCCGCGCCGGCCTGCTCGTGCAGCAGACCGACAAGGCCTATCTCGGTGAGGTCGAGCGCTCCCTGACGGCGGGCCGGGCGTGCGGTGGCAATGAGCGCGAGCGCGCCCATCTTGCCGCGGCGCAGGCGTGGTCGATGGGCCAGATGGGTGATGCTATCGCCCGCTACGCCCGCATCGCGCAGGACAACCCGGCTGACCTGCTGGCGCTGCAGACCGCGCATGTCGGCTGCTTCTTCACCGGCATGCAGCACGAGCTGCGCGACTGGCCGCTGCAGGCGCTGCGCGCACTGAAGCGCGGCGACGAAGGCTATCACGCCGTGCTCGGCATGGCTGCCTTCGGACTGGAAGAGTGCGGCGACTACGCCAAGGCCGAAGCGTTCGGCACCGAAGCGGTCGACCTCGACCCGCGCGACGCCTGGGCGGTACACGCGGTCGCCCACGTGCACGAGATGCGCGGCGACGTGGACCGGGGCATGCCATGGCTGCGCGACACCGCCGAGGGCTGGGCGCCCGAAAACGGTTTTGCCTATCACAACTGGTGGCATCTCGCGCTGCTGCATCTCGACCGCGGCGAAGCCCAGGCTGCGATCGCCATGTATGACTCCAAGGTTCGGCCGAACACCGACGCTGCCGTGATCCTGGAATGGATCGACGCCTCGGCACTGCTGTGGCGGCTGCACCTTGAAGGCGTCGACACCGGCACCCGCTTTGCAAAGCTCGCCGCCTGCTGGGAGCGCGCCATCGGCGACGGTCACTATGCCTTCAACGACCTGCACGCGATCATGGCGTTCATCGGCGCCGGCCGCCGCAAGGATGCCGAGCGCGTGCTGACCACCATGCGCGCCGCCGCCCTGAGGAGCGACGACAATGCCTATATGACGCGCGCCGTCGGCATCCCGCTTGGAGAAGCGCTCCTCGCCTACGACGCCGGCCGCTATGCCGAGACGGTCGAGAAGATCGCCGGCACCCGCGGCATCGCCCAGCGTTTTGGCGGCTCGCACGCGCAGCGCGATATCCTCTCGCTGACTGCGCTGCATGCGGCGTTGCGCGGAAACCTGAAGCAGACCGCGGAAGCCTTCGCCAGCGAGCGCGTTGCCCACAAGCCGGAAAGCCCGTGGGCCCGCAACCTCGCCGAACGCGCCCGCAAGCTGAAGGCTGTGGCCTGATCGGACGCGCTTAATTTCTCTTCATAGCCGGGCGTAGCCGTTCGAAGAACGGCTGCGGACAAGCCCGGGCATGACGGAGCCAACCCTTTTCACTCTGGGAGCAACGGATGAACCCTCAGATCAAGTACACCACCCTGCCGACCGGCGTGACGGTCGAGTATGTCGAAACCGGTGCGCTCGGCGGCGAGCCGTTGCTGCTGCTGCACGGGCTCTCCGACAGCTGGCACTCGTTCCTGCCGCTGTTGCCGCACGTGCCGCAGGGCGTGCGCGCGCTGGCGTTCAGTCAGCGCGGCCACGGCCAGTCGAGCAAGCCGCGCACGAACTATGGCCTCGACCATCTCGTGGCCGACGCTGTCGCCTTTCTCGACGCGATGCATGTCGACCGCGCCGTGGTCGCCGGCCATTCCATGGGCGCCGCGGTGGCGAGCCTGCTGGCCGCACAACACCCGCGACGCGTGGCGGGCCTCGCCCTGCTCGGCGCCTTCGCCGACTTTGCCGGCAACGCCGCCGTCGTCGAGCTGCGCCAGGACGTGCAGGAGATGACCGATCCGGTCGACCAGGATTTTGCCCGCGCCTTCCAGGTCTCGACCATCGCACGGATGATCGATGACGATTTCATCGATCTGGTCGTCAACGACAGCCAGGCGCTGCCCTCGTTCGCCTGGCGCGGCCTGGTCGACGCGCTGATGGCCACGGACCTGTCCGCAGCCTTCGGCAAGATCGTCGCGCCGACCACGCTGATGTGGGGCGACTGCGATGCGTTCGTACCGCACAGCGATCAGGAAGCGATCGCCTCGGAAATCCGCCACGCGACCTTGCGCGTGCTGCCCGACACCGGCCACGCCGTGCACTGGGATCGCCCCGGCGAGACCGCTGCCCTCCTCGCGTCGCTGATGCGGGAGGTCGCAAGCCGCAAGGCTGCATAGTCCAGCGCGGCCGTGGGGGCTTGCCGCTGGAATTCATTGGGCTGCCGCAGCGATGCAGTCGCCGTTCCAAACTCCTCACGGCCTGAAAGCTGAAGACCATGGTGATCACTGTACTTCTGTTGGGAAATCTGTGGCGCGCGTGGCGCAAGCGCGAGAAGGAGCGAAGCGAGATCGCCGCCCTGAGCGGGCGAGAGCTGCAGGACATCGGCTTGACCGATGCCGATCGTCAGGCGCTGCTCGAGGCGACGCTGCTGCGTGCGCTGCTCGGCCACTACCGCCGCTTCGCCGCCGAGACGCAGGCCCGGCGCAAACGAACGCAGCGGGCGGTCTCCCGACTCAGTCGCATGCAGTCTGCGCGTGACGACGACTATCCGTGGGCCAGTGCGGCTTAACCGATGAACGCGCGGATCAGCGCAAGTCCGCGTTCACGGTCGTCCGGCACGACGCCGTGGCCGCAACCCGCAAAGCGCTCGAAGCTGACAAGATGCGCCGGCAGTGCGGTTGCGATATCGGCCTGCGACTCGATCGGCGTCATCGGATCGTCCTCGCCGCCGAGCACCAGCGTCGGGCACTGAACCCGGCCGAGATCGGCCAGCATGTCGAAACGGCGCGACTCGCCGCCGAGCTTGTTGAACCACTGCAGCACGTCGGGGTTCGCCACCGTGCGGCTGCCGGCATCCGGATCGCGCGGTTTTCGCACGTAGTGCGGAAACGCCAGTTCTATCCACGCCTTCAGCAACGCCTTGTCCGTGCCCTCGCTCTCCAGGAATCTGCGGCGTGCCAGGGCACCGACCTCCGGCCCGCCGAGCTTCTCGAACATCGCCACCCGGCGCTCCAGATAGGAGCCGCCCTTTGCCTCCGTGCTGACCAGGATGAGTTTTGACGGATGCTCCGGATGCCGCGTCGCATAGGCCATCGCCACCATGCCGCCGAACGACACGCCGAGTACGATCGGCTTGACGATGCCGAGCGCATCGCAGAACGCGCGCACGTCGTCGCCCCATTGTGCCAGCGTCCAAGACTCCTGCGGACCGCGATCGCTCCGGCCATTGCCGCGGTGGTCGAGATAGACGACCTGCGCGACGTCGGTCAGCGCCGAATAGAGCGGCTTGAAGGTCGAATGGTCGAAGCCGGGACCACCGTGCAGGAGCAGCAGCGTCGGTTTTTCGCGCATCGCCGCGCCGTCCGGCACGAGCTTTGCGCCCTCCACGTCGAAGAACAGGCGCACGCCATTGACCAGAACATGCATCGGTCGCCCCTGCTGCTAGCTCTTCATGCGGCAGGACGCATCGCCGCGATCGCCTTGTTGACGTAGTCGTCGAGCCCCTTCAGCGTCTCGTCCCACGCCGCCGCCATCTCGGCCGACCAGTCGTCGTCGAGAAGGTCGCGCACGACGTCCCGCATGACGACGA
>Ga0075367_10001274_pt1 | contig 10654 bp, 7 predicted proteins | sample EndMethybrTD3032_FD_71399 | JGI IMG/M metagenome (GOLD analysis project Ga0075367, IMG submission 71399) | Populus endosphere microbial communities from Tennessee, USA - Endosphere MetaG P. TD hybrid TD303-2 | ecosystem: Host-associated > Plants > Roots > Endosphere | place: USA: Tennessee...
AGCCCGCCCAGGACAGGATCCCGGTCCTGATCGGCGGCCACGGCGCGACCCGCACCCCGAGCCTCGCCGCCCGGTATGCCGGCGAGTTCAACATGCCCTTCGGCTCGATCGAGGACAGCGAGCGCCAGTTCGCCCGCGTCCGCGCCGCCGCGGAGGAGGCCGGCCGCAAGGGCGACGACCTCACGTACTCCAATGCCCTCGTGGCCTGCGTCGGCAAGGACGACCAGGAAGTCGCCCGCCGCGCCGCCGCCATCGGCCGCACGGTCGACGAGCTCAAGGCCAACGGCCTCGCAGGCACCCCCTCCGAGATCGTCGACCGGATCGGCCGCTACGCCGCGGTGGGCGCCCAGCGCCTCTACCTCCAGATCCTCGACCTCGACGACCTGGACCACCTGGAGCTGATCTCCTCGCAGGTGCAGTCGCAGCTGTCGTAGCCGCCGCAGGAAACGACAGTCGCAATCACCGTGGAAACCGTGGAAAGAGACAAAGAAATAAACAAAGGCGTCGGCCTGGACCGTGTGCGAAGGTGAGACCGTCGTCCTGCCGAGCCCCCAGGATCACCATCCCTGGGGGCTTTCGTGCGTACGGCGCCCTAAACCGTCCACGCGTCGGAGAGTCTCCGCATGTTCCTGACCATCACCACCACCGGCACCCCCGAACGCCCCGCCACCGACCTCGGCTTCCTGCTCCACAAGCACCCCGACAAGGCGCAGGCGTTCTCCACCTCCTACGGCACGGCGCACGTCCTCTACCCCGAGGCCGACGCCCGGCGCTGCACGGCGGCGCTGCTGCTGGAGGTCGATGCCGTGGCGCTGGTCAGGAAGGGCAAGGGCAAGGGACGCGGCGGGGCCCCCGGCGCGGCGCTCGCGCAGTACGTCAACGACCGCCCGTACGCGGCCTCCTCGCTGCTCGCCGTGGCGCTGAGCAGCGTGTTCTCCAGCGCGATGAAGGGCGTGTGCAACGCCCGGCCGGAGCGCGCCGCACAGCTGCTGCCGCTGCGCATCGAGGTACCCGCGCTGCCCGCCCGCGGCGGCCCGGAGCTCGTACGACGGCTCTTCGAGCCGCTGGGATGGGCGCCGACCGTGGAGCCGGTCGCGCTGGACACCGAGTTCCCGGAGTGGGGCGACTCGCGCTACGTCCGTCTCGTCCTGGAGTCCGCACAGCTCACCCTGGCCGAAGCCCTCCGCCACCTCTACGTCCTGCTCCCGGTCCTCGACGACGCCAAGCACTACTGGGTCGCCTCCGACGAGGTCGACAAGCTGCTGCGGGCCGGCGAGGGCTGGCTGCCCGAGCACCCGGAGCAGAAGCTGATCACCAGCCGTTACCTCTCCCGCCGCTGGTCGCTGACCCGCGAGGCGATGGAGCGCCTCGAGCTGGTGCGGCTCGCGGAGGCCGACGACAGCGAGGTCGAGGACATCGACAACGCCGTCGAGGAGGAGACCGAGACGGAGGAGAAGCCGACCCCGCTCGCCGTGCAGCGACGGGACGCGATCATCGAGGCGCTGCACGCGTCCGGTGCGGCCCGCGTCCTCGACCTGGGCTGCGGACAGGGGCAGTTGGTGCAGGCGCTGCTCAAGGACGTGCGGTTCACCGAGATCGTCGGCGTCGACGTGTCGATGCGCGCCCTCACCATCGCCTCCCGGCGGCTCAAGCTGGACCGCATGGGCGAGCGTCAGGCCTCGCGCGTCAAGCTCTTCCAGGGCTCGCTGGCGTACACCGACAAGCGGCTCAAGGGGTACGACGCCGCAGTGCTGAGCGAGGTCGTCGAGCACCTCGACCTGCCGCGGCTGCCGGCGCTGGAGTACGCGGTGTTCGGCGCGGCCCGTCCGAGGACCGTCCTTGTGACGACCCCGAACGTCGAGTACAACGTCCGCTGGGAGAGCCTCCCGGCCGGGCATGTCCGGCACGGCGACCACCGTTTCGAGTGGACCCGCGAGGAGTTCCGGACCTGGGCGCACGCGGTGGCCGAACGGCACGGCTACGGCGTGGAGTTCGTGCCCGTGGGACTCGACGACCCGGAGGTCGGGCCGCCCACGCAGATGGCCATTTTTGAAGTGAACACAGCCACTGGGAAGACTCCCCACGAGAAGGAGGCGAAGGCAGCATGACCGAGACGCAGAAGAAGGGACGGGTCCTCCCCGTCACCGATCTCTCCCTCGTCGTCCTCGTCGGCGCCTCCGGCTCCGGCAAGTCGACCTTCGCCCGACGGCACTTCAAGCCGACCGAGGTGATCTCCTCCGACTTCTGTCGTGGCCTGGTCTCCGACGACGAGAACGACCAGAGCGCGACCAAGGACGCCTTCGACGTCCTGCACTACATCGCCGGCAAGCGGCTGGCGGCGGGCCGTCGTACGGTCGTCGACGCGACCAGCGTGCAGTCGGACGCCCGGCGGCAGTTGATCGACCTGGCCAAGCGGTACGACGTGCTGCCCATCGCCATCGTGCTGGACGTCCCGGAGGAGGTGTGCGCCGAGCGCAACGCGGGCCGCACCGACCGGGCCGACATGCCGCGCCGGGTCATCCAGCGCCACATCCGCGAACTCCGCCGTTCCGTCAGGCACCTGGAGCGCGAGGGCTTCCGCAAGGTGCACATCCTGCGCGGGGTCGAGGACATCGAGAACGCGGGTGTCGTCACCGAGAAGCGCTTCAACGACCTGACCCACCTCACCGGCCCCTTCGACATCATCGGCGACATCCACGGCTGCGCCTCCGAACTGGAGTCGCTGCTGGGCAAGTTGGGCTACACCGACGGCGCCCACCCGGAGGGCCGTACGGCCGTCTTCGTCGGTGACCTCGTCGACCGCGGGCCGGACAGCCCGGGCGTGCTGCGCCGGGTGATGTCGATGGTCGGCTCGGGCAACGCGCTGTGCGTCCCCGGCAACCACGAGAACAAGTACGGCCGATACCTCAAGGGCCGCAAGGTCCAGCACACCCACGGACTCGCCGAGACCATCGAGCAGATGGCGGGCGAGGACGACGAATTCCGTGCGCAGGTACGGGAGTTCATCGACGGACTGGTCAGCCACTACGTCCTCGACGGCGGCCGGCTGGTCGTCTGCCACGCCGGTCTGCCCGAGAGGTACCACGGCCGCACCTCCGGCCGGGTCCGCTCGCACGCGCTCTACGGGGACACGACCGGCGAGACCGACGAGTTCGGGCTGCCGGTGCGCTATCCGTGGGCCGAGGACTACCGGGGCCGGGCGGCGGTCGTCTACGGCCACACGCCCGTCCCGGAGGCCACCTGGCTCAACAACACCATCTGCCTGGACACCGGCGCGGTCTTCGGCGGCAAGCTCACCGCGCTGCGCTGGCCGGAGCGTGAGCTGGTCGACGTACCGGCCGAGCGGGTCTGGTACGAGCCGACGAGGCCGCTGCTGACCGAGGCTCCCGGCGGGCACGACGGTCGGCCGCTCGACCTGAACGACGTGCACGGGCGACGGGTCGTGGAGACACGGCACTCGGGCCGGGTCGCCGTCCGCGAGGAGAACGCGGCGGCGGCTCTGGAGGTCATGAGCCGGTTCGCCGTGGACCCGCGCCTGCTGCCGTACCTGCCGCCGACCATGGCGCCGACGGCCACTTCGCACCAGGAGGGCTACTTGGAGCACCCGGCCGAGGCCTTCGCGCAGTACGCGGCCGACGGAGTCGCCCGGGTCGTGTGCGAGGAGAAGCACATGGGCTCGCGGGCGGTGGCGCTGGTGTGCCGGGACGCGGAGGCGGCGCGCAAGCGGTTCGGGGTCGACGGTCCGACGGGCTCGCTCTACACCCGTACCGGACGGCCCTTCTTCGACGACGAGTCGGTGACCGAGGAGATCCTCCGCCGCGTCCGGGCAGCCGTCACCGAGGCCGGCCTCTGGGACGAACTCGCCACCGACTGGCTCCTGTTGGACGCGGAGCTGATGCCCTGGTCGCTGAAGGCGTCCGGGCTGCTGCGTTCGCAGTACGCGGCCGTCGGTGCCGCGTCGGGCGCGGTGTTCCCGGGTGCGCTCGCCGCACTGGAGGGCGCCGCGGGGCGGGGTGTCGAGGTGGCCGACCTGCTGGGCCGCCAGCGCGAACGGGCCTCGAACGCCGCCGCGTTCACGGAGGCGTACCGCCGCTACTGCTGGACCACGGACGGCCTGGACGGCGTGCGCCTGGCGCCGTTCCAGGTCCTGGCGGTCCAGGGCCGCAGCCTCGCCGGGCTCCCGCACGACGAGCAGCTCGCCCTGCTGGACCGGCTGGTGGAGCACGACGGAAGCGGTCTGCTGCAGACCACCCGACGGCTCTACGTCGACACCGGCGACCCGGAGTCGGTGCGGTCCGGTGTCGACTGGTGGCTGGAGATGACCGGTCGCGGCGGCGAGGGCATGGTCGTCAAGCCGATCGGCGCACTGGTGCGCAGCCCGGAGGGGCGGCTGGTGCAGCCCGGGATCAAGTGCCGGGGCCGTGAGTATCTGCGGATCATCTACGGTCCGGAGTACACGCGCCCCGACAACCTGACCCGGCTGCGCTCCCGCTTCCTCAACCACAAGCGCTCGCTCGCGATCCGCGAGTACGCCCTGGGCCTGGAGGCCCTGGACCGGCTGGCGGAGGGGGAGCCGCTGTGGCGGGTGCACGAGGCCGTGTTCGGGGTGCTGGCGCTGGAGTCGGAGCCGGTGGACCCGCGGCTCTGAGCCATTCGTGAGGCGTGCTCACAGATCGGCTTGTGTCCGACACATGGCCCCGCCTGACTTGAACAGCCTTATGAATCGGGGGAGTTCGAGGAGGGCCGGGGGCCCTGGAGATCAAGAAGGTAGTCGTCCCCGAGGAAGAGAAGACCAACCGTCAGCCGCGCATTCCGGAGAAACGGCCGACGCGCTGAAGGGGTTGCGCGTCCGCCTGGTGACGATGCCCTGGCATCCGATCGATCTGCCGTCACTCCAGGTGGGCCTGTTGCACGCCCTGGTCTCGCGCACCCGCCCGCACGACGAGGTGCGCGAGTTCCACGGCTCCCTGCGCTGGGCGGAGTTCCTGCTGAAGCACTTCGGCGGGCGGCTGCGGCCGGGCGACCACCGGTGCTGGTGGCGTCCGCGGCCGTGGCGCTGGGTCCGCCGCGACGCTGTGGGCGCCGGTGCGGGCGGAGCGGCCGGCCGGGGAGAAGTGCCCGCTAGCCGACCAGGCGCAGTGACGTCCCGGCCACCCCGACCCGCACCGACTGCCCCCACGTCAGCTCCAGCGCGTCCGCCTCCATGCCGTCCCCGAAGGCGACGAGCCGCTCCGACTCGACGGTGAGGTGGAGGGACGCGGCGGCCGAGAGCTCGCCCGAGACGAGGGAGGTGCCGGTGGCCGGGGACGGCCAGGCCTCCCGGACGAACCACAACAGGCGGGTGTCGGTGGGGTGCGGCAGGGGGACGGCGGCGCCCCGCTCCTGCCACACCGACCGGAGCCAGCCCGTCGCCCCGGTCCCCGTCCCCACCAGCACCCCGGAGGATGCCTGGGCCTCGACGACACCCCCGTCGCCCTCCAGGCCCAGGCGGTATCTGGCCGTCTGATGTCCGACGGCTCCGAGATAGATCTCGTTGAGCGCGACCAGCCGCTGGGTGTCGTCGGCGACCGCCTCGACCATGGTCAGCTCGTCCGCGTCACAGGTGAGGGCCGCCGCCAGCAGCGAGGCCGCCCGCGCGGGGCGGTGCCGCACCAGCACGCCCGGGTTGCGGCCGGGGTCCGTGTCGATGCCGATCACCGGCTGGCCGTCCAGGTACTTGGCGACGTTCGCCACCAGTCCGTCCTGCCCGACCACCACCACGACGTCCTCCGGCGCGAACAGGAAACGGTCCAAGTCGGCCCGCTCCACCTGACTCTGACGCCATGTCAGCGGAATGGCCGAGGCCACGTCCGCCAGCGCCCGCCTGGCCCGCCGGTGCCGCTCGGCGACCTCGCCGATGTCCCGGCCCCGGGAGGCCAGGAAGAACGCGGCCTGTCCGTGGGTGCCGTGGTGGGCCACCAACTCCTCGTACTCGGTGGTGCGATGGACGAGGACGACCCGGGGCGCGAGGCTCATTCCGGTGCCTGTCCCAGCCTGGCGAGCAGTCCCGTGAGCACGTCCGGCGAGATGGTCACGCTGTCGATGTTCGGCAGGTTCTCCGCGAGCCGGCTCCCGGTGAGGGCGTGCAGGATCGTGACGTCGACATCGGCGTGCACCTGAAGCCAGGCGGCCTGGGCCTGAGCCCGGGCTTCACCGACTTCACGCGCACCCTCGGCCTCGGCGCGGGCCAGCCGTACGGACCGCTTGGCCTCGGCCTCCGCCCGCACCGCGTCCGCCGCCGCGTGCTCCTGCGCCTCCCGCCGGGCGTTGGTCCCCCGCTGCTCGACCAACTGCTCCTCGCGGCGGGCGAGTTCGATCTGGCTGGCGAGTTCGTTCTCGGCGATGGCGCGCTCCCGCTCCACCGCCACCGCCCGCCGCTCGTACGTCGCCCGGTCGGCCTCCTGCTGGATCTGCTCGCGGGCCGGCGTCCGCAGCGCCCGCTCCACCTCCGGCTCCGGCCTGAGCGCCACCACCCGCACCGCGACCACCTCGATGCCGGTCGCCGGCAGCCGGGGCTCCGCGCCCAGCCCCGCCGCGACCCGCTCCCGCACCGCCGCCACACCGTCCACCAGCGCCGACGACAACGACGTACGGGCCAGCACGTCCAGCGCGTGCTGCTGGGCCGTCTCGGTCAGCAGCGTGCCGAGCTGCTCCAGCGGGGCGCCCCGCCACACTCCCGTGTCCGGGTCGACGGAGAAGTCCAGCCGGGCCGCGGCCAGCGCCGGGTCGCTGATCCGGTAGGTCACCGTCGCCTGCACCGCCACGTCCTGGAAGTCGGACGTACGGGCATGGAAGGTCATCGCCAACTCCCGGTCGTCGACCGGCACTTCGGACAGCGTTGCGGTCAGCGCACGGAACCAGAAGCTGAGCCCGGGCCCGTCGTGGAGCAGCTTTCCGCCCCGGTGGTGCCGGATGTGTGCTGTCGGCGCGCCACGCAGGTGTCTCCACCCCAGGCGCCGGGTGATGTCGGCCATCGGACCCCCTCGTTCTCGTCTTATGGACGATAAGCGCCACGCCTGATTATCGTCAAGAGGACGAGAACAAGAAGTCGAAGAAACCGGCGAGCGGCGGGTCAACCGGCCCCCCGATGGTCAGGATGGAGACATGGGATTCCATGTCGACTCCGAGGCCGGGCGGCTGCGCCGCGTCATACTGCACCGGCCCGATCTCGAGCTCAAAAGGCTCACGCCCAGCAACAAGGACGCCCTGCTCTTCGACGACGTGCTGTGGGTGCGCCGGGCACGCGCCGAGCACGACGGCTTCGCCGACGTCCTGCGCGACCGCGGTGTCACCGTCCACCTCTTCGGCGACCTGCTCACCGAGGCCCTGGAGATCCCGGCGGCCAGAAAGCTCGTCCTGGACCGGGTCTTCGACGAGAAGGAGTACGGCGTCCTCGCCACCGACCACCTCAGAGCCGCCTTCGAGACCCTGCCCGCACCCGAACTGGTCGAGGCGCTGGTCGGCGGCATGACCAAGCGCGAGTTCCTGGAGGCGCACGCGGAGCCCACTTCCGTCCGCTTCCATGTCATGGACCTCGACGACTTCCTCCTCGCCCCCCTTCCCAATCACCTCTTCACCCGCGACACCTCCGCCTGGATCTACGACGGCGTCGCCGTCAACGCGATGCGCTGGCCGGCCCGCCAGCGCGAGACGATCCACTTCGAGGCGATCTACCGCCACCACCCGCTCTTCCGCGACGAAACGTTCCGTGTCTGGTCGGAGGGGCAGGCCGACTACCCGTCGACCATCGAGGGCGGCGACGTCCTGGTGATCGGCAACGGCGCGGTCCTGATCGGTATGAGTGAGCGGACGACTCCCCAGGCGGTCGAGATGCTCGCGCACAAGCTCTTCGCGGCCGGCTCGGCCCAGGCCATCGTGGCCCTGGACATGCCGAAACGGCGCGCCTTCATGCACCTCGACACCGTGATGACGATGGTCGACGGCGACACCTTCACCCAGTACGCGGGCCTCGGCATGCTCCGCTCGTACACCATCGAACCGGGCGTCGGTGAGGAGCTGAAGGTCACCGACCATCCCCCGGAGCACATGCACCGCGCGATCGCGGCCGCGCTCGGCCTGAGCGAGATCCGCGTCCTGACCGCCACGCAGGACGTGCATGCGGCCGAGCGCGAGCAGTGGGACGACGGCTGCAACGTCCTGGCGGTCGAGCCGGGCGTCGTGGTCGCGTACGAGCGCAACGCCACCACCAACACCCACCTGCGCAAGCAGGGCATCGAGGTGATCGAGATCCCGGGCAGTGAGCTGGGGCGGGGGAGGGGAGGACCGCGCTGTATGAGCTGTCCGGTCGAACGGGCGGCCGTATAGGTGCACATGTGACCGCATAGAAATGCTGAACATCGTATAGACTTCCAGAGTCAGCCGTTCTCGTACGTTTCTGGAGCGCCCCATGGCGACAGTCCCGACCGCCCTCGCCGGCCGCCATTTCCTCAAGGAGCTCGACTTCTCCAAGGACGAGTTCCTCGGCCTGGTCGCGCTGGCCGCCGAGCTGAAGGCCGCCAAGAAGGCCGGGACCGAGACGCGGTATCTGAGCGGCCGGAACATCGCGCTGATCTTCGAGAAGACCTCGACGCGCACGCGCTGCGCGTTCGAGGTCGCCGCGGCGGACCAGGGCGCCTCGACGACGTACCTCGACCCGTCGGGCTCGCAGATCGGGCACAAGGAGTCGGTGAAGGACACCGCGCGGGTGCTGGGCCGTATGTACGACGGGATCGAGTACCGGGGCGACAGCCAGCGGAAGGTGGAGGAGCTGGCCGCGTACGCGGGCGTCCCCGTCTACAACGGCCTCACCGACGACTGGCACCCCACCCAGATGCTGGCCGACGTCCTGACGATGACCGAGCACACCGCCAAGCCGGTCCACGAGATCGCCTTCGCCTACCTCGGCGACGCCCGCTTCAACATGGGCAACTCCTACCTGATCACCGGCGCGCTGCTCGGCATGGACGTCCGGATCGTCGCCCCGAAGCACTACTGGCCGGCCCAGGCGATCGTCGACCGTGCCCATGAGCTCGCCGAGGCGAGCGGCGCCCGTATCAGCCTCATCGAGTCCGTCGAGGACGGCGTCCGCGGTGCCGACTTCGTCGCGACCGACGTCTGGGTCTCCATGGGCGAGCCCAAGGAGGTCTGGGGTGAGCGCATCACCGCTCTCGCCCCCTACGCCGTGACGATGGACGTCCTGCGCGCGACGGGCAACAGCGAGGTCAGGTTCCTGCACTGTCTGCCGGCCTTCCATGACCTGGGCACCAAGGTCGGCCAGGAGATGTACGAGACCCACGGCCTCGACTCCCTGGAGGTGACCGACGAGGTCTTCGAGTCGGCCCACTCGGTGGTCTTCGACGAGGCGGAGAACCGCCTGCACACGATCAAGGCGGTGCTGGTGGCGACGCTGGCCTGATGCCCTCGGGGCTACCAGGCGGTGCGCTGCTGCGGCACCACGGGGAGCCGGAACCACACCGCCTTGCCGGACCCCGTGGGCCGATGCCCGCAGGACGAACTCAGCGCGCGGATCAGCAGCAGCCCCCGACCGTGCTCCTGCCAGGGGTCGGGAGCCGTCCCCGGCGCCGTCAGATCACCCGGCGGCGCGGGGTCGGGGTCGTGCACCTCGACCTGGCAGCCGGACGGCAGCAGCTCCACCACCAGCTCTATCGGCGAGTCCCCGGCGGTGTGCTCCACGGCGTTCGCCACCAGCTCGGCCGTGAGCAGCTCCGCGGTGTCACTGTCCGCCCCGTGCTCCAGCTCGGCCAACGCCGTGCGCACCAGCGCGCGGGCCACGGGCACGGCCGCGGCGGAGTGCGGCAGCGCGATGCGCCAGGAGGCGGAGGAGACGGGGCGTTCTTGCAAGGCGGGTCCGTTCATGAGCAGGCTGTCCTGCTTTCAACCTGATGAATCCTACGGCGCCGCCCGGCAGAGGCGTCCGACGGGCACCGTACGGGACCTTCGGCCCCGTTAGCGGGCGGCTTACCCGTAGCAACGGCTTGCCTCGCACGGCTGCCCCCGTCGTTGCCTCCCTGTAGACGAGCCGTGACGGATGTGACGGGCTCGGGTCACATCCGGACAGCCGTACCGCAGCCCCTCGCAGCCGTATCGCGCACTCGTGACGACAGTCACGGATGAGTGATAGCGTCAAAGGGAAGAACCGAACTCAGCACGGCAGCGCCCCACCCGCGAGGAGGCCGCACGTCATGAGTCCCTTCACCGGCTCCGCCGCCCGCACGCCCCGCTGGCAGCACCTCCGCGTCGAGCTCACCGCCGGTGTCGCCACCGTCACCCTGGCCCGCCCCGACAAGCTCAACGCGCTCACCTTCGGCGCCTACGCCGACCTGCGCGACCTGCTCGCCGAGCTGTCCCGGGAGCGGACCGTGCGGGCCCTGGTGCTGGCCGGCGAGGGCCGCGGCTTCTGCTCCGGCGGTGACGTCGACGAGATCATCGGCGCGACCCTCGCCATGGACACCGCCCAGCTCCTCGACTTCAACCGGATGACGGGCCAGGTGGTGAGGGCCGTACGGGAGTGTCCGTTCCCGGTGATCGCGGCGGTGCACGGGGTCGCGGCGGGCGCCGGAGCCGTCCTCGCCCTGGCCGCCGACTTCCGGGTGGC
>Ga0075367_10001275_pt1 | contig 10648 bp, 9 predicted proteins | sample EndMethybrTD3032_FD_71399 | JGI IMG/M metagenome (GOLD analysis project Ga0075367, IMG submission 71399) | Populus endosphere microbial communities from Tennessee, USA - Endosphere MetaG P. TD hybrid TD303-2 | ecosystem: Host-associated > Plants > Roots > Endosphere | place: USA: Tennessee...
ACCATTCCCAGTGGGCCAAAGATGCGCTCGGACAGGACATCAGAAAGCGACTTGCCCTCGATCCGGGACAGTGCGATGCCCAGGACGTCGGTGGCGTGACTGTAGGTCAGTCGGTCGCCGGGCTGATGAACCAGCGGCAGGGTCGCGAGTTCCGCAAGCCATCGATCCTGGTCCTGGCGGAAGGACATCCTCCCGTAGGCCTTGCTCAGCGGACCGAGCACGGAGAACGTGTAGGCGAGCCCGCTGCGGTGGGTCATCAGATCGTCGATCGTGATCTGCCGGCGGGCGGGAGTGGTCTTGTCGAGGGGGCCTCGCGGATCATGAGGACCTGCATGTCGGCCAGCTCGGGCAGCCATGCCGCCACCGGGTCGGCGAGCGAGAGTTTGCCCTCCTCGACCAAACTCATCGCCGCGGCGACGGTGACGGGCTTGGTCATCGACGCGACACGGAAAATCGTGTCCCGCTCCATCGGCTGGCCGGCGTCGACATCGCGGTAGCCCAGCTCGTTGACTTGCAGAATGTCGCCCGCACGGCACACCAGCGTCACGGCGCCGGCGAGCAGGCCGGCGTCGATCGCCTCTTGGATGGATGTCTGGTTACCGTCGAGCTTCATCCGCGCCAGCGTACTGAAGCGCCGGTGACGGACGGTGTCGCGTGTCGCGGACCGAAAAGCGGGTGCTAAGCTCCCCGACAGTTTCGACATCCTTTAAAGAGCCGTCCTGAGAGGCGGAGAAGGAGGTCAGGGTCTTTGGGCGCGCCTGGCACCGACCGGGAACTGATGTCCGCAGCGGACGTCAGCCGGACCATCTCCCGCATGGCCCATCAAATCATCGAGAAGACCGCACTCGACGGTCCCGATGCTCCGTCCGTCATCCTGCTCGGCATTCCTACCCGTGGCGTCACCATCGCCGCGCGGCTCGCCGAGAAGATCAAGGAATTCGCCGATGTCAGCGTCGCCCGCGGCGCGCTCGACATCACGCTCTACCGCGATGACCTCGACAGCAAGCCGCCCCGGCCGCTGGAGGACACCTCGATTCCCGAGGGCGGCATCGACGGCACCCTGGTGATCCTGATCGACGACGTCCTCTACACCGGCCGGTCCGTGCGCTCGGCGCTAGATGCTTTGCGCGACGTCGGCCGGCCCCGCGCCGTGCAGCTCGCTGTCCTCGTCGACCGCGGCCACCGGGAGCTGCCGCTGCGCGCCGACTACGTCGGTAAGAACGTGCCGACCTCGCGGGCCGAGAACGTCAAGGTGCGCTTGACCGAAAACGATCAGGTTGAGGGCATCTGGATCGCACCCCATGGAGGGCCGCAAAGATGAAACACCTGCTCTCGGCCGGTGACCTGTCGCGCGAGGACGCGGTCGCCATTCTCGATAACGCCGACCGGTTCAGCCAGGCGCTGCTGGGTCGCGAGATCAAGAAGCTGCCGACGCTGCGTGGCCGCACCATCATCACGATGTTCTACGAGAACTCCACCCGCACCCGGGTGTCGTTCGAGGTGGCCGGCAAGTGGATGAGCGCCGATGTCATCAACGTCAGCTCGTCGGGATCCTCTGTCTCCAAAGGTGAATCGCTTCGCGACACCGCCCTGACCCTGCGCGCGGCCGGTGCCGACGCGCTGATCATCCGCCACCCCGCATCCGGCGCGGCCCAGCAGCTCGCCGAATGGACGGCTACCGAGCATGGCGGCCCCGCGGTGATCAACGCCGGCGACGGCACCCACGAGCACCCAACCCAGGCGCTGCTCGACGCGCTCACCATCCGCCAACGACTCGGCGATATCGAGGGCAAGCGCGTGGTGATCGTCGGTGACGTCCTGCACAGCCGGGTCGCACGGTCCAACGTGCTGCTGCTCGACACGCTCGGCGCCGAAGTGGTGCTTGTGGCACCACCCACGCTGTTGCCCGTCGGGGTTGCCGACTGGCCGGTCACCGTTTCCCACGACCTCGACGCCGAGTTGCCCGTCGCCGACGCGGTCCTGATGCTGCGGGTGCAGGCCGAGCGGATGAACGGCGGGTTCTTCCCCTCCGCGCGCGAGTACTCGGTGCTCTACGGACTCTCCGAGAAACGCCAGGCGCTGCTTCCGGGCAATGCGGTGGTGCTGCACCCCGGCCCGATGGTGCGCGGTATGGAGATTGCGTTCTCGGTCGCCGATTCACCACAATCGGCTGTCCTGCAACAGGTTTCCAACGGTGTACATGTCCGAATGGCGGTGTTGTTCCACCTGCTGGTGGGCGCTGAGCAGGAAGCGATCTCCGCATGAGCGTCTTGATCCGCGGGGTGCGGCTCTACGGCGAGGGTGACCCGGTCGACGTTCTGGTGTCCGACGGCCAGATCGCGGACATCGGTTCCGGGTTGACCGTGCCCGACGATGCCGACGTCGTCGACGCGAGCGGTCAGATCCTGCTGCCCGGCTTCGTCGACCTGCACACCCACCTGCGTGAGCCCGGCAGGGAGTACGCCGAGGACATCGAAACCGGTTCGGCGGCAGCGGCGTTGGGCGGTTACACCGCGGTCTTCGCAATGGCCAACACCAATCCGGTCGCCGACAGTCCGGTCGTCACCGACCACGTATGGCATCGCGGTCAACAGGTCGGGCTCGTCGACGTGCATCCGGTGGGTGCCGTCACGATGGGTCTGAACGGCGCTCAGCTCACCGAGATGGGCATGATGGCCAACGGCGCCGGGCAGGTGCGGATGTTCTCCGACGACGGCATCTGCGTGCACGACCCGCTGATCATGCGTCGTGCGCTGGAATATGCGACGGGCATCGGCGTCCTTATCGCCCAGCATGCCGAAGAGCCCCGCCTCACTGTCGGCGCCGTCGCGCACGAGGGACCCAACGCCGCGCTGCTGGGTCTGGCGGGCTGGCCGCGTGCGGCCGAGGAATCCATCGTCGCCCGCGACGCGCTGCTGGCCCGCGATGCCGGCGCGCGCGTGCACATCTGCCACGCCTCCACCGCGGGCACCGTCGAGATCGTCAGATGGGCGAAGGAACAAGGCATTTCAATCACCGCCGAGGTGACGCCGCATCACCTTCTGCTCGACGACACGCGGCTGGCTTCCTACGACGGCCGCAACCGGGTGAATCCACCGCTTCGCGAAGCGTCGGATGCCGAGGCCCTGCGCCAGGCGCTCGCCGACGGGGTGATCGACTGCGTCGCCACCGACCACGCACCGCACGCCGAGCACGAGAAGATGTGCGAATTCGCCCATGCGCGCCCGGGCATGCTGGGCCTGCAGACCGCGCTGTCCGTGGTCGTCGAGACCATGGTGCGCCCCGGCCTGCTCACCTGGCGCGACGTCGCGCGCGTGATGAGCGAGAACCCCGCCCGCATCGTCGGGTTGCCGGATCAGGGCCGCCCCCTGGAGGTCGGCGAGCCCGCCAACCTGACCGTCGTCGATCCGGACGTCACCTGGACAGTCGAGGGGTCGGAGCTGGCGAGCCGCTCCGACAACACGCCGTACGAGTCGATGGAACTGCCTGCGGCGGTGACGCTGACGTTGTTGCGGGGCACGGTCACCGCCCGCGACGGTAAGAGCCCGGCATGAACACCGGAACTCTTGTTGGCTCGCTGATCATGGCCGCGGTGCTGGCGGTGCTGATCGCCATCATCATCCAGGCGATGCTGCGCGGCTGGCGCCGTCGCGCCGAGCGGCAGGCCGAACTGATCGGCACGCTGCCGCCGCTGCCCGACACGGTGGGGTCGGCGATCATTTCCGCCACCAAGGGCCTGTACGTCGGCAGCACACTCGTCCCGCACTGGAACGACCGCGTCGCCGTCGGCGATCTCGCATTCCGCCACAAGGCGGTACTGACCCGCTACCCCGAAGGGATCATGTTGCAGCGCAGCGGCGCAGGCCCGATCTGGATACCCCAAGAGTCGATCACCGCCATTCGCACCGAACGCGGCGTCGCCGGTAGGGCGCTGACCCACGAGGGCATCCTCGCGATCAGGTGGCGGTTGCCATCGGGTACCGAGATCGACACCGGGTTCCGCGCCGACAACCGTGCCGCATACGAGCCGTGGCTGGAGACCGCATGAGCACGGGACGGGCAGTGCTGGTGCTCGAGGACGGGCGCATCTTCACCGGCACCGAGTTCGGAGCGGTCGGCCAGACGCTCGGCGAGGCGGTGTTCTCCACCGGCATGTCCGGATACCAGGAAACGTTGACCGACCCGAGCTATCACGGGCAGATCGTGGTGGCCACCGCCCCGCAGATCGGCAACACCGGCTGGAACCAAGAGGACGCCGAGAGCCGCGGCGACAAGATCTGGGTGGCCGGCTATGCCGTACGCGATCCTTCGCCGCGGGCGTCGAACTGGCGCGCGACAGGCACTCTCGACGATGAGCTCGTCCGTCAGGGCATCGTCGGGATCGCGGGCATCGACACCCGTGCCGTGGTGCGCCACCTGCGCAGCCTTGGCTCGATGAAGGCCGGGGTGTTCTCCGGAGATGCGCTCGCCCATGCCGAGGAACTGCTCGGACGTGTCCGTGATCAGCCGTCGATGCTGGGCGCCAACCTGGCGGGCGAGGTCAGCACCGATGCCACCTACATCGTCGAACCCGATGTGGCCCAGCGCTTCACGGTCGCCGCGATCGACCTGGGCATCAAGACCAACACACCGCGCAACTTCGCCAGCCGCGGCATCCGTAGCCACGTGCTGCCGTCGACGGTCACGTTCGACCAGATCGCCGACCTCAAACCCGACGGAGTGTTCCTCTCCAACGGGCCCGGCGACCCGGCCACCGCCGATCACATCGTCGGTGTGACAAAGGAAGTCCTCGGTGCGGGGATTCCGCTCTTCGGGATCTGCTTCGGCAATCAGATCCTCGGCCGCGCGTTGGGGCGCTCGACGTACAAGATGGTCTTCGGCCACCGCGGCATCAACGTGCCCGTCATGGACCACGCCACCGGCCGGGTCGCGGTGACGGCGCAGAACCACGGTTTCGCGCTCGAAGGTGAGGCCGGCGAGACGTTCGACACCGAATTCGGTACCGCGATCGTCAGTCATACGTGTGCCAACGACGGAGTCGTCGAGGGCATCAAACTGGTTGAGGGGAGAGCCTTTTCGGTGCAGTACCACCCTGAGGCAGCGGCGGGGCCGCACGATGCGAACTACCTGTTCGACCAGTTCGTCGACCTGATGGCGGAGGGGAACCGGTGACGGTCTTTCAACAACCGGCGAATGACCGCTGTTGTACAGAACTTGGCGGCGTGTTGCGTACAAACACGGTCGGTCGCGGCGCAGGGGAGGGTTGCTGATGCCGAAGCGCAGCGATCTCAACCACGTGCTCGTGATCGGCTCCGGGCCGATCATCATCGGCCAGGCCTGTGAATTCGACTACTCGGGAACGCAGGCCTGCCGTGTGCTTCGCGCAGAAGGCCTGCAGGTGAGCCTGATCAACTCCAATCCCGCGACGATCATGACGGATCCGGAGTACGCCGACCACACCTACGTCGAACCGATCACAGCAGCGTTCGTCGAGAAGATCTTCGCCCAGCATGCCGAGCGCGGCAACAAGATCGACGCCCTGCTGGCCACCCTCGGCGGGCAGACGGCCCTCAACACCGCTGTCGCACTCTACGAGAATGGAGCGCTCGAGCGCTGGGGTGTCGAACTGATCGGCGCCGACTTCGAGGCGATCCAGCGTGGCGAGGACCGGCAGAAGTTCAAGGACATCGTCAGCAAGGTCGGCGGCGAATCCGCGAAGTCCCGAGTCTGTTTCACGATGGACGAGGTCCGCGAGACCGTCGCCGAGCTCGGATTGCCCGTCGTCGTGCGGCCGTCCTTCACCATGGGTGGACTCGGATCGGGTATGGCGTACTCGGCCGAGGATGTCGAACGGATGGCCGGCGACGGACTGGCCGCGTCGCCGTCGGCCAACGTGCTCATCGAGGAATCCATCTTCGGCTGGAAGGAATTCGAGCTCGAGTTGATGCGCGACGGCCGCGACAACGTGGTGGTCGTCTGCTCGATCGAGAATGTCGACCCGATGGGCGTGCACACCGGTGACTCGGTGACCGTCGCGCCTGCGATGACGCTCACCGATCGGGAGTACCAGACGATGCGCAGCCTGGGCATCGACATCCTGCGCGAGGTCGGTGTCGACACCGGTGGTTGCAACATCCAGTTCGCCGTCAATCCGGTCGACGGCCGCCTGGTCGTCATCGAGATGAATCCCAGGGTGTCGCGGTCGAGTGCACTGGCTTCCAAGGCCACCGGATTCCCGATCGCCAAGATCGCCGCGAAACTGGCGATCGGCTACACCCTCGACGAGATCGTCAACGACATCACCAAAGAGACGCCTGCGTGCTTCGAGCCGACGCTCGACTACGTCGTCGTGAAGGCGCCCCGCTTCGCTTTCGAGAAGTTCCCCGGCGCCGATCCGACCCTCACCACCACCATGAAATCCGTGGGCGAGGCGATGTCGTTGGGCCGCAACTTCATCGAGGCGCTCGGCAAGGTCATGCGGTCGCTGGAGACCAGTCGCGCCGGGTTCTGGACCAAACCCGACCCCGACCTCTCCGTCGACGACCTGCTCGAGGCGTTGAGGACGCCCACCGACGGACGGCTTTACGACCTGGAATTGGCGCTGCGCAAAGGCGCCACCGTCGAACAGGTGGCGGAGGCGTCCGGCGTCGACCCGTGGTTCGTCGAGCAGATCGCCGGACTCGTCACGCTGCGCGCAGAACTGCTGGACGCGCCGGTGCTCGATGAGCAGCTGTTGCGGCGCGGCAAGTACCACGGTCTGTCCGACCGCCAAATCGCTGCCCTACGGCCGGAATTGGCCGGCGAGATTGGTGTGCGGGCCTTGCGCACCCGGCTCGGCATCCACCCGGTGTACAAAACCGTCGACACCTGCGCGGCCGAGTTCGAGGCCAAGACCCCCTACCACTACAGCAGTTACGAACTGGACCCCGCGGCCGAGAGCGAGGTCGCACCCCAGACTGAAAAGCCCAAGGTGCTGATCCTGGGCTCCGGACCCAACCGCATCGGACAGGGCATCGAGTTCGACTACAGCTGTGTCCACGCCGCCACCACGCTGAGCCAGGCCGGATTTGAGACCGTCATGGTCAACTGCAATCCGGAAACGGTCTCGACCGACTACGACACCGCCGATCGGCTGTACTTCGAACCGCTGACCTTCGAGGATGTGCTCGAGGTGTACCACGCCGAATCCGCCTCCGGCGCAGGAGGTCCCGGTGTTGTCGGTGCGATCGTGCAACTTGGCGGGCAGACCCCGCTCGGGTTGGCGGAACGCCTGGAGAAGGCCGGTGTGCCCATCGTCGGCACCAGCCCCAAGGCGATCGACCTGGCCGAGGACCGCGGCGCGTTCGGGGAGGTGCTCAACACCGCCGGTCTGCCCGCACCTCGGTTCGGCACCGCGACCAGCTTCGAGCAGGCCCGCCGGATCGCCGCCGACATCGGCTATCCCGTGCTGGTCCGACCGTCCTACGTCTTGGGCGGCCGTGGCATGGAGATCGTCTACGACGAGGAGACGCTGCAGGGCTACATCACCAGGGCCACCGAGCTCTCACCCGAACATCCGGTGCTAGTGGACCGCTTCCTGGAGGACGCCATCGAAATCGATGTCGACGCCCTGTGCGACGGCACCGAGGTGTACATCGGCGGCGTCATGGAGCACATCGAGGAGGCCGGCATCCACTCCGGCGACTCGGCGTGCGCGCTTCCGCCGGTGACCCTGGGCCGTAGCGATATCGAGTCCGTACGGCGCGCGACCGAGGCCATCGCCCACGGTATCGGCGTCGTGGGTCTGCTCAACGTGCAGTACGCGCTCAAGGACGACGTGCTCTACGTGCTGGAGGCCAATCCGCGCGCCAGCCGGACAGTGCCGTTCGTGTCGAAGGCCACCGCCATCCCGCTCGCGAAGGCCTGTGCCCGCGTCATGTTGGGCACCACCATCGCTCAACTGCGCGAAGAGGGCGTGCTGGCCGCCACCGGTGACGGCGCGACGACCGCGCGCAACGCTCCGGTCGCGGTCAAGGAAGCCGTATTGCCGTTCCATCGCTTCCGGAAGGCCGACGGATCTCAGATCGATTCGCTGCTCGGTCCCGAGATGAAGTCGACGGGCGAGGTGATGGGCATCGATCACGACTTCGGCACCGCCTTCGCCAAGAGTCAGACCGCGGCCTACGGGTCGCTGCCCGCGGAGGGCACGATCTTCGTCTCCGTGGCTAACCGAGACAAGCGCTCGCTGGTGTTCCCCGTCAAGCGGCTCGCCGATCTGGGATTCCGGGTGCTGGCCACCGCGGGCACCGCGGAGATGTTGCGACGCAACGGCATTCCGTGCGACGAGGTGCGTAAGCACTTCGAGCAGCCAGGGGAGGGGCGGCCTGTCTCGTCCGCGGTGGACCTGATCAAGTCCGGTGAAGTGGACATGGTGATCAACACCCCGTACGGCAACTCGGGGCCCCGCATCGACGGCTACGAGATCCGCTCGGCCGCAGTGTCGATGAACATCCCGTGCGTCACGACCGTGCAGGGCGCCTCGGCGGCGGTGCAGGGCATCGAGGCCGGGATCCGCGGAGACATCGGTGTGATGTCACTGCAGGAACTGCACAGCGTGCTGGGGCCGTGACGGGTTTCGGTGCCCGGCTGGCCGAGGCAGTCGCCGTCCGCGGACCGCTGTGCCCCGGTATCGATCCACATCCCGAGCTGCTCATCGCCTGGGGACTGACGGTCGATGCCGACGGGTTGGCGCGGTTCAGCGACATCTGTGTTGAGGCGTTCTCCGGTTTCGCGATCGTCAAACCACAGGTGGCGTTCTTCGAGGCGCACGGCGCAGCGGGATTCGCGGTGCTGGAACACACGATTCGCGCACTTCGTGATGTCGGTGTGCTGGTGCTGGCCGACGCCAAGCGCGGGGACATCGGCTCCACGATGGCCGCGTACGCGAATGCGTGGGTGGGTGGTTCGCCGCTGGCCGCCGACGCGGTGACCGCATCGCCGTATCTGGGCTTCGGGTCATTGCAGCCGCTGTTCGACACCGCGGATGCCAACGGCCGCGGGGTCTTCGTTCTCGCCGCGACATCGAATCCGGAGGGAGCGACGGTCCAGCGCGCCGAGACCGGCGGACGAACGGTGGCGCAGTCGATTGTGGACGCCGCGGCCGCGATCAACCGTGATCGCTTGTCCGCGCCGGGATCTGTCGGTGTCGTCGTCGGCGCCACCCTCGCCGAACCGCCGGATGTCAGCGCATTGGGCGGCCCCGTGCTCGTGCCCGGCGTCGGCGCCCAGGGTGGACGGCCGGAGGCGCTGGGCGGTCTCGGGGGGTCCCACCGCGGCCAACTGCTTCCGGCGGTGTCGCGCGACGTGTTGCGTGCCGGCCCCGACGTCGCCGCGGTGCGCTCGGCCGCCGAGAAATTCCGCGACGCCGTCGCGTATCTCGCATGAGCGCATATGACTTGGCGGCGTGGACCGACTTCGCGAACACCGTCGCCGGGGGAGCGGCCGCGCTGGCGGGCCTGCTGTTCGTGGGGTTGTCGCTGAATCTGTCCGAGGTCCTGCAGTACAAGGGTGTGCCGTCGCGTGCCGCGGCCACGCTCGGTCTGACGGTGGCGATCCTGCTCACCGCGATCTTTGTTGCGACGCCGGGGCAGAGCAGGCACGCGCTGGCGATCGAGATGGCGGTGCTCGGCGTCGCGACTGCTGCGATGGTGTTGGAAGCGATGCGGCATCAGCGAGCCAGCCCACATCGGGGTCGGGTGCTGACTTCGATGCTGATGCTGCTGCTGCCCGCGCTGCTGCTCGTAGTTGCGGCGGTGTCGCTCTCGTGTCAGCGCGGCGGCGGTCTTTACTGGGTTACCGCCGCTGTGACAACGGGTTTCGTGGCGGCGACCGCCAACGCGTGGGTGCTGGTCGTCGAGCTGAAACGCTAGCGCTTCAGCGGTTTTCGCGGCAGGAGTCGCGTCAGCAGCACAATCGTGACGATGCCTCCGACACCGAGCAGCCCGAGCAATATCAGGTAGGTCACGTCGCCGCGGTCGCGGGTGCGGTAGATGACCTGCTGGAAGGGTGTGTCCGAGGACGCCTGCTCGAATATGTAGTCACCCTCGATCGCCGCCGGATCCCAGATGGTGTTTCTCCACCTCGTCAAGAACGCAGCGTCATCGACGTAATCGGCCAGTGCGGGGGACGCGCCGCGATCGATCTGGCCGGCGAATTCGAGCGTCGGCTTGTCGCCCGGCACCGGAACCGCCGACGGATCCATTCGATGCTGCGCCAACACGTACAGGTCGATGTACTGCGACATCGTCGCCGATCGCGACAGTCGCATCGGGTAGACGACCGTGTCGGAGGCGAACGAGAGTCGCAGCGGCTGAAGGGATCCCGTCAACGAACCCCCCGATTCCGCGGGGACCAGTTGAACCGCGACGATCTCCCAGCCATCGGCGACGTACGGTGCGAGATTGGCGTCCAGGCCGGCGGGATGGGGGAATCCGTTGTCGCTCAACCACTTAGCCAACACGGTCGGATCGTCGGCCGCTAGCCGCGTGACGTCGAACGGTCCGAGGCGCTGGCGGTCGAGCACACTGACCGCACCGGACGGTGCGCCCGCGGTGTCCGACGCCGACCCCGCCCACACGAGCCAGGGCACGGTCGGCCACCAGGAATCGCG
>Ga0075367_10001276_pt1 | contig 10645 bp, 8 predicted proteins | sample EndMethybrTD3032_FD_71399 | JGI IMG/M metagenome (GOLD analysis project Ga0075367, IMG submission 71399) | Populus endosphere microbial communities from Tennessee, USA - Endosphere MetaG P. TD hybrid TD303-2 | ecosystem: Host-associated > Plants > Roots > Endosphere | place: USA: Tennessee...
AAAGCAGCGTATCAGCGGGTGCCGAAGATGGCGGACCCCACGCGAACGCTGGTCGCCCCGAATGCGATGGCCGTTTCATAGTCGCCGGACATTCCCATCGACAGTTTCTCGACGCCGCAAAGCCTTGCAAGGTTGGCAAGCAGCGCAAAATGCGGGCCGGGATTGTCCTCCGCCGGGGGAATGCACATCAATCCCTCGATGGCGAGGCCGAGTTCGTCGCGACAGAAAGCGACAAACGACGCGACGTCGTTCGGCGCGATCCCCGCTTTCTGCGGCTCAAGCCCGGTATTGACCTGAACATAGAGGCGAGGGGTCTTCGCTTGGCGCCTCATCTCGTCAGCCAGTACACGAGCGATCTTCACTCGATCGATGGTTTCAATGACATCAAAGAGTGCAACTGCCTCTGCCGCCTTATTCGACTGCAATGGACCGATGAGATGAAGCTCGATGCCGGGCGTTTCGGATTTCAGTTCGGGCCATTTTCCCTGGCTTTCCTGAACCCTGTTTTCCCCGAAGATCCGCTGCCCGGCGAGAAGTGCCGGCCGGATCGCGTCTGCGTCGAATGTCTTTGAGACGGCGACAAGCTGAACCGAACCGTCAGGCCGTCCACCTTGCTGCTCGGCCGCAACCATACGCGAGCGCACATCGTTCAATCGCTCTTCAAGTTCCATCACTCGCCCCGACATAACCGCATGAGAATATGGCAATGCACTAAACGGCCGGTCTGTGCTTGCCAAGGCCCACACGCCCGAAATCGTGGCCGACAGGCCGAGATCGGACGCTTGCGGCGCCCGTAAAACTTGACGCTACGGTGGTTTCATGGTGAAGGTCACCACCAACTTCCCCTGATTTTTCGGAAATTCGAATACCATGGCAACCGAACGTTATAACCCGCGCGACGCTGAACCTCGCTGGCAGCAGAGATGGAACGAAGCGAAGGTCTTCGAGACCGACAACGGCGATCCGCGCGAGAAGTATTACGTCCTCGAAATGTTTCCGTATCCATCCGGTCGCATCCACATGGGCCATGTGCGAAACTACGCGATGGGTGACGTCGTAGCCCGCTACAAGCGCGCCCGCGGCTATAACGTCCTGCACCCAATGGGGTGGGACGCATTTGGCATGCCGGCCGAGAACGCAGCAATGGAGCGTGGCGTACATCCGGCGTCCTGGACCTATCAGAATATCGCGTCGATGAAGGCCCAGCTGAAGGCGATGGGTCTCTCATTGGATTGGAGCCGCGAATTTGCGACCTGCGATGTCGCCTACTACCAGCACCAACAGCATCTTTTCGTGGATTTCCTCGAGAAGGGGCTCGTCTATCGCAAGCAGTCGAAGGTGAACTGGGATCCGGTCGACAATACCGTGCTGGCCAACGAACAGGTGATCGACGGACGCGGCTGGCGTTCGGGCGCACTGGTCGAACAGCGCGAACTAACGCAGTGGTTCTTCAAGATCACCGACTTCAGCCAGGACCTGCTCGAGGCCTTGGACACGCTTGATCAGTGGCCGGAAAAGGTCCGGCTGATGCAGAAGAACTGGATCGGTCGCTCCGAAGGCATGATGCTGCGCTGGGAGATCGTCCAGCAGACGGCGCCGGCCGGAGAAACCGAGATCGAGGTCTATACGACGCGCCCGGACACGCTTTTCGGCGCCTCGTTCCTGGCGATCGCAGCCGACCATCCGCTGGCGAAGGATGCCGCAGCGAAGAATCCGGCTATCGACGCTTTCTGCGATGAATGCCGGCGCGCCGGCACCTCGCTCGCCGCGCTGGAAACCGCGGAGAAGAAGGGCATCGACACCGGCATTCGCGTAAAGCATCCGCTTGATCCTTCATGGGAATTGCCTGTCTACATCGCGAACTTCGTCCTTATGGACTACGGGACCGGTGCGATTTTTGGCTGCCCGTCCGGTGACCAGCGCGACCTCGATTTTGCGCGGAAATACGGTTTGCCGGTAGTTTCAGTTGTCATGCCGGCAGATGGTGATGCTGCAACCTTCAGCGTCAGCGATGTTGCCTATGATGGCGATGGCGTCATGATCAACTCGCGCTTCCTCGACGGCAAGACGACCAGTGAAGCATTCGACATCGTTGCCGACCGTCTGTCATCCATGACGCTCGGCAACGCTCCACAAGGTGAGCGCAAAGTCAACTTTCGCTTGCGTGATTGGGGCATCTCGCGTCAGCGCTATTGGGGCTGCCCGATCCCGGTCATCCATTGTGACGATTGCGGTGTCGTTCCCGTTCCGAAGAAGGACCTGCCGGTGGAGCTGCCGGAGGACGTAACCTTCGATCAGCCGGGCAATCCGCTCGACCGTCATCCGACCTGGCGGCATGTCGCCTGCCCGAAGTGTGCTAAGGACGCACGACGGGAAACCGATACGATGGATACTTTTGTTGATTCGAGCTGGTACTTCACGCGCTTTACCGCGCCTTGGGAAGGCAAGCCAACCGATCCGAGCGCCGCCAATCGGTGGCTGCCGGTCGACCAGTACATCGGTGGCATCGAGCACGCGATCCTGCACCTGCTCTATTCGCGCTTCTTCACCCGAGCGATGCGTGAGACAGGCCATGTCGATGCCAAGGAGCCATTCAGGGGTCTCTTCACGCAGGGCATGGTCGTACACGAGACATACAGCCGCGGCTCAGGTATGAGCCGCGAGTGGGTCGCGCCGGCAGACATTCGCATTGAGGAACTGGACGGCAAACGCCGCGCCTATCACCTCTCCAACGGCGAAGAGGTCGCGATCGGATCGATCGAGAAGATGTCGAAGTCGAAGAAGAACGTCGTTGATCCGGACGATATCATCGCTTCTTACGGCGCGGACACCGCCCGCTTCTTCGTGCTCTCGGATTCGCCGCCAGAGCGCGACGTCATCTGGTCGGAAGCGGGGGTTGAGGGCGCCCACCGGTTCACGCAGCGACTGTGGCGGCTGATTGCCGAGGCGTGCGACAACCTTCGCAATGTTGCTCCGGCGCCGGCTAAGGATGGGGACGCTCAAGCTATTTCGCAGGTCGCACACAAAACCTTGAAGGCCGTGCAGAATGATTACGATCGCCTCTGGTTCAACAAGGCTGTGGCGCGGATCTACGAGCTCGTTAACGCATTGGCATCACCGTTGACCCGGGTCGCTGCGGGCGAGGGCGATCCGGCGTACCGCGCTGCCGTACGCGACGCTGCAGAGATCCTTATCCAGTTAGTAGCACCAATGACGCCACATCTGGCCGAGGAGTGCTGGGCGGCGCTGGGTAACGGCGGTTTGCTGGCGCACACGGATTGGCCACGTTATGACGAGACGCTGGTCATTGAAAATAATGTCGTTTTACCGGTTCAGATCAACGGCAAGAAGCGCGCCGAATTGACAATTTCTCGCGACGCAGATCAGAATGCCGTCACCGAAGGTGTGCTCGCATTGGACGACGTCAAGAAGGCTCTGAACGGTCAGACGCCCAAGAAGATCATCGTGGTTCCGCAAAGGATTGTGAACATTGTCGTTTGATATTGCTTTTAAGCTGCTGCGCGGCTCGGGCATCGCCGCAGTCCTTGCGTCCGCGGCCTTTCTTGCATCCTGTCAGGTTCGCCCCCTCTATTCCGAAAACTCCGGCGTCGCAGGCAAGTTGGCGTCCGTCGGCTTCTCGGAAGCGACGAGCCGTGTCGAGCAGGAGGTCCGCAATCGGCTGATCTTCATCGCTTCGCGCGGCGCCGGCGAGCCGGCGAATCCCGACTACAAGGTCGAACTCAGCGTTCGCTCGAATGTCATTAGCACTCTGCTCGTGGCGCGGTCAGATGAATCCCTAGCGGGACGTGCAACCGTCAGCGTTGACTATACCGTGAAGTCGGCTAAGGACGGACACATCATCAAAGCTGGCAATCGCTATGCGACCGCGCTGATTGACTTTCCGGCCCAGGAGTTCGCCAAGCAGCGTGCGATACGCGATGCAGAGAACCGTGCGGCGCGACAGGCTGCAGAGTTCGTTGGTGCTGATATCGCGGCCGCGCTCGGCCGCTGAGGAGCGGATGCGTGGCGGAAATCAAGTCGCACGAGTTTGAAGGCTTTCTTGAGCGATCCGCCCGCAACTGGCGGCTATTCCTCGTCTACGGACCGGATCGCGGCCTTGTCTCGGAACGTGCTGCATTGCTTGCTGGGAAATCGGGTGTTTCGCTTGATGATCCCTTTTCCTTGATAAAACTCGACATTGCCGATTTGCAGCGGGATCAAGGGCGTCTTTTAAACGAGGCGGGGGCGATTGGCCTTTTCGGTGGAGACAAGCTAATCTGGATCCGCGGGGCATCTAACGAGAAGTATCTGGTCGATTCCCTACAACTCCTTTCTGATAAGGTACCAGAGGCAACAGCGGTTATTGTCGAAGCCGGTGACCTCAAGAAGGGCTCTCTTCTCCGGAAGACCGCCGAAACCGCCCGTAACATTATCGCGATCCCTTGTTATGCCGACGATGCTCGTGCGCTAAACAGTTTGATAGATAACGAACTCGCCAGTGCTGGCCTTGGCATCACGCCCGCGGCTCGCCATGCTTTGCTGGAACTCATCGGTGGCGATCGCATTGCCTCCCGCAACGAATTGCGTAAGCTCGCACTCTATTGCCGCGGCAAGTCGACAATCGAAGAGCATCATGTTACGGAAATCATAGGCGACGCTAGCGCTATCTCCGTCGATGACGCGGTTGACGCCGTACTGAGCGGCAATCCCAGCAGCTTCCTGCACGCCATGCAGAAGATCACTTCCTCCAAGATCGCCGTGTTTCTCGTTATCCAAGCTTGCCTGAAGCAATTTCAGCTGCTTGATGCCATGAAAATCGAGATGGAAGAGAAACGATTGCCGGCGGCGCAAGTCATGCAGATACTGGGTCGTCACCTCCATTTCCGGAGAAAGCCGATTATCGAGCAAGCACTGCGAACCTGGTCCGCGGAGGCGGTGGCAAGGGAAGCAAATCGTCTGCAGGCCGCAATCCTGCAGACTCGTAAGCGTGCATCTCTTGAAGACAGCATCGCACTTCAAACGCTGCTTTCAACGACCCTGCAATCGGCGCGTCGATAACATCACCGCTCAGCGACGCTCGAGAAGCCGGCAGATTTCTTCCAATTGTTCCAATGACTTATAGGAAATTCGGATCTGTCCGCCGCTTGCTTTGTGATTAATCGTCACGTCCAGGCCCAGTGCATCCGACAGCGTACGCTCCAGGGCAAGCGTGTCTGAATCCTTCTGGCCCTTTTGATGCGGAAGTGCTTTCGGCTCGGACTGAGCCTTGATGTCATTTTGGGCCAAACGCTCGGCATCGCGCACTGACATGCCCTTCGACACGATCGCGCGGGCGAGAGCGGTCGGGTCAGAGGTCGGCACAAGGGCCCGGGCATGCCCCGCAGAGAGGCTCCCGGCCGCCAAGAGGTCCCGAACTGGCTCCGGCAGCTTCAGAAGGCGAAGCGAATTCGCCACATGACTACGGCTTTTACCGATAATTTCGCCGAGGTCGTTCTGCGTATAGCCATACTCCGCTATCAGCTGCTCATAGCCCAGGGCCTCTTCCAGCGGGTTTAGATCGGAGCGCTGAACATTCTCCACGATTGCAATTTCGAGAGCGGTCTTATCATCGACATCGCGCACGATCACAGGAATCTCGATCAGCCCGGCGAGCTGCGCCGCACGCCACCGCCTTTCGCCGGCTATGATCTCGAACTGGTTGCTCCCTAGTGTCCGAACCACAACGGGCTGCACAATGCCGTGCTGCCGGATCGAACTCGCAAGCTCGTGCAATTCTCCGTCATCAAAGAAGCGTCGTGGATTGCGTGGATTGCGGCTGACAAACTCGATCGGCACCATTCGATCAGCGCTGACATCTGGTCTTGCGGCATCAACCGGGATCGGCTGATCCATCTCGCCGATCAATGCGGCGAGGCCGCGGCCAAGCCTTCTTTTCGAGACGTCATCGTTCATGTCTAACCCGCCATTCTGTTCTTCAAATCACGCCGCGAGACGTTGGCGCTCGCGCTGTATGACCTCCGACGCCAACTGGAGGTATGCCTGACTCCCCGCGCACTTCAAATCATAGAGGATTGCCGGCTTACCATAGGAGGGCGCCTCAGACACGCGAACATTTCGCGGAATCAACGTATGGTAGACCTTCTCCCCGAGATGGGTGCGAACATCGTTGACAACCTGTTGCGCAAGGTTGTTACGAGAATCGAACATCGTCAACACAATGCCTTGGATATCCAGGTGAGGGTTGACGGTGCGCCGAACTTGATCGACCGTTTCTAGCAGCTGGCTCAGACCCTCCAATGCAAAAAATTCACACTGGAGCGGAACAAGAACCGAACGGGCGGCGGCCATGGCGTTCATGGTGAGTAGATTGAAGGAAGGCGGGCAATCAACGAGAATATAGGAGAAGCGAAAAGCCTCTTCTTTAGAGAGCGCCTTTTTCAGCTTGAAGACGCGATCTGTTTGGTTCGCAATCTCCATCTCGATGCCAAGCAAGTCCATCGTCGAAGGTACGATATAAAGGTTTGGAACAGCAGTCTCCTGCGAGACTTCCTCGATGCCGTAGTCGCCCAGCAACAAATCATAGGAAGATAGCCGCCGATGCTTACGGTCGATTCCCAGACCAGTGCTTGCATTTCCCTGGGGATCGAGGTCGATGATTAAGACCCGCTCGCCAATTGCAGCGAGGGCGGTGGCTAAGTTGATGGCGGTCGTGGTTTTGCCGACGCCGCCTTTTTGATTCGCGATGGTGATTATACGATTTCGTTCGCCAGCCATAGCCAAAGCCCGATCTGTTAAGATGCGCGCCGGAGGTTGAAGACTTCCAAAACCACAGAATCCCGCTCAACAGCGCTCTTATGTTCTAACAGATCGAATCTCCAGCCACCATGCGCTTTCTGGATCTCGGCCCGATAATCCCGGCCTTTATGAAAGTATGCCCGAAGATTTGCATTGCGTTGTGCCCACGGTTCGACGTGGGCCAGGAGCTTTCCAAGGTCGGCTAGAGCCCGCGCGGAAACAAAATCGCAGTCCTGAACGATCGATGGCGCATCCTCAATCCGAACAGGATGGATGGAACCCCTTCCACCTGTTTCGCGAAGAGCCGTTCGCAAGAAGGCTGCCTTTTTATGATTGCTCTCGACCAGATGGACCCAACCGTCGCCAAGCTCGGCCAACATAATGGCCGTAACAATGCCCGGAAAACCACCGCCGCTGCCCAAGTCGACCCATGTGAGCGGTGCCGGCTGCAATTGAAAGATCTGTGCAGAGTCGGCAATGTGGCGGCTCCATGCATCATCAAGCGTCGATGGTGCCGTCAAATTGATTGACTTTGCCCATTTTTGAAAAAGAGCCACGAAATATTCGAGACGCTCCTGTGTTTCACGTGAAACACGCCGGCCGTTTAGATGCATAGCAAGACTCTCGCAGATTGCAGTGAGACGACTTCAGGCGCACGCTGCCGGCTCGATAGAGCCGCGTCGAAGATGCACGAGCAATAACGAAATCGCAGCAGGTGTCATGCCGTCAATCTTTGTTGCTTGCGCAACGTTGTCAGGGCGTGCGCTGCACAACTTTTGCTTCAACTCGTTTGACAGTCCAGAGAGGACTTTGAAATCGAAGTCCGGCGGTATCACACGATCTTCATCCCGCTTCACATGGTGGATATCCGCCGACTGCCGCTGCATATAAACAGCATAGCTGGCCTCGATTTCCAAGGCTTCAGCCTCGCGCTTGCCGATCTCCGCCAGCTCTGGCCAAATCCGCTTTAGATCCTGCAGATTATAATCCGGATAAGACAAGAGATCGTAAGCCGAACGTCGCTGTCCGTCGTGATTCAACTTAAGGCCAAAATGGCTGGCTTCGCTAGGCGTCACGGAAAGTGACGACAATCTTGCGCGGCCTGCATCCAAAGCGTCGCTATATGCGCGGAAACGATCTCGCCTGTTTGCGGAAGCCGCACCAATCTGAATTGCCAAAGGCGTCAGGCGAATATCCGCATTATCTGCCCTGAGCGACAACCGATACTCCGCGCGAGATGTAAACATACGATACGGCTCGGCAACACCGCGAGAGGTCAGATCATCGACCATCACTCCGATATAGGAATCCGTTCTGCTGAAACGAACCGCATCTTCTCCTCCCGCTAGCCGCGCGGCATTGATGCCTGCAACAAGGCCCTGGGCCGCTGCCTCCTCGTAGCCCGTGGTCCCGTTGATCTGCCCGGCCAAAAACAACCCCGGCATCTTCTTGACCTCAAGCGATGGCTTCAGTTCGCGGGGATCGACATGGTCGTATTCGATCGCATAACCGGGTTGCAGTATCACGACCCGTTCAAGGCCGGGAATCGTATGAATGAAGGCATCCTGTATTTCAGCCGGTAGAGACGTGGAGATGCCGTTGGGATAGATTGTATTATCATCAAGGCCCTCCGGCTCAAGAAAGACCTGATGCCCGTCGCGCTCGCCAAACTTTACCAGCTTGTCCTCAATTGACGGACAATAGCGTGGTCCGACCCCTTCAATCTGACCAGAGTACATTGCGGAGCGCTTCAAATTTTCGACGATGATACGATGAGTCGCCTCCGTCGTCCGCGTAACGCCGCAATCGATCTGAGGGTTCGAGATATGGTCCGTCATGAATGAGAAGGGGACGGGCTCCTCATCGGCGCCCTGACGGCCAACGCTTTCCCAATCGATGGTCGTTCCATCCAGCCGCGCCGGCGTGCCAGTCTTCAAACGTCCAAGGCGAAGGCCAAGACCCGACAGTGTCTGAGAAAGGCCAACAGATGGTTCCTCGCCGACTCGGCCAGCGGGTATCTTCTGGTCGCCAATATGAATGAGACCGCGTAGGAACGTGCCAGTCGTCAACACGACCGACTCACAGGGGAGAATCCGGCTATCTTTCATGATAACCGCCGAGACCCTGCCGTCGACTATAGATAGATCGAAGGCGTCACCCTCGATCACCGTGAGATTCGCGATGCCCTCAATTTCTGCGAGCATCTTTTGACGATACAGCTTTCTGTCGGCCTGCGTGCGCGGGCCGCGAACAGCCGGTCCTTTCTTTCTGTTGAGCACTCGGAACTGGATACCGGCTGCATCTGCAACACGGCCCATCAGCCCATCCATGGCGTCGATCTCTCGAACCAGGTGGCCTTTTCCAAGTCCGCCAATTGCAGGATTGCAGGACATAATCCCAATAGTGTCGCGTCGATGGGTCACTAGCGCCGTCTTGGCGCCAAGCCGCGCGGCAGCGGCAGCGGCTTCACATCCCGCATGCCCGCCGCCGATGACGATGACATCGAACCGTGAGGTATCCATTCTTCAAGCTCCTGAGATCGTCAGGTGATGCGCGATGTCGTTCGGCGAGTCAAGGCGTTTCACGTGAAACCCGTGACTGATCGCAATTCGGATGTTTCACGTGAATCATTTTCCGATGCAGAATTCGCCGAAGATGACATCAAGCAGATTCTCGACATCGACACGCCCGGTAACACGTCCCAAGGCATCGCCGGCCGCGCGCAGGTCCTCCGCGCGCAGATCCAAACCACGACCTGGGGCAAGAAGGGATGCCTGCAGCCCCGCCAACGCCTTCGTCAGTGCCTCCTTATGGCGCGCCCGGCTCGGGATGGCCATGGACTGTGGGTGCACTTTCGCCTGGAGACGCTGTACAATCAACGCCCGAAGCGCATCCAGCCCCGTGCCGTCCGTAGTTGAGATGACGAGATCATATTCCCTCACACTTCGGCGCGTCAGATCGGATTTCGTGCCCACTAAAACGGCGCCTTCTGGTGGCTCGTCCGTCGCGCTGTCCATCGATAGGTCTTCGATAAAGATCAGCAGGTCCGCCTCTGTGATGATCTTCTTGGCACGGCGAATACCCTCGCGTTCGACGATCTCGTCCGTGTCGCGAAGACCCGCAGTGTCGTAGAGTTTGACAAGGTACCCGTCCAAACTCAAATCGACCTGCAGCACATCGCGGGTTGTACCTGCGATGTCAGTTACGATTGCAATATCTCGCTTGGCCAGGGCATTCATAAGGCTGGACTTGCCGGCATTCGGTCTGCCCGCGATGACGACCTTAAAGCCATCGCGGATAATTTCGCCAGCCTCTAATTGGCCGAGATGGCTGGCGAGCTCCTCTGTCAGGCTCGACACATCCGCCCAGACCAGATCCGATACTGAACCAGGAACGTCTTCCTCATCGGGAAAATCCAGCTCTGCCTCGATCAGTGCACGCGCGCGGGTCAGTCTGTCTGACCAGCCATAGTAGATCGAAGACAGGCCTCCAGAGCTTTGCTCGACGGCGAGACGTCGCTGCATCTCCGTTTCGGCGGAGATAAGATCTGCCAAGCCCTCGACCTCGATTAGATCCAGCTTCCCGTTCTCAAACGCTCGGCGCGAAAATTCTCCTGGTTCAGCTGGCCGGAGATTTGGGAATTGAGCGAGCTCGCGGTGCAGGGCGTCTACAACCGCGCGGCTGCCATGTAGGTGCAGTTCCCCCACATTCTCGCCGGTAAAGGAATGCGGCCCTGGAAAGAACAAGACAAGACCGGTGTCGATGATCAGACCATTACGAGTCCGAATCGATCGCAACTCAGCCTGTCGCGGGAGCGGCACCTCACCAATGAGAGAAGCAAGAACTACTG
>Ga0075367_10001277_pt1 | contig 10645 bp, 11 predicted proteins | sample EndMethybrTD3032_FD_71399 | JGI IMG/M metagenome (GOLD analysis project Ga0075367, IMG submission 71399) | Populus endosphere microbial communities from Tennessee, USA - Endosphere MetaG P. TD hybrid TD303-2 | ecosystem: Host-associated > Plants > Roots > Endosphere | place: USA: Tennessee...
GGTATGTTCCGCGCGCCGGACCCGTAGCTCAGCTGGATAGAGCGCTGCCCTCCGAAGGCAGAGGTCGTGAGTTCGAATCTCGCCGGGTCCGCCATTTTATCGCAAATCTTGAAGTACTTGGCGAGACCGCACTTTGTTCTTGCGGCGCTCGGATTGGTCGCGGCAGCAGTCGGACGCGTCTTGTAGCGTATCGAAGCGCACTACATCGCAGCTCGCTCATGACTGGCACGTGACAAAGTTGCATCGCTACGACGCGCGCGTTCGGTAGCGCGCAGACCTTTGGGTGTACCGTCAAATAGCGTCATGGCCACTGCCATCGTCGAACCGGCATTGCGTTGATTGCCTGCGATCTCAAAGCGCATTTCCTAAGAGATTGCATTGCACCACGCGAAGGCCTCGCGGAAATGGTCTCCGCGTAAACGGCTTCAGCCGGCAGGTCGGTGAAGCCACGCTAGCGCTCCGCAAGCGTGCGCAGGTGTGGAAGAATACACCGGAAGGAGCGAACCTCACCGCATGCGGGAAATTCAACCACAGCCCAACTGTCGATGACAGCGCCTCGATAGGACCATTTGCGGCCCAAAGAGCTCCCGTAGCATCCCGCGTTACGAACCAACGGATCAATCTGCGTGTCGATCCCATCAAGCGTGATGTCCTGCGGCGCGTTGATTACCCAGGCTGGCACACGGGCACCCTTCCACGCGTGGATTGACCACCCGTCAGGATAACGTACGGCCGGTCGGGATGAGGAGTGCGGCCACCCAACGATCGAACGATGGCTCAACCGGACGATCAGAAAGCCAGCAAACACGAGCGTGCGGCAGCATCCATCCCGCACTTGCAGCAACGAGTTCGAGGCCGCGGAAATGGCTCCGGATCCCGACATTGCGAAGCATCAGCTTCCCATGGCGCCGGGCGCGCAGCCGAAACGCCGGCGGAATCCCCGGGCGAAATGCGTGTAGTCGCGAAAGCCGCAGGCGTAGGCGACCGTGCTGAGAGGCCGACCTGCCCGTCGATTTGCCAGCGTCCGAGCGTGTACTTCATCGCCAAACCGTTGGCCCGAAAGCTTTCGGACCCCGACATTGCTCCGACTCAACGCCTGGATGGATACGGAAGTCCGCAGCCCGTAAAGCTCAAGGAGTCCCAGCTTCTAAATGACCGGTTGCAACGGTTGTCACTTAGCGTTGCAGCACCTTCCAAGTAAATCATGCTTTGGGTTAGCGCAGTGATGCGCTTGATCAAAGTCACATGTAGTTCCCCAGCCGTGCGCCGGTAAGTCGGCCGAATTTGGCGAGGCCGAGGAAGATTTCCCATTCAGTCAGGGCAAATTGGAGGGAGGTCAATCCCATGTTTCCATAACTGCAGGATGGCGGTACATTCGGACAGACTTACATCAGGAGCGCAGGAAAGTGCCCGCATTGCAGATGACGCGGCCACTGCGGAGGTACCTTTTATGCGTCGCGATTTGCGCCGCGAGCCTGCTTACATTCTGGGCGTTAAATGACCTTGATTTGAGTAGCCAGGCGTCAGCGTATGGACCTGCAGGTCTGCTTATTGGAATCATGATTATCGCTAGCGTGATCATGTATGGAGTTGTCGGAGCGCAAGCGCCTGAACAACCTGCAACAGACCAGTCGTTGTTGCTTGACGATGGCCAACTCAGACAGTTCGTCGATGCATTTCCAACGTTTGTCTGGTCCACAGGGCCCGACGGCTCAGTGGAATTCCTGAACCGCAAATGGCTCGAATATACGGGATTGTCCGAGCAAGAGGCCAAGGGCCTGGATTGGACTGAAACGATTCACCCGGACGACCGCAATCGACTCGTCACATATTGGCAGTCTCTTCGGGCCGGCCAACCGGTCGAGATCGAGGCGCGTGTGCTCCGCTTTGATGGCACCTATCGTTGGTTCCTCTTTCGCGGAGATCCCGCGCGCGATACGTCGGGCTCGGCCATCAAGTGGCTCGGAAGTGCCGTGGATATCGACGATCTCAAGAGAACTGAGGAGGCATTGCGGAACCGCGAGCAAGAGCTTCAGTCTCTGCTCGATGCAATTCCAACACTCATCTGGTGCGTCACACCAGAGGGCCAGCCAGATTACATCAACAAGAAGATGTCACTCTACTATTTCGGCGATGTACAAGACGTCGATCGAACGGAACCTGAAACCGGCACTCGATTAGAACGAGCGCTTAAACGCCTAATGCATCCTGACGATGCACTGGCCGTACTGACCAAGCTGGAGCATTCGCTGCACACCGGAGAAGCTTTTGTCATGCGGTATCGCAATCGTCGAAGCGATGGTACCTATCGCTGGGTTGATGCGAGAGCAGAGCCACTCCGAGATGACGAGGGGCGGATCGTCAAATGGTACGGCGTCAGTGTCGACATCGACGACGAGATAAGAACGCAAGAACGCCTTCGATTAGTACAGCAAGAGCTTTCCCGCGCCTCGCAGCTTGCAGGGCTCGCCGTGCTTTCCGCCTCGATCGCCCACGAAGTCAACCAGCCCTTGGCTGCGGTAGTCACCAGTAGCTACGCTTGCCGACGCTTTCTGTTGGCCGATCCTCCCAATCTGCAGCGTGCGAAGGTAACCGCCGAACGCATTGTTCGGGAGGCAAATGCCGCCACCGATGTCGTGGTCCGCGTCCGTGCGCTTTTCAAGCAGGAAAAGGCGACTCGGAATTGGTTGAACATCAATGTGGCAATCGGAGAGGTCGCCCGACTTATGGCGGCCGACATGGACGCAAACGATATCTTGTTTACAACCACTTTAGACGCCGACCTGCCATTGGTGTTCGCCGACCGGGTGCAGATCCAGCAGGTCTTGTTCAACCTGATCCGCAACGGCATTGACGCAATGCAGTCAAATGCTGGACAGCCGAAGTCGCTGTCGGTGGTATCGCGCAGGAACGGCCCGCAGTTCGTATTGATCGAAGTACGCGACAACGGCAGCGGCATCGCCGACCCACAAGAAATTTTCGAGCCGATGTTCACAACGAAGGCTGACGGGATGGGTATGGGACTTTCGATCTGTCGCTCGATAATCGCAGCCCATGGCGGTTCCCTTTCTGTAAAGAACCTGGAAACAAGGGGGTGCGTGTTCGCGTTCATTCTCCCAATCGAAGAGCAGGACCTTTCAGAATAGGTCGGACGGGTACACCTAAGCCGCCCTCGCCGTCAGTTCAGGCATAATAGGAATCCATGACGTTATCGCGCCTCGCTAACTGGTAGATTGTAGGCCCTCGGCCTCGAGAGAGACCCGCGAGGAGTGCCAACACGATGGATCTGACGTCTCCGGCACGACGATACGACCCAACTGTGGTGGTGAGTCTCCGCACCGTCGTTACCGCCTTGCTCGTGGCAGAGGTATCGTGCCGTCTGATGAATAGACGCAACGTCAGAACCTCTCGAGCCTTAGTTCCCCTACAGGGTCGATGGCACGGCATGGGAATTTCAATCTGGCGGTCGCCCGCAGACGCCCATGATGGCCAAGTGCACGTGATGATGCCGAAGCCCGCGCCGCAGCCCACTCGGGAAGTATCATGAGTGGCTGTGACCAAGTCGTCTTCATCGTTGACGACGACAAATCCCTCTGCGACTCGATCACGGACCTACTGGCATCGGTGGGCATAAACGCGCTGTCGTTCGGTTCGGTCGCGGAATTCACCGCCTTCAAACGGCCAGACCTGCCTGCTTGCCTACTACTGGATATCGAGCTCCCGGGCATCAGCGGTCTCGAGTTTCAGAGACGAGCGGCGCAAGCGGCGCATCCGCCCATCGTATTCGTGACTGGGCACGGAGACATCCCAAGCACAGTCCGCGCCATCAAGAGCGGTGCTATCGACTTCCTGACCAAGCCCTTCGCCGAGCAGGCGTTGCTTGACGCAGTTCACAATGCAATCGCCATCGATAGGAAAGCGCGTCACGACAGCGCCCAACTGGATCAATTGCGCGGGAGGCTCGCCACGTTGACGCCTCGCGAACTGGAAGTGCTGCCTTTGGTGGTCAGTGGCCTCCTCAACAAGCAAGCGGCGCAGGAACTCGGCATCAGTGAAGTGACGCTCCAAATTCACCGTGGCAAGATCATGCGAAAGATGGCCGCGGCGTCCCTGGCTGATCTCGTCCGCATCTCCGAGCGACTCAATATCAAGATCAAGCACTCTCGGCGAGCAGGACAAACGAATGAAGACACCTAGGAGAACGATCGTCGCCGTGATCGATGACGACGAACTTGTGCTTGACGCTCTAGAGGACCTCGTGGAGTCGGCGGGGCATACCGTTATGGCGTTTCAGTCCGGCCCCAATCTGTTGGAAGGAGGCCGGTTGAGCGAGATTGACCGTCTGATCACTGACATCGGCATGCCACTGATCGATGGCTTCGAGTTGCGCAGAGTCGCGCGATCCAGGCGTCCAGAGCTGCCGGTCATCCTCATTACTGGTCGGCACGACATCGCGGCCCAACGACCCGCAGCGGGGATCGCCGACAGATTGTTTCTCAAGCCTCTCGATGGACGGGCCCGTCTTGCCGTCATCGGAGGGCAATGACTTTGCCGAACGAGGGAGGGTGATATGTTTGACCATGACAAGCCATCCCGGGATGTCCTGCCCTTGGTGGTCGTCATCGATGATGATGCGCTGATGCGCGAGGCACTTCGCGATCTCTTCGAATCGGCGGGATTGCGCGTAAATGTCCTCAATTCAGCGCCGGAAATGGCTGACATGGCGGAGATTGCCTCGGCTAACTGCCTCGTCCTCGACATCCGCCTTCCGAGGAGCAGCGGCTTTGTGGTGCAGCAACAACTGAAACGGGCCGGAATCCGCACTCCGGTAATCTTCATTTCGGGGCACGCTGACATCCCGGTTTCTGTCAGGGCTATGAAGGCGGGTGCAATTGACTTTCTGCCAAAGCCTTTCCGCGAACAGGACATGCTCGACGCCGTGCTGGCGGCTATTTCAGATGACCGAGGGCGAAAGCTCGCAGAACAACGCTATGCCAACCTCAAGGCACGTTTCGAGCAACTGAGCATCCGAGAACGCGAAGTCATGGCCCTCGTAACCAAGGGTCTGCTCAACAAACAAGTCGCCGGGCACCTTGGTCTCAGTGAGGTCACGATAAAGGTGTATCGACGGCAAGTGATGGACAAGATGGGTGTTCACACCCTTGCAGATCTGGTTCGTTGTGCCGAAGCGTTGGGACTCAACACATTCGAGGCGGGCGAACGGCGAGAGCCTGTGCGCCAACTCGTACGACGCTCAGCTTGACCGCTTCCGGTCCAATGTTCTCGCTCTCGCTCCCGCAGATCCAGCTGACAAACCGCCCAGAGGCTGGTGGCGATACACTTGTGAGCGAAACCACAACCGCTGGCTCTACGTTGGCAGGGTCTCCATGACGATTCGCACACGCCTCTCGATCGTGGACGATGACGAGTCGGTCAGAGAATCGCTTCTGGACTTACTAGAGCATCTGGGGTTTGCCGTTCAGGCCTTCGCATCGGCTGACGAGTTCCTTCAGTCGCCGGCGATTTCCGAAACCGACTGCCTGATCCTCGATATGATGATGCCGAAGATGACGGGTCCCGAACTTTACGACGAACTCATCAGGCGCAAAATCTTCATACCAGTTGTGTTCGCGTCTGCTCATTCCGCCGAACAGGTCATCCCCATGATCCGACACCTCAAGCACGTCGAGTGCTTGTTCAAACCTTACAGCGATACAGATCTTCGGACCGCCATCGATCGCGCCCTGGCCGCAAGCATGCATTGATGCGGACTCAAGCCAGCCTCGCGGAGCCAACTCCGAAAGGAATCTCCGAACGTCGGGCACGGTCCATTCTCGTCTGAAGAAGTCCCGCTAGTCATCTCTGGAGGGAGCGCTAGTCTCGTATCCGAAGAGGCCTGGACGCCGATCCGCCGCGACAAAGACCAGTTCGCCAGGACCAACGCCGCATTTACCCTTAGGCTTGATCGTTCACGGGGCTGGACGGCGCTGATCGAGAGCCACCTCGAGCTGTCCGGCACGTGCTTCGGCGGCATCGGCCCTGGCGAGCAGTTGACGGGAATGCTCTTCCAGGTGCGACGCCGACCTCGCATGCTCTTGCGCCGAGTCCAGCCACGACTGCCGGCCACCGGGATCGGTTGCGTGCTCGGCACCGCGCAAGTCATTGATCTCAAGGGTACGATAGCGTCCCGCTCGTTCGAGCAGCCTCTCGGCGGCGACACGGTCACTCGCCGCCTCCTTTCGGGCAGAACGAAACATCTCAAGCATCGCCGCGGCCGTCGGCCGGTCCTGTGCAGTCCCGGCCACCGGATAGCAAATGACGAGCGCAAGCAGAACTGCTCGGCCCACGCGCCAACGGCCGATGGTGGTCACTGCATGAGACGCGTGAGGACGCTTGAACGGCATGTTGGGCACCCCGATCTAAGACATCCCTCGATCACACATCACGCGGGCTCAAGGCAAACCGCCATACATCTCGCGCGCCCATACCTTGGTATGACGACGTGAGATGCTTCGATAGTTGTTCCCAGTGAGTGCGACATGCGACACCACGACTATGACGCCTTCAGCAGACATCGACATCCGGGAGCACGAACGATGACGACGCGGCAGCATGCCCGCGCCACACGCGACACCCGAACCGCGGCCGGCATTCCGCTCGCGAAGGGCAAGATCGTGGAGGCGCGAGACGCCACGCGTCTGCTGGAAGCGGTCATACGGCCGGGTGACCGGGTGTGCCTCGAAGGAGACAACCAGAAGCAGGCCGACCTGCTATCCAGCGCGCTTCTCGCCGTCGATTCCCGGAAGATCAGCGGACTGCACATGGTGCAGTCCGGCATCGTCCTGCCGGAGCACCTCGACCTCTTCGACCGCGGTATCGCCAAGAAGCTCGACTTCGCCTACTCCGGGCCGCAGTCGACCCGCATCGCCTCCATGCTGTTCGGCGGCAAGATCGAATTGGGCGCGGTCCATACCTATCTCGAGTTGTTCGCCCGGTACTTCATAGACCTGACGCCGAATGTCGCGCTGATCGCCGCCGAGACCGCCGATCGCGACGGCAATCTCTACACCGGGCCCAATACCGAGGACACGCCGACCGTCGTCGAGGCTACGGCCTTCAAGGACGGCATCGTGATTGCCCAGGTCAATGAGATCGTCGACAAGGTGCCCCGCGTCGACATCCCCGGCGATCGCGTGCAGTTCGTCGTCGCGGCCGGAAGGCCGTTCTTCGTCGAGCCGCTGTTCACGCGCGATCCCGCCTCCATCACAGAACCGCAGATCCTGACGGCGATGCTGGCAATCAAAGGCATTTACGAGCCCTATGGCGTGCAGCGACTAAATCACGGAATCGGCTTCAACACCGCCGCGATCGAGCTCCTGTTGCCGACCTACGGCGAAAGGCTCGGGCTCAAAGGCAAGGTCGCCAGCCGCTTCGCGCTCAATCCGCATCCAACGCTAATCCCCGCGATCGAGTCGGGCTGGGTGGAGCAGATCCACTCCTTCGGGTCCGAGGTCGGGATGGAGGACTATATCCGCGCCCGGTCGGACGTCTTCTTCACGGGCCCGGACGGCTCATTGCGGTCGAACCGGGCCTTCTGCCAGGTCGCCGGCCTCTATGCCTGCGACATGTTCATCGGCTCGACCCTGCAGATCGACCTGCAGGGCAACTCCTCGACCGTCACGACATCGCGCATCGCGGGCTTCGGCGGCGCACCCAACATGGGGGCAGACGCGCGCGGGCGACGCCATCCCAGCGCGCCCTGGCTGCAGGCCGGGCGTGAAGCCGACCCCGACGGATCGGCGCTGCTGCGCCGCGGTCGAAAGCTGGTGGTCCAGATCGGCGAGACGTTCGGCGACGCGAACGCCCCGCTGTTCGTCGAGAAGCTGGACGCGCTCGCGCTGGCAGAGAAGCTGAACCTCGCTCTGGCGCCGGTGATGATCTACGGCGACGATGTCACGCACATCGTCACCGAGGAAGGCGTCGCCAACCTCCTGCTCTGCCGCGATGCCGACGAACGCGAGCAGGCGATCCGCGGTGTGGCGGGCTACACCGATGTCGGCCGAGCCCGCGACGCGAGGACGATCCAGCGCCTCCGCGAGCGCGGTGTGATCCGCCGACCCGAGGACCTGGGCATCGATCCGCTCGATGCCGACCGCGGCATGCTAGCGGCGCGCTCGATCAAGGATCTCGTGCACTGGTCGGGCGGGCTCTACGCGCCGCCTTCGCAGTTCCGGAACTGGTGAAGGAGCAGCGCCCATGGAAGATCTGAGCTTTCGCCATAGCACACCGCGACGCGCCGGTGGTTCCCGGCCGATGGCTATCATCGGCGTCGTTGCGTCAGGGAACCTCGAAGTACTGGCCGAGCGTGTCCTGGCCGACACCGATTGCCTCCTGGAGATCAAGACGGCCGCCCCCGGGTTCGGCGAGGTCTGGAAGGCCGTCGTCACGGACTTCGTCGATCGTCATTCCCCGGGCGGCATCCGCTTCTCGGTTAACGACGGCGGGGCGCGTCCCGACGTCGTGTCCCTTCGCCTCGCCCAGGCCGCGCGCCTGATGTCGGAGGACGACAGATGAGCCATTCCCAGAAGGTTGCAAGCTGGTATGAGGCCTCGGCGCGAACCCGCGTGCGACTGCTGCTTGACCCCGAGAGCTTCGTTGAGTTCATCGGTCCGGAGCTGCGCGAGACGAGCCCGCACCTGCGGCTGTTCGATCTTCCTGAACAGTTCGACGACGGCATCGTCGTCGGGCACGGGCAGCTCGATGGTTCTCCGGTGTTCGTTGCCGCCCAGGAAGGTCGTTTCATGGGCGGCGCCTTCGGCGAGGTCCATGGCGCCAAACTGACCGGCATCCTGCGCGCCGCCCGCGATCTCAAGTCGGTCCCGGTGCTGATCCTGTTCGACACCGGTGGCGTGCGCCTGCAGGAAGCTAATGCCGGCGAGCTCGCCATCGCTGAGATCATGCGCGCCGTCATCGAGGCGCGGACGGCCGGTGTCAAAGTTGTCGGCCTGATCGGTGGCCGCTCCGGGTGCTACGGTGGCGGCGGATTGATCGCCGGCTGCTGCTCGGCCCTGGCGGTTTCCGAACAGGGCCGCATCGCAGTATCCGGCCCCGAGGTCATCGAGACCAATCGGGGCGTCGAGGAATTCGACTCACGGGACCACGCCCTGGTCTGGCGCACCATGGGAGGCAAGCACCGCCGCTTGCTCGGCGGCGCCGAGTTCTTCGTAGACGACACCGTGCAGGATTTCCGCGACGCCGCGCTCGCGCTCCTGGCTTCGGTCGCGCCGTTCACCGTTGCGACGTTGCGGGCCGAGCAGGAACGGCTAGAGGACCGATTGCGTCGCTTCGGCGGCTGCAGGGACGCCGTCGAGATCTGGGCGGCGCAGGGCGTGCCAGACGCCAGGTCGATACCGGCCATGCCCGCAGACGCCTTCATCGCCATTGCGGACAAGCTGAGCAGGAGTCGCCGTGACGCTCGATGAAATCCTGACCTCACTGTTCCCCGCCGGCCACGACGTCAGGAAGGATGGCGGCACGCTTCTTGGCTCGGGCGCGTGGCGCGCCGGCCCCCGCGCGCTGGTGATCGGTGTCGCCGATCGGACGCCCCTCGGCGTCGACGACATCATTCGCCTCTCCCGTCATGTCCTGTCATCGATCGCGGACGGCAGCGGCCCGATCCTCGTTATCGTCGACAGCGACAGCCAGCGCCTGAGCAAGCGGGACGAGATGCTCGGCCTGAACGAGTACCTCGCGCATCTCGCCAAGGTGCTGATCCATGCCGACATCCACGGCCGTCCCACAGTAGGGCTGCTGTACGGCCATTCGGCGGCCGGCGCCTTTCTCGGCACAGCGTTGGCGACCCGGGTGCTGGTTGCGTTGCCGACCGCGCAGCCGGCCGTGATGGACCTGCCCTCGATGTCCCGGGTAACCAAGCTGTCCATAGAGGTGCTTCAGGAAAAGGCCAAGTCGACGCCCGTCTTCGCGCCGGGCCTGGCGAACCTGAAGCAGATGGGTGCTGTGCATCTCGTCTGGGACGAGGGGAAGCCGCTGGCAAATCAGCTCGAGGCGCTTCTCGGCGAGCTGCCGGATGCGCTCGACCGGCGCGACGCCTTAGGCAAGGAACGGGGTGGCCGGCTGAAGGCGGCTGGCATTGCCGAGCGCGCTTACGGGCTCGCCCTGCAGGCGCGGTGAACCGGCGATGAAACGCCACGACCTCACCTTCCTCAGCCCACGCGGCTGGCAGACCATCCTCGCGATGCGAGGAGATCTCGCCGCCGAGCCGCTGGTCGCTAGCTGGGTCGACAATGGCTGGCCGCTGGTCGCGCGACGCCCGCTGCCCTGCGAAGCACAGGGTGTCGCGTTGGGACTGCCGCTGCCGCCTTTCGCCGGCAGGCGACGGCTGTCGTTTCTCCTGCCGCCGGAGGAAGTCGTCGCCGTTAGATCGCCACTGTCGCTAAACGCCTGCCGAACGGCGGCGCCGCGCTCCTGGGGACCAACGCTCGATCGGCTCCACGTCCTCGCCGAGCAGCACGCCATCGAAGCACGAGTGTTCGGAAGCCTCGCCTGGGCAGCCCTGACCGGCCTGGATTATCTGGCGGACCGCTCGGATGTCGACTTGCTGCTGCCACTTCAGCCGCACACCGAT
>Ga0075367_10001278_pt1 | contig 10645 bp, 4 predicted proteins | sample EndMethybrTD3032_FD_71399 | JGI IMG/M metagenome (GOLD analysis project Ga0075367, IMG submission 71399) | Populus endosphere microbial communities from Tennessee, USA - Endosphere MetaG P. TD hybrid TD303-2 | ecosystem: Host-associated > Plants > Roots > Endosphere | place: USA: Tennessee...
TCCTGGACTCGGTGGTCGTCCTGGTGAGCGGTGACGGCATACTCCCGCCGGCCTTCACCGTGCGGGTGGACACCACCGACGGTACGGAGGAGGTGAGCGTCTCCTCCCCCGCCGTCGGCGGCATCTACACGCCGGTCGAGCACGACCTCTCCCGCGCCGTCCTGGAGCGGCTCGCCGACGGCGGCTCGACCGTCGGTGAGCTGCTCGCCTGGGGCCGCCGGCACGCCGCGGACGGCACCCCGCGCCGCGAGGAGCGCGAGGTGCTGCTGCGCCGATGGGCCTGCTCCTGAGCGGTGTTCAGCCCTGGTCCGCCACGAAGGACGCCATCCTGGCCAGGGCCGCGTTCCAGTTGATCGCGGTCTCGTTCGTGGACCAGGACTGAATGTCGTCGATGTAGCAGAACTGGCCGACACAGCCCTGGAGTCTGCTCTGTGCGTAGGGGTCCTGGATGGATGAGTTCGGTCCGCCCGAGAGGGTTCCGTGCGGCGGGGCGGGCAGGTTGGGGTCGAGTTCGTGGGCGTACCAACGGCTGTGCTGGTTGTGGGAGTTGACCTCGCCGTACCCGGTGACGTACGAGATGTTCAGGGCGTTGCGGCCGAGGACGTAGTCCATGCCCTGGACCGCGCCGTCCCGGTACTTGGAGGCGCCGGTGATGTCGTACGCCGTCGCCAGGACGACCCCGTTGTTGAGGATCTGGTGGTTGGAGCCCCAGTCGTAGACGTTGTCGACGGGCGCGTACGGCATGCCGTACGGCTGTGAGGTCAGCGTGGCCAGGTAGCGGTCGGCGCCCTTGACGACGGACTGGCGGATCTTGTCGCGGCCGGGGAGTCTGCTGGGCACGGTCGCGAGATCGAGCCGGCCCGCCGCTGCCGTCCGACCCCAGTCGAAGCCGAGGGGACCGAAGGTGTCGGCCGTGTTCATCGGGGAACCCAGGACGTAGTCCGCGAACTGCTTCTCCCCCGTGGTGAGATACAGCTCCGCCGCCGCCCAGTAGAACTCGTCGGTCGCGTTGGTGTCGTCGTAGGTGCCCCCTCCGGTGCCGTCGGCGGACGAGGCGTACAGGGTGGGATGGGCGAGCGCCGCGGACCAGGCCTTGCGGGCGGCCGTGAGGGCCTTGGCGGCGAAGGCGTGGTCGTAGGGGCGGTAGAGACGGGCCGCCTGGGCCGCCGTCGCGGCCAGGTTGAGGGTGGCCTGGGTGGACGGCGGGTGCAGTTCGCGCTTCTGCGGGTCGTCGCTGGGCAGCAGCGGAAGGCCGGTCCACTGGGCGTCGTGGATCTTGTGATGGGCCATGCCGGCCAGCGGCTGCCCGTCGGGCACCTGCATCTTCAGCAGGAACTCCAGCTCCCAGCGGGCCTCGTCGAGGATGTCGGGCACCTTGTTGCCGCTCTCCGGGATGGCGAGCGTGCCGTCGCGCAGCTTCTCCGACTCCCCCGTACGGGCGAGCAGTTCGCGCTCGTAGGTGCTCAGCAGCTCCCACGTGGCGATGCCCCCGTTGACGACGTACTTGCCGTGGTCACCCGCGTCGTACCAGCCGCCGGTGACGTCGAGGCTGTAGTCGCAGACGCCCGGCTGGCACGGGACGTCGCCATCGCCCTGGTTCGGGGCCACGTCGAGATGTCCGGCGGCGCGGCCGTACCCAGGACGCAGGTCGTCGCGGATCGCGATGCCGCTGCGCTGCGTGTAGTAGTACTTCAGCGAGTCCAGCCGCAACTGCTCGTAGTCTCCCGTGCCGATGTCGAACGGGCGGCTGGTCTCCCCGTCGGCCACCAGCGTGAAGCCCTTGCCCGGCCTGCGATGGCCGCCGAAGTCGATCGAGTGGACGTTCTGCCCGGAGGAGACGTCGACCCCACGCGGCACGGTCGAGCCGTGAGCCACCGTCGTGCCGTCCGAATTCCGCAGCTGCCAGGGCAACTTGGTGGTGGCGTCGGTGACCAGAGTGGCGTTCTTCGGGCCGGAGGGCAGATAGGCGACCTGGTTCACGCGCACCCGTGGGCCGGTGTCCGGCTCGTAGACCTCGGGCGGCACACCGCCCAGCAGCGAGGCGTCGTCCATGCACAACTTCCAGGCGTCCGCGCTCCCACCGGCCTGGAAGGCGACCTGGCCCTGGGTGGTGTCGACGGGCGAGGTGAAGGTGTACGAGTAGGTGTCCCCGGAGACGCTGAGCTGCGGGCTCACCTCGAAGTAGGTGTCGTACGGCGAGACTTGGAGCCCGACGATCGCCCGCACCACATGTCCCTCGGGCGAACCGGACGTCTTGAAGCTGAACCTGTACGACTCCCCCTTCACCAGGGTGACGTCGTTCTGGCCGACGGCCGCGTCCCACCGGTTGGTGGTGCCGCCCGGCACCTCCGCGCAGAGCTGTCCGTCCGACAGGCCCGCGGTGACGTTGCTGGTCGTCCACCAGGGGGCGGTGGTGGTGTCGAAGGTGCCGTTCCTGAGCTGCTCGACCTCGTCGGCGGCGGCCGAACCTGCGGGCAGCGCGGTGAGGCCGGCCGACAGGAGGGCCAGCAGGGCGAGCAGGGTGGTTCTGCGTCGGTTCACGTCTGGGCTCCTCTAGGAGGTGGGGGCGCACGACAGTGTGGCGCTTGCGATGGGAGCGCTCCCAGATGCGGACGCAGGCCATGCTGTTCGAGACATGACATTCCGTCAACGGTTCGCACAGAAAGGGCCCCCGGCGGGCAGTGACGCCGACCGGGGACCCTTGTGCGATCAGGTCAGATCAGCCGTCGGAGTCCGGCGACGGGATGTAGGCGCCGGGTACGTCGCCCGGCGCGTACACCTTCTTGTCGCCGGGGTACGGCTTGGCGAAGTTGTGCGTCTGGTACCAGGTGTAGCGGTTCATCTGCTCGGGGTTGGCGTAGTCGGGCACCGCGTGCGGGCCCGTGAGCCGCTGGTGCGAGGCCCAGGTCTTCCACTCCGCCGCGAGGTCCTGCTGGGCCTCCGGGACCGCGGTGGACGTCGGCGCCGCCGCTGCCTTCTTGTCCTGCGGCGCCGGGGTGTCCGAACCGCAGGAGGGCTGCGGGCTCACGCCGAGGGTCAGCGAGGTGCGGTTGGGCTGCGCCGTGAACGGTGCGTCGTCCGGCTTCAGGGAGAACGCCCCGTACATCGGCGTGGCCGCACTGTCGAGCTGGTTCATCGGATGGACCCCGAGGATCTGCTCGATGGTGCGGACCATCGTGATCTGCGAGTAGTAGTGGTTGTCGACGGAGCCGTGCCGGGCGTACGGGCTGATGATCTGGACCGGGGCACGGTGGCCGTCGATGTGGTCGAGGCCGTTCTGGGAGTCGTCCTCGACGACGAAGATCGCCGAGTCCTTCCAGTACTTGCTGTGCGAGATCTCGTCGACCATCCGGCCGACCGCGAGGTCGTTGTCGGCGACCTCGGCGGCCGCGTTCGCCGGGCCGCCGGTGTGGTCGTTGGAGAACCAGAACATGTTCAGGTTCGCCGGGCCGTTCTTCTCGAAGTCCTGCTGCCAGATCTGTTCCTTGTAGATGTCCGGCACATCGAGGTCGAACATCGGGAAGCCCTGCACCGACACCTTGTTGAGCGAGGGGATCGCCGAGCCGGTCTGGATGGGGTACTGGGTCTGCGCCCCGGTCGCGGCCATGTTCTTGCTGTCGCAGTACAGGTTCTGCCAGGTCGCGCCGGCCGGCTTGCTCTCGAAGGACTGGAACTCGCCGAAGTCCTTGACCGACTTGCCGGCTGCCTGTGCTCCGGTCCAGATGAAGCCGGTCTTCTGGTGGCCGAGCACGTCGTTCTCGGTGTCGTAGCTGCGCTGGTACTCACCGGCCGAGGACTCGGTGTACTCCGGGTTGTCGGACTGCATCAGCCAGTTGTGACCCTCGGCGGAGTTCGTGCCGACGTCGTAGAAGTTGTCGTAGAGCCCGAACTGCTCGGCCAGCGCGTGCTGGTTGGGTGTGACGTTCTCGCCGAAGGTGGTGACCGACGGGTCGCCGTCGCCCTGGGGCAGATCGCCGTAGACCTGGTCGTAGGTGCGGTTCTCCTTGACGAGCAGGAAGACGTGCTTGATCGTCGACGGGTCGCCGAGCCGCAGCGGGACCGGCAGCGCCGGCGCGTGGCCCTTGGCCGTGGTGACCGAGCCGGGCGTCCAGCCGTTCTGCTGGAAGACCTTGGCCGTCTGGGACCTGATGACGCCGTCGTCGGGCAGCGTGAACTGCGTCAGGCTCGACGTCGTGTCGTGGGTGTTGTGGCCGGCTGCGGTGGTGGGTCGGCGGGCGTCGATGCCACGGGTGTTGGAGACGACCACGTTCTTGCCGACGGTGGTGATCTGTGAGGGGAAGTAGTCCGTGGGGAGCATGCCGATGTAGCGGGCCGGCTGCTGCGGGGAGGTGTAGCGGTAGACGGCGACGGCGTTGGCGCGGCCGAGCGTCACCAGCAGGCGGTTGTCGTCGGTGAGTGTCACCGCGTCGGGCTCGTAGCCGACCGAGGCCTCGGGCCACGGCTGGGTGGCGATGGTCTGGACGACCTTGTCGTGGGCGGTGCTGATGACCGACACGGTGTTGTCGGCGGTGTTGGTGACGAACACCGCGCCCTTCTTGGCGTACACGGCGGTCGGGTGCAGGCCGACGTCGATGCTGCCGACGGCGGCCGACGGGTCCGCCGTGTCGATGACGCTGACCGTGCCGCTGGTGGCGGCGCCGGTGTCCGGGTCGGCCGGGACGTCGGTGCCGTAGGAGTTCATGGTGGTGTCGCCGGCCTTGGCCGGGCGGCCGCCCTCGTTGCTGACGTACAGCTTGTCGCCGACCAGGGCGATGCCCCGCGGGGCGGTGCCGACCACCCAGCTCTGCTGGACGGTTCCGGTCGCCGCGTCGATGGCGACCACCCGGTTCTGGCCGTTGACCGCGGAGTACACGGTGGAGCCGTCGGCCGAGAACACCGCAGCACCCACGAGCGCGTGCTTGGTGCCGTCGGCCGGGATGGAGACGGTCACCGGGTTGGACAGGGTGCCGTCCGCGCCCACGGTGAACTTGGTGTAGCCGTCGGTCTGGCCGAGCCACAGTTGCGTGCCGTCGGGCGAGTACGTCGGGCCCTCCTGGCCGACGGAGGCGCTCTTGATGCGCAGGTCGTCCGCCGCGTTGGTGCCGACCTTCTGCTTCACCTGTCCGGTCGCGAGGTCCATGATCACCAGCGCCGCGTCGCCGTCGGCGGCCGAGGCCGCGAGGTGGCTGCCGTCCGGGCTGACCGTCGAGGACATGATCTTGCCGTCGTTGATCACGGTCCGGCTGCCGTACGGCTTGATGTACTGGTCGCTGGGGAGGACCTGCCCACGGGCGGTCTCCTGGGCGACCTGCTGGGTGCCGAACTGCCAGGTCGAGGCGACCGCGGTGCCCGTGACGCCGAGGGCGACCGCGATGCCCGCCGTGACCAGCAGGGCGCGGCGGCCGACGCGTCTGCCGAAAAGGTTGACCTGCTCCTTCTCGTTCACCCGGCGCTGCCGTATTACCTGCATGGAGCTATCCCTTCGAGGTGGTGTCGAGCAGCTCGACGTTGCCGTCGAACTGCCACAGGGGGTTCGGGGCGTCCCCGGTCGAAGTCCGCACCAGGAAGTAGCCGTTGACTTCCTTCGGTCCGTCGCCGTCGGCCACGAACCGCCCGTCCGAGCCGACGTCGAGCTGATAGATGGCCTGCCCGGCCACCGCGATGCCGGGCAGATGCCAGGTGACGACGCACCGCCAGTCGTTGCCCGCCCCCTCCTGGGCGCCCTGGCCGTCGCTCTTGCTGCACGCCGCCGTGGTCCGCAGCTGTGCCTCGGTGACCGCAGGGCGGTGGAGTTGCCGGGTCTGCAGGCGGTAGAGGTGGGCGAAGGCCGTGGCCAGGGAGTGCTGGACCTTGTCCTGCTTGATGCCGGAGCCCATGGACGGAGTCGCGACGGCGATCACCGCGACGGTGAGGGCGGTCAGCGCGGCCAACGGCAGCGCTCCGACGGTGATCGCGCGGCGCCCGGAGCCGTCGTAGGCCGGGTTCGTGAAGTCCCGTCGTACGAACAGCAGATAGGCCAGCGCGGTGGCGAGCACGGCCCACACCAGGCTGACCGCGATGCCGATCAGGAGCGGCCCGAGCTGCCCGGGGCTGGTGAACAGGCCGTTCCAGGCGATGAAGGCGTAGCCGGGCAGGGCCAGGCGTACGGCGACGGGCAGCGGCAGCATCTGGGCGACCTGCATGCCGAGCGCGACGAGCGGGGGCAGCAGCAGGCCCATCGAGGACCGGCCCAACGCGACGGACCCGAGCAGTCCGATGGCGGCGAGAGCCAGGGTCGGGGCGAGGGCACAGATCCAGGCGAGCAGGACCCGGCCGGCAGCGTCACCGGGCGCCAGCAGACGGCCGTCCAGGCCGACGAGCGGCTGGTTGCCGACCGACGCGAGGCCGCCGACGGCGCTGGAGCAGGCCAGCCCGGCCACGAGCACCAGGATGACGGTGAGGCTGGCCAGCGACTTCGCCACGAAGATCCGGCGGGGCGAGCGGACGGCCACCAGCAGATGGCGCCAGGTGCCGAGCCGGTCCTCGGCGGCGAAGACGTCACCGGCGACCAGCGAGGTCAGCAGCGGGAGGGCCCAGGTGCCCGCGAAACCGAGCATCACCAGCGGTCCGGCCCACCCCGTGGCGTGCATCCAGCGGCCGAAGAGGGTGTCACTCGGAAGCGTGCTCTGCCGGCTCACCGCGGCCACGAAGAGCGCCGGCGCGATCCAGCAGGCCAGGACCAGCAGCCGGATCCTCCACTGGGACACCAGCTTGACCAGCTCGAAGCGGTAGCCGCGCACGAGAGGGGCCCGGCGGGCGACGGCGGCGACGGTCACTTCCCGCTGCCCGGTGTCGGTCGCGGTCATCTGCCGGCCTCCTGCTGGTCGGTGAGGGCGAGGAAGGCCGCCTCCAACGGCGACACCACGGGGGCGAGTTCGCGCACCGCGACGCCCGACCGCACGATCCCGGCCACGAGTTCGTCGAGGGCCGGTACCAGGGCGCGTACGACGAGCACCTCTGCGTCCTGCCGTGTTCCGGCGTCGTCGACGAGCCGGATGCCGGTCGTGTCGGCGGCCAGCCGACGCGCGGCTACCGGGTCGGACGTGCGCACCCGGTAGTCGAGTTCGCGGTTCTCGGCGGCCAGCTTGGTGAGCGGACCGGAGAAGACGACCCGTCCGGTGGCGAGGATGGTGACCTCGGAGCACAGCGCCTCGACGTCGTCCATACGGTGGCTGGAGACCACGACGCTCGTGCCGTCCGCGGCGAGCCGGTGCAGGACCCCGTGCACATGCCTCTTGCCCGCCGGGTCGAGTCCGTTGGACGGTTCGTCGAGCACGAGCAGCCGGGGCTTGACCAGCAGGGCCGCGGCGAGTCCGAGCCGTTGGCGCATGCCGAGGGAGAAGCCGCGGGCCCGGTCGTCGGCGACGTCGGTGAGTCCCACCTGGTCGAGCACCTCGTCGATCCCCGCCGTGCGCGCGTCGTGGCCGCGCAGTCGGGCCAGCGCGGCGAGGTTCTGACGGGCGGTGAGCGAGGGATAGAGCCCGGGTCCGTCCACGAATCCGGCGACGCCGTCGGGTACGGCGAGCGCCCGCTCGACCGGCCGCCCGAGGATCTCGAGTCGGCCGCCGTCGGCGACGGCGAGGCCCAGCAGGAGCCCGAGCAGCGTCGTCTTGCCGGCACCGTTCGGTCCGACCAGGCCGTGGATCTGACCCTGCGTCACGTCGAGGTCGACGCCGTCGAGTGCCACGACCTCGCCGAAGGACTTGGTGATCCCGCGAGCCCGCACCGCGTGGAGTGCGTCCATGTGTCCCTTCTTCCGAAACCCCAAGGGACCCTAGGGACGACACACATCCCAGACACAGACGGCTGACTGAACACTCATGGAACGAATCGTCAAGTCATCGACAAGTTCTGGGCATGGGCAACCGGCCCGAGTCCCACAGGTCCATGCCTGTCAGCCGGCCGGTACCTCCAGCTTGCTGATCCGCACCGCGCCGACCGCCTGGCCGGGATGGCTGCTGGTCAACGTGAGCCGCAGCTTCGAGCCACTCACCGCGTCGAAGGTGACGACGGTCGGCGCGTCGGAGGCGGTCGCCCAGTCGACCACGACGCCCGTGGCCGGTACATACTCGTGCCCGTCCCACACCGCCACCTCGACCGACGCCGGCAGGCTGTGCGTCGCGTCCACGGTGAAGGAGATCTCCGCCCGGCCGAAGCTCCGGGACCTCCCGAAGTCCACGGAGACCCAGTCCTTCTCGCGGGCCCCGCTGAAGGCGGGCAGCAGGGCCGTGGCCGATTTGGAGAACGCGTTGGACCAGCCGGTGGTCGCGTCGCCGTCGAGCATCGCGGCGGGGAGGGTGTCGGAGCGGCCCGAGTAACCGGCGTCCGCGTAGGGGTGGTTCGGGGCGGCCGGGTAGTCGGGCTCGAAGTCGGCAGCCGGAGTCGCCGCGGCCGCGCGGGCGGGCGTGGCGCGCACCGTCGCCGTACCCGTCCGCAGCCCTTCCGCGCGTGCGGTCACCTTCAGGTTGCCCGCCCTGGTGCCGGAGCGGACGATCGCGAGCGCTTTGCCGTGGAAGGCGGTCCGGGTGCTGGCCTGGTAGCGCTCGGCGCTCTCCTCGCGGCCGTTGTCGAGTCCGGCGAGAGAGCCGCCCTTCACGTCGAAGGTGATCAGGTCCTCGGCGTCGGGCACGACCACGCCGTGCGCGTCGACGACCTCGGCGGTCACGAAGACCAGTGAACGCCCGTCCGCGGCAAGGGACTTGCGGTCGGCGGTGAGCCGTACGGCATGCGCCTCACCCGCGGTCCGCAGCACGTCGGTGGCGACCGCCTTGCCGTCCTTCCTGGCCACGGCCTTCAACTCGCCCGGCGCGTACGGCACTTTCCAGATCAGGTGGAGTTTGCCCGCACTGCCGTTGGGGCTGGTGTAACTGCCCGGGTAGGGGCCGTCGGTGAAGGTCTTGTCGTCGCCGGTCGCCTCGGTGGTCTCCAGGTAGCCGCGGCCGTCGGTGGTCTTCTTGGTGTCGAAGGAGCGGGTGCCGAGGGACTTTCCGTTGAGGAGGAGTTCGACGGTCTCCACATTGGAGTAGGCCCAGACCTCGACGGTGTCCCCGTCCTGGTGGTTCCAGCTCATGGGCAGCAGATGGACCATGGGTTCGCTCGCCCACTGGCTGCGGAACAGGTGGTACATGTCCTTCGGGAAGCCGGCCGTGTCGACCGCGCCGAAGAAGGACGCCTTGACCGGGAAGACGTTGTACGGGGTCGGCTCCCCGATGTAGTCGATGCCGGACCACAGGAACTGTCCCGCGAACCACTTCCGGTCCCGGTCCTTCTTGTGGCCGTACTCGCCGCTCATGGTCCAGGAGGAGAGGTTGTTGTCGTAGGAGGAGACCTCTCGCCTGCCGGGCGTGTGGTTCTCGCCCGTGTTGAGGTGCTCGGGCTCCTGGTAGTAGCCGCGCGTCGAGGTCTCCGACGAGGACTCGGATTCGAAGAGGAACAGCTTGGGGTACTTCGCGTGCAGTGCGTCGACCGACTTGGCGGTGTTGTAGTTGAGGCCGAGGCCGTCCAGCTTGGCGAGCATCAGGTCGGCCGGGGAGCCGGTGGCGGGCACGCCGTGGTACTTGTTCGAGCCGATCACGACCGGCCGGGTGTCGTCCGCGGCCTTGATGGCGCCGATGATCCGGTCGGCCATGGCGAGACCGGCGGTCGTGGTGGAGTCGGTGATCTCGTTGCCGATGGACCACAGCACCACGGCGGGCGAGTTGCGGGCGGCGAGGACCATCTCGGTGGCGTCCTTCTCGCACCACTCGTCGAAGAAACGCCCGTAGTCGTACTTCGTCTTGCTGGTCTTCCAGCAGTCGAAGGCCTCCACCATCATCACGATGCCCAGCTCCTCGCAGACCTCGATCATCTGCGGCGAGGGCGGGTTGTGGGAGGTGCGGAAGGCATTGACGCCCATCGACTTCATGATGGTCATCTGTCTGCGGACCGCGTCGAGGTTGATCGCCGAGCCGAGGGCGCCCTGGTCGTGGTGGAGGTCGACGCCCTTGATCTTGTGGTGGGTGCCGTTGAGGGAGAACCCCTCGTCGGGGTCGAACCGGTAGGTGCGGATGCCGAAGGGGGTGCGGTGGGTGTCGACGGTCCTGCCGCCGACCCGGAGTTCGGTCTCCAGGGTGTAGCGGTGGTCCGGGGTCTCGAACCCCCACAACCTGGGCTCGGATACGGTGAGTTCGTGGGTCTCGGCCGTGGTGTCGGTGACGGTGACCGTGGTGGCCGCGCGGGCCACCAGACGGCCGTCCGGGTCCCTGACCTTCGACTGGACCTCGACCTCGCTCACGGCACCCGACTCGTTCACCACGGAGGTCCGTACGCGTACGACGGCCCGCTTCGCGGTGATGTCCGGGGTGGTGACGTACGTGCCCCAGCGCTCCACGTGCACCGGCTCGGTGATCACCAGACGGGCCTCGCGATAGATGCCGCTGCCCGAGTACCAGCGGCTGCTCGGGAGCTGGTTCTGGACCTTGACCGCGATCACGTTCCCGGTCGTGCCGTCGGTGTGCACGAGGTCGGTCAGGTCGAAGGCGAAGCCGGTGTAGCCGTAGGGGTGATGGCCGACCTCGGTGCCGTTGCAGTAGACGTACGAGTCCATGTAGACGCCGTCGAACTCCAC
>Ga0075367_10001279_pt1 | contig 10640 bp, 10 predicted proteins | sample EndMethybrTD3032_FD_71399 | JGI IMG/M metagenome (GOLD analysis project Ga0075367, IMG submission 71399) | Populus endosphere microbial communities from Tennessee, USA - Endosphere MetaG P. TD hybrid TD303-2 | ecosystem: Host-associated > Plants > Roots > Endosphere | place: USA: Tennessee...
GATGTCCGGGGTGTGGGTGCTGACGATCCGCCCGGACCAGTCGTCGCTGAGCACCGGCGCGACGGCCGGACCGGGGTACCGGTGGGCGCTGGCCTCGTACAACGGACGCAGGACGGAGTGGCCGCCCTCGGGGCAGTCGGGGACCGCGGGCAGGAAGGTGGCCGGACAGACGGTGTCCAGGCCGAGCAGGCTGTGGGTGACGGCGATGCGCAGGCCGCCGGGACAGGCGGTCGACAGATGGAGGTGGTAGCGGCCCGGAACGGCGTAGTGGCCGCTGCGCGCGTCCCGGCCGATGCGGCCCCGGAAGGCGGGCGCGGGTCGGTCGGCGGCGTGGGCGGTCAGCGGTGTGACAGTCATGACTCTCCCCGGGAGCGAGCGCGGACGTACGCGCGGCGGAAGCGACGTCGGGTGAGGGAGCGGAGCTCTCCCGTACGCACCGGACGGCACGACGCCCGAGGGCGTCTCCGGTGCGGGATGGGCGCGGCTCAGCCCTGGGGGTTGATAGCGCTGCAGACACGCAGCAGATCGATGTGACGGCGGGAGGTCAGAAGAGGCGAACGACTCACTCGGACGGTGGCCGACTCCAAGCGCCTCATAATTTCCCTACCTATTCACTAGGATTCCCTCAGTGAGTGTCGATCCGACCGACATCGGCGTCAAGAGGGCCGTCCCGCATCGCGGACGCCCCGATGGACGGCGGCCCTCCTCGACACGGTCACCACACGTTTCCCACTGCAACCGTCGGGACGCGGCGACGGTGTCGAGTCGGCGTGGATGACGTGCCGACGAGCTGCGTGCTCACCGCAGAAGGCCCAGACGAAAGGGCCCGCAGGCTCTCGCCCGCGAAGTCTCCTCGCACCGTCGGGACATCATCGGGACGACAGGTTGTGAATCTGCGATCCCCTGTCCCCGTTTGCGGAGCATCTGAGCGACGTGCGACAAGTCGTTCTTCGGGGTCGGTGTCCGGCGTCCTCGGCCGGGTACAGGAGTCTGGGCATGGATCCTGCGACGATCCAGGCCCTGGTCAGTCCGGATACTCCGGTCCGACCGCGGTGCGGGCGCCGAGCGTCCTTCCCCTGCCCCAGCCGAGCTCACGCCGGTATCCGCCGAGCAGACCGGAGTCCTCGAGCTCTGTCACATCACGGAAGCGCGAGCCGGGAGCGACCGCGGTCACCAGTGGGGCGACGAACAGCGCGTCGGTCGGGCAGTACGCCTCGCACTGAAAGCAGGTCTGGCAGCTGTCCTGTCTCGCGATCACCGGAACGCCGTCGGGGCCGCGGTCGAAGACGCGCGTCGGGCACACCTCGATGCACTGGTCGCAGGCGATGCAGCGATCCGGGTCGACGATCTCGATCATGCGGCTCGGCCTCCGCTCGCGACCAGTTGCCGTTGCACCGCCTCCGGGCGGCTCCAGACCTCGTCCAGCCCACCGGTGAGCAGCCGGTGGTGCTGGGCCGGGTCCTGCGCGAGCCGGTCGGCCCGCTTGTGCATACCGCGCGACTCGGTGCGCTGCAGCGCCGCGTGGTACATCCAGCGGCCGTGGGCCACCATCGCGGCCGCTTCCCTGGCCCGGAACAGCTCCTCGCCGCTCGCTCCGAGCCCTTCCCGGACTGCGGACCACGTCTCGTGCAGGGAACGCAGTGCCGGCTCCAGACGGTCGGCGTGTCGCAGGTAGTTGCGGTCGTACGGCAGGACCTCGCGTTGTACGGCGGTGACGACCTCGCGGTGGCCGAGGTTCACCGCGCCGGTGGGGCGCAGGCCCGCCGTCCCCACTGGGCGCACAGCGCGGCCCGGACGGCCGCGCCCGGTGGCGAACGCGGCGGCGCCCCGGCCCGCCCAGCTGCCCGAGGACGCCGCCCACGCGGCGTTGTGGCTGCCGCCGCCGGTGAAACCGCCGCAGATCAGCTCGCGGGTCGCGGTGTCGCCGGCCGCGTACAGACCGGGGACGTCGGTCGAGCAGTCGCGGCCGGCGATGCGCACACCGCCCGTCCCCCGAACCGTGCCCTCGGCGAGCAAGGTGATCTCGAACAGGTCGGTGAACGGGTCAATGCCCAGCCGGTCGAAGACCAGGAAGGTGTTCGGCTGCCCCTTGCGCATCGCCCGCTGCTCGTCCGGTGTGGCCCGGTCGAACCGGGCGTACACCGACTCCGTGAGCAGGGTTCTGGCGATCGCTGACCGGCCGCCCTTGCTGGCCGCGCCTTCCAGCAGCGAGCCGTCGGCGCGGTAGAAGGTCGCCCACGAGTAGTAGGCGGTCTTGGTCAGTGACGTGCCCTTGGGGGCGATGGCGTAGGCGTTGGAGAACTCCATTCCGGACAGCTGCGCCCCCGCCTCGACGGCCAGCAGGGCGCCGTCCCCGGTGTTGACGTCACAGCCGAGCGTCTTGGACTTGAACGCGCATCCCCCAGCGGCGAGCACCACGGCCCCGGCCTCGATGCGGACGGTCTCACCGGTCGTACGGTCCAGCGCCCGCGCCCCCGAGATGACGCCGTCGGCGTCGGTCAAAAGCTCCAGCGCAGGGGTGTGGTCGAGGATGCGGACGCCCAGCCGCTGTACCCGGGTGCGCTGTCGGCGCATGTACTCCGGCCCCTGGAGGTCGCCGCGCAGTTGTCGGCCGTGGACGTCGACGGGGAACGGGTAGCGCTGGGTGCGGGCCAGTTCGTCCATGCGCGCGTGCGTCTCGTCGAGGACGCGCGCCATCCAGTCCCGGTCGGCGAGGAATCCGCCCAGTGCCTCACGGCTCGCCATGGCGGCTTCGCGCAGTTCGGGGACGTCGTCGACGTACCAGATGCCGGTGCCGACGGATGCGGTCGCTCCGCTCGCGCCCGTGTATCCCTTGTCGGCCAGGACGACGTCGGCTCCCGCCTGAGCGGCCTTGATCGCTGCCCAGGTGCCTGCGGGGCCGCCGCCGATCACCAACACGTCGGTGGACAGGGCCTGTTCGGGTTCGGTGCTCGTCATGGCGTTGCGTTCCTTCCCGTACGGGGTTCAGGGTTTGAGGCGGCCGGTGGCGAACATCGCGGCCGACCAGGATGTCAGCGTCGCCGCCAGACCCCAGACCACGGCTAGTGCCCAGCCGGCGCTGACGTCGCCTTTGCCGAGGAACCCGATCCGTTCGACCTGGACCAGCCAGAAGACGGGGTCGAGGTGGCTCACGTAGTTCCAGAACGGCGGCAGTTGGTGGACCGAGTAGAAGACGCCGCCGAGGAAGCCCAGCGGCAGCAGGATGATCGACTCCATGGAGTAGACATGGTCGAGGGACCTGGCGTGACCGCCCGCGATCACGCCGACCTGCGCGGCGACCAGGAGCACCCCGAGCGTGCCGAACAGGAGGACGACGGGGCGGGCCGGGGCGCCGCCGTGGGTGAGGGGCAGGGCCACCACCAGGACACCCGCACCGACGACGACGCCTCGGGCGACACCGGCGCCCACCAGTGCCGCGTTGATCTCCCACCACCTGAGCGGGCTCGCGAATACATCGTTGATGTACTGGTCCCGGCGGGCCTCGAACAGACTGGTCGTCCCGTTGAAGAAGCCGACGTTGACGATCGCCTGGGCGAAGAGGCCGGGCACGATGAAGCTGCCGTAGCCGACGCCGTCGATCGTGTCGACGTGCGAACCGAGAGCCGATCCGAAGACCACGACGAACAGCACGGTCGACAGCACCGGGCCGACGACGCTGTAGCGCCAGATCCTGAGGAAACGCAGGACCTCGCGCTCCAGGAACCACAGGAACGGTGAGCGCTCCGCCCGGAAGGACTCGTCGTACGTCAGGAGGGCCGGCGACTCGGTGCTGCTCACGAGGCCACCCCCTCAGCCGTGATCACCCGGTCGTAGACCTCCGAGATGTCCCGGGCCGCGTACCGCTCCCGCAGCGAGGCTGCGGAGCCGCGGTCGACGATCCGGCCCGCGCGCAGCAGCGCGATCTCGTCGCACAAGGTTTCCGCCTCCTCCAGGTAGTGCGTCGTCAGCAGGACCGTGGTGCCGGCCGCGTTGAGGCCCTTGACGACGCGCCAGATCTCCGAGCGCAGCTCGATGTCGACGCCGGCCGTCGGCTCGTCGAGGATGAGCAGTCGCGGGCGGTGCATGAGGGCCCGCGCGAGGACGAGGCGCCGTTGCATGCCGCCCGAGAGTTCGTATGCGCGCACATCGGCCTTGTCGTCGAGGCGGAACAGGGCGAGCAGTTCGTCCGCACGCCGGGCGGCCGCCCTCCGGCCGATGCCGTGGTATCCCGCGTGGTAGACCAGGATCTGCCGGATGGACAGGAACCGGTCGACGTTGATCTCCTGCGCGGCCAGACCCAGCAGTCTGCGGGCCTGACGGCTGCGATGGTCGTGCCCGAAGACGGAGAGAGTGCCGGCGCTGGGGCGCACGATGTTGCACACCGAGCCGATGAGCGTGGTCTTCCCGGCGCCGTTCGGGCCGAGCAGCCCGAAGAACGCGCCGTCCGGTATCTCCAGGTCGAGCCCGGCCACCGCGGTGAAGCCGTCCTCGTACGTCTTGCGCAAGCCCTCGACCCGCAGCGCGGGCGGACTCCCGCCGCTTCGGGAAGTGGAAGCGGCGGGAGTCGCGAGCGGGTCAGCCACGGGAAGCGGGCCGGCCGTGGGAAGCGGATCAGGCCCGGAATGCGGGTCAGCCATGGAACTGGTTCGCAGGCACCGGGAGCCCGTAGTGCTCACGCAGGGTCGTGCCTTCGTACTCCTCGCGGAACAGGCCCTTGCCGCGCAGGATCGGCAGCACGTGCTCGACGAAGGCCGAAAGGCCCGACGGCAGCGCGGGGGCCATGATGTTGAAACCGTCCGCCGCACCGCCCTCGAACCAGGCGGTAATCGTGTCCGCCACCTGCTCGGGTGTGCCCACGAACTCGAAGTGACCGCGTCCGCCCCCAAGCCGGGAGATGACCTGCCGAACCGTCAGCTGTTCGCGCACCGCGAGATCGATGATCAGGTCGGAACGGCTCTGCGAGCCCTCCAGCTTCGGCCTCGCCAGGATGAACTTCGGCAGCGGAGCGTCGAGTTCGAAGACCGACGGCTCGGTCTCGAACACGGCGGCCAGCTGGCGCAGCCCGTACTCCGGGACGCGCAGCTCATCGAACTGTCGCGCAAGCGCCCGGGCCTCCTCCTCGGTCGAGCCGATGTACGGGACGATGCCCGGCAGGACGATGACGCCGTCCGGGTCCCGCCCCGCGGCCCTGGTCCGTGCCTTGATGTCGGCGTAGAAGGCGGCCGCACGCTCGTACGTCGTGTGCGCAGTGAAGATCGCCTCGGCGTGCCGTGCCGCGAAGTCCTTGCCGTCCTCCGAGGAGCCCGCCTGGACCAGCAGCGGGTGACCCTGCGGCGGACGCTCGACGTTGAGCGGGCCGGCCACCTTGAAGTACCTGCCCTCATGGCCGAGCCGGTGCAGCCGCGCAGGGTCGGCGTAACGTCCCGTGGTCCGGTCCGCGACGACGGCCTCGGACTCCCAGCTGTCCCACAGCGCCTTGGCAACCTTCAGGAACTCGTCGGCGCGAGCGTAGCGTTCGGCGTGGTCGGGGCGGTTGTCGAGGCCGAAGTTGGCCGCCTCGTCGGCGCCCGCAGAGGTGACGATGTTCCAGCCGGCGCGGCCGCCGCTGACGTGGTCGACGGACGCGAGCCGGCGGGCGAGGTTGTACGGCTCGTTGTACGTCGACGACACGGTGGCGATGAGGCCGATCCTGCTGGTCGCCTGGGACAGCGCGGTCAGCAGCGTCAGCGGCTCGAGCTGGCCCGGGGGCCGGAACTCGCCGGTGCCGATGAGGGCTGGGCCGTCCGCGAGGAACAGGGAGTCGAACTTGGCGCTCTCGGCCAGCTGCGCCAGCTCGATCCAGTGCCGTAGGTCGAAGTCCGCGCGGGGATTGCTGTGCGGCAGCCGCCACGCTGCCTCGTGGTGGCCTGCCTCCATGAGGAAGGCGTTGAGGTGGAGTTGCCGTCGTCCCGCGCTCATGAGGTGACCTTCAGCTTCGAGCTGTCGTAACCGGCCGGGAGGAGGTTGTCGACGATCGACGGGACGTCGACCTTCTTGGTGATCTGGCCCGCCTCCAGGAAGGCGTCGGCGAGCTTCTGCTCCAGCTCGATGTCTGCCTTCTCCACCGGAGTCACCCGGTTCGAGTAGGCGGCCAGGGACGCCTTGGCGTCGTCCAGCGGGATGCCCTGCTCCTTCGACAGCGCCTGCGCGTATGGGTCGGGGTTCTTGACGGCCCAGGCGAACTCTCGCGACAGCCTCTTCAGGACGTCCGTCAGAGCCGCACGCTTGGTCTTGTCCTTCAGCGACGTGTCGCTCGCGACGTAGTAACTGCTCGTCTGGTCGATCGGTGGGAGGCCCTTCACCAGGATCCGCGCGCCGTTCTTGACCGCGATCGCCGACTGCGGGTTCCAGATCGACCAAGCGTCCACTTTCCCGGTGTTGAACGCCGTGGCGCCGGCCGCCGGGTCGAGGAAGACCAGCTTCACGTCCTTGGGGGTGAGACCGACGCTTTTCAACGCGTTCAGGGCCAGACCGTGGGCCGAACTGCCCTGCGGGACAGCGATCTTCTTGCCCTTGAGGTCGGCGGCCGTCTTCAGCTGCGAGCCCTTCGGCACGATGATGTTCTCGTTCGACTGGGTGGGCGTGAGCGAGCGGTTGACGGCGACGACCTTGAAGCCGTACTCCTTCGCGGCGCCGGTGATCGGTGGTACGTCGCCGACGCTGCCGAGGTCGATGTCGCCCGAGGCGGCGGCCTGCACCAGCGGCGGACCGTAGGTGAACCGGGCGAACTTCACCTTGTACGGCGCGCTGTCGAACACGCCGGTGACCTTCGCCAGCTCCTGGCTGCCGTCACCGCCGTTGTCGCCGATGGTGAAGGTGTACTTGCTCCACTCGGGGTGCTTGGCATCACGCGCGTCGGCGGCGTTGCTCAGCGGCGCGGCGGTGTCCGACGACGATCCTCCGCAGGCGACGAGGGTACTCGCCAGAGCGAGCGAGCCGACTGCGCCGATGAGTCTCGTGGTTCTCTTTCGCATGGGTTGTCGTGCTTTCTGTGCTGGGTGAAGGTGTTCGGACAGTCAGTGCTGGCCGGCCAGGCCGAGGTCTTCCAGGAGCCGGGCGCGCAGTTCCTCGCGTGCGACGCTCGCCTCACGGTCCACGGCGGTGAGGTGCACATCGTGCGAGGTACCGATGCCGCCGTTGCTCATGACGACGATGCGGTCCGCCAGGGCGATCGCCTCGTCGACGTCGTGGGTGACGAGCAGCATGGCCGCCTGATGCTTGGTCCGCAGCGCGCGTACGAGGTCGTGCATGCGCAGCCGTGTGATGGCGTCAAGGGCGGCGAACGGCTCGTCGAGCAACACGAGTTCGGGCTCGGAGACCAGCGCCCGCGCGAGTGAGACCCGCTGGGCCTCGCCGCCGGAGAGCTCCTTGGGCCATGCCTTCTCGCGGCCCGCGAGGCCGACCTCGGCGAGCACGTCGCGGGCCCGCTGCTCCGCGTCGGACCCGTGCAGGCCGAGCGTGACATTGCGCAGTACCCGCTGCCATGGCAGCAGCCGGTCGGCCTGGAAGACGATCGCACGCCGCGCCGGGACCTCCACGCGCCCGCCATCGGGCCGGTCCAGTCCGGCGAGCAGCCGCAGCAGGGTGCTCTTGCCGCAGCCCGAAGGACCGAGCAGGATCACCAACTCCTCGTCGGCGATGGTGAGGTCGAGGTGGTCGAGCACCACTCGGTCACCAAACCTACGGACCACCTGCTCGACGACGACCCCGGTCTGGCGACGGGGTTCCGTCGCAATCGTGCTGCTCATGACGCCTCATAACTGGGTCGCCACCGCAGCAGCACCCGCTCGAGAGCCCGGACGAACTGGTCGGCGAGCAGACCGAGGAGCGAATAGATCACCAGCCCCACGAAGACCTGGTTGGTCTGGAGATACGTCTGCCCCTGAGTGATGAGGAAGCCAAGTCCCTTGTCCGCGTTGACCGTTTCGGCGGCGACCAGGCCCAGGACGCTGTACGCGAGGGAGAACCGGAGGCCCACCAGGAACCCCGGGAGGGCTCCGGGCACCAGCACGCGCGTCACCAGACGCCAGGTGCCGGCGCCCGTCGTGCGCGCCATCTCGATCAGCCGCTGGTCGACGCCCCGTATCGCGGCGAACAGGTTGAGGTACATCGGGACGCCGGCGCCGAAGGAGATCAGCAGCACCTTCGTGAGTTCGTCGATGCCGAACCACACGATCATCAGCGGCAGCACTGCGAGGAGCGGGATCGTGTTCAGCACCTGTACCAAGCCGTTGAACAGGTACTCACCGCTGCGTAGCAGTCCGCCGAGCACCCCGCTGACGATGCCCACTGTCAGACCGATCGCGAGACCGATACCGGCCCGCTGCAGCGAGATGGCCAAGTCCGGCCCGAGGACGCCCTGTTGCCACAGATTGGCGGCGGACTTCACGATCGACGTCGGCGCGGGGGCGTAGGTCTTCGACACCGCTCCGGCCCGGGCGAGGATCTCCCAGGCGATGAGGATCGCGACCGGAGTCGTGTAGATGCCCAGCGGCCAGCGCAGGCGCTCGCGGAGTGTGCTGAGCGGCGTCCGGCGGCGGGCGTCGCGCGGCAGGAACACCTCGCGTTCCCGCGTGCCCGTCGTCTCGGCGTCCTGGTCCTTGGTAACGGCAGGCGCCTTGAGGCTGAGCTCGGTCATGCCGCCACCGCCAGCACGCTGCTGTAGTGCGAGGCATCGCCGACCAGTTGCTCGCTGCGGCGGCCGTCGACACCGGTCGGCACCTGTCCTGCGATCGTCACCCGGTTGAGGCGGCGCGGGTGGTCGTCGTAGTTGTCCACCGCGTAATGCTGGGTGATTCGGTTGTCGAAGATCAGCAGCTGGTTCGGGGACCATGTCCAGCTCAGGATGTTCTCCGGACGGGTCACATACGACTGGAGGATGCGCAGCAGATCGGCCGAGTGGCTGCTCGACAGGCCGACGATCCGCTTGGCGAACCCGCCGATGAACAGCCCGCGTTCGCAAGTTAGAGGATGGACTCGCACGACCGGGTGCTCAGCCTCGTAGGGGGTCGAGACGAAGGCCCGGTCGTACTCCTGTCGCTGCGCCGTGGCGGCTGCGGGGCGGGCGTAGTCGTACTGGTTGGTGTGCACCACGCGCAGCGTGTCCGCGAGGGCGCGCAGCGGTTTGGGCAGGTCGCGGTAGGCCGCGGCGGCGTTGGCGATGAGCGTCTGCCCCCCGTAGGGCGTGGTCACAATGGACCGGAGCGTGGTGAGCTGCGGCGGGTTGACCACGAAGGTGACATCCGTGTGCCACTCGTTGGCCTTGGACGTCGCGCTGTCGACGGCGAGGACATTCGTCGTGCCATCGGCGGCCGACACGTTCGGATGGGCGGTGGTGAGTTCGCCGAACCACCCGGCCACGCGCTCCTGACCGGCGTTGTCGAGCTGCACGTTGTCGAACACGATCGCCTTGTGCGCGTTGAGGGCGTCTCGGAGCGTTGTGACTGTCGAGAGGTCGGGTGGCGCCGCGAGGTCGACGCCCTCGACGACCGCGCCGATGCGGCCGGTGAGCTTTCGGATGGACGGAGGCATGAGGGGATCCCTCCCGGGCAGATGGGCACGCCAAGGGGTGCTGGGGAACGGGGAGTCGAGTGAAGGGGATTGGGTACTGAGCAGGACCGGTCGACCGCGCGGAACACCGGACTGGGCCTGCCGGAGAAAAGACGCGTGGCCGCAGGACCGCTACAGCCGCGTTCTCAGCGACCGCGTCGGCGCGCGAACAGGCTCCCGGCTCATACGAGAAGGAGATGACAGGAGAGGGGAGCCCTCAGGAGATGGATACGACGATCCCTTGCCGCGTCAGCGACAACAAAACGCGCTGGAGACGTGCGCCAGATCGATGTGGCGCCGCCGAGTGAGGTCCACGCGCGGGTTCATAAGACGGGAGTTCAGCAGAGGTCCACCACGTCGGTCAATAACTTTCCGGACAGGTCTTGCATTGCGGACACGGAGAACTCCTCCACCTGTTCGTGGAGATCGCACAGGCCGCCGCACTTGCCCCTGACGTGCGCGTCATGGGCTAGCGTCTGCGCGCCCCCGCCGGCCGGGGGCGTCCGCGCTCGGCCCGCTTCCCCCGATCAAGAGCCTCCCATGGCCGCTTCCCTGCCCTCCGCCACCCGTGAGGTCCGGCTCGTCACCGTCCCTGAGGGGGTGCCCGGTCCTGAGCATTTCGCCGTTGTCGCACAGCCGCTGCCAGCCCGGCCCGGGCAAGTCTTCGTCCGAGCCCGGTACTTTCTTGTCTTCCCCAGGCTGCGCACCGTGATCGGAGGGGAGCCCGAGGCGGTGCCGCTACCGCCGATCCGCGCCGGTGACGTGCTCTTCGGCCCGGCCGTCGGCGCGGTCGTCGCCGCGGGCGCGGGCAGCCCACTGCAACCGGGAGACGCCGTCACGCACCTGCTCGGGAGGCACGAGCACGCGCTGGTGGCCGCAGCCGACTCGACCGGCTGCGCACGGAGCTGGGCTACGCCTCGGTGGTCGTGCCCGGCGACCGATTCGCCACGTTCATCCGGCGGTTACTGACTTTCTCGGGGTGTTGTCGGGGGTGGTGACGGGTGGTGATCCCTGCGGTAGGCCGGTGGTATGCGGTACGCGCAGGGTGGCGG
>Ga0075367_10001280_pt1 | contig 10638 bp, 4 predicted proteins | sample EndMethybrTD3032_FD_71399 | JGI IMG/M metagenome (GOLD analysis project Ga0075367, IMG submission 71399) | Populus endosphere microbial communities from Tennessee, USA - Endosphere MetaG P. TD hybrid TD303-2 | ecosystem: Host-associated > Plants > Roots > Endosphere | place: USA: Tennessee...
ACGGGGTGGCTGCCGTCGGCGTCCATCTGGACGACGTACTCGGCGCCCTCGGCGAGCGCGGCGCTCATGCCCGCGACGTACGCGCGGCCGAGCCCGTCCTTCTCGGTGCGGTGCAGCACGCTCATCCGGCGCACGCCGTCGGCGTTGTACTTCTCCGCCAGCTCCTCGGCGATCCGCCCGGTGCCGTCCGGGCTGGAGTCGTCGACGATCTTCAGGTGGAGGCCGGGCAGCCCCAGCGACAGCACGGCCTCGGCCATCCGCGGCAGGTTCGCCGCCTCGTTGTAGGTGGGCATCACCACGGTGACGCGAGCACCCCCAAGGTCATACGTCATTTCTTTCCCTCCCCAAATGTGACTGCGCCCGCTGGAAGAGGTTCTTCCGGCGGTCCGGAGAATCCAGCTCAGAGGTGCACCTTGCGATGGGCGGCGTCGTCGTGGGACGTCCCCTGCGTCGCCGCTCGTGCCCTTTCGAGGAGCACCAGCTGGAGGTAGTCGAGCTTCCGGGTCTTCACGACACGGAAGTCCTTCTGGATCACGGTCGCCGTGGCCTTCGGCATCCCGCTGAACGGCTGTCCGTCGAGCGTCGTCGACACCAGCCAGAGCCGCCCGCTCTTCGCCAGGCAGCTCGCCGGCTGCGGACACTCGGACGCGTCGAACGAGCCCCGCTCCTGCGGAGTGCGGTACATCAGCACGTCCCGTGGACGGCCGGCGTCGTCGCGCAGTTCGTAGGCCATGGCCCGGCGTTCCTGCATCACTCCGCTGAAGACGATGCCGTCACCCTTGCGCTGCTGGGCCTCGATGATCTGCGCGGCACCGCGGAAATCCGGCTCGCCCAGCGCGTTGTGCCGCGCCTCGCGGATACCCGGCAGCGACTGGAAGGCGAGTCCCGCGACCGCGGCGGCCGCCAGCACCCAGCCGAAGCCGCGCCGCGCCGCGCCGCCTGAGCCGGCCTTGGCCCCTGCCACCGGACCGGCCAGGCGTCCCACCGCGACGGCCGTGAGCAGCACCCACGCGGGCGCGGTGAACAGCAGATAGCGCGGCAGGAAGAGGTGCAGCTGGGCCGCGGTCAGATAGGTCGCCACCGGCGGCAGCACGATCCACACGGCCAGCGGCAGCGCCATCCGGCCCGCGAAACACAGACCGACCAGGCCGAGCGCCATCACGGGCACGGCCACCGCCCAGGAACCGAAGAGGTTCTTGGGGAAGTCCACCAGGTCCTGGAACCCCGGGGTGTTCCACGCGATCTGAGCGCTCTGCCCCGAGCCGGACACAGCCATCGGCATCACGAAGCACATGCCGAGGATCAGCGCCGCGGTGTAGGCCCAGCCGACGATCTTGTCGCCCGCGCGCCGCTTCTGCACGACCAACACCAGGTGGGCGCCGAGCACCGCGAGCGAGGCCAGATGACTCCAGCCGATCAGCGGCACCGACAGCGTGTAGACGACCCACACCTTGAACGACGGCCGGTCCAGCGCCCGCGCGAGCAGCAGCGTCGACAGGAGCACCGCGGCGACCGCGAAGGGGTACGGCCGGATTTCCTGCCCGTACCGTGTGGTCAGCGGCAGGACGGCCAGGGCCAGCCCCGCGAGAACACCCACCTGCGTCGTGAACAGCCGCCTGCCGAGCAGGGCGAGCAGGCCGGCCGACGCCGCCATGGCCACCGCGCCCGGGACCCGCATCGCGGTCGGGGAGTCACCGGCCACCGCGATCCAGCCGTGCATGAACACGTAGTACGGCGTGAACACCACGTCGACGGTGCGGATCAGCATGCTCAGGTCGTGGAACGACAGGCTGGCCGCCCACCAGGTGGCGTGTTCGTCCCGCCACAGCTCGCGGTCACCGAAGTGGCGCAGGATCAGGGCGAAGGCCAGCGCGGTGGGCAGCAGGAACGTCACGACAGCCGCGAGCCGCCCGCCCTTCGCGTCCTCGGGCGCCTCCTCGCCGGGCTCGACCGCGGCGGCCTGCGGACCGACCTCCTGAGCCTCGGGCTCAGTGACGGTCGTCCCGGCGCCGGTATACCGGTCGGCGTCCGCGTACATGGCCGGCTCGCCGTACGGCCCGGATTCCGCGTAGGTCCCGGGAGCCGCGTTGACGCCCTGCCCAGGAGCCGCGTAGACGTCCTGACCGCCATGCGCCCACTGCCCGGCAGAGGCGTCCTGGCTCGGATACGGATCGTGGCCCCCGGAACCCTCGGCATACCCGCCGTCGTACCGGGCGAAGGCGTCGAAACTCATCTCTTCACCCAAATCCGGTACGCGCCGTCGCCCTTGCTGGTGGTGAATCGCGTGACGGCGGCCAGGCGGTAGTGAGGGTTGCCGCGCAGCGCGTCCGTCACAGCCGTGTCGACGTCGGGCGTGACCGTCCCGCGCAACACGATGACGTCGAACTTCGCGTCTTTGACGGCGGCACCGTAGGCCTCGGGGCCCGAGTGCCTTCTCCCCTTCTTGTCCGTGTAGTCCATGCCGAACGTGCTCTGCCACTGCGCGTAGCCGGTGATGTCCCGCAGGTAGTAGGCGGGGACCTCGTGCTCCTCGGCCAGGTAGGTGCCCTTGCGGTCGACCATGGGGCGCAGGACGGCCGTCATCTCGCGGGAGTCCGGGAAGCTGTAGTTCTGCTGCGCCTGCACCATGCCGAACACGAGCGTCAGGACGTACAGCATGATCCCGAGTTGCGGGTGCCGGAAGTGCGGGCCGACGAGGCGTGATATGCCCAGGCCCGCCATCGGTCCGGCGAAGAGCAGGCCGAAGCCCACGTGCTTGAAGAGCGAGACCTCGGTCTGCAGGTGGACCTGGTAGGCCGGGGCGAGCAGCGCGGTACCGGAGAGCAGGACACCGAGTGCGATACGGCGGAACCGGCCGGGGCCCACCTGCTCGAGCCAGGGCATCTCACCCATGTGCGGACGGATCGCGTAGGCGAGGGAGCCGCCCACCGCCGTGAGGAACATCAGCCCGCCCCACTCGGCGCTGTGCTGCAGGAGCAGCGCCGCGGTGTCGGCCCCCTTGGCACGGTTGGTGGTGGTCTGGCTGATGCCGCCGAGCGATCCGGCGAAGAGATACCCGGCCCCCATCAGGGCGCCCATCGCCCCGCCGAGCAGCACTCCTCGCGCCAGCGCGCGCAGCCCGCGGTGGCGGTAGGCGGTCAGCACCGCCAGGACCACCAGGGTGGGCAGGTACAGGCCCGCCGCGTACTTGGTGGCGAAGGCCAGGACCGCCGGAGGCGCCGCGAGCACGACCGCCGCGATCGGCGCACGGCCGGTGCGCACCACGATCCACGCGGACAGCGCCAGGAAGAAGATCGCCGCCGCGTCGAAGGTGGCGAAGTTGCCGAGGAACACGGTGGACTGGACGACCGAGAAGAGGGCCGCCGCGCCGATCGCCGCCCGGACGTCGAACATCCGACGGGTCATCGCGTACAGCAGGCTCGTCGCGCCGAGCATGAACACCAGGCTGACGATGCGCACCCCGGCGAGCCCGGCCACGCTGTCGACCATCGCGGCGAGCACCGGGTACAGCTTCGGATAGCCGGAGAAGTAGCCCTCGAAGTCGCCCGGCACGGGGGTGCCGTGCAGGATGTTGCCGATCTCGTAGTGGCCCGCGAGGACGTACAGCGCCTCGTCCTCGAACGCGGTGCCGCGCAAGCGCAGCGACAGCCCGGCCTGGATGAGCAGGACGCACAGCAGCACCAGCCGCCCGAGCAGCCGACTGCGCCCGGTGTCCACGGCCCAGGAGGACTCCTGGATGGGCGGCAGGACGTAGCCGGGCTTCTCCGGCTCGGGCTCGGGCGCCACCGGCACCGGGATCGGCGCCGGCTCTGTCGCGGTGTACGTGGCGTACGGGTCGTAGGGCGCGAAGGTGTCGTAGGTCCGCTGGTCGGTGTACGAGGAGGTACGGCCGTCGAAGCGCCAGCTGCCGGTGTCGGTCACCTCGCCCTGCTGTGCCTCGGGATACGCCTGGTAGGCGTACTGCTGCTCGTACGACCACGACGGGTCCTGGGACTGTACGCCGGGCCACTGCCCCTGCTGACCCTGTCCGTACGACGGGTCGTGAGCGTCGTTCCGCAGACCGGGGTCGTCCGCCCAGACGGGCGTGTGCCGGTCGGTCATGGCTTGGTCACATCGAATCCGAAGCCCGGGTCCGCGGCCTGCTCCCGGAAGGCCTTCTGGGACAGCGGTCCGCTGTTGACGCGCCAGTCGGTCTCCTTGTCGAAGTTGAACCAGACCAGCCCGACGACGTCGTCGCGCTTCGCGGTCCCCTCGAAGAGGTCCTTGATGTCGGCGGGCTTGCGCTCGCCGGCCTGCGCCGCCGTCTCCGCGATGATGAACGGTTTCTTCGTGAAGGACCGGATCTGGCTCATCGTCGGCCCGTAGAGCGTCGTGTACGTCGACGGCCCGGTGGCCGCGTAGTAGCCGATGACGCCGACCCAGTCCACATAGTCGTCGCCCGGCCAGTACGGCTTGAGCTTCACCTTCGGCATCGGGTTGACGACGTTCGGGCTCCACACCCAGATGACCTGGGTGGCGCCCTCGTCGTCGAAGAGGTCGTGGATGTGCTTGTGGGCGGCGGTGAACTGCGCCGCCGTGGCCTTCTTGGTGCCCCAGGGGTACCAGAAGCCGTTCATCTCGTGCGCGAAGCTGATCGCCACCGGCAGGTTCAGCGCCTTGACGGACTTGGCGTAGGAGCGGATGTACGCGTCCTGCTTGCCGGAGGCGATGTCCTTGAGGGAGGCGTCGAAGGGCTCCCAGGCGATGAAGGCCAGGGCACCGTAGTCCCAGGATTTCTGCACCAGCCGCGTCTCGTACTGGTCGCCCCAGGCCGAGTAGAACTCGATCAGGTTGGGCTTCTTGCCGCCCCGCTTCGCGAAGTCCTCGACGGAGGTCATCTTGGCGGGGGCACCGGCGGCGGCCACACCCAGGTACTTCTTGGCGGGCTGCAACAGCGGCCGTACGTCGTACGGCGGTTCGGGCTTCGCGGACTCGGAGGCCTCGCCGGGGCTCTCGGCACCCGGCTGCTCGCCCTGGGCGCGGTCGTACTCGTCACGCCCCTTGCCGGAGAACGTGGTACAGCCCGCCAGGAGAGCGCTTGCTAGCAACGCGGCGGCGAGCATCCGCACGAGCCGAAGCGCTCGTGCGGTGCGTAGGGGGACAATCATGCGGTCGCTTCCTGCACGGCGCGTGCGCGCGGCTGGACGAGGGCGCGACCGACGACGATCGCGTAGAAGAGGCCTGCGGACAGCATCAGGGCGAAGTCCGGCGGATACTCGGTGAGCATCCGCCAGGCGGCGACGACCACCCACAGCACCGCGGTGCCACCGGTCCACCCGACCATGCCGATCCACCAGCGGCGCATGCCGTTCTTCTTGGCGCCCTGCGATCCGGTCGGCTTCCAGCCCATCGGACGGCCGCGCAACACGTCCCACACGGCGAAGACGTGCGACCAGCCGTACATCACCCGCACCGCCCAGGCCTCCAGCCGGTACGGCGCGCGGTGCCAGAAGGGCAGCACCAGCGTCACGTACGCCACGCTGGGCAGCACCCACATCGCCGCCTCGGCGCGCAGCAGATCGGGGCGCAGGATCATCAGCGACAGCGGGATGATCGGCGTGAGGAAGGTCGCCAGGGCGGTCTGCAGGTAGTAGAGGAAACCCGAGATGTAGCACAGGCGGGTCTGGAACTTCAGGTCCAGCTCCCAGAACCGCTTGCCGGTGAGCAGTTCCAGCGAGCCCATGCACCAGCGGTACTGCTGGTTGTGGAAGGCACCGGCGGTGTCCGGGCACACACCGGCCGACAGCGCGACGGGCACGTAGCGCAGCTTCCAGCCCAGCGCCCGCAGGTCGAACCCGGTGTACATGTCCTCGGAGTGCTCGATCAGCGTGATGCCGCCGATCTGGGCGAGGGCCGCGCGCCGGTACACCGCGCACGAGCCGACACAGATCGATCCGTCCTTGTCCTCGCGGGAGGTCTGCACGGACCGGTAGAACTGCTCCTGCACCGCTCCCGCGCCGCGCTCGATCCAGTTCTGCCGGTCGGTGATCCGGAAGAACTGCGGCGACTGCACGATCCCGATCCGCTCATCGGCGTCCATGTGCGGCAGCAGCTCGTCGAGCAGGTCGGCGCGCGGCGCGAAGTCGGCGTCGAGGATGAGGATGTGGTCACCGTCGGTGATCCCGAAGGCGTGGTGGAGGTTGCCGGCCTTCTTGAACCAGCCGCGGTTCGGCCGCACCACGTAGAAGAAGCCGAAGTCCCGCGCCATGGCGCCGACCTCCGGGTCGTCGGCGTCGTCCAGCACGTACACCTTGACGACGCCCTGGTAGGTGCCCGCGAGCCGGTTCACGTTGACCCAGGTGTTGTGCAGCACCTCCAGCGGCTCACCGCACACCGGCAGGAAGACGTCCACGCTCGGGTGGACGGCGGGCCGCCAGTCCCGCACCAGCTGCTTGTGCGCCTTGATGTCGAAGTCCTTGCTGAGCCCGTCCAGGTACAGCGAGATCAGGTAGTCCGCGACCACGAAGGCGAGCAGTGGCATCGTCAGCCAGAACCACGGGCTGGACGCCGTGAACAGGAACTGACTCACCGCGAGACAGGCGAAGCTGATCAGCGAGCCCAGCGTCAGGACCCACAGGTGACGGCGCGTGTACGAGTACTTCTCGGCGTTGTCCGGCGGCTGTGGCAAGAGCCCATGGCTCTCCGGCTCGCGTCTGCGCCTCCGAGGGCGCTCAGCGCGCGCCTCAGCACTCACTGAACTACTCATGAACCCCCCCAGGACCTCGAACGGCCCTGTGAACCCACCCTGAGCCCAGCTGCCCCAAATTCGAACTTTCAGCCGGACCGCGAAAGCATAACCGGGTTTTCCCTTTGTGACTCAACAAACCTTGTTAAGTGAGGGTTTCATCACGGGTCACAGGGGTAACAGTGGGGCCGCACAGCAGCGGAGCCTGCCCCCGTAGTGCGCAAAAAGGTCAACTGATGGTAAGAACAACCACTCAGTCTTCACGTTTGCGCCGCGCCTGTGATCATTCCGGGCGCGAACACTAGGGGGAGGTCCCGATTTGCCCGGGTTTTCCATGCCCGCACGCGGTGGCCGCCATCGCAACCGGCGGCGCAGATGGCTGCTCGCCACAGTGGCCGTGGCCACTGCGGCGCTGATCGGCACGACGATCAGCCTGCTGGTGTCCTCGGCCCAGGCCGACCAGACCACCCAGGGCATCGACAACTTGCGCACCAACTGGGACCAGAACGCGGCCGGGCTCTCCCCGGCAGTTGTCCAGTCGTCCGCCTTCGGCCGGCTCTTCGCCACCAAACTGGACGGGCAGATATACGCCCAGCCCCTGGTGCTCGGCGACCAGGTGATCGCGGTCACCGAGAGCAACACTGTGTACGGCCTCGACCGCGCCACCGGTGCGATCGACTGGAGCAAGAACTACGGGGCGGCGTGGCCGGCCTCGGCGATCGGCTGCGGTGACCTGGTGCCCAACGTGGGCGCGACCGCGACCCCCGTCTACGACTCCGCCACCGACTCCCTCTACTTCACCACCAAGGTCGACGACGGCACCTCCACACACCGTCACCCGACCTGGCTGATGCACGCGGTGGACCCGACCTCCGGAACCGAGCGCTCCGGGTGGCCGGTCACCATCGCCGGAAGCCCCGTCAACGACCCGAGCGTCACCTTCGACGCCTACTACCAGCAGCAGCGCCCCGGCCTGCTCCTGATGGACGGCGTCGTCTACGCGGGCTTCGGCGCCCACTGCGACGCATGGCCGTATCGCGGCTATGTCGTCGGGGTGAGCACCACCGGGCACAGCATCACCTCGATGTGGGCCACGGCGACCGGTGCCGGCACCGGTGGCGCCGGCATCTGGCAGGCGGGCGGCGGACTGGTCTCGGACGGGTCCGGCCGGATCTTCTTCAGCACCGGGAACGGCATCAGCCCGGCGCCCGGGCCTGGCAAGACCGTTCAGGGAACCCTGGCCGAGTCCGTCGTACGCCTCCAGGTCGACGCGGACAACAGCCTCAGCACGGCCGACTTCTTCAGCCCGAGCGACGCCTCCACCCTGGACCTCAACGACCAGGACATCTCCTCGGGCGCCCCGATGGCGCTGCCGGACGGCTTCGGTACGAACGAGCACCCCCACCTGCTGGTCCAGCAGGGCAAGGACGGGCGGGTGTTCCTGCTCGACCGCGACAACCTCGGCGGCATGGGCCAGGGGGCCCAGGGCGGCGACGACGCGGTGAGCGTGTCCGGCCCCTACCAGGGCATGTGGGGGCACCCCGCGTTCTGGGGTGGCGACGGCGGCTATGTCTACGTCGTCGGCAACCAGGGTCCGCTGCGCGCTCTCAAGTACGGCGTGCGCAACGGCGGTACGCCCGCGCTCACCCTCACCGGCCAGAGCCAGGACACCTTCGGCTACACCAGCGGCTCTCCCCTGGTCACGTCCGACGGCACGGACGAGTCCAGTGGCCTGGTGTGGATGACCTCCGCGAGCAACGCCTCCGGGGCCGACGGCACCCTGCGTGCCTACAGCCCCACCCCCGACGGCAACGGCCTGCTCCAGCTGCTGTGGTCCGCGCCGATCGGCACCGCGACGAAGTTCAGCACGCCGACCGCCCAGGGTGGCAAGGTGTACGTCGGCACCCGGGACGGTGTGCTCTACGGCTTCGGCAGCCCGGCCAGGACGGCGCTGACCGCGGCCTCGCTGGACTTCGGCCAGGTCGGCGTGGGCAGCAGCAGCTCGGCCGACATGAAGCTGACCGCCACGCAGGACGTCAGCATCACCGGGCTCAAGGCCTCCGGCGCGTTCTCGGTCGACCCGTCCGCCGTACCCAGCGCCGAGCAACCCACGGCGCTGGCGGCGGACGCCACCCTGGACGTACCGATCAGCTTCGCCCCCACCACCACCGGCGGCATCAACGGCACGCTGACCGCGAACCTGTCGGACGGCCAGAAGCTGGTCTTCGCCCTCCACGGTATCGGCACCAGGCCCGGCCTCGGGGCGGCACCCGCCGCCCTGGACTTCGGGGAAGTGCCCACCGGCAGCACCTCGACGCTGAACCTCCAGATCACCAACACCGGTACCGAACCGGAGACCATCGATTCGGTCGACTCGCCCGGCGGCGCCTTCGCCGCCTCGGGGCTGCCGAGCGCGGGGACGGTCGTACCGGCCGGTGGCTCGTTCGTGCTCTCGGTCACCTACACGCCGACCGCCGACCAGGTCGACAGCGACGCGCTCGTGGTCAGCAGCAGCGGCGGCGGCGCCACGCACACGCTGAGCGTGCCGGTCACGGCGACGGCCATCACGGGGCAGGGACACCTGGAGTTCTCCACGAGCTCACTTGACTTCGGCGAGGTCCCGATCGGCAGCTCCAAGTCGCTGTCGTTCACCATCACCAACACGGGCAACATCCCGGTGACGGTGACCAAGGCCAAGGCGCCGACGGGTGACTTCAACAGCCCGGTGCAGCTGTCGGAGGGCCTGATCATCGGTCCTGAGCAGACCGCGGTGCAGAGCGTGACGTTCACTCCGCGCTCGGCGGCGGATCTGAGCGCCTTCTACGAGGTCACCGGCACCGGGACCGACGCGAACGGCAACAGCCAGGGCGCCATGTACGTGCCGGTCAAGGGCACCGGTACCGGCACCGCCACGACCACCTCGGCCGCCGACGGAAAGTGGCAGACCAACGGCTCGGCGGTGCCGGCGGACGGCGGCGGAGTCCAGCTGACCCCGGCCACCAGCAACCAGGCGGGCACGGCGGTGTACACCGAGCCGCTGCGCACCGACGGTCTGCGGGCCACCTTCACCACGAAGTTCGGCCCCGGCACCGGCGGGAAGGGCATGACGCTCACCCTTCTCGACCCGGACCAGAACTCCGCCTCGGCACTGGGCGGGACCGGTGACAGCCTCGGCATCGCGGGGCGGCCGGGCACCGTGATCGCGCTCGGCACCGGCTGGAACGACACGCTCAAGGCACAGAACTTCGTGGGCGTCGGCCGCAGTTCGGCCGGCTCGTCGGCGATCGACTACCAGTCGGTGGCCCCCCTCAGCACCTCCCTGCGCCAGGGCACGCACCAGGTCGACATCCAGGTGGCCACCGGCCATCTGTACGTCTGGATCGACGGGACTCAGGTGATGGACGCGACACCGACGCTGACGTCCACCGCGCTCCTCGCCTTCTCCGGTGCCACCGGCGACAGCTCCGACGTGCAGACGGTCAGCGGCCCGGTCGTCAGCGAGGCGGCGCCCCCGGCGACGGAGCCGAAGGCGGAGACCTCGCTCCATCTCACCGCCCCGAGCACGGGTGTGCCGGGTCGGAAGTTGACCGTCGACGGCACGTTGACCTCGTCCGTGGCGCTTCCCGCAGGTCAGGTCGCGCACATCACGCGGAACGGGACGGCGCTGCTCGACGCGACGACGGCGGCGGACGGCTCCTTCACCTTCAGCGACACCCCGCCGGCTGAAGGCACTTACACCTACGCCGCGAGCTACGAGGGGGACGCAACACACGAGGCGACGAGCACGACAAGCCTCGTCCAGGTGTCCAAGTTGGCCACCACGGTCACTCTGACGGCCCCGGCCACGGCCACTCGCACGCACAAGTTGACCGTGTCCGGCACGCTCTCCGGTTCGCCCTTCGCCACCGGTGGGG
>Ga0075367_10001282_pt1 | contig 10633 bp, 9 predicted proteins | sample EndMethybrTD3032_FD_71399 | JGI IMG/M metagenome (GOLD analysis project Ga0075367, IMG submission 71399) | Populus endosphere microbial communities from Tennessee, USA - Endosphere MetaG P. TD hybrid TD303-2 | ecosystem: Host-associated > Plants > Roots > Endosphere | place: USA: Tennessee...
TGACCGTCCCGATGGTCCGCCCGGATGGGCGCGGGACCGGTGACGTCCCCCACACCGGGAGGTCCCGGTGACCCCAGTCCGATCGGCGCCCACCACGACCGTGTCCCCGGATGAACCGGTTCGCGCCTTCAAAGGCTCCCAGGTCGATTGCACCAGGCCGGCGGCGGAGGGGGCCGTCACGCCTCGCTTTCCGTCGGAGATCGGGCACGCTGAGTAGTCGAGGTATTCTTGAAGTAAGCGGTCGTTAACTGGTGACGGGATGCCTCCGATCGGGCATACTCACAGCGCACAGCCGCTGGTCAGCAGCTTCCGAGACCCGGGAGAGCGAGCGTCGGCTGGGCATCGGAGCAAGACCCGGCGGAGCCGCCCCCACCCAAGGCGCACGTCGGCCGATGTGCCCTACACAGGGAGGAGAGCGTCGCCATGCCCGACCGCGCCCCGCAGCCGGTGGACCGTCAACTGCCCACGGACGAGGCCCGGGACCTGATCTCGCTCGTCCGTGATATCGCTCAGCGTGAGATCGCCCCGAAGGCGGCCGCGGAGGAGGACGCCGGGCGCTTCCCGCGCGAGGTCTTCACGCTGCTCTCGGAGTCGGGACTGCTCGGACTGCCGTACGACTCCGAATACGGCGGTGGCGACCAGCCGTACGAGGTCTATCTCCAGGTCCTGGAGGAGTTGGCCGCGGCGCGCCTCACGGTCGGCCTCGGCGTCAGCGTCCACACCCTCGCCTCCTATGCGCTCGCCGCCTACGGCAGCAAGGAACAGCAGGTCGAGCACCTGCCGGACATGCTCGGTGGTGGTCTGCTCGGCGCGTACTGCCTCTCCGAGCCGGCCTCCGGCTCCGACGCCGCCTCCCTGCGTACGAAGGCCGTGCGCGACGGCGACGACTGGGTGATCACTGGCACCAAGGCCTGGATCACGCACGGCGGGATCGCCGACTTCTACACGGTCATGGCGCGGACGGGAGAGGAAGGCGCGCGCGGGATCACCGCTTTCCTGGTTCCCGGTGACGCCGAGGGCCTCAGCGGTGCCGTCCCCGAGAAGAAGATGGGCATGAAGGGTTCGCCCACCGCGCAGGTCCACTTCGACGGGGTGCGGGTCTCCGACGAGCGGCGCATCGGCGAGGAGGGCCAGGGCTTCGCGATCGCGCTGGCCTCGCTCGACTCCGGGCGGCTCGGCATCGCGGCCTGTGCGATCGGGCTGGCCCAGGCGGCGCTCGACGAGGCGGTCGCGTACGCCACCGGGCGGCAGCAGTTCGGGCGGCCCATCGCCGACTTCCAGGGGCTGCGGTTCATGCTCGCCGACATGGCCACCCAGATCGAGGCGGGGCGTGCCCTGTACCTGACGGCGGCCCGACTGCGCGACGCCGGGCGGCCGTTCGCCAAACAGGCGGCCATGGCCAAGCTGTACTGCACCGACACCGCGATGAAGGTGACGACCGACGCGGTCCAGGTCCTCGGCGGGTACGGCTACACGGCCGACTTCCCGGCCGAGCGCTATATGCGCGAGGCCAAGGTCCTGCAGATCGTCGAGGGCACCAACCAGATCCAGCGGATGGTCATCGCCCGTCACCTGGCAGGTCCGGAGACCCGCTGAACTGCCCCGGCCTGACCTGCGGCGCCGCGAGCCGGACCCACTCCGGGTCGTGGCGCCCCGGCAGGGTGCGGCCGCGGTCGGCCCAGGCGCGCATCAGGTCGCGGTAGATCGGTGGGTCCTGGGGTTGCGGCGGCGCCAACGGAACCGTTCCCGCGGGTCGGCGCCGGACCGCCGTGTACGTGGGGGTCATACCAGGGCAACGCGGAGGCGGCCGGACAAGTCACCGATCCCCGGAATCGACCGTGAGTTCGCCGGCGTCTCTGGTCAGCCACCGTTGTCTGACGTACCGTCAGCCAGACTCTCTCCAGGGAGGTTTGGCATGGCCGACGACCGCCCCGTACCGCTCGACGAGTACCCCGTGCACCAGGTCCCCCTGTCCATGAAGCACATGGCGACCGGGGACCGGAACGCCTACGACCGCTGCATCTTCCACGTCCTCGACCACGAGGGACGCGCCCTGCTCATCCTGGGCCTCGGGGTCTATCCCAATGTCGGTGTGATCGACGCGTACGCGACCCTGCGGATCGGGGAGACCCTGCACGCGGTACGGGCCTCTGACGCGCTCGGTGAGGACCGTATGCGGCTCGCCGTCGGACCGCTGAGGATCGAGGTCGAGGAGCCGCTGCGCCGGCTGAGGCTGCGCTGCGACGACGAGTCGCTGTCGTACGACCTCGTCTGGACCGCCGGCTTCCCGGCCCTGTGGGAGCCGCACCATCTCCAGCGCCGCGGCGACCGGCTCACCCTCGAAGGGCGCCGGTTCGTGCAGGCGGGGAGCGTGGAGGGCGTGATCCGGGCCGTCGGCGAGGAGTTCCGGGTCACGGCCACCGAGTGGACGGGGACCCGCGACCGCAGCTGGGGTGTGCGGCCCATACCGGGGGAGGAGGGCGGCCGGTTCGCGGAGGAGCAGCCGACCGAGGGGTTCCACTGGCTGTGGTGTCCGGTCCGCTTCGAGGACCGGTTCCTGATGGTGATCGTCCAGGAGGACGCCGACGGCTACCGCACCCTGAACGACGCGACCCTCGTCCGCCCCGGCCACCGCGACCGCCAACTCGGCTGGCCCCAGCCCGAGATCATGTACCGCTCGGGAACCCGCCACCCGGAGAGCGCCCTCATCCACCTCGGCGACCTTCGCAAACCCCAGGAGTTGGAGGTCGAGATCCTCACCTCCTCCCCGCTGGCGATCGGGGCCGGCTACCCGCCCGCCGACGACTGGCAGCACGGCACCTGGCGGGGGAGGGGCTGGACCGACCGGCAGACATACGACCTGACGCAGGCGCACCCTCTCGCCGCGTACGGCGTCACCGACCACGCGGCCCGCTTCCGCCTGGACGGCCGGACCGGCCACGGCGTCTTCGAGCACGGCTCGTTCGGGCGGCACGACCCGAGCGGGTTCACGGACTTCAAGTCGGTCGCACCGTAGGGGGGGTTCACGACATGGCAGCCACGGCACCCCGCCCTCGCACCACCACCCGCGATCCGGAGGACATCGCCCGCCGCCTCACCGCCTGGCTCGGCACCCGCCTCCCCGGCGCCAAGGCGACCGGCGTCACCGTCCCCGAGTCCAACGGTATGTCCAGCGAGACCCTGCTCTTCGACATCGAGCACCCCGAACCGCCGGTCCGCGCCTGCGCGTTGAGGCTCGCCGCGGACCCGGCGGCGTACACCGTCTTCCCGGTCTACGACATGCCGCGCCAGTACCGCACGATGCGTGTCGTCGCCGAGCACACCGACCTGCCCGTGCCGAAGGTGCTCTGGCTGGAGGAGGACCCGGGCCCGCTCGGGGCGCCGTTCTTCGTCATGGAGCGGGTCGAGGGACGCGTCCCGCCGGACGTCATGCCGTACACCTACGAGGGCAACTGGCTTCACGCGGCGAGCGACGCGGAGCGCGAGCGGCTGGAGGCGGCGTCGGTCGGTCTGTTGGCGAGGCTGCACGACCAAGTGCCACCGGAGGCGGCCGAGTTTCTCGCCCTCCCGGGCGACGGCGACTCGCTGCGCCGCCACGTCACCGCCCAACGTGCCTACTACGACTGGGTGGTTGACGGACGCACCCGCTCACCGCTCATCGAGGCCGCGTTCGACCGGCTGGAGGACCTCTGGCCGCGCGATCCGGGCGCACCCGTACTCAACTGGGGTGACGCGCGCATCGGGAACGTCGTCTACGACGGCTTCGAGCCCGCCGCCGTACTGGACTGGGAGATGGCGGCCCTGGCCCCGCGCGAGGTCGACCTCGGCTGGACCGTTTATCTGCACCGCTTCTTCCACGACCTGACGGTCGCCTTCGGCCAGCGCGGACTGCCGGACTTCCTGCGCCGCGACCGCGTCGAGGCCCGCTACGCCGAACTCACCGGCCACACACCGCGCGACATGGACTTCCACACGCTGTACGCCGCGCTGCGGCACGCGATCGTGATGCTGCGTGTCGCCTACCGGCAGGTGCACTTCGGTGAGGTGGCCGTCCCGGCGGACCCGGACACCCTGATCCTGCACCACGGCAGCCTGCGAGCCATGGTGCAGGGCAGCTACTGGGATTGAGCGAGGCGGCTCAGGCGGCCCGGCGCATCACCGGCACGCGCATCGGGCGCGAGCCAGGGCCGCCGACGTGCGAGAACGGCTGTGTCCGCCAGTCGAGCCCCTGAGGGAGCGTCAACAGAAGGGCGGTGTCCTGCTCCTGGGGCTCGGTCGACTTGTCCGCGGAGCGGGCGTCGGCGGCACGGCGGCCCGTACCGGCGCACACCGTGAGGCCGAACGGGTTCCACGGCGAGGCACACAGCGCGTGCTCCGGCAGAACCTCCTCGTCCGCCAGCAGGGCGATGGGCTGCGCGCAGTCCGGGCAGATCACCCGGTACATCTCGAAGGTGTCGTACGCGTCGAGCTCGTCGTCGAAGTCGTCGGGTTCGACGCCCTCCGGCTCGGGTTCGACGACAGCCTGGAGCCGCTTGGGCGCGGTACGACCAGGGCGCTTAAGACTCTGCATGGATAACTCCCCCTTGGGCTGGGGCCGTGAAGGCGCTGCGGCCTCGACCACAGCAAGCACTTCCCGCCCGGTCTCGCGGGTAATCGCGAGAGCATCACGGAGACGTCTCGCTGGGTGTGGTGTTCGTCACATGCCGTGTGCAGGTGCCCGTGGCGGACGATTTTTCCCTCGGTCGGCTCACAGGCTGCTCTCGTCCACATCACGAACCGGGCATGACCTGGGCCGCTGAGGTATCCGAGGAGATCAAGCGCACTGTAGGTTCTTGCGCCATGGAGGAGCTCGACCGACAAATCGTTCAGCTGCTCGTCAAGGACGGGCGGATGAGCTACACCGACCTGGGCAAGGCCACGGGCCTGTCCACGTCGGCCGTGCACCAGCGGGTGCGTCGGCTGGAACAGCGGGGCGTCATCCGCGGCTACGCGGCGGTCGTCGACCCCGAGGCGGTCGGGCTGCCCATGACCGCGTTCATCTCGGTCAAACCGTTCGATCCCAGTGCGCCGGACGACATCGCGGAGCGGTTGGCGGGGGTGCCGGAGATCGAGGCGTGCCACAGTGTGGCGGGCGACGAGAACTACATCCTCAAGGTGCGGGTGGCCACGCCGCATGAGTTGGAGGAGTTGTTGGCCCGGCTGCGGACGTTGGCGGGGGTCTCGACGCGAACGACGGTGGTTCTCTCGACTCCGTACGAGGCCAGGCCGCCGCGGATCTGAGGACCTGCGTACAGGACGGTCCCGGTGACACGCGAGACTGTTCCCCATGAGTGAGCGCACCCCCGAACCGGCCACCGTCCTCCTCCGTCGCGGCGAAGTCCACAGTCCCGCCGACCCCTTCGCCACCGCGATGGTCGTCGAGCGGGGGCAGGTGGCCTGGGTCGGGTCCGAGGGCGCTGCTGATGCCTTTGCGGACGGGGTCGACGAGGTGGTCGATCTGGAAGGGGCGCTGGTCACTCCGGCGTTCACCGATGCCCATGTGCACATCACCTCGACCGGGCTCGCGCTCACCGGCCTCGACCTGTCCGCAGCGCCTTCTCTGGAGGCGGCCCTGGTGGCCGTACGGGAGTTCGCCGCAGGTCGGCCCGATGATCGTGTTCTGCTCGGGCACGGCTGGGACGCGGCCCGCTGGGCCGGTGGGCGGCCGCCGACGCGTGTCGAGCTGGACGAGGCCACCGGTGGTCGCCCGCTCTATCTGAGCCGTATCGACGTCCACTCGGCGGTCGTCAGCACCGGCCTGCTCGACCTGACCGAGCTGGGTCGGGTGGACGGCCCGCTGACCGCCGCCGCCCACCATGCCGTGCGCGCCGCCGCGTTCGCAGCCGTGACCCCGGCCCAGCGCACCGAGGCCCAGCGCACCGCCCTCGCCCATGCCGCCTCCCTCGGCATCGGGTCGGTCCACGAGTGCGCGGGACCGGAGATCTCCTCCGAGGACGACTTCGGCGGGTTGCTGCGGCTCGCGGCGGAGGAGGCCGGGCCGCGTGTGGTCGGCTACTGGGCCGAGCAGGACGTCGAGAAGGCGCGGGAGCTCGGCGCGGTCGGTGCCGCGGGGGATCTGTTCGTCGACGGGGCCCTCGGCTCCCACACCGCCTGTCTGCACCAGCCGTACACCGACGCCGACCACACCGGCACCGGCTACCTGGACGCGGCCGCCGTGGCCGCCCATGTCGTAGCCTGCATCGAGGCCGGCCTCCAGGCGGGCTTCCATGCGATCGGCGATGCCGCCGTGGCCACGGTCGTCGAGGGCGTCCGTGTCGCCGCTGAGAAGGTCGGCCTGGCCCGCGTCCGCGCCGCCCGCCACCGCGTCGAGCACGCCGAGATGCTCACCCCCGAGACCATCGCCGCCTTCGCCGAGCTGGGCCTGACGGCGTCCGTGCAGCCTGCCTTCGACGCGCTGTGGGGCGGCGAGGAGGGCATGTACGCCCAGCGCCTCGGTGCCGAGCGCGCTCGCTCCCTGAACCCCTTCGCCGCCCTGCTGCGGGCCGGCGTCCCGCTCGCCTTCGGCTCCGACAGCCCGGTCACGCCCCTCGACCCGTGGGGCAGCGTCCGCGCCGCCGCCTTCCATCGCACACCGGAACACCGGGTCTCCGTACGCGCCGCCTTCACCGCCCACACCCGAGGCGGCTGGCGGGCCATCGGCCGCGACGACGCAGGCGTCCTGGTGCCCGGCGCCCCCGCCGACTACGCCGTCTGGCGCACCGACGAACTCGTCGTCCAGGCACCCGACGACCGGGTGGCCCGCTGGTCCACCGATCCCCGCTCCGGCACCCCCGGTCTGCCCGACCTCACTCCGGGCCGTGACCTGCCCGTCTGCCTGCGCACCGTGGTGGGCGGCCGGACCGTGTTCGTACGGCCGGGCGAGTGATCTCCCGGGGTGGCGCACCCCCGATCGTGGTGCGACACCCCGTCGCGCGACCTGCGCATCCGCCCCGCTGACCAGGGCTTTGCCGGAAGATGCGCAGGTCGAACGGCTGTTGACAGGCGGAGGCAGGAGGCCGGTAGGTTCGGCGAGTCCACCACCGGACGCCCGACCGGGGAACTTCCGCGCACTCGCCCGCGGCGCCGCTGGGTCAGGGACGGTGTGCCGCACCGGGCACCGCCACTGGGAGCCAGGCTCAGCGCCCGCGCCGCGGCGAGGGACGTTCCGGCCGGTAGGGGAGGTGTGACCCGGGTGGGGCCCGGTCGCTCAGTAGACAACGGCTTTCGGTCGACCCGCAGCCAGCGGGTCCCAGGTCGGCCCGAAGGGCGCCGGGCCCCCATCCGCAGCACACGGCCGGAACAGGTGCTCTTACCCCGCTCTTGCGGAATCGACACCACCATACGAACGTCCTGGACCGTCATCGCAGGCCGCGGCCACTATGGTGGACGCCTGAGTACGGACATGAAGGGGCAGAAGTGAACGACGGCGACGGGACCCCCGCGGCATCGGACCGAGGTCGGCAGTTCGGCCCGCTCGGCACGGCCTTGGTGATCATTCCGACCTACAACGAGGCGGAGAACATCAAGAAGATCGTCGGCCGGGTGCGCACGGCCGTCCCCGAGGCGCACGTCCTCGTGGCCGACGACAACAGCCCCGACGGCACCGGCAAGCTGGCCGACGAGCTGGCCGCCGAGGACGACCATGTCCAGGTCCTGCACCGCAAGGGCAAGGAGGGCCTCGGCGCCGCCTACCTCGCGGGCTTCCGCTGGGGAATGGAGAACGGGTACGGCGTCCTGGTCGAGATGGACGCCGACGGCTCCCACCAGCCCGAGGAACTGCCCCGTCTGCTGACCGCCCTCAAGAGCGCGGACCTGGTGCTCGGCTCCCGCTGGGTGCCCGGCGGCCGGGTGGTGAACTGGCCCAAGAGCCGTGAGTTCATCTCTCGCGGCGGCAGCCTCTACTCCCGCCTCGCCCTCGACCTCCCGCTGCGGGACATCACCGGCGGCTACCGCGCCTTCCGCCGCGAGACCCTCGAAGGCCTCGGCCTCGACCAGGTCGCCTCCCAGGGCTACTGCTTCCAGGTCGACCTCGCCCGCCGCGCGGTCAAGGCCGGCTTCCACGTCGTCGAGGTCCCCATCACCTTCGTCGAGCGGGAACTCGGCGACTCCAAGATGAGCCGAGACATCCTCGTGGAAGCCCTGTGGCGGGTCACCGCGTGGGGCGCCAGGGAGCGGGTCGGCAAGCTGACGGGCCGCGGCAAGAAGGCCTGACGGCCGCGGACACCGGGTTCCGGCACGGCTTCAGCGGTTTCCCACGGCTTCACGGGCCCGGTTGATCTTTCGCTTATCCCGCTCTGAGCCGTGCCCAGGCACACTGGATGCATGACGACTGGTGCACCGACCCCCACCTACCCCGCCCGGCCCCGGCGCTCCCGGCTGCGGACCTTCCTGCCGCTCGGCGTCGCGGCCTGGCTGGTGCTGGAGATCTGGCTGCTGACCGTGGTCGCCGGCGCGTCGAGCGGGTTCGTGGTGTTCCTGCTGCTGCTCGCCGGGTTCGTGCTCGGCGCCGGAGTGATCAAGAAGGCCGGTCGCCGTGCCTTCCAGAACCTCAACGAGGCGCTGCAGCGCGGCGGCACCCCGCAGAACGGCGGGGGCAACGGCCTGCTGATGCTCGGCGGCCTGCTCCTGATGATCCCCGGTCTGATCTCGGACGCGGTGGGCCTGCTTCTGCTGATCCCCCCGGTCCAGAAGGCGCTGAGCCGGTTCACCGAGCGCACCCTCGACCGCAAGCTGCGCGAGGCCACCCCGGGCGGCTTCGGCGATGCCTTCCAGCAGGCCCGTATCCACCGCCCCGACGGCAAGGTCGTCCAGGGCGAGGTCATCCGGAACGACGAGCCGGGCGGTGACACCCCGCAGGACCCGCGCCCGCCGCTGACGCGGTGAGCGCGGCGCGGACACGGATATACGACGGCGGGCGTCTACGTGAATCCACGTAGACGCCCGCCGTCACTTGCGTGCGTTGGTGTCTGCCCGACCCAGGCAAGGACTAGGCCGACTTGCGGCTGTCCCGCGGATGGATCGCGATGTTCATCGCGCCCGAACGCAGAACCGCCAGGCGCTCCTCGAGGACCTCTTCGAGTTCCTCTCGGGTGCGCCGCTCCATCAGCATGTCCCAATGGGTACGCGCGGGCTTGGCCTTCTTTTCCTCAGGGCCGTCGCCGTCAACGAGGAGTGCCTGGGCCCCGCAGACCTTGCACTCCCACTCCGGCGGGATCTCCGCCTCGACCGAGAAGGGCATCTCGAAGCGGTGCCCCTTCTCGCATGCGTACTCCACGGCCTGGCGCGGGGCCAGGTCGATGCCGCGGTCCGTCTCGTAGCTGGTCACCACGAGGCGCGTGCCGCGAAGAGCTCGCTCACTCATGAATCGTGCCTCCCGGGCTTGTCGCCCACAGGACAGGTGTCGCTGTCGTCGTCATCCGGTCAACGTCCGGTCGGCGGTAAAGATTCCCGTTCCGTGTCCCGTTCCGGGTCATGCGTCGCCGTCGTAGCCGCCCCTTGTTGTACCCACCCTCGCCCGGTTTGTCACATCTGCTAGCAGATGTAACCCAGCGTTTCGTCATCTTTGACGCGCAGTAACGGTACGCCTGGCAGGCCAAACGCGTACACTACAGCCCTTTCGCCGCGAGCGCTAAATCCTCTCCGGAACCGGATTGCCCGCGTCGCGGATCGCCCGGCCCACCGGAACCCGTGCGAGCAGCGCGAATCCGATGACGAAGAACGCCACGAGCGAGATGATCGCGTCCCGATAACTTCCGGTCAGCTGGTAGGTGATCCCGAACAGAAGCGGCCCGAGCCAGCTCATACCCCGGTCGCTCATCTCGTACGCCGAGAAGTACTCGGCCTCTTTGCCGGGCGGCACGAGATGGGAGAACAGGGAGCGGGACAGGGCCTGGCTGCCGCCGAGCACCAGCCCGATCCCGGCCGCGAGCACGAAGAACCACACGGGCCGCCCGGCCGGCAGGAAGTACCCGGCCGCCAGGGTCACGGTCCACGCCACCAGCGACCCGAGAATGGTGTGCTTCGCCCCGTACGTCCGCGCCAGCCGCCCCATCCCCAGGGCTCCTGCCACCGCCAGCACCTGGACCATCAGCACAGCCGTGATGAGCGTGGACTGGCTCAGCCCCAGCTCCTCGGATCCGTACACCGACGCCTGCGAGATCACCGTCTGGATGCCGTCGTTGTAGATGAGGTAGGCGAGCAGGAAGGCCAGGGTGAGCGGTTTGCCCCGCATGTCCCGGACGGTGGCCGCCAGTTGCCGCCAGCCGTGGACCGCGGGCGCCGTGTTCGACGTACGGCGGTCGCGCAGCCGCTTCAGCGGTACGAGCGTGAAGGCGCCCCACCACAGGCCTGCGGAGGCCAGGCAGATGCGGACCGCCATCGACTCGGAGACGCCGAAGGAGTCGTGCGCCGTGAACAGGACCAGGTTCACGATCAGCATCGACGAACCGGCCGCGTAGCCGAAGGCCCAGCCGCGCGAGGAGACCCGGTCGCGCTCCTCGGGCCCGGCGATCTGCGGGAGGTAGGAGTTGTAGACGACCATCGAGACGGCCACGGACGCGTTGGCGACGATCAGCAGCAGGCCGCCCAGCAGATA
>Ga0075367_10001283_pt1 | contig 10621 bp, 11 predicted proteins | sample EndMethybrTD3032_FD_71399 | JGI IMG/M metagenome (GOLD analysis project Ga0075367, IMG submission 71399) | Populus endosphere microbial communities from Tennessee, USA - Endosphere MetaG P. TD hybrid TD303-2 | ecosystem: Host-associated > Plants > Roots > Endosphere | place: USA: Tennessee...
CAGGCGGCCACCTTCCACCGGGCGCTGGAGACGGGCCTGTCCAGGGACGCCGCACTGGCGGCCACGACCCGGAGGTACAGCGAACTGATGCACACGGGGGAGCCGGTGCACACCTGGCCGGTGGGCTTGCCGGAGCCGGTGCCGCTGGGGTGAGACCGACGGTAGGAAGGCCGGCTCAAGACGGGTGACTCGAGGAGCCGACGGGAGCTGGGGGCCGTGCCGGCACTCAGTCCTCGCCCTGTGCCCCCGCCGCCACGATCGCCTTGAGGATCACCGACTGGATCTGGGACGGGTTGGTGACCGACTGACCCGAGCCGCCGGTGGCCTTGGCGATCTCCTCGGCCTCCTCCCGGTCGGCGTCGGGGCCCACGGCGATCATGATCAGGGGAACCGGGCGCTCGGGGTCGGTGAGTCTCTGGAGTTCGGAGATGAGTCTGGCGCGGGTGATGCTGCCGGGGTCCTGGTTGACGCCGTCGGTGAGGATGACGAGGGCGTTGAACCTCCCCTTGGCGTACGACGCCATGGCCGCCTTGTAGGCGGCGAGCGTGGTGTCGTAGAGACCGGTCGCCCCGTCCGGCACCGGCTGCAGGGCGCCGAACGCGGCCGACAGCTTGTCCCGTTGGGTGCCGCTGCCCTTCTGGTCGCCGAGGCGTTCGGTCGGCACCAGGACGCGGTAGTCCTTGTCGCCGTCCAGCTTGGTGGAGAACTCCCACAGCCCGATCTCGTCCTCCGGCGTGAAGGTGGCGAGAGCCTGCAGCAGCGATGCCTTGGTCACGTCCATCCGGGACTGGCCGCCCGTCCCCGGCACCGCCTCGGACATGGAGCCGGACGCGTCCACGACCGTGGTGAGCCGGGCGCTCTGCACCGTGATCGTCCAGGTGCCGAGGACCTCCTGCAGCGCCGTGTCCGAGGCCGGCTGCACGGCGGCCTCGGCGTACGGCTGCGGGCTGCTCCCACCGGCCTCGGCGACCACCGCCTCCGGCGCCGACTCGTCGGAGGTCCGGAAGCCGTACTTCTCCAGCAGCCGCGACTGGGCGGGCTGGCGCAGGTAGTTCATGAACCGCAGCGCGGCCCGGCTCTGGTCGGTGGTCAGCTGGCCGACCATCGCGTACGGGTAGTCGAGCTCGGGCGAGCCGTCCTTGGGATAGAACATGTCCAGACGGGAGCCGCTGTCGGCGGACTCGTTGTACGCGTACGCCGCCTGCTCGGTGAGGACCAGCGCCTCGTTGCGCTTCGGATTGCCCAGCTCGGTCCCGGAGTTGTCGCGCGGCAACGTGTCCACGACCTGGCTGTCGCTGTCCGAGATGCGCTGCGACAGTGTCTTCATCATGGCCGCGGCCTGCGTCTGACCGCCCTTGAGCTTCGCGGCCGCCGTGCTCAGCCGGGTCAGCGCCAGCAGCCCGGTCGCACTGCGCGCGGGGTCGGCCGCGCCCAGCTTCAGCGAGTCGTCCGTCATGGTCGCCCCGGCCAGCTCGATCCAGCTGTACGTCTTCTTCGGCCACCCCAGCGACTTCGCCGCCGTCGGCACCATGGCCATCCCGATCGGCGTCGAGGCGACCGCTCCCGCCGGGGTCAGGTCGGTCGCGGCGCTGTTCGCCGTGATCCGGTCGATCCACAGCTGCGAGTCCGGCACCCAGACCTGCGCGTCGGTCTTCTTGTCCGAGCTCAGTGTGTCCGCGACCTTGTACGAGTCACGCGCGGTCACCGAGACCGCGACACAGCGCCCGTCGGAGGTGATGTCGCTCTCCCGGGCCCGCTTCGCCGCGGCCGTCAGGGCGGGGGCGATGTCCGGCGAGGCGGCCAGCTCCAGCCGCACCGGATTGTCCTGGCAGGACGAGCCGAAGGAGAGCAGTCCGCTCTTGACCGCGCCCGCCGTGCCGCCGGCGACGGTCAGCACGAGAACCGTCGCGATGGCCACCTGCCGGCGGCGCACACGTGGGCGGGGGCCGCTGCCGCCCGCCCCATACTGATCGGGCAAGCTGTGACGTCCCATGACGGTGGTGCCCCTCCCTGTTGAACCTCGTGCCGGATCACGGCCGTATGGCAGGCAAAGGGGAGGTACGCCCCGTACGGTGCCCGTCCCCCCAACGGCCTAGCGCACGATCTTCGTAACTTCTTTCGAGACACTAGCGGGGGGACGATGTGGATGAGGCGGGATTGCTGAATTGGAGTCAGGTGTGCAGGCAGAGGCGGGTCCGATGGCCGATTCTTTTCCTCCGGAGAGGCTCTCGCGACGGATCCTCCGTGACGAGACACTGCTCGTTCTGGGGCTTTCGCTCGGTGCGAGTGGAGTGTCCGCCCTGATCAGTTTTGTCGGATCGGTCACGAAACCGGGCGGCCTCAAGGACCAGGCGGCGACCCTCAACGCCTCGGCCGCACCGGGCCGCCCCTGGCTGGATCTCGCCTGGCAGCTGTTCGGGATCGCGACGGCTCTGGTGCCCGTCGCACTCGTCGCGCACCTTCTCCTGCGGGAGGGCGGGAGCCTGCGCACCCTCGGCTTCGACCGCACCCGGCCCTGGCCCGACCTCGGTCGTGGCGCCGGTGTCGCGGCGGTGATCGGCAGCACCGGAATCGCCTTCTACCTGGCCGCACGCGGCCTCGGCTTCAACCTCACGGTGGTGCCGGAGGCGCTGCCCGACGTGTGGTGGAAGTACCCCGTGCTGATCCTCTCGGCGATGCAGAACGCCATCCTCGAAGAGGTCGTAGTCGTCGGCTATCTGCTGCGGCGGCTGGGTCAGTTGGGGTGGACGCCCGGCACCGCACTGGTGGCCAGTTCCGTACTGCGTGGTAGCTACCACCTCTACCAGGGCATCGGCGGCTTCATCGGCAACATGGTGATGGGCGTGGTCTTCGTGTACCTGTACCGGCGCTGGGGCCGGGTGGGTCCCCTGGTGGTGGCGCATTCCCTGCTCGACATCGGGGCGTTCGTCGGCTACGCGCTGCTCGCCGGAAAGGTGGGCTGGCTGCCGACGGCGTGAGGCGCCGACAGCCTCTCGTACGGGGCTTTCGAAGCCCTACGCCAGCAGCTCGCCCTCGATGACCGTGACCGCGCGTCCGCTCAGCAGCGTGCGGTCGCCGCGCAGCTCCGTGCGGACGCGGCCGGAGCGCGGCGAGGCCTGCAGACCGGTGAGGACGGAGCGGCCGAGGCGCTCGGACCAGAAGGGGGCCAGCGCCGTATGGGCACTGCCGGTGACGGGGTCCTCGTCGATGCCGACGTTCGGGAAGAAGCACCGGGAGACGAAGTCGTATCCCCGGGCGGGGTCCTCGGCGCGGGCGGTGGCGATGATGCCGCGGGCCGAGTAGGCGCCGAGGGCCCTGAGATCAGGGCTCAGGCCATGGATCGTCTTCTCGTCGGCCAGCTCCACCACCAGGTCGCCGACGTTCGGTCCGGTGTCGATGGCGGAGAGCGGTTCGGCGCCCAGGGCCTCGGCGACCCCTTCCGGGATCTCGACCGCCGTCAGCGGGGCGGTCGGAAAGTCCAGCGTGATCGACCCGTCCGCCTCGGGCGTCGCCACCAGCACACCGCTGCGAGTGGTGAACCGCACGGTGCCCTCGTGGGCGCCCGTGGTGTGCAGCACGTGGGCCGTGGCGAGCGTGGCGTGGCCGCACATGGCGACCTCGGCCGCGGGCGTGAACCAGCGCAGTGCCCAGTCGGCCTCACCGCCCTCGGGCAGCGGGTGCGCGAACGCCGTCTCCGCGTGGTTCACCTCCAGGGCGATCTTCTGCAGCCGGTCGTCGTCCGGGAAGGAGTCGAGGAGCAGCACACCGGCGGGGTTGCCGGAGAAGGCACGGTCGGTGAACGCGTCGACGATTCGGATTCGCATGGTTCCGACGCTAGGACGCGGTGGCCTGTTCGACCAAGGCCAATTACCGGACACTGGACTGATTTGGGTGGCACGCATCTCCGCTTGGCGGCCCACGGCTGACACCCTGTACAGGCCAGGTGTTGACAGTTCAGCCCCGCCCAGGAGGCCGTCATGCCCCAGCCGTCCGTGCTCGCCGCCCTGCTGTCCGGGCTGCAAAGCGGCTCCATCGAGGTCGTCGACCTCACGTCGCCGCTGTCCTCGTCCACACCGGTGATCCAGCTGCCGCCCCCCTTCGGCCAGACCCAGACCTTCGAACTGGAGGAGATCAGCCGCTACGACGACCGGGGCCCGGCCTGGTACTGGAACAACTTCCGCACCGGCGAGCACACCGGCACCCACTTCGACGCCCCCGTCCACTGGGTCACCGGCAAGGACCTCGCCGACGTGGCGTCGGTCCCGGCGGGCCGCCTGATCGCACCGGCGGCCGTACTGGACTTCTCCGAGCAGGCCGCCAAGGACCACGACTTCCTCGTCGAGGTGGACCACATCAAATCCTGGGAAGCCGTCAACGGCCCACTCCCCGAAGGCGGTTGGCTGCTGCTGCGCACCGGCTGGGACGCCCGCTCCGAGTCGCAGGAGGAGTTCCTCAACGCCGACGAGAACGGCCCGCACACGCCGGGCCTCTCCCCGGAGTGCGCGCGCTGGGTCGCCGAGGAGGCACCGGTGATCGGCTTCGGCACGGAGACGGTCGGCACGGACGCCGGCCGGGCCCACTCCTTCGACCCGGCGTTCCCCTGCCACTCCTATCTCCTGGGCGCCGACAAGTACGGCCTCACCCAGCTCCAGAACCTCGCGACCCTGCCCGCGACCGGCGCCGTCGTCATCGCCGGCCCGCTGCCCATCGTCAGCGGCTCCGGCGCCCCGGCCCGGGTACTCGCCCTGGTGGAGCGGTCGTGAAGGTCGCGGAAGCCGTCGGACGGGCGCTCACCGCGGCCGGGGTCGACCACGTCTTCGGCGTCGTCGGCTCGGGCAACTTCCACTTCACCAACGCCATGGTGGCCGCGGGCGCCCGCTTCGTCGCCGCCCGGCACGAGGGCGGCGCGGCGACCATGGCCGACGCCTACGCCCGCACCGGCGGCACGGTCGCCGCGCTCAGCCTCCACCAGGGCCCGGGCCTGACCAACGCCCTCACCGGCATCACCGAGGCCGCCAAGAGCCGTACGCCGCTGCTGGTGCTGGCGGCCGAGGCGACCGCGCAAAGGTCCAACTTCCGTATCGACCAGGCCGTGTTGGCACATTCGGTCGGCGCCCTGAGCGCCCGTGTGACAACAGCGCACGACGCGGTCGACCAGGCCCGCGCCGCTCTGCGCCGGGCCCGCCACGAACGCCGTACGGTCCTGCTCAACCTCCCGCTGGAGGTACAGGCTCTGGACGTGCCCGAGGGCGTGTCCCTGGACGCCGTACCCCTGCCGGACCCGGAACAGGCCGAGCCGTCTCAGAAGGGGGTGACCGACCTCGTACGGGTCCTGGGAGCCTCCCGGCGCCCGGTCTTCGTGGCCGGCCGAGGCGCCCGCACCCCTGCCGCCCGCGACGCCCTGACCGCCCTCGCCGACCGGTACGGCGCCCTGCTCGCGACCTCGGCCGTCGCCCGCGGCCTGTTCCACGACAGCCCCTGGTCGCTCGATGTGTCCGGCGGCTTCGCCTCGCCCCTCGCGACCGAACTGATCCAGGACGCCGACCTGATCGTCGGCTGGGGATGCGCGCTGAACATGTGGACCATGCGGCACGGCAGTCTGATCGGCCCGGACGCGACCGTCGTACAGATCGACGACGACCCGGAGGCGCTCGGCGCGCATCGCCCGATCGACCTCGGCGTCCACGGCGACGTGGAGCGCACGGCACGGCGGGCTTCGGAGGCGGGCGGAGCGGGGCGCGCGGGGTACCGGACCCCCGAGGTTTCCGGTGCCCTCGCCGCTCGGGGGCGGTGGCCGGACGTGCCGTACGAGGACGAGAGCACCCGGGAGCGGATCGACCCGCGCACGCTGAGCATCGCGCTCGACGAGATCCTCCCGGCCGAGCGGGTCGTCGGCGTGGACTCGGGGAACTTCATGGGCTACCCGAGCGCGTATCTCTCCGTCCCGGACCACAACGGCTTCTGCTTCACCCAGGCCTTCCAGTCGATCGGCCTGGGCCTCGCGACGACGATCGGCGCGGCGCTCGCGCAACCGGACCGGCTGCCGGTGGCGGTACTGGGCGACGGCGGTGCGCTGATGAGCGCCGTGGAACTGGACACGGTGCGCCGCCTCGGGCTGCCGATGGTGGTCGTCGTCCACAACGACGAGGGCTACGGCGCCGAGGTGCACCACTTCGGCCCCGACGGGTTCCCCCTGGACACCGTCACCTTCCCGGAGACGGACATCGCGGCCATCGCCCGCGGCTACGGCTTCGAGGCGGTGACCGTGCGCACGCGCGCCGATCTCAAGGCGGTGGCGGACTGGGTGGCCGGGCCGCGCTCGGCGCCGCTGTTGGTGGACGCCAAGGTGACCCGGGAGCACGGGGCGTGGTGGCTGGAGGAGGCGTTCCGAGGGCACTGAGACCGCCCCGGCCCCAAGTGGGGCCGGGGCAGGGCGACTTACAGTCCGGCCGCCGCGCTGTGCAGGTTCTTGGCGGCCAGGGCGAGGCCTTCGGCCTGGGAGTAGGTGGCGTCCTCGTGCTCGATGTTGACCGCCATGTCGGGGGCGATCTCGTGGAGGGCGCGCGGGAACTCGGTCCGGAAGGGGATGTCGTTGCCGAGGCCGACGGCGACGAACTACCAAGTGGGGCGTGGCCTCCCGGTGGCAGGGCATGGACGTCATCGACTCCATCAAGTGCGAAGATCGATCGCGGCCATGGTCCGCGTCTGCCGGCGCTGCCGTGCGTGCTGACATGGGCCACCGCGTGGATGGGTCACGCCAATGCGGTGATCGCTCCGCTGCTCAGGCTGCCGGAGCTGCCGGTGGCCGAACTGCCCGATGTGCCGCAGAAGTTCGAGGCCGGCGTGCTGAACTGGAAGACGCGAGCCCTCGTCCGGGCCGCGGCAGGCCGCCCGTTCATCTGGGTCGACGACTCGATCACCGACCTCGATCGCGCGTGGGTGACGACGCACCACCCAGCGGGCGCTCTCCTCCATCGCGTCGATGCCATGACCGGTGAACTCGCCGGGCACATCCGGTCGACATCGTTCCTGCCCCCCGGTGCTCGCGGACCACGCCGCTGAGTTCGACGCCGAGCTCACTGCCGAACTCGGCCGCGACACGGCCAACGACCGTCTCACCGAAACGGTCGGCTTCGCCTACGAACCGGCCCGCAAGTCAGCTGCCGCGTGACCGTCAGGAAACTACGGGGCGTCAGGTCAGGTGCCGGTGGGGGCGGCAAGCGATCGTGTCTGTCACGGCCTCCGATCGGGGCGACGTCACTCCATCGACTGCAGAATGCGGTCGAGTGTCCGGCGCCCCATTCTGCTCATCGTCGGATTGCTCTCGACGTAGTACCAGACAACACCCATCGCCTGTTCGAACGCCCATGCCTTGCCGCGCTCCCACTCCAGATCGTCACAGGCCAGTGTCCGCCGGAGCACTTCCCGCGGGCCTGGCTGCAACAGATGCCAGGCACTGACCAGATCCAGCGCGGGGTCGGCCGGGCCGAAGCCGCCGGTGTCGAGTACGCCGCTGAGCCGGTCTCCCGCGACCAGTACATTGCCGGGAATCAAGTCACCATGGCTCATCACGTCGGCACCCGTGCGTGGCAGCTCCCGAAAGTGGCTCCACACCTGGCGTAGCCGGGGCACGTCGAGCAGCCCTTCACTCTCCTCGAAGCACTTCGCCATCCAATCGTCGTGGTGAGCGAGAACGCCGCCACGACTTTCGCCGCTGAAAAGCCGACCCCGCGTCTCGGCGTCCCGCAGGACTGCGATGAAGGCCGCAAGGTCCTCGGCAAAAGCGTCCGACCCACTCGGGTCGGCATCAGAGGCGATCGTTCCCGGCAGCCATGTCTGGACCGACCACGGCATGGGGTAACCCGCTCCAGGCTTTCCCAAGGCGACGGGTTGCGGGGCGGGGAACCGAGACACCTGTGCCAGCTCCGCGCTCGCCTGGGCTTCCTGTTCCAGAACCGCCAGCGCCTCGGCAGCATCGGCCAGACGCAGTGGAAAACGCGCGGAGAGGTCGTTCCCGATGCGGAAGATGGCGTTGACCGTCCCGGTCGACGACAGGCGTTGGATCGCCTTGCCGCTCCATTGAGGGAACTGTTCTTGGATCAAGGTCGCAACGATTTCGGTGGTCACGTCCACTTGGTCGTCGTGCATGGTCATCTCTCGGAGGCTCTTCTTCCGCTAGTCCCATCCGAAACGCCGGAAGCACACCGGATCAACTGAGACGACAGCCAGTATTCATATGCCAAGGTCCGGATCAACTGAGATTTTCGGTCACCCAGGCGTCTCAGGGCGACGTCCTCAGCGATGTGGGTGGGCTGGTAGGAGTCCTGGGTCCAGGCACGTCCGTCCGTCACTCACACGCTTCGAAGGCCGAGCGTGTGGGCGGCAGCGATGTCGGCGTGTGGTGAATCGCCGATCACCCACGCGCCTGGGAGGGAGGCACTGACGGCATCGGCTGCCGCCTGGAAGATCTCTGGTTCCGGTTTCTTGTGGCTGACTGCTTCGAAGACGACCCGGCCCTGGACGAGTCGGTCGAGCCCGGTCTTCCGGATCTTCGCCTCCTGCTGGACGGTGCGCCCGTTGGTCACGATGACGGGAACCCGGCCGTCTGTCATCTGTTTCGTCCGCGCCCTCTTGTTCGGCAGGGGCTTGCCATGCGAACTATTCCGATATATCGTTGACGCATCGCGACAGATCAACGATGGAATGGAGTGATTGCGATGCGTTCCCATGGATTCGAACGTGGACACGGTGGACCTGGCCCTCGTGGTGGCCGGGGTGGTTTCGAAGGTCGGCGTGGTGCCTTCGGTCCCTTCGGGCCGGGTGGTCCCGGCGGTGGCCCGGGTGGTCCCGGCTTCGGCTTCGGCGGACCCGGATTCGGTCCGGGGCCCTGGGGGCCACGAGGGCGTGGCGGACCGAGGGGAAGGGCGCGGCGCGGTGACGTACGTGCCTCGATCCTCGCCCTGCTCAAGGACCGGCCGATGCACGGCTACGAGATGATCCAGGAGATCGCCGAGCGCAGTGGCGGGGCGTGGAAGCCCAGTCCCGGCTCGGTGTACCCCACCCTCCAACTACTGGAGGACGAGGGCCTGATCACCAGCGCGAGCGAGGGCGGCAAGAAGCTCTTCTCGCTCACCGACTCCGGCCGTACCGCGGCCGACGAGGGCCCGGACGCGCCCTGGGAGGAAGCCTCCCGCGGCATCGACTTCGAGGCACTCGGTGAGATCCGGCAGGCCGGCTTCGGTCTGATGGAGGCCTTCGGCCAGGTCTGGAAGACCGGCAACAAGGAGCAGCGCGAGAAGGCGCTGACCGTCATCAACGAGGCCCGCAAGAAGCTGTACCTGATCCTCGCAGACGAGGACTGACCGGGACCGGCGGCCTCCCCGCCGTAGGAAAAGGCGCCCCGTGGAGCGATCCGCGGGGCGCCTTCCCGTGTCCGGTGGTCAGGACACCAGCCCGGCGAGCTTCCGCAGCGACTCGTTCAGGGCGGCGGTCCCCGAGTCCTTGAGCTTGCCTGCCATCAGCGTGACCGCGGCGCCCGTGAACTCGCCGTCGATGCGGACCTTCGTGGCGTCGCCGTCGGGGGTCAGGGTGTAGCGCGTGGCCAGGCTCACGGCCATCGGGCCCTTGCCCTTGATGACGAAGACCCGGGCCGGTTCCAGTTCCGCGATGGTCCACTCGACCTCGGCCGGGAAGCCCATCAGCTTCATGTTCTCCTGGAAGGTCCCGCCCACTTCGAGTGCCGTCGGACCGCCCTGCGGAAAGCTGGTGTGGGTGGCGTTCCACTCGCCGTACGCGGGCCAGTCCGTGAGCTGCGCCCACACTTTCTCGGCCGGCGCCTCGATCCGTGCCTCCGCGCTGATTTCGGGCATGCGACCACCTCTTCGTGTCGGGCTGTGGTGTCGCGGAACGTAGCCGCAGGGCCTGGAACATTCAATACTGATGAACCGTCAGAAAATGTGAGTGTTCCGGTCGGTCGTGGATGCCTGAGCCGAAGGTGCTCTCGTCGTGGCAGTGCCAGGCGTCCCGGAACAGGTCGGCGGGCACCTGTTGGGCGTGCGACGGAGCGCTGCGGTTGCGCGCTGGGCGCACGGCAAGGGGGCGCGCGCCCCTCCGGGTAAAGCGGCCTGATGTCATCCGCAAGGAGGAGATTCCGGCGTACGGAGTCCACTCTGTGTGGGACACCGAAATGCTTCCCTTCGGGGATGACGAGAGGCGGCGGGACTGATGGGGTGGGGGATGTGCAACCCCGTATCCCCCGGCAGCAAGTCGGTGAACAGGCCGTGGGGCCCCGTCAGGACAACGATGCCAGGCTCAGTGCCGAGCTGGCAGCGGTGGTCTCCGGTGCCCGCCGTCGGGCGCTGCGCGACGGGGACCGGCAGATCGACACGGCCCATCTGCTGCACTCGCTCCTCGAGTACGACACCGAGGCGCGCACCGTCTTCGGAGAGGGTCCCGAGATCGCCCGGCTGCTCGGCTACCTCGTCCAGCGCAGCATCGGCTACGGCCTGCGCTGGCAGGGCTCGGTCGAGGACTCCGGCGCGGTCCCCGTGGTGACGGAGGCGGACGGCTTCTCGCCGCTGGCCGCGGGCGCCATGGAGTGCGCCCACGAGCGCGCTGCAGC
>Ga0075367_10001284_pt1 | contig 10616 bp, 7 predicted proteins | sample EndMethybrTD3032_FD_71399 | JGI IMG/M metagenome (GOLD analysis project Ga0075367, IMG submission 71399) | Populus endosphere microbial communities from Tennessee, USA - Endosphere MetaG P. TD hybrid TD303-2 | ecosystem: Host-associated > Plants > Roots > Endosphere | place: USA: Tennessee...
TACCACGGCTGCATGATGCCGAGGCCGCTGGGGATCAGCTGGCCATCCATCAGCGGCCAGGTGTTGTAGCCCATGCCGGCCTTCATGCCGGCCACCAGGGCACCGAGCAGAATCTGCACGAACACCAGCCCGGCGATCGCCGCCGCCCAACCGCTGCCGCGCGCAGGTCCGCTTGTCCGCTCCTGCCCATCTTCGAGCGACAGCGCCACCCACAGCAGCGCGCCGAAGATCAGGATGGCGAGGCCCAGATGCACGGCCAGCCGGTACTGGCTGACGCTGATGCGATCCACCAGCCCGCTGCTCACCATGTACCAACCGACGAAACCCTGCAGCCCGCCGAGCGCGAAGATACCGGTCAGCCTCGGCAGCAGCGCGCGTGGAATCTGGCCGGCGGCCAGCAAAGCAAGGAAGGGCACGAGAAAGGCGAAGCCGACCAGCCGGCCGAGGAAGCGGTGCGTCCATTCCCACCAGAAGATGCGCTTGAACGCGCCGAGGCTCATGCCCTTGTTGACCTGCTGGTATTGCGGGATCTGACGGTACTTGTCGAACGCGTCCTGCCAATCGGCCGCCGACAGAGGCGGCACGATGCCGACGATCGGCTTCCATTCGGTGATCGACAGCCCGGAGCCGGTCAGGCGCGTCGCCCCGCCCACGCTCACCAGCAGGAAGACCAGCGCGGCCACGGTCAGCAGCCAGATACGCACGAGCGCCGTGCCGCGCGCAGCTTTCAAGGGACCCGCCAAGGACTGAGACTGAGCCATCGGCGCGCTCTTACGGCCTTTCGCCGGGCTTTGGCATGCGGCGCATCGCCTTGGGCGCCGCATGCAGCCTCAGGTCGGCGCCGACTGCGGGGTAGTACCCTTGGTCAGGCCGGAAAATGCGAACGGCGCGCCGCTCAGCGCGACTTTGATGTAGCGCGGATGCTGGTACTCGCCGCTGAGCGAGATGCTGGGCAATGCCGTCAATGCGGAGCGGTGCTGGGCATGGATCAGGCCTCGACGACCCGTTACACCCGTCTTGAGCCCGAGCTCGCGCGCCAGCTCGTATTCACGGGGCCCGGCGCTGGCTGCGTCTCCGTAGGGGTAGGCGAAATGCCGGCAGGCAAGACCGGTCTCGCGCTCGATGCGTCGCACGCCCTCCTCGATCTCGGCACGCGCCTCGGCCAATGTCAGTTTGGCCAAGGCGTAGTGGCGGCGCGTGTGCGAGCCCAGCGTCACGCGCGGGTCGCTGCCCAGCTCGCGTATCTGGTCCCAGGTCATCATCAGATCGACGCCGAGTCCGACAAGATCGACATCGACGCTGGCGCACAGGTCGCGCACGAAGGCGCGCGCATCGTCCTCGTCGATCGAGCGCAGCCAGCTGTAGAGCTTCTGGTAGCTCGCCTGCTTTTCGGCCGGCGACCCGCACCTGAGGCGCCGTTGCGAGCCGTCGATCTTCACGTCGAGGGCCCCGACCTTGATGACGACCCTTTCCAGGGCGACCCACCAGACCTCGCCGTGCCCGCTCGGATAGTCGGTCGGAATGTAGACGGCGAAGGGGAGGTCGTAGCGATGGAAGATCGGATAGGCGTGCTCGTACAGGTCTCGATACCCGTCGTCGAAGGCAAAGCAGACGAAGGGCCGCCCGTAGTCGCCTTCGACCAGGCGGAAGTGCGCCTCGTCGAGCGACACGATCTCGAAGCCGGCGGCACGCACCTGCTGGATGACCTGCACGATGAAGTGCGGCGTGACCTTGAAGTCGCGATTGGGCTCGAACGCACCGGGCTTGTCCGGCGACACGTGGCGCAGCGTGAGGATCGCACCGAGGCCGCGCGTGAACGGCGCGATCATGCTGTCGGCACCCGAATAGTGCAACGCTGAAAGCGCAACCTTGCGCAGTCTGTTTGTGCGCTGGCTCATGGCTGCGAACCGCCCCCACGGCTGCTCGATGCTGGTACGCGGATCACGCGAGTCGCAATCAGACTAGCGCACCGCGACGCCGATGTAACCTCGGTGCCGTTCGCGGCCCGTCGGCGAATCAACCCGAGCGCTTGCGGCTTTCCTCGATGGCGTCCTCGAACGTGCGCAGACCGGTGCGGGGCGCGTTGACGAGAACGGCCATGTTGCCGGGCTTGTGCTCGTTTTTCCACATGCGCATGTGCGCCTTGGGAATCTGGTCCCAGGGAAACACCTCCGACATGCACGGATCGATGCGTCGCTCCACCACCAGCTTGTTGGCCTGGGCGGCCTGCAGCAGGTTGGCGAAGTGCGAGCCCTGCACGCGCTTCTGATGCATCCACAGATAGCGCGCGTCCATGGTGAGGTTGTATCCGGTGGTGCCCGCGCAGATCACCACCATGCCGCCGCGTTTCACCACCAGCACGGAGACGGGGAAGGTCGCTGCTCCCGGATGCTCGAAGACGAAATCGACGTTGTTGCCCTTGCCGGTGATTTCCCAGATGGCGGCGCCGAACTTGCGGGCCTCCTTGAACCAGGTGTCGTACTCGGGCGTGCCGACCTTCGGTAGCTCGCCCCAGCAGTTGAACTTCTTGCGGTTGATGACGCCGCGGCCGCCGAGCTGCATGACAAAGTCGCGCTTGTCGTCCTCGGAGACCACGCCGATCGCATTGGCACCCGACGTGGCGATCAGCTGCACGGCCATCGATCCGAGACCGCCGGAGGCACCCCACACGAGCACGTTCTGCCCGGGACGGATGACGTGTGGGCGGTGGCCGAACAGCATGCGATAGGCCGTCGCCAGCACCAGGATGTAGCAGGCGCTCTCTTCCCAGGTGAGGTGCTTGGGCCGCTCCATGAGCTGGCGATCCTGCACGCGGCAGAACTGGGCGAAGGAGCCATCCGGCGTCTCATAACCCCAGATGCGCTGCGAAGGCGAGAACATCGGATCGCCGCCGTTGCACTCCTCGTCGTCGCCGTCGTCCTGGTTGCAGTGGATGACGACCTCGTCGCCCACCTTCCAGCGTTTCACCTTGGAGCCGACCGCGTAGATGATGCCGGACGCGTCGGAGCCCGCCACGTGATAGGGGTTCTTGTGCACGTCGAGCGGAGTGATGGGCGTGCCGAGTGCAGCCCAAACGCCGTTGTAGTTGACGCCGGCCGCCATCACGAGAACGAGCACGTCGTGGCTGTCGAGCTCCCACGTCGGCAGAACCTCGACCTGCATGGCCGTGTCCGGCGGACCGTGCCGATCCTTGCGGATCGCCCACCCGTACATCTGCTTTGGCACATGACCGAGTGGCGGAATCTCACCGATCTCGTAGAGATCCTTGAGGGCAGTGCCGACGGCGGGTTTGCTTGCCTCCGCGGTGATCGGCACGACTTTGGATGACTGGTCCTCCCGCACTCTCGGAGGCTTAACGCCGGACTCTGCTTTTGACCGCGCTGCCATGTGCCGCTCCCGACCTCGACCCAGGCGCTCCGGACCCCTGTGGTTCGGATGCCCCAATTGTTGCACTGCGGGAGAGTCGAACAGAACGCGCCGCCGCTCAAGCGAATTCTGCGCTGCGACACGAGCAGTCGGTAAGCGGGCTTTAATGCCTGGGCGATAGGTTGGTTGTTGGATAGACAGCTTCCGCTTCCGGCGAGCACACCCCCCATGAGCACGTTCATCTCGCATCTGGAAAGTATTGTACATCCAGACTTGGCCACTCTGGGAGTTGTCGCCGTGCTCTGCGCGATCGCGGCTTATGCGATCAAAGACTTCCTTGCCCACCCGCCGATGGTCGTTTTCGTCTATCCTGGGATGATATTCTGTGGCTTAACGGCTTATTACTTGTTCGTTGCCACGGAACAGTTCAACACCAAGAAGCTCGACCAATGGCTGACGTGGGCGATTCTGGCCTCCATCTGCGGCACCGTGATCGGCATCATCTTCGTCAGTTTGCTGGCCGCGTTCCGCGAGAAGGTCGGCTCGCGTCGCCCGCCGTCCGCACCCAGGCCCACCCGCGCCACACGCTAGATCATTTACTGCAAAGCTCCGTTTTGCACTGCACCCAAGACAGGCTAGGCTGGGCCTGACTGGCGTGTTGCCAATTGAGGAGCCCCTGCCATGAGCCGGCCGAAGCGCGTTGCCCCCGCTGAAGCACAGGCCAAACCTCGGGCCGAAACTCGGGCCGAGCGCGACAAGCCCTGGCTGATCCGCACCTACTCCGGCCACTCGGCCGCCGCCAAGTCGAACGAGCTCTATCGCAAGAACCTGGCGAAAGGGCAGACGGGTCTCTCCATCGCCTTCGATCTGCCGACGCAGACCGGCTACGACTCCGATCACGAGCTGGCGCGCGGCGAGGTCGGCAAAGTCGGCGTGCCCGTCTCCCACATCGGCGACATGCGCACGCTGCTGGATGGCATCCCGCTCGGCGAGATGAACACGTCCATGACGATCAACGCGACGGCCGCATGGCTGCTCGCGCTCTACGTCGCCGTCGCCGACGAGCAGGGCACACCGAGACCTGCGCTGACCGGCACGATCCAGAACGACATCATCAAGGAATACCTCTCGCGCGGCACCTATGTGTTCCCACCCGAGCCGTCGCTGCGGCTGATCAAGGACACCATCATCTTCACCACCACGGCCATGCCGAAGTGGAATCCGACCAACGTGTGCTCCTATCACCTGCAGGAGGCCGGCGCGACGCCGGTGCAGGAGCTGGCCTTTGCGCTGGCGACCGCGCAAGCCGTGCTCGACGGCGTGAAGGCATCGGGCGAGGTGGCGGCTGACGAGTTTGGTCCCGTGGTCGGCCGCATCTCGTTCTTCGTCAATGCCGGCGTGCGCTTCGTCACGGAAATCTGCAAGATGCGCGCCTTCAAGGAGCTGTGGGACGAAGTCACCTCCAAGCGTTACGGCGTCGCCGATCCCAAGCACCGCCTGTTCCGCTACGGTGTGCAGGTCAACTCGCTGGGGCTGACGGAGCAGCAACCCGAGAACAACGTTTATCGCATCCTGCTCGAGATGCTGGCCGTGACGCTGTCGAAGGGCGCACGCGCACGCGCCGTGCAGTTGCCGGCCTGGAACGAGGCGCTCGGCTTGCCGCGGCCGTGGGACCAGCAGTGGTCGATCCGCATGCAGCAGATCGTGGCCTACGAGACCGACCTGCTGGAGTACGCCGACATCTTCGAGGGCTCCAAGGTGATCGAGCGCAAGGTGGCCGAGCTCAAGACCGCCGCCCGCCAGGAGCTGACACGCATCGAGGAGATGGGCGGCGCGGTGGCCGCCATCGACTACATGAAGCGCGCGCTGGTGGAGAGCAACTCGGAGCGCTTGGGCAAGATCGAGAGCGGCGAGCAGGTGGTGGTCGGCGTCAACCGCTGGACGGAGACGGAGCCGTCACCGCTGTCCGCCGGATCGAGCACGATCGAGGCCATCGATCCCGCGATCGAGGCCGAGCAGATCGAGCGGCTCGCGGCCTGGCGCAAGCAGCGCAAGGCCAAGGACGTCAAGGCCGCCCTGGCCGATCTCGAGCGTGCCGCCAGGGAAGGCCGCAACGTCATGGAGCCGTCCATCGCCTGCGCCAAGGCCGGTATCACCACCGGCGAATGGTGTGCGACGCTGCGCGGCGTGTTCGGCGAATACCGCGCGCCGACCGGTGTCGGCCGGGCGATGGCCGTGACCGGCGGCGGCAGTCTCGAAGAGGTGCGCGCCGAGGTCGAGCGCGTTTCCGCCAAGCTCGGCCGCCGCATCAAGCTGCTGGTCGGCAAGCCCGGCCTCGACGGCCATTCCAACGGTGCCGAGCAGATCGCCGTGCGCGCGCGCGACAGCGGCATGGAGGTGGTCTACGAGGGGATCCGGCTCACGCCGGCGCAGATCGTGCGGGCCGCCCTGGACGAGGCCGTGCACGTCGTCGGCCTGTCGATCCTGTCGGGCAGCCACGTGCCCCTGGTCGGCGAGGTGATGCAGCGCATGCGCAAGGAAGGCCTCGACGACGTGCCGGTGGTGGTTGGCGGCATCATCCCGCCCGAGGACGCCGCCACCCTGAAAAGCCTCGGCGTGGCCGCCGTCTACACGCCGAAGAATTTCCAGCTCAACGCCATCATGGCGGATATCGTGCAGCTGATCGATCGCGTGGCCAAGGCCGCCTGAGTAACCCTTCGCCGCGTCAAGTTGCGCCTTATTTTAGCGACTTCGGCACCCCATCTAAAGGTGACGCATCGGGCATGATTCGTGCAGTCTGTCGTGCAAGTTGTCGTGCAGCCTGTAGTGCAAGTTGTCGAGCACCTGCTTGACTTGGATCATGGCAGCAATGGCTGCGTGCATAAATGGTACGCACGGGATCGATGCGATGCAGATTGGAGCGCGCCTGCCGAGACCCGCGATCGCGGCAGCCGTTAACAGAAGGCTAACCATGAACGATCGTAGCCGCCGGCCGACATCGATGCGCGAGAAGAATTCCGCGCGCCTGCGCGAGTCGCTGCAGCAGCCGAAGCCTGCCTCCTCCTCGTTCCTGACCCTGCCTCGTCTGATCGGTGGAGCAATCCTGGTGGTGGCTCTGCTGTTGATCGCCATCGGCGCGGCAACGGCGCACGAGTTTTCGAGCAAGGACGTCACGGTCGCTCATCCATGGGCGCGAGCAACGCCTGGCGGCGTCACCGTCGGCGGCGCCTACTTCGAGATCAAGGCCGCTGCCGGCAAGGGCGATCGCCTGGTCGGCGCGCGCAGCGCCGTCGCCGGCTCGGTGGAGATCCACACGCACGCCATCGAGCAGGGCATCGCCAAGATGCGCCGCATCGACGGCTTGCCGATCAAGGGCGGCGAATCCGTCGTGCTGAAGCCCGGCGGCTACCACATGATGCTTGTCGACCTCAAGCAGCCGCTCAAGGAAGGCGACCTTCTGAAGTTCACGCTGACCTTCGAGAAGGCCGGCGATATCGAGGTGGAAGCCACCGTCGAGCCGATCGGCGCCAAGGGGCCGCACGGCTTCGACAGCCAGCCCGTCAGCACGGACAAGAGCGCGGGCAGCCACAAGCACTGATCTGCGCCTTCGTCATTCCCGCCAGCGCGATGGCGCGTCGAGCGGGAATCTAGTCCAGATCTCCATCAGCGCCGCGTCCGTCTCTGGATTCCCGCTCTGCGCTTCGCTGGGCGGGAATGACGCCGTTCATTACGTGCCGCCACTTGCCTTGGTCTTGGCGATGACGCCCAGCAGCGCCGCGAACGCTTGCGCCTGCGTCTTGTCCGCCGTGTTCACTTCCGCGCCGGCTTTTGCATAGAGCGCGGTGCGGCTTTCCAGGATGGCTCTCAAGTCGTCCATGGCTTGCGGATTGTCGGCCATCGGCCGCAAGTCGCCCTGGTCGATGACGCGCCCCATGTGCTGGTCGGGGTTGGCTCTGAGCCAGACCACGAAGCAGCTCGAGAGCAGCAGATCGTAGGTGGCCGGCTCCGTGACCAAGCTGCCGCCGGTGGCGATCACCGCGCGCTCGTAGCGTTGCACGACGGTCAGCAGGCACTGCCGCTCGAGCTCGCGGAACATCGCTTGGCCCTGTGTGGCAAAGATCTCCGACAGCTCCATGCCGCAGGCCCGCTCGATCTCACGGTCGAGTTCGACGAAGGGCACTCCCAGAGCCTCCGCAGCCAGCTGGCCGAGCGTGGTCTTGCCGGCGCCGCGCAAGCCCACCAGCGCGACGCGCCCGTGCGCACCCGCGACGGCCGTTGCGAAGCGCTGGGTGATCAGCTCGCGCGCCTCGGCCAGTTCGCCGGGTGACAGGCGCTGCAGCTGGTGTATGGCCAGCGTCAGGTCGAGCGGCCGCTCCGGCTCATCGCTCACCAGGGCAGCGGCCTCGATGCTCAGCGCTTGGGCGATCTGGCGAAGCACCAGCAGCGAGGCGTTGCCGGCGCCGCGCTCGAGCTCGGCCAGATAGCGCTCCGATACGCCGGACGCGCGCGACAACACCTTGCGCGACATGCCCCGGCGCGCCCGGCCGAGACGCACGCGCTCGCCGACACGCCGCAGATAGGCTTCGTCGGCCGGGGCCGCACCGCGCCTGGTATCTTGTGCCGTTTCCGGGGCCGTCTCGGGATCGCCGCGCATGCCACCCTCGCCAAGTCGATGCAGAATACTACATCGTCATCGCCATGCCGTGCAAAATTCGGACACTACAAAGTCCGCGAAGTTGCAGTATGGTGCACAATATGATCTTTGCCGATACCCTGTGCCGGGCCGGCAGAAGGGAGTCGCAATCGAACAGGCCGCGTCGAGACGGCCGCAAGGGGAGGAGCGATGTCCTATCCGCGCATTTACAATGCGGCGGTCGACATGGTCGACCGCAATCTGGCCGAGGGCCGGGCGTCGAAGCCAGCCTTCATCGATCCGAACGAGACGCTGACCTACGCAGAGCTGGCGGCCCGCTGCAACCGCATGGCCAACCTGCTCGACACCTACGCCATCCCGCGCGAAGCGCGCGTGGCCCTGCTGCTGCTGGATACGGTCGACTTTCCGGTGGCGTTCTGGGGCGCGATCAAGGCCGGCGTCATCCCCGTCGCCCTCAACACGCTGCTGACGGCGGAGCAGTACACCTACATCCTGGCCGATAGCCGCGCCAAGGCGCTGTTCGTTTCGGCCCCGCTCCTGCCTGTCGTGCAACCGATCCTCGGCAAGCTGCCGTTCCTGAAGCACGTGTTCGTCTCGGGCGGCGAGGCACCTGCCTTCGCGCTGCCGTTTCGCGGCGAGCTGCAGCATCAGGCACCGATCTTCGAGACCGCCGACACCTGCAGCGACGAGACGGCCTTCTGGCTCTACTCGTCCGGTTCGACGGGCATGCCGAAAGGCACACGCCACGTGCACTCGAGCCCGATGGAAACGGCGCGGCTGTGCGGACAGGGTTGCCTCGGCGTCCGCGAGGACGATCTCGTCTATTCGGCTGCCAAGCTGTTCTTTGCCTACGGTCTCGGCAACGCCATGTCGTTTCCCATGTCGGTCGGCGCCACCAGCGTGCTGCTGCCGGATCGGCCGACGCCGGAGCTGGTATTCCGCACGCTGAAGCAACATCAGCCGACCGTATTCTTCGGCGTTCCGACGCTGTACGCGGCGATGCTGGCTTTCCCGCAGGGCACGCCCGACAACAGCTCCCAGCGCCTGCGCCTGTGCGTCTCGGCCGGCGAGGCGCTGCCGGCCGAGGTCGGCAAGGCCTTCCGCGACAAGTTCGGCGTCGACATACTGGATGGCGTCGGCTCCACCGAGATGCTGCATCAGTATGTCTGCAACAGCCCGGGCAAAGTGCGCTACGGCACCTCCGGCAAGGCCATACCCGGCTACGAGATCCGCCTGGTCGACGAGCAGGGCAAGGACGTAGCCGACGGCGAAGTCGGCGAGATGCTGGTGCGCGGCAGCAGTGCCGCCGAAGGCTACTGGAATCAGCTCGACAAGAGCCGCTCCACCTTCGAGGGCGGCTGGACTCGCTCGGGCGACAAGTACATTCGCGACGCCGACGGCTACTACACCTATCAGGGCCGCACGGACGACATGTTCAAGGTGTCCGGCATCTGGGTGTCGCCGTTCGAGGTCGAGAGCGCGCTGGTGAGCCACGAGGCCGTGCTCGAAGCAGCCGTGGTTCCGAAAGAGGACACCGACGGGCTGCTGAAGCCGATGGCCTACATCGTGCTGAAGCCCGGCAAGACGGCCGGCAACGGCCTGCAGGAAACCCTCAAGGAGCACGTCAAGGCGAAGGCCGGCGCCTGGAAATATCCGCGCTGGATCGAGCTCGTCGACAGCTTGCCGAAAACCGCCACCGGCAAGATCCAGCGCTTCAAGCTGCGCGAGGCACGGTAAAGCGCCGGGCAGCAGAGCTACCCGGCGCTCGAACGTCATTCCCGTCGCGTCGAAGACGCGCCTTCGGCACGATGGCGGGAATCCACGACACCAAGCGATCAATCTCCCGATCGTTGCGTGGATCTCCGCCTGCGCGGAGATGACGGGCTTACTGACGGTTCTCCTTCACCAGCACGACCTTGGCGTCGCGCGGATCGACGAAGGCGACGTCGTTCTCGTGCACGAGGTAGCGATAGCTGCGCAGCTCCGGCAGTTTCTCGACCACCACACCCGGGAACTCGCGCAGCTCGACCTCACGTCCGATCGTCGCGCCGACACTGATGCCGCCGATGCCAAGCCGACTATCCGACTTCAGGTCGATGTTGCGCAGGACGAACGCGATCTGCTCGTCGGAAAGAGCGAGAGCCGAGCCGCCGCCACCCGCCGTCGTGCTGCGTCCCGGCAGGACGTAGACGATTTCATAGGTCGCAGGATCGATGATCACGATGTCATCGCGCACCACCACGTAGCGGTAGCTGCGATACGCGGGCACGACCTCGATCACCGCTGCGGGCAGCGCAGCCAGCTGAACCGAGCGCGGCACGCGCGTGCCGATCGTCACCGAGAAGTTGACGTTGGTGACTCTGCCGCCACGCTGCTTCAGGACGGTCTCACGCACCCGCGTCTGCTGCTGCTCGGAAAGCTGCGCACGCGGCTCCGTGCCGGCCTTGGTGGCGCCCTTGTCGGCAGGTGACGCCTTGTCGGAGGCCGACTTCTCCTTGGCAGGTGTCGTGGTATCGCGCTTCTCGGCACTGCCCTTGGTGGCCTTGCCGGCCGGTTCGTCGGTCTTCTGAGCCGAACCCTTGCTGGCCTTCTCCTT
>Ga0075367_10001286_pt1 | contig 10611 bp, 10 predicted proteins | sample EndMethybrTD3032_FD_71399 | JGI IMG/M metagenome (GOLD analysis project Ga0075367, IMG submission 71399) | Populus endosphere microbial communities from Tennessee, USA - Endosphere MetaG P. TD hybrid TD303-2 | ecosystem: Host-associated > Plants > Roots > Endosphere | place: USA: Tennessee...
TCCAGTTCCAGGAGGACCGGTCGCACAGGCCCTAGGCCCGCGCGCAGCGCCAGAGCAGCTGGTCCAGCAGCTTCAGCGCCAGGTCGATCTCGTCCTTGCTGATGTGCAGGGACGGCGCCAGCGTGATGACGTTCTTGTGGTAGCCGCCCACGTCGAGGATCAGGCCGTAGTTGCGGCCGTCGACCTCCAGGTCCGCCTTCATCCCCTCCTCGGCCATCTGGTCGAGCAGGGCCTTGGCCGGGGTCCAGCCGTCGGCCTCGCAGATCTCGGCCCGCAGGGCGAGGCCCAGGCCGTCGACATCGCCGACATTGGGCCAGCGGCTCTGCAGGTCCTTCAGGCCGTCGAGGAAGTAGGCGCCCTTCTCGGCCACGGACGTTTCATAGTCGCCTTCGGCCAGCATGCGCATGACCTCAAGCCCGACCGAGGTGCCCATCGGGTTGGAGTTGAAGGTCGAGTGGGTGGAGCCCGGCGGGAAGACCTGCGGATTGATCAGCTCCTCGCGCGCCCAGAGGCCCGACAACGGATTGAGGCCATTGGTCAGCGCCTTGCCGAACACCAGGACGTCCGGCTGCACTCCGAAGTGCTCGATCGACCACAGCTTGCCGGTGCGGAAGAAACCCATCTGGATCTCGTCGACCACCAGCAGGATGCCGTAGCGGTCGAGCACCTTCTTCAGCTCGATGAAGAAGTTGGGCGGCGGGATGACGTAGCCGCCGGTGCCCTGGATCGGCTCGACATAGAAGGCGGCGTACTCGGCCTGGCCGGTCTTGGTGTCCAGGACGCCGTTGTATTCGGTCTCGAACAGGCGGGCGAACTTGGCCACGCAGTGCTCGCCGTACTCCTCCTTGCTCATGCCCTTGGGGCCGCGGAAGTGGTACGGGAACTCGATGAACTGGGCCCGCTCGCCGAAGTGGCCGTAGCGGCGGCGGTAGCGGTAGGACGAGGTGATCGCCGAGGCCCCCAGGGTGCGGCCGTGGTAGCCCCCCTCGAAGGCGAACATCAGGCTTTTGCCGTTGCAGGCGTTGCGCACGATCTTCAGCGAGTCCTCGACCGCCTGGGCGCCGCCGACGTTGAAGTGCACGCGGCCCTTGTGGCCGAACTTGGCCTGCGCGTCCTTGGCGATGGTGGCGGCGAGCTCGACCTTCTCGCGGTGCAGGTACTGGGAGGCCACCTGCGGCAGGGTGTCGAGCTGGCGGTGGGCGACCGCGTTCAGGCGCGGGTTGCGGTAGCCGAAGTTGACCGCCGAGTACCACATCTGCAGGTCCAGGAACTCGTGGCCCTCGGCGTCGTACATGAACGAGCCGTCGCAGCCGGTGAAGAACTTGGGATCCGGCATGTAGTGCACGGTGTCGCCGAAGGAGCAGTACTCGGTCTCAAGGCGGCGCAGTTCGGCCTCGTCGGCCGCGGCGGGAACGGGGGCGTCGTACATGGATCTCAAGTCCTACTGTGCGGCGATCCGGCGCGCGGCCGCCAGCGGCGTCAGCACGGCCATCACGTCGTGGAAATCGGCGAAGCTATGGTGGGCGCGGGCGCGGCCCGCGGCGTAGACGGCGAGCTCGTCCTTGGCGAACAGCACGTCCGCCCGGCCGGAGACGCAGAAGTCCGAGCGGCCATCGCCCACGTAGACCAGCAGGTCGCGGCCATTGCTCTGCAGGACCTGGCTCGTCGCCTCGCACTTGCAGACGCCCGATCCGGCGGCGCAGCCCTCCCGGCGGTGCGGCTGCTCCAGGCGCCGGGCGCCGGCGGCTCCCGCCAGCTTGTTGGAGATCACCGGCAGATGGCCAAGGCCTTGGCGGGCGAGGATGCGGCGGATGAAATGATCGACGCCGTCGCTGACGATGGTCAGGGCCACGCCCTCGGCGTCGCACCAGGCGGCGAACGCCAGGAATCCGTCGGCGATCTCCACCTCATCCAGGACGGCCTGGAGCGCGGCGTCGTCGCCGCCGATCAGGGCCACCTGGCCGCGCATGCAGGCCGCCGCGTCGATCCGCCCGGCCCGCCAGTCGGCCTCCAGCGCTTCCCACTCGGGCGACGCGAGCCGCCCCAGGACGAGGTCCGTCGTGTCGACGGTCGTGATCGTGCCGTCGAAATCACAGAAAATATGCATTTGAAATCTAGAGTCTCCGCCCCGCCGGCCGGACTTACCCCGGCAAGCTGACGCCAACCTGATGACGTCGCCACGGAACCTGGGCCTCAAGCCGCGGCGGGCAGTCGCACGCTGACGCAGAGGCCGTTGGCGCCGTCGGGCCGGTCGCCCAGCACCAGTTCGCCGTTGAGCAGGCGGACCGCCTCGGCGACGATCGAGAGGCCAAGTCCCGATCCCGTGCCGCTTTCGCCAGGGCGGCGGTAGAACCGCTGCAACACCTTGTCGCGGTCTTCCGCAGGGATGCCGGGACCGCTGTCGGTGACCGTCAGCCGCACCTCCCCATCCGCCGTGCAGGCGAGCTCCACCCGCACCTCGCTGCGCCGGGGCGAATGCTTGAGCGCGTTCTCGATGAGGTTGCTGGCGACCAGCCGAAGCAGCACCGGATCGCCCGCCGGCGCCTTGTCCGGACCTTCGAAATCCAGGGCGACGACGCGGCGGGCCGCAAGGGGCGAGAGGTCCGCCATCGCCGCCACCGTCTCCACCCGCAGGTCGCCGGCGGGACCGGCGCCGGCGCGCGCCTCGAGCCTTGCCAGGGTGAGCAGGCTGTCGGTGAGGGCCGCCGCGCGATCGACGCTCTCGGTCAGGCGGTGCACCAGGATGGCGCGCTCCTGGGCGTCGGTCTCCTGGGCGATCAACTGGGCCTGCAGCTTCACCGCCGCCAGCGGCGTGCGGAGCTGGTGGGCGGCGTTGTCGAGGAAGCTGCGCTCGTATTGCACGGCCCGCTCGATCCGCTCCAGCAGGCGGTTGATGGAGCGCACCAGGGGGTGGAGGTCCGGCGGCCAGGGATCGAGCGACAGGGGCGATAGGTCGCGCATGGTCCGCCGGCCAAGCTCGGCCACCAGCAACCGAAGCGCCGAGAGGCCATGGCTCAGCGCCAGCCAGATCAGGCCCGCCACAAGCGGGATCAGCAGCAGGAGCGGCACGGCGGCGCCCAGCGCGATGCTGCCCACCAGCACCGAGCGGATGTCGGCGCGCTCCCCCACCTGGACCACGATCGGGTGGCCAGGGACGCGCAGGGCGTAGATCCGCCAGTCCTCGCCGTCGGGGGCGGTCACGTCGGTGAAGCCGTCGCTCGTGGGATAGGCGACGGGCGGGCCGGTGTCGGACCGCAGCACCAGGGCCCCGTCCCGCCAGATCCGGAACATCCGCCAGGCCGCATAGTCGTCGAAGGCGCGCCGGTCCTCCGGGCTCAGCAGGGCGTCGTCGACCTCCAGCGGCGGCGCGTCGGCGTCGGGACGGCCGCGCAGCTCCTCGGCCATGAGGGTGCGCAGCACATTGGCGCCGATGATGAGCTGGCCATCGTAAACCTCGTCGATCCGGCTCTCCGCCGTGAAGAAGGCGATCAGGCCTACGCTGGCGACGACCACCAGCAGGAGGGCGCCCATGCGGCTGAAGAGGGCCGCCACCAGGGAGAGGCGCCGGATCGGGCGCGGCCGGCGGCTCATGGGCGCTTGGGCACGGTGTAGCCGAGCCCCCGGGCGGTCAGGATCAGGTCCGAGCCGAGCTTGCGCCGCAGCGCGTAGACGGCGGTCTCGATGGTGTTGCTCTCCACTTCGGCCTCGGCGTCGTAGAGGGCCGCCTCCAGCTCGGTCTTGCTGACGAACTGGCCGGCCCGCCGCATCAGCGCGGCGAGCACCTTGAACTCCTTGGCCGTGAGGCCGACGGGCTCGCCGCTCAGGGTCGCCGTCCGCGCCGCCAGGTCCAGCACCACCTCGCCGGACGCGAGCTGGTCGGTGGCGCGCCGGTCGTGGCTACGCAGGTGCGCGCGGATGCGGGCCAGCAGCTCGTCGAGGTCGAAGGGCTTGACCACATAGTCGTCGGCGCCGGCGTCCAGGCCCTCCACCTTCTGCTCGGCCCGGTCCTGGGCGGTGACGATGATGATCGGCAGGGTCTGGCGGCGACGGCGGATCTCCCGCAGCGCCTCCAGTCCGCTGGTCTCCGGCAGCCCAAGGTCCAGCAGGATCAGGGCGTAGGTCTCCGCCGCCGCCGCCGCGATGGCCTCCTCGCCGGTCCGGGCCCAGTCGGCGGCGTAGCCGGCGCGCTCAAGCGCCCGCTTCAGGCCCGCCCCCAGCATTGGATCGTCTTCAGCGATGAGAAGCCGCATGGCGCCAACAAGCCCCCAGCCGAACCGCGGCGCAAGACGCCAGCGCATCGGCTCGCGACGACTGGCCCCCGCGGATCGCGATGCTACAACGATCACGGGCTGAGGCATGGGGCGAGGGGCGGCGATTCGCACGCATAGATCGAGCATGGCGGCCGCTGGCGTTGAGGCGCTCCGCGCACCGGGGCGTCATCCAGATGTGTCGTCCATCGTGCGGCGCCTAAGTTCCGCGGCGCTCCCCATCGTCGGTTGCCTGCTGCTGGCCGGTTGCGCCAGCGTGAGCCGCTCTGCCGGGACGGCCTCGCCAGGCGATCCTTTCGAGCCGGCCAATCGCGGGCTCTATCGCGTGGGCGGGGCGCTCGATCGCGCGGTGGTGAGGCCGGTGGCGATGGGCTACCGATACGCCGCGCCGCGGCCGCTCCGGCGCCTGCTCAGCAATATCCTGCAGAACCTGGACGAGCCGGTGGTTTTCGCCAACGACCTGCTGCAGGGCCGCGTGAAGTCCGGCGCGCGCACCGTCGTCCGCTTCGCCGTCAATTCGACCATCGGCCTGGCGGGAGCCTTCGACCCTGCCGCCTCCGCGGGAGTCCCGCATCACGACAACACCTTTGGCGACACTCTGGGGCGCTACGGCGTGGGGCCCGGCCCCTATCTTTTCGTGCCGGTGCTGGGGCCGAGCAACGCCCGCGACCTGTTCGGCCTTGGCGTCGACATCGCCTTGGATCCTTTGACCTGGGCGCGCTTCCACAACGACAGCACCGTCGACGCTGCGCGCACCGTCATGGAAGGGATCGACGACCGGGTGGCGGTGGACCACGAGCTTCGCAGCCTGCAGCAGTCCGCCACCGATCCCTACGCCACCATCCGGTCCGTCTACGCCCAGAAGCGCGAGGCCGAGGTGCACGGCGGTGAAGCCCCGCTGGAGGACCTGCCCGCCTTCCCCGTCGACGCCCAGCCCGCGCCCGCGCCGCCGGCCGCACCGCCCGCGTCCTGACATGACGAGCCTCCCGCAACTGATCTCGCGGCTGGTCGCCTTCAGTTGCCGGCATGCGCGCGCTGTGGTCGGGCTCTGCTTCGCCGCCAGCGTCGCCTGCGCCGCCTACGCCGGGGCCAATTTCAGCATCCACACCGAGATCGGCGCCCTGGTGCCCGAGGAGGTCGCCTGGCGGGTCAATGAGCGGGCGCTGGAAGGCGCCTTCGTCCAGCAGGCGGATGAGATCGTCGTCGTCGTCGACGGCCGCACGCCCGAACTCGCCGAGGCCGCGGCGGCGCGGCTGACCACCGCGCTGGCCAAGCGCGAGGACCTCTTCCGGCGGGTGGAGCGGCCGGGCGGGGGCCCCTTCTTCGCCCGGCAGGCGCTGCTCTACCTCAGCCTCGACGAGGTCCGCCACGCCACGAGCGAGCTGATCCAGGCCCAGCCCCTCCTGGGGCCGGTGGCGGCCGACCCCAGCCTGAGGGGCGTGCTCACCAGCCTCGACACCGCCGCCCAGGCGAGCGCAGCCGGCGCCGCCCGGCCCGAGGCCCTGGCGCCTGCGCTCAGCGCCCTCGCCGACGCCAGCGAAGCCGCCGAGCATGGCGGGGTGCGCTACGTGAGTTGGCGGCCGCTGATCACCGGCGGCCCCGCCAGCCCCGACGACGCCCGGCAGTTCATCGCCCTGACGCCCAAGCTCGACTATCGCCGGTCCGATCCGGCGAAGGACGCCTTCGACGCCGCCCGCGCGGCGGCCGCCGACCTGCGGCTGGACCCGCAGCATGGCGTGCGCCTGCGGTTCACCGGCGAGGTGGCCATGGAGTCGGACGAGCTCGCCACCCTGGAGGAGGCCACCGGCTACATCGCCCTGGCGAGCCTGCTGCTGGCCGTGGGCGTGCTGTTCATGGCGGTCCGATCGGCGCGGATGGTCACCGCCATCCTGGCGACGGTGGCCTGCGGGGCGGCGCTGACCACCGCCTTCGGCCTGGCGATCTACGGCCGCTTCAACCTGATCTCGGTGGCGTTCCTGCCGCTCTTCGCGGGCCTGGGCGTCGACTTCGCCATCCAGGTCTGCGTCCGCTACCGCGCCGAGGCGATGGACGAGGCCAAGCCGGCCGCGGCCCTCGCGGCGGCGGGCGGGCATGTCGGGCGCGGGCTGATCCTCGCCGGCGCGGCGCTGAGCCTTGGGTTCCTGGCCTTCCTGCCCACCCGCTACACGGCGGTCTCGCAGCTTGGCGCCATCGCCGGCTTTGGCCTGGTGGTGGCGCTCGTGCTGGCGCTGAGCTTCCTGCCGGCCCTGCTGACGCTGATGCGGGCGGGCCGCGCGGCGGCGGAGGCGGGCTTTCCGCGCCTGCGCCAGGCCGACGCCTGGCTGCAGAGCCGCCGCACCCTGGTCCTGGGCGTGGCGATCGTCGCCCTGCTGATCGCCGCCGCGGCCATCCCGCGCCTGCGCTTCAACTTCGACCCCCTGGCCTTGCGGGATCCAAGGACCGAGTCGGTGGCGAGCTTCCTGGAGATGGCCCGCGACCCGGAGACCAGCCCCGACGCCCTTGACGTGCTTGCGGCCGACCTGCCGGCGGCCAGGGCCCAGGCCGCGCGGCTGGCGCGTCTGCCGCAGGTCCGCCAGGTGATCACCGCCGACGCCTTCGTGCCGGCGGACCAGCCCGCCAAGCTGGCCGTCATCGCCGACGCCGCCCTGCTGCTCGGCCCGACGATCGATCCCTTCGACCTCGCCGCCCCGCCCTCCGACGCCGACCTGGTCGCCGCCCTCTCGCGGACGGCCGCCACGCTCGACGCCATGGCCGCGACGCCGGCCGCCGGGCCCGTTCGGGCCGACGCGCGGCGGCTTTCCACAAGCCTGCATCGACTGGCCGTGGGGCCGGCGTCGGCGCGGGCGAGACTGCAAGCCGCGGCCGTCGCGGGCCTGCCCGTGGCGCTAGATCAGGTGCGCGCCATGCTGCAGGCGCAGCCGGTCAGCCTCGAGACCCTGCCGGCCGAGATCAAGGACGACTGGATCGCCGCCGATGGCCGCGCCCGTGTGGAGGTTCTGCCCGCCGTGGGCCACTTCGACTCCGCCGGCCTGGACGCCTTCGCCGCCGCCGTCGCCCGGGAAGCCCCCGGCGCCACGGGCGGGCCCATCGCCATTGAGGAGACCCGCCGGCTTGCCCTGAGCGCCTTCAGCGTGGCCGCCCTGCTCTCCCTCGCCGGGGTGACGGTCCTGTTGCTGGCCGCCTTGCGCAGCCTGCGCGCGGTGCTGCTGACGCTCACCACGGTGGCCGCCTGCGCCGTGCTCACCTTGGGGACATGGGTGGTGCTGGGCGGGGAGATCAATCCTGAGAACATGATCGCCCTGCCGCTGCTGCTGGGGATCGGCGTCTCGTTCAACATCTACTTCGTGGTCGCTTGGCGGCAGGGCGAGCGGCGGCTCCTGGCCTCCAGCCTGACCCGGGCGATCTCGTTCAGCGCGCTGACCACCGCCGCGGCCTTCGGCGCCCTGTGCCTCTCCAAGCACCCGGGAACCGCCAGCATGGGCTGGCTGCTGCTGGTGTCCCTGGGCTGGACGGCGGCGACCACCCTGCTGCTGCTGCCCACCCTGCTGGGGCTGGGCTGGGGCGGCGGCCGGCGGGCGGACGCCCATAAGGCCTAGCGCATCTTCGCCGTCAGATCCTTCAAGCGCGCCACCAGGCCCGCGGCCCCCTGCTGCTGGACGACGCCGGCGAAGTCGGCCCGCTGCGTCGTGAGCTGGCTGACCCCGTTGTAGTAGACATCGATCGCCTTCCAGGCGCCGCCGTAGGCCCGCAGCCGGTAGTTGACCGCGGTCGTCCCGTCCGGATCGGTCATCTTCGTCCGCACCAGCTTGTCGAGCCCGCGGGTCTCCACCTGGGGATCGACGATGCAGCGCTCGCCGCCCACATCATCCAGCTCCACGGCGTAGCGGGCGGCCGAATAGCGGGTGAGCGCCTGGATCACCGACGCCCGCTCGGGGGCCGTCATCCGCCCCCAGGGCTCGCCCACGGCGAGCTGGGCCATCACCGGGACATTGAACGCCTCGGCGACCAGCGGCTCGAGGCGGGTGGCGCGCTGCGCCACCCCGCCCGCCTTGGCTGATCGCGCCGCGTCCAAGAGGCCATGGCAGAAATCCGCCACCCGCACGCCGGCAGGATCGTCGGCGGCCCTGGCGGCGCCGGCTGACACCAGCAGGAGGGCGGCCAGGCAAAGCATTCGGCGCATCACAATCGAAACTCCTCGGCAGACGACAGGCCCCGCGCCGGGCGAACGCAGCCGGCGTGGGAGGACTCAATGTGATTTGACGCCTCCACAAGCCCGCCACCTGAGGTATCGTCCGTCCCACGACATCTTGCACACGAGGGGCCTCGTGCGGGACCTGCGATCAAACGCGGGCTGGCACGATGGGGTGGAAACAAACAGGGGGCGACAAGATGATGGTGAAACTTGGGGATTCGCTGGACGGCGTCCGCTCCGTCGCGAGCGCGGCGGGAAAGGTGCTGCTGATGCTGGCGTTCCTGGCCGCCAGCTGCGCGGCTCTGGAGATCGCGCTCCGCACAGCGTGAGGCTTCTTCGCAGCGGCTTTGACACCGCAGCGCGACTCAGTAGCCTCGCCTCACAAGGGGATGTGAATGAGTTCTGCGGGACGATCGGGCCGGCGGCCTTCGGCTGCGCCATGGCTGGGCGTGGGTCTGGCGGCCCTGCTGTTCGCCGGCCAGGCCGCGGCGGCGGGCGTCGTCGCCAATCCTGGCGTCACGGTGCGCGCGGGCGCCTACGATCCCTGGGAGCGGGCCAACCGCCGCCTGTTCGGCGTGGGCATGGCCCTGGATCACGCCGTCTTCGGACCGGTGGCGAGGACCTATGTCGCCGTCACGCCACGTTTCGTACGCGACCGGGTGAGCGCGGCGGTCTTCAATCTCGGCGAGCCCTCCACCGCGATGGAGGACATCCTGCAGGCCAAGCCCGGTCGCGCCGGGCGCGCGGGGCTGCGCTTCGTGGTCAATTCGACGGCCGGGGTCCTTGGCATGTTCGACGTGGCGAGCCGACTGGGGGTCCCGGGCCACGAGTCCGATTTCGGCCAGACCCTGGGGCGCTATGGCGTCCAGCCCGGGCCATACGTCTACGCCCTGGTCGCGCCCTTCAACCTGCGTGACGGCGTGGGCCGCATCGTCGACTTCGTCACCGACCCGGCGAGTCTGATCGTGGGGCCCGTGACCTCGACGGGGGGCGCGGTGCGCACCGGCGCCGACCTGCTGGACACCCGTGTAGCCGTGGATCCGGCCCTGCGGGCGCTGGACGACGCCACCGACCCCTACGCCACCGTGCGGGCCGCCTATGCGCAGCGCCGGGCGGCCTTGATCGACGGCCACGCCGTGGCCACCTCTGCCTTGCCGGACTTTGAGCCAGAACGGTAAGCCGGCGGCCATGAGGGGATGAGTGACTTGCAGCCGACACGTTTGATGAGCCGCCGCGAACTGGGCGGCCTCGCCGCCACGGCGCTCGCCGTCCTGACCCTCGCCGGCGCGAGCGGCGCCCGCGCCCAGGGCGCGCGCGACCCGGCCGCCGAGCGGTTCGTGCAAGCCGGCGCCCAGCGCGTGGTCTCGATCCTGGCCGACAAGGCCCTGGGCGAGGAAAGGAAGCAGGCCCGCTTCCGCGAGGCGATCGACGACCTGGCCGACGTTCCGAAGATCACCAATTTCGTGCTCGGCAAGTACGCCCGCTCGATCACGCCGCCGCAGCGGGCCCAGTTCGCCACCGCCTTCCGCAGCTACGCCGAGCGGGTCTATCGCAATCGGCTCGACGACTACCTCGGCGAGACCGTGCGGGTGACGGGCTCGATGGTGCGCAAGCCGGGCGATGTCATCGTCACCACCGAGGTCTCCGGCGGGCAGCTGTCCAAGCCCGTCGTCGTCGCCTGGCGCGTGCTGGGCCACGAGGGCGCCTGGAAGGCCGTGGACGTGCAGTTCAAGGGCGTCTGGCTGGCCATCACCCAGCAACAGGACTTCGTCTCCACCATCGACAATGCGCACGGCGACGTGGACGTGCTGATCGCCCGGCTGACCCGGGACGCGCAGCGCCCTGCGCCGCGCGGCTGACCGCAAGAATGGGGCGCGCCGGCATGCGAGAGCAATGGACTGAGACCCTCGCCGGCCTGGCGGTGGTGGTGATCGCCGCTGTCTTCCTGGTCTATTCGCTCAAGGTGGGCGAGGTCGGCCACAAGACGGGGCAGTACGAACTGACCGCGCGCTTCGGCGAGGTCGGCTCGCTGGCGCCCGGCGCCGCGGTACGGGTGGCCGGGGTCAAGGTCGGCACGGTCTCGCGCATCGACCTCGATCCGAAGACCTACCTGGCCGTGACCCATCTGAGCCTTGATGGCGGGGTCAAGCT
>Ga0075367_10001287_pt1 | contig 10608 bp, 13 predicted proteins | sample EndMethybrTD3032_FD_71399 | JGI IMG/M metagenome (GOLD analysis project Ga0075367, IMG submission 71399) | Populus endosphere microbial communities from Tennessee, USA - Endosphere MetaG P. TD hybrid TD303-2 | ecosystem: Host-associated > Plants > Roots > Endosphere | place: USA: Tennessee...
GTCCGTATGCTCAATCCGAAGAGCGAACGGCTTCGCGGAGGCCGGCTGCCGAGGAAGGAACGGACCAGTTTGGGAAAGCCGGGCGCTGTCCATGTCGGAGAGATGGTCGAGAAGAGGCGCGGCACCTGCGCGGTGGAAGCCGACTCCCGACAGTCATAGGCAGGGGCGATCGAATCTTCCGTGCTCGGCGAAGCCAACTCGCGCGCTTGCCTCTGATCCAGCAATAGAGCCGGGATGACCGCCGTGTTGTGAGGTATGCCCCCGCCGGTCGCTTTGACCGCGTGAGCAGTGTCTCCGCCACGCCGTCCCCACGGTGTCGCCCGTGTTCCTGTAGTGGCAAATTAAATTCAGATTGCCATCTGCTCGAATTTTGCTAAGTCGAAATTCCGGCCAACTCGAAGGAAAACGATATGCCGGATTTCTCCACAATCGTGCTTTTTGCTACAGCGTGCGTTGTGCTCACCGCCACGCCCGGACCTGACATGCTTCTCATAGCTTCACGCAGCATAAGCCAAGGGCGAGCCGCAGGGTTTCTTACCTATGCCGGGATAGCACTGGGCACATATTGCCATGCCCTCGCAGCAGCGCTGGGACTTTCCCAGCTTTTTGTCGCGGTTCCAATCGCATACGAGGTCATTCGCTGGGCTGGCTGCGTCTATTTGATGTACTTGGCTTGGAAAGCAGTTCGTTCTGAGGGTGCGCATTTCTCCCCAACATCGTCCCTAAAACGCTTTTCAATGAAGCGGATACTCAGTGAAGCTCTTGCCACAAATCTTCTAAATCCGAAGATGGCTCTCTTTGTCCTTGCCCTGTTTCCTCAATTTGTGCGCCCGGAGGCAGGATCACTGACTTTCCAAATGCTGGTGTTGGCCACCGTCTTGAACGGAATAGGCTTTGTCGTAAATGGCTTGGTTATCCTATTGAGCGGACATATACGCAATCGAGTCAGTAGTTCGTTCCGGTTCGGGAAGCTGCCGCAGTATCTTCTCGCAACAGTCTTCGCGGGGTTGGCCTGCCGTCTTGCGCTGGGAGGCAGGAATTAGCCATCCCATCGGGCGAAGTCGGGCGGTTCTTGCGGGAGGCTAAAGTGCTTCGCCCTCCGGCATGCAGCACCCTGTGCAGCTCGAACGAATGTAGCGCCGTATGTGACGCCGACTGCTCCTTCGCGGTGATGCCGTTGAAAAAGTCGTTGGGGCGGCGATTTCCGCTCGGTTAGCGCGTTTGCGTGGGGTGATGCCACCCGCGCTTTCGCTTCTGATCGCCCTTCACCCCATCCGGCGGGCGAGCGTCTTCAGGTTCTGGGCGATGGCGGCGAGGTGGAATTCGTCGCGGGCGCCGGAGAGGCCTCTCAGCCGCAGGCGATTGAACCCATAAGTTTTCAGATGGGCAAAGCGCATCTCGATCTTGCGCCGGTCGTTGCATGAGCGTGGAATGCCTCGGTTTCGGCGAGCGCCCGGGCTTTATCCCTTGCTGCCTCATTAACGTCACGCGGGATCTTGCGCTCGGGCGTGTTGGGACAGCAATTCGGTTTCAACGGGCAAGGCGTGCAGTCGTATTTGCTGGCGCGATAGAGCAGCGTCGTGCCGCCATGCAGCCGGCCGGTGGTCTCCAGGATCTTGCCTTGCGGGCAGAAAGAGACGGCGCCCTTTTTGTCGAAGCGGAAGTCCTTGCGCGAAGGTGCCGTCCTGACGCTGGCTTTTATCCCAGACGGGGATGTGCGGCGCGATGCGCTGCCCCACCAGCCAGCCTAGGAGGGCCTCCGTGCCATAAGCGGTGTCGCCAGCCAGGTGCTTGGGCTTGAGCCCAAACTGGCGCCTGGTGCGAGAGAGCATGGTCCTTTGTGGCGCGCACTTCGTCATAGACCCGGGCGGGCGTCGCCTCGACATCGACGATGATCGCGTTGTCCATGTCGATCAGATAATTCAGGCCATAGGCAAATTGCACCTGCAGATGCGCCTTGGCGGTCCAGGCCGCGGCGGGATCCGAGGGCGAGAGCACGTGGGGCGTCTTGCGGGCCGGATCCGGCGCCGCAGCCTCGAGCGCTGCCAGATACTCCCGCACCGCCCGTGTCTGCCGCTCCGGCGTCGACCAGTCTGCTTCGCCGGGCTTTATGCAGTGGTGACGGCTGGCATCGGCGCCGATGATGCTGGCGTCCACGGCAAAGCCTTCACCTTTGACTAGGTCGGCCGCCATGCAGGCGCGCACCACCGCCTCGAAGACCTGCCGAAGCAGGTCGCTCTCGCGAAAGCGTCCGTGCCGGTTCTTCGAGAAGCTGGAATGATCCGGCACCGCGTCGTTCAGATCGAGACGGCAGAACCATCTGTAAGCCAGATTGAGCGCCACCTCCTCGCACAGCCGGCGCTCGGACCGAATGCCGTGGCAATAACCAATAATGAGCATGCGGATCATCAACTCCGGATCAATCGAGGGACGGCCGGTTGAGCTGTAATAAGGCGCCAGCCGCTGATGCAGACCGGCAAACACCGGGACGATGACGGCATTGATCCGGCGCAGCAGATGCCCTCGGGCACCCGGTCCTCAAGGCGGAACTCATAGAACAACGCGCCCTGATCCGCCGTCTGCCGTCCCATCATCGCCGCCTCCGCCAATGCCCCAGCGGTAGGAATCACCGTTCGTCCAAGCCATCAAGCGCCTTATGTGACGCCGACCGCTCCTTCGCGGTGAAAGCGGTCATTTCCAATGGTTGCGCGATGCAATGGCCGGAGCGTGAACAAACCGTATCGGCACCGCTCCCAGTACCGAGATCAGAACACTCGGACGCGCCCGGTCAAGACTGCAAAACGCCAAGCCTTAAAGCAGCAATCCACATGGGAAAAGCCGGCCTCACGCATCCACGCCAACTGGTCATCAACCGAGGCACAACGATCATGAGCCATACGCTCCTGAGCTTGGGTTATCGCGTCAGCCGGAACGTTGAGCCTCCTGATTTGGTCCAGCCAGATGCGGGCATATTGCGCTTCGATCGCCGGGTCTGCGCCTAACACCTGCTCCGCGTTCACGAATAGGCCGCCCGGGGATATGGCGGAGTGGATACGGCCAAACAACTGCTTCTTCGCGTCATGCTCAAGATGATGAATGGCCAACGCTGAGATGACGAGATCCCATGGGCCGGCAAGATTCGCCGTCGCCATGTCGGCAACTGCGTAAGTGATGGCTTCGTTGTCTGCGAAGCGTAAGCGTGCTCGTTCCAGCATTGCGGACGATGCATCGATCAGATGGATTGATGCATCGTGGATGCGGGACAGCAGCATGGCCGAGAAAAGCCCCGTGCCTGCACCGAGATCGAGAACCCGAGGCCTGTCCGGCCCTTGCCAATCGGCTATCAGGTCGAGAGCCATTCCATAGAAGGCATCGAAACATGGAATAAGGCCCCGCCGCACGGCATCATAGCCATCGGCGCTGCGGTCGAATGTGGGCGACGACGGCACATCAATCGAGGACATCTCTCCGATCCTTATCCTTGATTATTCCGTGTTGCGTTGAATGAGACTGGGATTGAGCGTATATGTCGCGACCGCCTCGCCACTCGCCAGGACATGCCCCTCGATCGCCCTTTCGACTGCCTCGCCATCAAAGGCGCCACTTAGGCCCAGCGTGCGGACGTCGAGGGCGAAGACACGTATCACATACCGATGGATGCGTGCGTCGTTGGCAGGGGGACACGGCCCATCATAGCCGCCATACGTGCCGGCCATGCCCGCCTTGCCGGCCAGAAAGGTTGTGTAGACATTCACGCCTCTACGCCCGTGTGCGGTTTCTCCGATGGGCTTACCCCCGGCCACAAGGCCCTCGCTCTCGGCTCCTGGAGCAAGCACATTGAGCGATGCTGGAATGTCCACGAGCACCCAATGGAAGACGCTGATGCGTGGCGCCTTGGTCGGGATAACGACGCCGGGTATGTTTATCAGGTTGAATTCCTTCGGCACATCCGGATCAGTCATGAGCAGCGCATAGGATCGCGTCCCCTGCGGTCCAGCCGACCAGGACACGCCTGGACTAATGTTGTGAGCGGAGCTGGGCGATGCCGGACAAAACGCCGCCACATCGGCAAACCGTTTATTGCGATCCAGGCCCGCAATTTGCACCGTCAGACCCGGGCTTGTCTCCGCTGCCGGTTTATCGATGGGAGACAGCATTACCACCATTATGGTTGCTGTCGCCCAGGCAGTCGTTGTTTTGCGCATCTGTGCTCTCCTCAGCCACGTGTCTGGGAGGAGTTTAGAGATCGACCTTTGGCAGGATGTGCCGAATTCGTGCAGAAACGCGCCCGATCCGATCACGCAGCGGTGAGGCACCTTCGGCGCTTGCGCACTGCGGACGGAGAGGCACCAAAGGCTTGCTCGAAATGGCGGGCGAAATGGGAGCGTGAGGCATAGCCGGCTGCGGCAACCGCGTCCGCCACATCCGCGTCTCGGTCAGACAGGATCGTATAGGCTGCCTTCATCCGTTCGCTGCGCAACAGCGTCCGCAATGACTGCCCTTCCTCCCGTAAACGCCTTCGCAGTGTGACCTCGGACATCGATAGGTGGGATGCGACCGCAGCCGCGGTCCATCCATGATCGAGGCGATGACGAATAAGCAATCGAACGGCATCGGCGACAGATCCATCGACATATTTGGGCGTCAGACGCAACGCGCCCTGCTCGGCGACTATCAGTAGGACTTCCAGAATGCGATGAGTGACAACCCGTTTTGAGACTTCACTGGAGCTAACCAAGGCTTCGCAACTGTGAATGATCGCGGCATTCAGCGCTGGACTGATCTCCATCTTCGTACGCAAGCTGGCCGGCCTGGCTGTGAACTGTGGCCAGAGCCTCGCCGCTTCGATGATCAACTCGCGAGGGAAACGCATGAACAGGGCGCGATAGACACCGCTGTCATCGTCCGGTTCATTGACGACATCGACATGGGCGCCCGCCGGCAAGACAAATGCTTCTCCCGCAGAGTAGGTCTGTCGTTCGGTCCCCCGGACCAGTTCCTTGTGCCCTTCGACCACGACGACCAGGCCGGCGGTCGGCATCGACAGCGCACGAACAATCTCTTGCCTTCGCGCGACGAAGGCAGAGATCAATGGGGGGCAGTCATCGCCAAGCAACTTGCGCGTGTCGCATTCGGCAAGCGGGCGTAAAGCCTCAACCAGGCGTTGCCGCGATTGGGCCTGAACATCCATCTCGATCACCTGGCGGTTGCCACGAAAGCACTCTGCCTGCTCCGCCACTTTATTACCAGATCTCGGCGGCGGACACCTTGCTCACCTGCCCCTGGCCCGCGATGCGTTGGGACCGCTTCGAGCTGAAAGCCGCTGTGTTCCCGCACGGCAGCGATTGACGGTTTTGCGGTGATGGCGGTAAGTTCACTCATTTCTCGGCGCCCCTAATGTTCGTCCTCAAATATTCAATTAACGCGCTGACAGCATGGCGCGGGCGGTGGTTGCCAGCCAAAAGCGCCAGTTCCGTCGGCGGTGGATCAGGAAAGCCATCCTCGCGACCAAGCCGCCTGTGGTCTTCCTGGATGGTGTCGGTTGCCAGGAGACTGATCCCGATGCCGGATGAGACTGCAGCCTGTACCCCCGCCAGCCCTTGCCCAACATAGGCCACCCTCCATGATCGCCCCATCGCTTCGATTGTTTCCACCGCGCGGCGGCGGTAAATGCAGCCTTGTGGAAAGAGGGCGAGCGGTATGGGGGCGACCGCTACGTCGAGATCACCCCCCGCGACCCAGGCCAGTTGCTCGGGCCATCGCGCCAGGCAGCGTCCTTCGTTGGCATCGCGCTTGATCAGCGAAAGATCGAGTTCACCTTCGCTCAGCAGCCGGCGGAGTTCTCCGGTCCACGTACTGGTGGTATCGAGGCGGATCTGAGGGAAGTTCCGAGCGAAGCCGGAAAGCAAGCTGGTCAGCCCAGCAACAGCAAAATCTTCGGGCACGCCGAGCCGCACGATGGCGGTGGCACTCGGACGACTGACCGCCTCGCGAGCATCCTTGGAGAGCGAGACCAATCGGCGGGCGTATCCAAGGAAGACTTCGCCCTGATCGGTCAGCGCGAGGGCCCCTCTGGTGCGGTCCCGATGAAGAAGTTGACAGCCAACGTTCTCTTCTAGCCGGCGAATCTGCTGACTTATCGTCGATTGGGTTCGACGAATGCGGGCCGCCGCGCGGGTAAAGCCGCCCGCATCGACGACAGCGACGAAGGTGTGAAGGAGCTCAAGATCCAGCATAATGATATTCATAATATCGATGACGTTGGTTTGACAATTCAATTTCCCAATGATCTCGGCAGGTCCTAAGCTCGGCACATCGTTAAGCGGAGACCAGCGATGTTGTCAGGAACGCCTCGTCCTGTTTGGCTTACCTTCGATTGCTACGGCACTTTGATTCAGTGGGACGAAGGATTGAAGGCGGCCGTCCGAGAGATCCTCGCGAACAAGGCAGAGACGATCAACACGGACAGGCTGCTTGCAGCCTACGATCGGCACGAACATCGGATCGAACAGGCCGAGCCGAACCGTCGTTTCGTCGACATCGCCAGCGAGGCGCTTGCGCTGGCAATGGCCGAATTTGGCGCAACGGCAAGCAAGCGCGATGCCGAGACGCTCACGGCCACAATCAGCGAAATGCCCCCATTTCCGGAGGTCGTCGAAACTCTGGCTACTTTAAAGAATGGTGGCCATCGTCTCTGCATCATTTCAAACACCGATGATGCGATGATCGCAGGCAACGTCGCGCAACTTGGTGGCCACATCGACCGCGTCGTGACGGCCGAGCAGGCGGGAGCATATAAGCCCTCGCATCGGATATTCGAGCACGCCCATAAGTTGCTCGGGGTCACTAGGGAAGATGTCGTGCATATCTGCGCCAGTCCGCATCTCGACCTGGTCGCGACCCAGGCTCTTGGCTTGCGCGCCATCTGGATCGATCGGGGAACCGGGCGCCGCCCGATCGGTGGGTACACGCCAGAAGCAGTCCTGCCGACGCTTGAGGGAATTCCTCACCTGTTCAGCAAGATCGGATGGCTTTGATTGCCCAAAAACATCCCCACAGTTCATTTTCTCATGGCCCATGGACGTGCGTGAGTTCACTGAACTCCCGACGACTACGTCATTCGTTTGTCGCAACTCCTCTGAGTTCGGCGTTAACAAAAAAAGAGCCAATGCTTTGAAAGATGCGTCGCTAAGGATGGCATGGGAACTCGACCTGGCGCGCGGGCACAAAATGGCTGCTTCGAGGCGGACTCGGCCGTGAGGTCGACCAGCGACGCGGCCCGATAATGGAGACTTGGGCGGTCTGCGCCAAGTCTCTTGTCGGATGTTGAGCCGACCCTCTACTCATCAGCGATCACGGCAGGCTTGAGGGGGCCGCGGTCGATTCTGCCGCTGCGATCGCAGAAGTAACCAAGGCGAAAGACCGCTCGACAACCCACCGTCTGGGCAGCAGCACGAAGCCGCGCTTGGCCTCCGGCAGCTTGACGACGTCGAGCGCAATGCCGTGTTGGGCGGCTGCGGCTGCGGGCTTGTCTCCCGTGTAGCCCTGATCGACAAAGGCGATCTCGACACTCTCTCCGGTCTCAGCCTGAATGGCCTTGGCGATCCGGCCGACTTCGGCGCGATCGTCGGTGTTGGCGGGCGTGACATGCAGAGCCAGAAGATGGCCCAGCGTGTCGACAGCCAGGTGCAGCTTCGATCCCTTCTTGCGTTTGGCGCCGTCATAGCCCGCCCGCGCCGCTCTCGGGCGTTGAGCGCAAGGTGCGGCTGTCGATTATGGCGGCGGTCGGCTGCGAGCCGCGGCCGGCGGCGAGCCGCAGGATAATGCGCAGGTCCTCAGCAAGGGCCGCAAAGCAGCCCGCGCCCGCCACCACTGCGCCAGCTGATAAACAACCTCCCAAGGCGGCAGATCGTTCGGCATCCAGCGCCACGGCGCGCCGGTCTTCACGATGTAGCGCAGGCCGTTGAACACCTCGCGCAGCGGATAAAGGCGCTGACCGCACGTCTCCGGCAGAAGAATGAGATAAGGCGCAACAAGCGCCCACTCCTCGTCCGAAACGTCGGACGGATAAGGTTTGCGAACGTTAACCATCCCGCAAACTGCGAAAACAAGGTTACCTAATCCCTAATACCGCTCCCAAAATTTCCTGACTCATATTGAGGGATTCCGCGCTCCGGAAAGATGTGATTCATGGGGTGCCATCCGATAGATGATTCGGGGGCAGGGATGCGCGGCAGGAAAACGGAAATCAGAACCGACCTTCACGACGCCCGCGCGTTGCGGGCGCTGGCGTGCGGAGCCGCCTCGCCCCGCAAGGTGAAGCGTCTGCTGGCTCTGGCCAATGCCCTCGACGGCATGAGCTTCACCGCGGCTGCCATTGCCGCCGGGATGGAGCGTCAGACGCTGTGCGACGCGGCAAAGCGCTACAATGCCGAGGGTTTGGCCGGGCTTGATGACCGCCCCCGATCCGGTCGGCAGCGCAGGCTTGATCCCGAGCAGGAACAAAAACTTGCCGCTCTCGTCCGGGAAGGCCCCGATCCAGAGAAGGACGGCATCTCGGCCTTTACGCTTGATGACCTCGCCCTGCTCATCAAGGAGCGCTTCGGAGTCGACTACGGCCCGACAGGCGTGAGCGCGGTCCTGCATCGTCTGGGCTTTTCGCGGCAGAAGGCCCGGCCTCATCATCCCAGGAAGGATGAAGCGGCCCAGGCCGCCTTTAAGGGGGGCTCGCCGACCGCCTGAGGGCAGCGCGCGCGGCTCATCCCGGCAAGACCATCCGTCTGTTTTTTCAAGACGAGGCGCGCATCGGCCAAAAGGGGCGCGTGTGTCATCGCTGGTACACGAAAGGCGTGCGCCCGCCCGGACGCGCCGATCAGCGCTACACGTTCGCCTATCTGTTCGGCGCCGTGGAGCCGGGCACGGACAATGCCTTCGCCCTGATCATGCCCGAGGTCTCAACCGAAGCAATGCAGGTCTATCTCGACAGCTTTGCAAAGACCATCGCTCCCGACGAACACGTGCTGATGGTGCTCGATCAAGCCGGCTGGCACGGGGCGAAAGGCTTGAAAATCCCCAGTTGCATCACGCTCGTGCCCCTGCCGCCGCGCTCGCCCGAACTGAACCCGGTGGAGCGGTTATGGCTCTATCTGAAGGAAAAGTTCCTGTCGCACCGCCTGCTCGACAACTACAGCGCCATCGAGAAGGCGATCTGCGCCGCATGGAACCGACTGATCGCCGAAACCGGCCGCCTCGCATCACTGACCGCGTATCCGTGGATCATGACGTGTGTCGGAAATTAATGGGAATGGTATAACAGCCTCTAGTTTGGGGCAATATGGGGGATGATCACGACGGCGGAAGGCGTTGAAACACGCGATCAGCTAGAACAGCTTCGTGCTCACGGTCGTACGGCAGTACAGGGATACTATATCAGCAAGCCGAGATCTGTTGAGAAGATTTGCCAGAGCTTCTTCCCTCTTTCAGTCGAGAAGACGCGTATGGTCCGCTGACCACGGGAACACGAAGGCCAGCTCGGACGCATCCAGGCCGCGCTCAGCCTGGTCTACGGTGCGGGTTTGCGCGCTGTGACGAGCAGTGGAAACAGGAAAGCCCTGTCGCCGTCTTGAACAAGATGCCATGATGGGAGTTCATCAGGCTGGTAAGTGCTCAGAGACCGCCCCGGCGTCAGGATGTGCACCGCGTCCAGAAAACCCTCGGTCTCGAGCTTTGCTACGATCTCCTGGGCGTAGCTGTTGAACACGGTCGCCAGGATGATGCCGCCAGTAAGGGGATCGCGGACTGGCACCTGCCGGGAGGGAGGCAGAAAGGCCGGCATCACATGCCTTCTCAGATCGGGAAAAATATGCCGGTCGGCCTTTTGCTCCGCGTTCATCGTCTGCTCCATCTTGCCTCTCTTGCCGATAATGCTCGCCTGAACACAGGCGGATGCCCCGCCAGACAGACCAGCCGTTTCAACTTCCGGCATGCTTCACAGCGCCGCATTGCCTGCGGCCCTGGCGGCAATCTTGCTCAACGCGGCTTGGCCGGAGCCTTTTTCCCCAAGTGGCGACCATTCGGTCAAGAACACGGTCTTCCCAACTGCCCTCGCTATCCCGCCGTAGAATGCGCACCAATATGCTATCAATAGTCGGATGCACGCCGTCGGCGCTCCTGATGGCCTGGCACAGCTCCCGCTTCGCCGCGCATCTGTAGTCGGCTACTCTTGCGGCCAATGCCTTCCTTGCCCACCGGCCCGTGTCGCATATGAGCCAGTGGGTTCGCCATCGCAGGAGCGTGGCCTTTTCCATGGATGCGCCTTGCCGGGCCTCTCGGACTAACCATTCCCGCAGGTTAATCTGTGCTTGCAGCCTGTAGGCTTGGAGTTGTCGTTTCGCCCGCTTTCGAGTCGCACGGGTGGCGACAGAAAGCTGGTGCGCGCTTTTGGAGATGACTGCCCCGGCGATGCCCATCGCGGCATTCGCCTTGCCACAATCCAAATTACTCGCACTGGCCCTTCGACCGATCAGCGTCCGAAACCCGGCTGATCGCCCTTTTCGCCGTTCCGTGGTCTGTCCGACGCCCCGGACGCTCCCTCTAGCGCGCGACATT
>Ga0075367_10001289_pt1 | contig 10601 bp, 11 predicted proteins | sample EndMethybrTD3032_FD_71399 | JGI IMG/M metagenome (GOLD analysis project Ga0075367, IMG submission 71399) | Populus endosphere microbial communities from Tennessee, USA - Endosphere MetaG P. TD hybrid TD303-2 | ecosystem: Host-associated > Plants > Roots > Endosphere | place: USA: Tennessee...
GCGATTTCTCAGGCGGAAGTCGATCAGGCGGAGCGGAACGCGCGTGTCGCGCGGGCCCGCGTCGACGAGATGCGCGAGCGGTTCAACACGGTGAACGCCGAAGCTCGTGGCGACGAGCGGCGGCGCGCCGAAGCGAACGTTCGCCTCGCGCAAGCGCAGGTCGCCGAAGCGCGCGCGTTCCTGGCGAAGACCGACATCCGTTCGCCGATCGATGGCGTGGTGCTGCGCAAGCATCACAACGCGGGCGAGAGCCTGTCGGTGGAATCGCCCGATTCGATCGTCGCGACGATCGGCGATCTGCGAGTGCTGCGCGTGCGAGTGGAAGTGGATGAAACGGATGTCGCCGCCCTCGCGCTCAACCAGACGGCGTGGGTGACCGCCGATGCCTACGGCACGCGGCGGTTCTCGGGACGCGTCATCCGGATTGGCGAGACGCTGGGGCAGAAGCGCATCAGGACCGAACGTCCGGACGAGCGCACCGATACACGTGTGCTCGAGACGCTCGTCGAGCTCGATCCAGGTTCGGCACTTCCGATCGGGTTACGGGTCGACTCGTTCATCAACCGCAAGGACCGCTGAACGCGGGCGTGGCTCCGGCTCCGGGGCCACGCTGCACGCTGCGGCCGGTAATCACCGCGCGGCCTTGGCCGCGGCCTGAGGCGCGGGCTGGGGCACAGGGAGGGCGAGCCACTCCTGGAAGCGGATTTCGCCGAGCCGCGCGTCGTCGCCGGGCACGAGCGTGCGTTCGCCGAGCACCACGCCCCAGTATTGCGCACTGGGATCGGCGATCACTTCACGCGGATCCTGGCGCGCTTTGAGCGCTTCGCGAATCAGCTCGTCGAGGCGGAACTGCTCGGGCCCGGCGACCTCGACGATGCCATTCACAGGAGCGCCCACCGCCACCTTGCCGACTGCCTTGGCCACGTCCTCCGCGGCCATCGGCTGGATCAGCGCCGGCGCGAGACGAACAGTGTTGCCCACGGTCGCTTCCGCCGCGATGCTCTTCACGAACTCGAAGAACTGCGTCGCGTGCACGATGGAGTAGGGGATGCCCGAGTCGCGAATCAGCTTCTCCTGCGCCTGCTTCGCGCGGAAGTATCCGCTCTCGGACAGGCGTTCGGTGCCGACGACCGACAGCGCCACGTGATGCTTCACGCCCGCGGCCTTCTCGAATTTCAGCAGATTGCTCGTCGACGTCGTGAAGAACTCCATGACCGGGCCGTCCGCGAACGACGGTGAGTTCGAGACGTCGATCACGACCGACGCGCCCTGCAGCACTTCCGCCAGCCCCTCGCCGGTAATCGTGTTGACACCCGTATTGGGCGCCGCCGGCACGGCTTCATGACCGTGTTCCTGCAGCTTCGCGACGAGCTTCGATCCGATCAGGCCAGTGCCGCCGATGACTACGAGTTTCATTGCTGTCTCCTTCCAATCCTCTTCAAGTCGTCCTACTGAACGGGCGTCAGAATCGGCGCGCCCTTGTCCTTCACGAAGAACACCACGAACTTCGCGGGCTTCGTCTTGCTCGCGTTTCGGCCGACGATGTGCACGTCTTCGGGGCCTTCGTAGAAGGTCTGTCCGGGCTTGAGCGTGACTTGCGGGCCGCCTTTGACCTGCATCACGATCTCGCCTTCGAGCACGTAGATCAGGGCCTGCGCGTTGTGGGTGTGGATCGGGTCGACGCTTCCGGGCATGTATTCGACCGTGATCATCGTGATTTCTTTCCCCGGGGCAGCCACTACGTCTTTCGACATAAGGGGCGTGACTTTTGCGCTCTGGTCGGCGGCGCTCTGGTCGGCCGCCGCGTTGACCACGGACGCGCTGGCCGCGAGCGCGAGTGACAGCGACAGCCACCACATCGTCTTCCGCATGTTCGAACCTCCATTAAGACTGGCGGCTCTAATCGAGCCGTCGGTACCAGCGAGGACCGGATATGACAGCGAGTTGTGACAGGAAGAGGCGGGCGCTACGCGATCGCGCGGGTTTCTGAGGAGGGCGTGGTTCCTGTATCTCTGAACGCGCTGCGTGGCAGCAGAGTGACGTTTCGTCAGGCAGAGTTCGGATATCTCGAACGCATTCGTTCTTTGCCGTGGCCGCTAGACGCGGCTTCGATTGGATGAGCGAGCCAGCCCCCCGATCGCTGAACACGGGAGCGAGGCGGCGTCAAAGTCTTCGGCCCGGATCTATTCTGACGGCCGAACGGATTTGCGGCCCGGTCCGTCCGCGACTGTGGGCCGATCTGGAGTCCGTTTCGTCGTCGTTGTCAGGCGCCTGCCGCCAGGCGGGCAAGGTCCCCGACATCCACATGGACAACTCGCATCACCGGCACAGGCGCTACGCGACCGAGCGGTTCGTCGAGATCGTGTGGCGCGGCGTGCACTCCGCCGAGGATCCACGAACCATCCCCTTGTGGGCGCAGATCTCAGGAACCAGCCGTTCGCCCCTCAGCACGCTCTGCAAGATGCTCGGCGTCTCTCCGCGCGGCGCGCGCGACTTCACGCGGCTGTTCCGCGCGCTCGTGATGGCTGGCGGCGACGCGAAAGAGCTCCATGAGATCCTCAACGTCAGCGCGCCGACCACGCTCGACGAGCTCTTCGCTCGCGCCGGCCTCGAGTCTTCGGACACGCTGACGCCGCTGGAGTTCCTCGAACGCCAGCGGCTCGTCCGCAACGAACATGTGCTGGATGCCCTGAAGCGCGCGCTCGAGCGGACGGCGCCCGCGGCCGAGCAAGGGTGAAGTTCTTTCAGCCGTTTTTCAGGTAATTCTTCGGAGGGGTTTTCAGGCACGTGCATCTTGCGCACGCGGACGCGCCGATCGATCATCGTGGCCCACGTAATCGATCGTCGCCTTGGAGCCGTACGGAGCACATCTGTGGCTGTTGCCCCTTGCGTCGATGAAACCGCCCGCACGCCCGGTCCGTCGGTGCTCGTCGTCGACCAGGACCGCTCGATCGTCGATGTCTTCACCCGCACGATCGAGGCGCTGGGCATTCACGTGTCGTGCGCGCCGGACGGGAGACGGGCGCTGACCGCCGCGCACAGCGGCGCGTTCAACCTGTGGCTCCTCGAAACCAAGCTGCCAGACCTGCACGGGCTGGATGTCGTGCGCGAGCTGAGAGCGAAAGGCTTCAAGACGCCTTTTCTCGTCGTCACTGGCTCAGCGACGATCCAGACGGCCGTGGAAGCCACGAAGCTCGGCGCGTGGGGTGTGCTCGAAAAGCCCGTGCGCCTCGAAGAGCTTCGCAACGTGGTTCGTTCGGCCGTGGCCGCGACCGTGCTCGACCGCCTGATCATCGCGTCGCCTCAGACGCCCGCGGAGCGCTGGTGCAACTTCGTGATCCGTCTGGTCACTGCCGAGCACGATCTCAAGAGCGACGCACCGTGGGCGAAGCACGCGGGCGTGAGCTTGTCGACGCTGCGCGACTGCTGCCGCCGCGTCAACGTGAAGGTCGAAGACGCGCGCAACTTCGGGCGGGCCGTGCGCGCGCTTCGGCAATGCGGCGATCATTGGACTCCTGAAACCGTCCTGAACATCGACGACGCGCGGACGTTGAAGCGATTCGAACAGCGTTCAGGCATCCACCGCGGCGTCAACGGCCGCGATCGGTATATCCGGACGCCGACGCTGGACGAATTCTTCGAGCGTCAGGCGTGGCTTCCTCACGACAGCCCCGTGCTGCTCGCGCTGCAAAATCTGCTGATGGGATCAACACGCTGATCCAACACGGATCAGTCTCGGGCGAGCAGGCGCTCGCGCACCGGCGGGATGCCGGCCATGTCGAGGATGGTCCAGGCCAGTGCGAGCGCGCCGTCGTGTACGGCCCGGTCCGCGCGCGCGGTCACACAGCAGGCGGCGAACTCTGGCTGATGATTGACCGCCGGATAGGAGCCGATGCCGATGCAGGGATGGATGCTCGGGATCGTCTGCGAGACGTTCCCCATGTCCGTCGAGGCACCGGCCGAAAGCTGGCGGCCTCGATCCGTGAAGGTGCGGCCGAGCCGTTCGGCGTTCGTCTTGTAGAGCGCGAGCATCTCGCGATCCGGCCGCATCTCCGCGTATGGCTTGTCGCCGCCGGTGACGCTGAGCGTGCAGCCAGCCGCCGTCGCGCCCGCTTCGAAACAGGCCATCACGCGGGCTGACAGCCGTTGGACGTCGCACAGATACCGCGCCCGTACGATGTAGCTCGCCGCGACCGATTCAGGCAGCACGTTCGCCGCGGCGCCGCAGTGTGTCGCCACGCCGTGAATCCGTTCATAGGGCCCGATGTGTTCTCGCAGCAAACCGATGGCGACTTGCGCCACTGTCAGCGCATCGCCGGGGCTGACGCTCGCGCGGGGGACCGCCGGGCGTCTCGGCGCGCGATATTCAACGGTATAGGCGGCGGCCGCGCAGTACTCCGCGTCGATCGCATCGAATGGCGCCGGATGCACCATCAACGCGGCGTGCGTCCGAAGGAACGCGCCGCGTTCGAGCAGCAGGATTTTGCCGCCGGCGTTGCCCGCTTCTTCGGCTGGGTGTGCCCAACACCTTGATCTTCACGCCTATATCCGCGGCGATCGGCGCCAGCGCGACGGCGGCGCCGGCGGCGGACGCCGCGATGATGTTGTGCCCGCACGCATGCCCGATGCCCGGCAGCGCGTCGTATTCGGCGCACAGCACGATGGTCAGCGGCCCGGGGCCCAGCTCCGCGGCGAACGCCGTGGGCAGCTCGCCGATGCCTCGCGCGACCGTGAATCCGTGCGCCTCCAGGAGCTGAGACGTCCACTCGCAGGCCTGCACTTCCTCGAAAGCCAGCTCGGGGTGGGCGTGAATTTTATGGCTCAGACCTAAGATCTTCCGCAGATGCCGCGACAGCGACTGCTTGACGGCGAGCCGGTGATCGATCGCGCGGTGATCCATCTCGCAGTGGTCTATCTCGCAGTGATCCGGCGGGTCGGGCATTCGCATCACTCCTGACGCGCCACCTCGCGCCACGTCGTCAACGTCGCGTTGGCGCGGCCGATGGCCGCCGAGAACGTCTCACTGCGGATCGCGTCGAAATCGCGCTGGCGCCATGCGGCGGTCCAAGCCTCGGTCTCATGTCCCGCCTGAATGGCGATCATCTCGTCGTCGTGCCGCGCCAGGTGCACGGCAATCTGATTGACCCCCGGCACGAACCGCGCGGCGCACTCCACGTAGTGATCCAGCCACCGTTCGGGCCGCCACGTCTTCGTAGCGGCGAAGTAGCGATCCACGGGCATCGCACGCCGGTCGCGGCGGAGCGCCCACGGCTCCGTCTGCGATCGAATGGGCACGAGAATCGGCAGCGAAAAACGGGCGCCGAGCCCCGCATAGATCGCGAACAGCCGCGGATGCCGCAGCAGCGCCAGCATGTGGCTGTCAAGATGCGTCGGCACGATCCCCGCCTCGATCGCGGCTTCGATCTGCGACGTCAGTTCGAGCCTGACCTCCTCTGGACGGGCGTGACGGACCACCGCATCCGCATCCGGCCACAAGCACCCATCGGCATCGACCAGCGACGCCACGCGTTCCAGCGGTGCTACCGGCTTCCAGCGATAGCGTGTCCACTCGCTCGTCAACGTGAGATGGATGCCCAGATCGAAGCCAGGATGACTCCGGCCGTAGCGCGCGACCTCCGCGAACCGGAGACACGTCGCCATCACGCTCCCCGAGGTCAGGCAGCCGGCCTCGAAGGCTTCGAAGGCCGCTTCGTTGACGCAATGCCCCAGGCCGAGATCGTCACAATGGAGAATCAGCCGGCACCGATCGGATCCGGCACCACTCATGCTCGATCAGTCTCCCCTGATGCGCGGCGACGTCGCGCGACAGCGTACCGAGAAAGTCGCCGCGCTCGTAGTTCGCGTAGCAGAGCGCCATGTTGCGCTGGAGGCTTGCCTGACGCGTGGTCCCGCTCAGATTCCTGCTCGCATCGTCGTGCGCGAGATGGATCGCATCGCCGAACTGCACGCGCCGGGCGCCGGTCATCGCCTGCAGACGGATGATGAGATCCAGATCTTCCCAGCCCCAGCGCACGAGGCGCGAATCCATGCCTTCGACGGTCAGGAAGTGCTCCTTCCAGACGCTGATCAGGCCCGGTCCGCCTCTCGCCTGATCCGCCGTTCGGCTTCGAAAGAACTCGAACGACATGCGCCGTCCGTTGGTCCACACCAGCTCCACGGTCTGCGTGGAGTGTGCGAGCTCCGTGGCGCGTGACGCGGCCGTGGAATCGAGCACCCACTCGATCGTCGCGAAGGTGCGCGCATCGGTGCGCGCGACCAGGCCGGCAAGCACTGCGCCGCTGATGACGATGTCCGTATCCAGGAACAACAATCGCGGCCCGCGGGCGAGCGATGCGCCGATGTTGAGGGCGAGACACTTGTTGAACTGACCGGAGGGAACCTCGATGATGCGCGGCGCGCGAAGAGGCGCGTCGCCGGCGAGCCGTTCCAGCGTGTCTCGATCGCCGCCGCAGTTGATCACCAGCACCTCGGCGTCGAGGCACTCGAACGCGCCGGCGTTCTGCTGAAGCGTGGGGCCCAGCTCCGGGCGATTCGACCAGGGAATGACGATGGAGAGCTCGGGTGTCATGTGTGCGGCTGAGTGGTCACGAGAAGGCCATGTGCGGCGAGCGTCTCTTCGAGTCTGGCTCTCAGCGCCGGTTTCATCGGGCTCAACGGCAGACGATAGTGCTCGCCGATGAGACCCATCATGGCGAGCGCCGCCTTCACCGGAAGCGGATTCACTTCCATGTAGACGGCGCGTATCAACCACCACAGCGACGCGTGCAGCTGGCGCGCCTCCGCGTACCGCCCTTCCAGGGCGAGGCGCACGAGACGCGTCATGTGCGCGGGCACGAGGTTGGCGGTCGGTGAGATGACGCCAGCCGCACCAAGACACAGGAGAGGGAACGCGAAGCAGTCGTATCCGGCAAAGACGCGGAACGAAGGCGGTACCTTCAGCAGGAGATCCGTCAACTGGATAAGGTTGCTCGACGCTTCTTTGATGCCGAGGATGTTCGGATGATCGGCAAGCCTCGCGATGGTCGATGGCTGCATGTTGACCACGGTGCGTCCCGGCACGTTGTAGAGGACGATCGGGACGGCGCTGTGCTGCGCGAGCGTTTCGAAGTGCTCGGCGATGCCCTCCTGCGTGGGGATCGTGTAGTAAGGCGCCACGCAGAGGACGGCGTCGATCCCGAGGCGATCGAGCCCGCGCACGCGACCGATCATCTTTCGCGTGTCGTTGCCGCAGACGCTGCCGACCACGGGGACGCGGCCGGCGGCCTCTTCGACGGCGATCGCCATCACGCGATCGCATTCGCATTCATCGAGCGTCGCCTCTTCGCCGGTTGCGCCACATGTCGCCAGGAAGTCCGCGCCTCCTTCCAGTTGACGCTGGACCAGACGGCGAAGGGCCGGCTCGTCGATCGAGCCGTCGCGATGGAAGGGCGTGACGAGGGCGGTTCCGCAGCCGCGGATGTCAGCGGCCATGCGCGTCATTCAGGACCGTGTCCGTGTTCGCATCCGCATCGGCATCCGGATCCGCACCAGCGTGCGCATCCGCATTCGCATCGCCGTCCGCAACGGCATCCGTATCCGCCGTGACGCTGCAGATAGCAACCCCCTGCTCGTGCAGCCTGGCCGAGGCTTCGACGAGCGCTGGCCAGGCGGTGAGCAGCGATCCGAACCGCGCGGTGAAGCGCCGGAACCGCTGCGCCGCGCCGGTCTGCCCGAACGCGCCTTCGAGGTCGGACGGCGCCGCGTGATTGCGGCCGTTCAAGGCCTCCAGCGCCGCCTCCCTCATCTCCAGCGCGTCGCCGGTCCAGAAGGGCGACGTCCTGGCATGACGCGCGATGGCTGCGTCCAACTGCTGCAGGCAGGCGATCAGCATGGGGGCGACCGCCGCGCGTACGTGCGCCTGGAAATCTTCGTCCGACAACGCGGTCAGCTCGCGCAGATGGACACCCAGCGATCGCATCAGCGCCGCGGGCGACGAGCCGCGGATCGGCTCGATGCGGGCGAGCAGCGCCAGCGTCTCGCCGGTCATGAAGCGCCCGGCGCGGACGACGGCCGCATCGGAGGCGAACTGGCGGCGCTCGCCGGGCTCGTGCAGAATCGCCGCGGGGATCACGCCCATCAACGCGTCAGGCACGCATCTGGTCAACAACGCGCCGAACACCAGGTCCTGGCCGCGCATCACCGGCGAAAACGGGGGCAGGAGCGAGGTGTTGTCGACGGCCATGCACATCGAATGACACGTCACCTGATCGGACACGCAGAGGCCGCGAGGCCCGTGCAGGATCAGACGGTTCTTCATCGCCGCGCGATACGTCTCCTCGCTTCGCGCCAGTTGTCCAAGGGTCTCGTCGCCGAGCAGGAAATAGCCGAACGGATCGTCCCAGCCCGAGTCGCCGATGACGCCGGTCAGCGACACGGCCACGCGGGCGTTGCCTCGCCGGATGGCCTTGAGGAACCTGGACGAGACCTGCGACGCGTCGATGGGGAGCGCGTGCGGATCGGCGGAATCGACAGCCCGCCGATCGAGTGCGAGCATCCGTTCGTGTGCTCCGATCAGATCGAGCGGCGCGAGCTCGCAGCGGCGCACATCGTCCCACGACTCGAAGAACCAGGTGGAGGCTTCGTCTCCCTGAAAGCGCACGCAGTCGCGCGCGCCGGGAATTCCCGCGAGCGTGCACTGGACGTCGTCATCGAGATAGAGCACGCCGTGTCCCACCGTCTCGAGCAGGATGGCGTTTCGCGCGGCGCCCGTCGACACCGGGAACCGCGGACTGCTTTCGATCGCGAACGACGCGAGCGCCGGCGACATGCCGCTCGCCTTGGCCAGCGCCATCGCGAACCTGCGTCTCGTGTGGTGATTGCCGTAGCTGACGCACAGATAGGGATCGCGGGCCCATGCCCGGACGATCTCGAGGTTGGCGCGCTGCATGTCCGCGGCGGGTGAATCGTCGAGCACGCAGACGGTGACGCGGCGTCCCCATTCCCGCAGATGCCCGGCGAGGCTCCGCAGCAGCCGCTCGAGCATCCGCGGGCGGTTGCGCGTGGGAATGCCGATGCGGTCGATCGCGCAGGGGGCGCGCGACGGGATCAGCCTGGCGAGGATATAGTCCTCGACGTCGCGCGCCGATAGCAGCACGCCGTCGGCCGCCGCGCCGCGCAGGAGCGAGGTCCAGCGATCGACGGGCTCTCCCGCGGCGCCGAGCAGCGCCTGGACGCGCGGAGCGTGCGCTTCGATCGTCGCGAACTGGCGGCACAGCGCGGCGGCGGCGAGCGTCTCCCGCTCCGAGATCACGGCGTCGCCAGTCAGCGGATGGCGAAAGAGCTCACGAGTCCCGCCCAGCGGCGTACGCGTGCCCCCGAGGTACTTGAACCGGTGTTCCCCGACACTCATGGCGGCTCCAGAGGAACGCATGGGCAAACAGCAGCGGATCGACGCCGGCGGTCACAGGCGAGGTGACGCGCGCGAAATACACGTCGAGGTCGAGTGTGTGCAGCGCCTGTTCGATGTCCGGCGCGGCGGCCGGCGGGCATCCGCACGCGCGCACGCGCAGCGGCCGGTGCGTGTCCCACGCCGGGCCGAAAGCGTCGCGTCCCGTGGCATCGAGCCAGATGTCTCGAAGGCCGGCGTGCCACAGTCTCGCGGGTTCCAGTCCAGCGGCGACAGACACGACCTGCGCGCCTCGCGCGAAACGCACGACCGCCACGGGCCCGATCGACATCGACGGATTTCGCTGGACGCGAACCTGCGAGAGCAGGCCGGTCTCGCGCAGATAGTCGAGCATCGGATCCGCCGCGGCGCCCGTCTCGAGCTCGGAGAGCGGCACGTCGGACCAGTCCGCAGATCGCTCGTGCGCGTAGCGGGCGATGGCCGCCAGGAGCGCGTTCGCGCGCAAGTCGTCGTCGGTCGACGCGGATGACACGATGGCGTGTGGCGGGAGCGCATCCTCGTCCGGCGACGACGTCGACGATAGCGACGACAGCTGTTCGAGCAGGTACGCTTCGACGGCGCGGCGAACGACGGCGCATCGGGCATCGTAGATGTCATCGCCCGCCTCGGTGATCCACGGCAGCGCCGACTCGTTTGCCGGAGACTCGCTTGCCGGAGACCGCAGGGCCGCGGATTGATGACACGGAAACTGGAGCAGTCTGCCTTCCGAGATTTCGGCGATCACGCCCGTTCTGCGATCCACATAGAAGGCTTCCGCCCGCTTCCAGGATTCTCTCGGCTCTCGAGGGGCCGCCTGGGTCTCGAACGGTGCGTGCGTGCTGCCGGGGGCTGCCGCAGCCGCGCCGCACGCGCGGCACTCCAGGCGCGGGAACACGGGACGGCGCCGGACGTCGAACGTCCGGAGATCCACTTCCGAAAGGTATGAGGACGCTCGCGGTGACACGCGCGCGCGATCGTCGACGACATGCTGCACCAGCAGCCGCGCGGCAATGTGGAGGCCCCGGTTGACGTCCGCTGCAAGCGGTTCCGCGGCGCCGGCGCCGTCGTCCTGCGTCCGGTAATACGCCGCGAGGCACGCGGCACACCCCATCCCCGGCGCCAGCACGGCGGCTACGGCGGCATCCCGATATCGCGC
>Ga0075367_10001290_pt1 | contig 10599 bp, 11 predicted proteins | sample EndMethybrTD3032_FD_71399 | JGI IMG/M metagenome (GOLD analysis project Ga0075367, IMG submission 71399) | Populus endosphere microbial communities from Tennessee, USA - Endosphere MetaG P. TD hybrid TD303-2 | ecosystem: Host-associated > Plants > Roots > Endosphere | place: USA: Tennessee...
GTCGACCGCTCGATCAACGGCTCGGATGCGTTCATTCATACCAACGTGCTCGGCACGCATACGCTGCTGGAAACGGCGCGCTCCTACTGGATGGCCCTGCCCAAGGAGCGCGCGCAAACGTTCCGCTTCCTGCATGTCTCGACCGACGAGGTGTACGGCTCGCTAGGCCCCGAAGGCGCCTTCTGCGAGACGACCGCCTACGATCCCTCCTCGCCCTATTCGGCCTCCAAGGCCGCGGCCGACCATCTGGCCAGCGCCTGGCATCGCACCTTCGGGCTGCCGGTGGTAATCTCCAATTGTTCCAACAACTACGGGCCCTACCATTTCCCCGAAAAACTGATCCCGCTCGTTCTGTTGAACGCACTCGATGGCAAGGCGCTGCCGGTCTACGGCGACGGCTCCAACGTGCGCGATTGGCTGTACGTGGAGGATCACGCGCGCGCGTTGCATACCATCCTCACGCGCGGCCGGCTCGGCGAGAAATACAACGTCGGCGGGGGCAACGAGCGCACCAACCTCAGCATCGTCGAAAGCATCTGCGATATCCTCGATCATCTCGTGCCTGATGGGCAGAACCGACGCGGGCTCATCACGTTCGTGGCCGACCGGCCCGGCCACGACCACCGCTACGCCATCGACGCCAGCAAGCTGGAGACCGAGCTCGGCTGGCGGGCGCAGGAGACGTTCGAGACCGGCCTCGCCAAGACCGTGCGCTGGTATCTCGACAACCGCGCCTGGTGGGAGCCGCTGCGCAAAGGCGTGTATGCCGGCGAGCGGCTGGGGCTGGTAGAGACAAAGGCGCGAGCCGGCTGACATGCCGAGCTGTCGCCTCTGCGCAAGCGCGGAACTGCATCCATGAAACTGCTGGTGGCAGGAGCGAGCGGGCAACTCGCCCACGCGCTCGTCGAACGCTCGCGCGGCTCGGGCGACGTTACTGCCACCGCCATGGGCCGCCCGCGGCTCGACCTGCTCGATCAGGCGAGCATCACCCATGCCATCGAGACGGTGCGGCCGGACGTGGTCGTCAACGCGGCAGCCTACACCGCGGTCGACAAGGCCGAGAGCGATGCCGCGGCCGCCTTCGCGCTCAATCGCGACGCCGCGGGAGCGCTGGCGGCGGCGGCAAAAGCCGCCGGCTGCCCAATCATCCACGTCTCGACCGACTACGTGTTCGACGGAGCCAAGTCCGGCGCCTACCTCGAGGAGGATGCGACCAACCCCATGGGCGTCTACGGCCGCTCAAAGCTGGACGGCGAGGCGGCCGTTGCTGCCCGCAACGCCCAACATGTCATTCTGCGCACGGCCTGGATCTACGGCGCGCATGGCAGCAATTTCCTCAAGACCATGCTGCGGCTGGCGCGCGAGCGGCCCGAGCTGCGCGTGGTCGCCGATCAGCGCGGCAACCCGACCTACGCACCGCATCTGGCCAACGCCATCCTGGCAATCGCGGCGCAGGTCGGCAGCGCCAGTCGTTGGGGCACCTACCATGCGGCTGCCACGGGCGACACGACCTGGCATGGCTTCGCGTCGGCGATCATCGCCGCCGCCAAACCCCTGGGCGTACCGCAAATCCCGGTTCTGCCGATAACCACCGCCGAGTATCCGACGCCAGCGCGCCGACCACCCAATTCCTGCCTCGATTGCAGCAAGCTCGAGCGCACATTCGGGGTACGCCTGCCGACCTGGCAGCAGGGTTTGGCCGAGTGCGTCGCCGAGCTTGCTTAGATCCTGTCATCCCGGCCTGAGCGCAGCTCAGAGCCGGGACCCAGGGCCCAGAACGATGTGCTGCTTGGCCCTGGGTCCCGGATATTCGCTGGCGCGAATTCCGGGATGACAGAACTCGAGTTTGAAAACTCACCAAGCGGTCATGCCGCCGTCGACGGTGAAAATCGCACCGGTTGCGAAGGACGACTCGCCCGACGCCAGCCACAGGATGATCGAGGCGATCTCGTCCGGCTGACCCAAGCGTGCCATGGGTGCGCGCGCCTTCAGCCCCGCCACGAACGCGTCTGGGTCCGGCACCGTCTCGAGCATGCGCTCGTAATAGCTCGACCAGATCACGCCCGGCGCCACCGCGTTGACGCGGATGTTGTCGCCGGCGTGGTCGAGGGCCATGGCCCGGGTGAGCGCGGCGACGCCGCCTTTGGCCGCCACGTAGGCGGCGCGGTCGCGGATGCCGACCTGGGCGACATTGGAGGCGACGTTGACGATGGCGCCGCCGCCTGTCGCGCGGATAAGGGGAATGGCGTGCTTCGAGCAGAGATACACGCTCTTCAGGTTGGTCGAGATGATGTCGTCCCAGTCGCTTTCCGAAATCGTGACGACCGTGCCGATCAGGCCTTTGCCGGCATTGTTCACGAGGATGTCCAGCCGCCCGAAAGCTCGCTTCGTCTCCGCGATCATTGCCATCACGTCGGCGTCGACGCGAACGTCGACGGCAACGGCGATTGCAGCTTCGCCGATGTCCTTGGCCACCGCTTTGGCGCCCTCGCCGTTGCGGTCGGCGACCACCACCCGGGCGCCCTCGGCGGCGAACAGCTTGGCTGTCGCTTCGCCGATGCCTGCGGCGGCGCCCGTGACGACGGCGACTTTGTTCTCGAGACGCATGATATCCGCTACTTCTTGCCCAGCGCGCGCAGCTCTTCCTCGTCGAGGGGACGGGCCTCGTCCTCGAGCATGATCGGGATGCCCTCGCGGATGGGAAAGGCGAGTCGCGCGGCGCGACTGACCAGCTCCTTGCGCGCTGCGTCGTAGATCAGCGACGTCTTGGTGCGCGGGCACACCAGAAACTCCAGCAGCCGCGGGTCGACCTGCTCGTCGGCGGCGGGTTTGGGTGCTTCGTCGGCCATGCCAGCCTCACTGCAACGTGGAGCCTGAGCCGCCGGCGCCGGCCGCCAATTCCATTTCGGCGAGTGCGACCAGCGTCTCGGCGCGCGTTTTCAGGTCGGGAGCTTCGAGCAGCGCCTGCTTCTCCTCGGTCCCGTAGGGAGCGACGATGGCCAACGAGTTGACCAGCGTTTCATTGGACGACTTCGAGACTGCTGACCAGTCGGCCCGCAAGCCGCGCGCTTCCAGATAGGCCTTGAGCGCCCGCAGCAGGGCCTGGCGATCGACGTCGGCCTCGCCTGCTCCGGCCTCGAAGTCGCCGAGGAACCGATCGTATCCGACCGTGCAGATCCGATACGGCTTGGCAATGTCGACCTCGCCGACGAGGGCGCAGCGCGCCACGCCGGTCAGCGTGATCTGCATGCGCCCGTCGTCCATCTCCTGATACGACGTCACGCGCCCGACGCAGCCGACCCGGCGCAGGGTCGCGGCTTTGCCTGCAGGCGATTCTTCCTCGCAGGCTTCCGGCTGCACGATGCACAGCACGCGCGCCGTCGACATCACGTCTTCCAGCATCTGCAGGTAGCGCGGCTCGAAGACGTTGAGCGGCAGCGTGGCGCGCGGCAGCAGGATGGCGCCCTGCAGTGGAAACACGGGCAGCCGCTGCGGCAAGTCCGCGGGCCCTGCATACCGCTCCGAGAACGTCAGCAAACGTCACCGCCCGCGTGTCAGGAGAACATCAGGGAGGACAGGCGCCGCCGGCCTTCGAGCGTGGCCGGATCTTTCGGCCCCCAGGCGTCGAACAACTGCACCAGCTGCTTGCGCGCCGCCTCCTCGTTCCACTTGCGATCGCGGCGGAAAATCTCCAGCAGGTGGTCCAGCGCCTCGGACTTCTTGCCGGTCGCGGCCAGTGCCAGCGCCAAATCCAGCCGGGCCTGATGGTCGCCGGGCGTGGCCTGCACCTTGGCCTCGAGCTTGCCGACGTCACCCGCCTTGGCGGCGGTACGCGCCAGCTCGAGCGCGGCGCGGACGCTGGCCACCGCGGCGGCATCGCGCTTGTCGGGCGGCACCAGGCCGATGGTTTGCTCGGCGCGCGCGGTGTCCCCGCTCTTCAGGTAGCACCGCGCCAGGCCGGCAAGGGCGGCGACGTTCTGCGCATCCTCCTGCAGGACGGCCGCGTAGATCTCCGCGGCACCTTGCAGATCGTTGGCCTCGAGTGCCTTCTCGGCAGCCTCCAGCGCGGCCGCCAAGTCATCGGCGCCCGCGTCGCCGAGCAGACGATCGACGAAGGCCTTCACCGCGCTCTCCGGCTGCGCACCCATGAAGCCGTCGAGCGGACGGCCGTCGCGGAATGCGTAGACCGTCGGGATCGACTGCACGCGCAGCTGTCCGGCGATGGCGGCGTTCTCGTCGATGTTGATCTTCACCAGCTTGACCTTGCCGCCGTACGAGCGGACCACCTTCTCGAGGATGGGCGTCAGCTGCTTGCAGGGGCCACACCACGGCGCCCAGAAATCGACGATCACGGGTGCCGTGCGGGAAGCTTCCAGCACGTCCTTGGCGAAGGTCGCCGTGGTCACATCCTTGATGATGTCGCCTGCCGGTGCCGCCGCTGCGCCGGACTTGCCTAATCCGAGATCCATGTCGCTCTCCAAAGCCCCCGTTCTGCAAACCCGATTGGGGGCGGCCTCTCGCGGGCCCTCTCGATCCTTCAATCCGACTGGGCGACAGCCAGCACGCTCGGCTGATGTCCGCAGGACTGGATGAAGCGGGTGAGGTCCTCACGCGCAATATTGGTCGTCGCCGTGTTCTCCAGCGGATGAAAGTTGAGCCGCTCGTGCCGCATCATATCGGCATCCAGGATCACCGTCACCCGCTGCGCCCGATCGTTGATCAGGGAAAACGGCGAGACCGACCCGGGCGGCACGCCCAGCACCTCCATCAGCAGCTCGGGCTTGCCGAAGCTCAGGCGGTCGCAGTTTAGCCGCTTGTGCAACGTCTTGAGGTCAATCTGGGCATGCCCCAGCGCGACGATAAGGAACAGGCGGTCTTTCTTGTCCTTGAGGAACAGGTTCTTGGTGTGCCCACCGGGCAGCTCGCGCTCGAGGCGAGAGCTCTGGGCGACGGTGAACACCGCCTCGTGGTCGAGGGTGCTGGTCTCGACGCCGAGCTTGGCCAGGTGGGCGAGCAGGTCTTGGCGGGTGGCGGGCAAGGGATACCGGGTCAGCGAGAAAAGGGGCGCCCTCTCCTAAACCCGGCCCCGCGGACAGGCAACCGTTTGCATCCCTTGGGTGCGCTTGCCAACCGTTGGTCTTTATTGCATAAGTCCGGCCATCGAACTGGATGCGGGTGTAGCTCAGCGGTAGAGCACGACCTTGCCAAGGTCGGGGTCGTGGGTTCGATCCCCATCGCCCGCTCCAATCTCTCTTCTCTCAGCCAGCCATGCTCAGTGGGTCTGCACCGGCCGCCAGCCGGCCGCGATGGCCTCTGCCTCGCTGCAGAACCAGCGTTTGCCCTTGTCCAGCTCGATGCGGATCTGCGCATACCAGGGGCTCCAGGGCATGTGATAGATCCGGCCGCTCTTGGTGATGTTGCCCTTGATGGCACAGCCGCTCGGGGCCTGCACCTCGGCCGTGTCCCAGTGTCGCTGGCGATAATCCCAGGCGGGCGTGGCCTCGCCCTGCCAGATGCCGCGACTGCCGGCCCGGGCCGCCGCTTCCTCTTTGACGTAGCTCGACGAGTATTTCACGAAGGCCCAGGCATAGCCCTGGCGCACCATCTCGGCATTCACGTCCAGGCCGCGCACGAAGCATACAGCCAGCGTGCGGCCGTATTTATCCGTGCCGCGCCGATCGCAGCGTACCGGCTTGTCCATCACGAGCCGCTCCAGCGCCACCGTCGCGGCGCTCCCGCAATGCCACGCAAAGCCGCCCTTGGTCTTGCAGGTCTGCCCGGTTTCGGGGGCGTCGATGCCCTCGAGCCTGATCCGCTCCGTGCCAACGCTGATGGTGTCGCCATCGATAACCGTGGCGAAGCCTGCAATGGCATCGGCTGCATCGCCGGTTCGGGCTGCAATCTCAGATGCAGGAATGGACAGAACGCTCGCAGCCAGCGCAAACGCCACCGACATGCGAGTTGCATACACCAACTTTGACTCACGCATAGGTTGAATGTGCGTGATTCGCATGGCGAAGGCGAGGCTGTTGTGTGGCAGTCGCGGCAGGACGGCGGCGAGGCTGTGACTATCGTGTCAAGACTCTGATATTACGATAATTTCACGATTCCCGCGCGACCCGACAACTTGACTGAAGCCCGTTCTGGGGCTCAGATCTAGCCTCACAGTTGCGCATGCACAACATCCGCTCAATGCGAATTTGGGAGGCACGCAATGTCAAAACCACTTGTCATGCAGGTTCTGGAAGGCGCCCGGGCGCTGGTCGAGGTGCGTGGAACGTGGACCCGTTTCCATCTCGCCCTGACCCGCAACAACCGAGACTGCGAACCGACCGATGCGAAGGCCGCCCGCTTCTGTGCCTACGGCGCACTGGTGCGCTCCGCCTACAATCTCACCGGTGACGTGGAGAAGGCGAACCGGCTCGCGGGCAGCGCCGCCATGTCGATGACCGGCCGCGATACGCCCCACGAGGCATTCGGGGACATCTATACGATGAACGACGGACCGGCCGCGTCCTCGCGTGCGGCCATCCTGGACCTGCTCGACAGGACCCTCGAGCGGGTCTGACCTGCACGCGAACGCGTGATCTTGAGCCCCACGCGAAGGCGTGATCTTGAGCCATGACCGCGGCACTGGCGCTCGGCGTCGGTGCCGCTTATGTTGACGGCGTCACACAACGTCGCCTGGCGCATGCTTTCCCCGCGCCCGCCACGAACGACAGTCCGGGCTTCACCATGACAACACCTGCACAGCCGGTTCGCAGGGCAGATGCACACGACGTTCTCGGCGCCGCACGCACCTGGCTCGACAAGGACGGCCGCGTCGCGCTCGCCACCGTAGTCGGCACCTGGGGCTCGGCGCCCGTGCGGGTCGGCGGCCAGATGGTGATCGCGGCCGATGGCCGGTTCGAAGGTTCGGTCTCCGGCGGCTGCGTCGAAGGCGAGGTCATCTCGGAAGCCGAGAGCATCCTGGCCGACGGCAAGCCCAAGACACTCACCTTCGGCGTCGAGGACGAGACGGCCTGGCGGGTCGGGCTGCCGTGCGGCGGCAAGATCAAGGTGTTCCTCGAGCGGCTGGACAAGCCGGGTGGGCTGCCCCTGCTGAGCCGGGCCATCGAGGCCGGCGCAACGCGCAGCGGGCTGGTCGTGCGCACGCATCTGGCAGACGCACGCCGCGAGGTGTTCGAGCGCACGGACGCCCGGGCCGACGAGGACATCAGCAAGCTGTTCGCCACCGGCGAGAGCGAGCTGACCGAGACGGCCGAAGGCGAGGTCTTCCTGCATGCGCTGGTGCCGCGGCCGCGCATCCTGATCATCGGCGCCACCCACATCGGGCAGATGCTGGCCCAGCTCGTCACGCTGGCCGGCTACGAGGTCGTGGTGATCGACCCGCGCACGGCGTTTGCGGCCGAGGCGCGCTTCCCCGGCATTCGTCTCGATACCGAGTGGCCGCAGGATGCCATCCCGCAGATCGGCCTCGACCCCTACACGGCCGTGGTGGCGCTCGCCCACGTCGGCCACATCGACGACGAGGCGCTGAAGCTCGCCATGCGCTCGGAGTGCTTCTACGTCGGTGCGCTCGGCTCCAGGCGCAACCACGCCAAGCGCACGGAGCGCCTGCAGGCGGCCGGCTTCAGCGCCGAAGAGATTGCGCGCATCCACTCGCCGATCGGCATCAATATCGGCGCGCAGAACCCGCAGGAGATCGCCATCTCCATCATGGCCGAGATCGTGCTGGCCCTGCGCGGACCCAAACAGTGGAGGCCGGCAACGGCGCCGCGCGACTGATCCATTTCGTCGGGCCTCGGCGGGCGGCCCGGTTTGCTCAAGGGGAGGACCATGCTCGAAGCCTACATCTATGACGGACTGCGCACGCCCTTCGGACGCCACGCCGGCAGCCTGTCTCGCGTGCGGCCGGACGATCTGCTGGCCGGCGTCGTGAAAGAGGTGGTGGCGCGCTCGGGCTTCTCGACCGACATCATCGACGACGTGTCGATCGGCTGTGTCTCGCAGGCGGGCGAGGACAGCCGCAACGTCGCGCGTCATGCGCTGCTGCTGGCCGGCCTGCCGATCGAAACGCCAGGCATGGTGCACAACCGGCTGTGCGGCTCGGGATTGAATGCGCTGGTCGGCGCGGCGCATGCCATCACCTGCGGCGAGGCCGACGTGTGCGTCACCGGTGGCGTGGAGAGCATGACGCGCGCACCGTTCGTGGTCGCCAAAGCGGAGCAGCCCTTCACCAAGACCTTCACCGTGTTCGATTCCTCGCTCGGCGCACGCTTCCCCAATCCGAAAATCGAGAGCCTGTTCGGCGCCGACACCATGCCCGAGACCTCGGACAATCTGGCGCGCGACTACCAGCTCTCGCGCGAGGAGTGCGACCTGTTCGCACTGGGCTCGCAGCAGAAATATGCCAAGGCCCACAAGGACGGCTTCTTCAGAAGCGAGATCAAGCCGGTGTCCATCGCGCAGTCGAAGGGCAAGCCGGACGTGGTCGTCGCCGACGACGAGCATCCGCGCCCCGATACCTCGATGGACAGCCTGATGAAGCTGAAACCCCTGTTCCCGCAGGGCGTGACCACGGCCGGCAACGCCTCCGGCATCAACGACGGCGCGGCAGCATTGATCGTCGCCAGCCGCGATGCCGGCGACAAGGCCGGCGTGAAGCCGATGGCACGCGTGATCGCCAGCGGCGTTGCGGGCGTGGCGCCGCGCATCATGGGCTTCGGTCCGGTGCCGGCGGCGCAGAAGGCGCTGGAGCGCGCTGGGCTCGACCTGAAGGATATGGACGTCATCGAGATCAACGAGGCGTTCGCCGCACAGGTGCTGGCCTGCCTCAAGGGGCTCAGGCTGCCGCTCAACGACTCACGCGTCAACCCCAACGGCGGCGCCATCGCCGTCGGCCATCCGCTCGGCGCCTCGGGCGCGCGACTGGCGCTGACGGCGACGCGTCAGCTGCATCGCAGCGGCGGCCGCTACGCGCTCGTGACGATGTGCATCGGCGTCGGCCAGGGCATCGCGGTGATCCTGGAACGGATGTAATTTGGACTCGCTCGGCAGCAACGGCCTCGATCATCGCCATCGAGACGTCTGCTGCGGCGGGCTTTCAACTGAGCAACTCTCTGAGCTCGTCCGTTGGATAGTAGAAGATATTTCGGCCGCTCCGCGTTTTTCTTAGGAACCCTTTTTCCACGAGCCGACGTAGATCGGTCGAGGCTGTGACCTTGCCGATTCCATCGTTTACGTTCATGTGCTCTTTCAGCGAGGTGTGTCGTTGCTCGTCTTTAACGAGATACTGCAGTAGATTAGTCTGCCGCTTGTTTAAGCCGAAGTTCCTCTTGATCGCGTCTGATGTTTTTTTACTCTCTGCGATTCTGCCTTTGACGTATTCTTCCAACCCCTGACGCGCGAGTTTGATTTTCGCTACGTTGTAGTGAATGAAGTAGTTGAGGTCGAAGTTGTCCTGCTCCGAGTAGATGAAGGCCATGGCGTACTGCTTTGGCGACTTGAGAATGCGCTCCGAGATTGAGAGGTACGAGAACGCCCAATATTTTTTTCTCAGCATGTACCAATAGAAGAGGATGCGGGCGAGACGCCCGTTGCCGTCCTCAAAAGGATGAAGCAGGCCAATCCAGAAGTGCAGCATTATTCCCTTCACAAGCGGATGGATGAAGGTCGGAGACTTCATCTCGTCGTTCGCGAACGAGATAAGCTTGGGGAGCTGGTGCGCAACGAATTCGCGTGGTGGCGTTACGTAGGCGACCGTTAGGTCGTCCCACGGTTTGACAACGAGTGGATTCCCAGTCTCGTCGAGCGTATCTCTTAGCACACCTTGTTGTTTTTCAGAGGTCGTATTACGAGTTATGCGTCTATGGAGTTCTAGGAGAAGATCCATGGACAGCTTCTGATCCTTTAGCTCTTCCTCGATCCATCTCATTGTTTCATGGTTGTTGACGATCATGTGCTCGCCCTTGTCGCGAGCCGCTCGTCCCTCGGATAGCATCTTCTTCGCAACCGCACGGGACGTGTTCGCTCCCTCCAGCTGGGACGAGGCAATGGATTCCTCGATCAGATTGCGGCGGATGATGCTGCGGCGATCTCCCTCGCTGAAGTACTCGATGCCCAAGAACATCCCGCCGAGTTCCAAATCGACTTGGTGCAAGAACTCGGCATGGTCACCTGGACTGAAGGAGAAGGGGTTCTTGCTCTGGTCGAGAATGGGGCTCGGCATGGTGCCGACCCGGCGCATCATCTGGACGATGCCCCACACATCTTGCTTGTCGCCGGGAACCCAGCTTTTGTGCTGGAATTCCTGCCACGAGAGATATCGGTCCTGAGCTTGCGCAACCGCCTGCACAACTGCGGGGTCTTGCAGAAGCTCCGCAGCCCGCTCCGGCAATTTGAAAGGCGGATTCTGGATCTTGTACTGGGGCTCTTGCATAGGCCGCGCAATCTATAGGTTCAGCATCGAACCTATTTTGTACCTAACCTATACCTATTCGCTGATAGGTTCAAGCGTGTACATATTCTGAACCTATGCTGAACCTAATTGATGAGAGCAACGGAATTGCCTAACCCACGGAAAGATATGGCTCCATA
>Ga0075367_10001291_pt1 | contig 10597 bp, 12 predicted proteins | sample EndMethybrTD3032_FD_71399 | JGI IMG/M metagenome (GOLD analysis project Ga0075367, IMG submission 71399) | Populus endosphere microbial communities from Tennessee, USA - Endosphere MetaG P. TD hybrid TD303-2 | ecosystem: Host-associated > Plants > Roots > Endosphere | place: USA: Tennessee...
GGAATACCACTGGAATGCATAGCCGCGATGCTTGGCGGCGGTCATGCCCGCTTCCGCCGGGGCGGTGTCGCGGGCGCTATTATCCGCTGCCCGCAGCAAGCCCGCCGGCGCGGGACCGGATTCGCGCAGGATGAAGTCGTGCACCTTCAGCCCGCTGGCGCGCGCGAACTTGGCCGGGCTGAGGTTTTGCCACAATACCGCTTGCGGCGGCGCGTTCGGGGCAGTTTGCAGCGAGCCCTGGTCGGCATGGTCGTTCAACTCGATGGTGCGCCGGGGCGGCAGATAGGCGCGGCCATGCAAGGTCACTTCGCCCGCCGGCACGGCAGATACTGGAAGGCGGCTGCGATCCACGCCGGCAGCCGGCAGCAGGCCGCGATCGACCAGCACCACCTGCTCGCCGCCAGCCAGGCGCAAGGCGCTGATCACGGCAATGCCCGGCACGCGGTTGATGATCTGGTTGTCCCAATAGACGGTGCGCCCCGGCACATACTCGCCGCGCACGGTGACGCGCCGGCCGTCGACTTCCTCGGCAGTCACCGGCCCCTGCCCCACCACCAGTTCGACAGCGTCACGGGTGCCGGCGTGGCGCGCTTCGATTACATCCTTCTCCAGCGCGCGGCCGCTTTGCCAGTTACCCAGGCTGACCGTGAGCGCCACCAGGGCCAGCGCCGCGACGGCGGGCAGCAGAGCGAATTTCGGACGGGGGCGCAGACGCAGCATGAGTGGGGAACGGCGGAAAAAAGCGCGCTCAAAAAGGAGCACAATAGCGTTTTGCTTTTGCTGGGCCGCGCACTGGGCGCGGCCGGAATATGAAAATCCTTGCCATCGTTGTTCTCGTCGCCATCCTGGGCAGCCTGGGTTCGGCGCTGGTATTCCTGGTCAAGGACGGCGGCAAGACCAAGCGCACGGTCAATGCGCTGACGCTGCGGATCGGCTTGTCGGTGGTGCTGTTCCTGTTCCTGATGTTTGGCTACTACATGGGATGGTTTGTTCCCAACCCGCGGCCGCTTTGAACCGATACAAGTAAAAACGCCGCACCGAGGTGCGGCGTTTCATTTGGTGCCCTGCTTCTTACAGCCAGTAGACCACGACGAACAGGCCAAGCCAGACCACGTCGACGAAGTGCCAGTACCAGGCGGCGGCCTCGAAAGCGAAGTGGTGGGTCGGCGTGAAGTGGCCCTTCATGCAGCGCACCAGTATCACCGTCAGCATGATCGCGCCGATGGTGACGTGGAAGCCGTGAAAGCCGGTCAGCAGGAAGAAGGTCGAGCCGTAGATGCCGCTGGTGAGCTTCAGGCCCAGTTCAGTGTACGCATGGTAGTACTCGTATACCTGGAAGCCCATGAAAGTCGCGCCCAGCGCTACGGTCAGAAACAGGAACAGGTTGAGCACGCCGCGCTTGTTGTCCTTGAGCGCATGGTGGGCGATCGTCAGGGTCACGCCCGAGGTCAGCAGCAGCAGCGTATTGATCGCAGGTATCGGAAACGGGCCCATCGAAGTGAACTTCTCGATAGTTTCAGGGCCGGCGCTTGGCCATTGCGGCGCAAAATCGGGCCACAGCAACTTGTGCTCCAGGTCGCCCAGCCAGGGCACCGACAACTGGCGCGCGTAGAACAGGGCGCCGAAGAAGGCGGCGAAGAACATCACTTCGGAGAAGATGAACCAGCTCATGCTCCAGCGGAACGAGACGTCCACCTTGTGCGAATACTGTCCGCCCTCGGATTCGCCGATCACCGTGCCGAACCAGCCGAACAGCATGTAGAGCAGCAGCAGGAAGCCGACCAGCACGGCCCACGGGCCCGGCATCATGTCGTTGAACCAGGTCGCTGCGCCGATCGCCATGCAAAACAGGGCGATGGAGCCCTTGATCGGCCACGACGACGGGGTCGGGATGTAATAGTCCGGCGTGGTGCCGGGGGCGTGTGCTGCGCTCATGAACCTCTCTCCTTGCACCGGCCTATTGGCGCCGGCAAATACCTTACTTGGCTGTCAAAAACCTGACCAGCATCACCAGGCTGGCCACAAAAACCGCCGCAACCACCAGGCCCGCCACGATCACCTGCACGGGCTTGATCCTTGCCACATCATCTTCATACCCCGACTTCTTGCGGATCCCGATAAAGGACCACAGCACCGCGCGAAACACCTGCAGCACCGACGCCTTTTTCGGCGCCGTCACCGGTTCGTTCACGATGCCTTGCCCTTGCCAGCGAGCTCGAAAAACGTATACGACAGGGTGATGGTCGTCACATCCTTGTGCAGTTCGGGATCGATCACGAACACCACGGGGAAGCGCTTGGTCTCACCCGCCTTCAAAGTCTGGTTGGAAAAACAGAAGCATTCCAGCTTCTTGAAATAGCGTGCCGATTCTTTCGGCGCATAACTCGGAATCGCCTGGCCGGTGATCTCGTAGTCCTTGGTGTTGGTCACTTCGTACATCACCGTGGTCAGTTCGCCCGGGTGCACGGTCATCGCATTGGTCACCGGCTTGAAGCGCCAGGGCAGGTGCGTCGAATTGGCGTCGAACTCGATGCTCACATTGCGCGTCAGGTCGACCTGCGAATTGACCGGCGCAATATCGGCCTTGGTGAGGCTGTTGATCCCGATCGCCTCGCAGATCTGCCTGTAGAACGGCACCAGGGCGTAAGCGAAGCCGAACATCAGCACCGCCACCACCACCAGCTTCTTGAGCAGGAGGCGGTTCTGTTGCAGGCTGTCGGCGTGGGCGGTCATGGCGGCGGCAATCAACCCATGATCAGGCGCTTGGCGATCACACTGGCGAAAAAGACGGCCGCGATCGAAAACAGGATCAGCGCGGTCCTGGTATTGCGGCTCATGCTCTTTTCCATCCTGCGTGACTGGCCTACTTGACCTGCGGCGGGGTTTCGAAGGTGTGGTACGGCGCCGGCGAGGGAATCGTCCACTCCAGTCCTTCCGCGCCTTCCCACGGGCTGGGTTCCGCTTTCGCGCCGCCCTTGATGCACTTGAGCACCGCGTACAGGAAGATCAGCTGCGAGAGGCCGAAGCCGAACGCGCCGATCGAGGCGATCGCGTTGAAGTCGGTGAACTGGGTCGCGTAGTCCGGGATGCGGCGCGGCATGCCGGCCAGGCCCAGGAAGTGCATCGGGAAGAAAGTGATGTTGAAGAAGATCACCGACATCCAGAAGTGGGTCTTGCCCAAGCCTTCGTCGTACATATGGCCGGTCCACTTGGGCAGCCAGTAATAGACGCCGGCGAACAGCGCGAACAGCGAGCCCGCCACCAGCACGTAGTGGAAGTGCGCCACCACGTAATACGTATCCTGCAACTGGATGTCGATCGGGGTCACCGCCAGGATCAGGCCGGTGAAGCCGCCCATGGTGAACACGAAGATGAAGCCGACCGCGAACAGCATCGGCGTTTCAAAAGACATCGAGCCCTTCCACATGGTGGCGATCCAGTTGAATACCTTCACGCCGGTAGGCACCGCGATCAGCATGGTCGCGTACATGAAGAACAGCTGGCCGGCCGCCGGCATGCCGGTGGTGAACATGTGGTGCGCCCAGACGATGAACGAGAGAATCGCGATCGACGAGGTGGCGTACACCATCGAGGCGTAGCCGAACAGGGGCTTGCGTGCGAAGGTCGGGATGATCTGCGAGACGATGCCGAAAGCCGGCAGAATCATGATGTAGACCTCGGGGTGGCCGAAGAACCAGAAAATGTGCTGGTACATCACCGGGTCGCCGCCGCCGGCCGCGTTGAAGAAGGAGGTGCCGAAGTGGCGGTCGGTGAGCACCATGGTGATGGCGCCGGCCAGCACCGGCATCACGGCGATCAGCAGGTAGGCGGTGATCAGCCAGGTCCAGCAGAACATCGGCATCTTCATCAGCGTCATGCCGGGGGCGCGCATGTTCAGGATGGTGGTGATGATGTTGATCGAGCCCATGATCGACGAGGCGCCCATGATGTGCAGCGCGAAGATCGCCAGGTCCATGCCCAGGCCCATTTGCGAAGCCAGCGGCGCGTAGAGCGTCCAGCCGGCGGCGGTGGCGCCGCCCGGCACGAAGAACGAGATCACCAGCAGCGAGGCGGCAGGGATCAGCAGCCAGAACGACCAGTTGTTCATGCGCGCGAACGCCATGTCGGGCGCGCCGATCATCAGCGGAATCTGCCAGTTCGCGAAACCCACGAAGGCCGGCATGATCGCGCCGAACACCATGATGATGCCGTGCATGGTGGTGAGCTGGTTGAAGAACTCCGGGTTGAAGAACTGCAGGCCGGGGTGGAACAGTTCGGCGCGGATCGACAGCGCCAGGATGCCGCCGGTGATGAACATGGCGAACGAGAACCACAGGTACAGCGTGCCGATGTCCTTGTGGTTGGTGGTGGTCACCCAGCGCATGAAGCCGGAAGGGGGGCCGTGATGGTGATCGTCGTGACCGTGACCATCCGCATGGTCGTGGGCGTGGCCCGGCTCGAGAACTGCGCTCATGATTGCCTCAACTCAAAAATAGTGTGTTCAGTTGCGTGCTGCATCCGGCTGGCGGCGCCTACTGCTTGGCGGCCAGCGCCGTCTTCTTGGCCTCGTCCCAGCCGCGCGCGGTCTTCACGTCCGCCGGCGCGACCATGCCTTCGGCGGCCTTGTTGCCCCAGGCATTGCGGGTGTAGGTGATCACCGCGGCGATCTCGGTATCGCTGAGCAGCTTCTCGAACGCCTGCATCTGGGTGCCCTGGCGGCCATGCAGCACCACCGCGATCTGGTTGTCCTTGGGACCGAGCACGACCTTGGCGCCGTCCAGCGGCGGGAAGCCCGGCGGCAGGCCCTTGCCGTTGGCCTGGTGGCAGGCCACGCAGGCCTTGGCGTATACCTGCTCGCCGCGCTTGACCAGTTCGTCCTGGGTCCACACCTTGGCCGGGTCGTCCTGCTTGGCGGCCATCTTTTTCTTTTCGCCTTCCACCCAGGCGGCGTACTTGGCGTCCGACACTACACGCACGACGATCGGCATGAAGCCGTGTTCCTTGCCGCACAGTTCAGCGCACTGGCCGCGGTACACGCCTTCCTGGGTCGCCTTGAACCAGGTGTCGCGCACGAAGCCGGGGATGGCGTCCTGCTTGACGCCGAACGCCGGGATCATCCAGGCGTGGATCACGTCGTCGGCGGTGGTCAGGATGCGGATCTTCTTGTTGACCGGCACCACCACCTCGTTGTCGACTTCCAGCATGTAGTTGACGTTGTCGGCGCGCGCCTTGAGGGCCGCTTCCTTCTTGACCGGGTCTTTTTCGGTGCTAGCGTCGATCTGGTCGCGCGGCGTGGTCAGCGTCGAGTAGAAACTGATGCCCTCGCCGGTGCCCTTAAGGTAATCGTAGCCCCACTTCCACTGGTAGCCGGTGGCCTTGATGGTGATGTCGGCGTTCGAGGTGTCCTTCATCGCCAGCACGGTGCGGGTCGCGGCGCCGGCCATCAGGATAACGATGATCATCGGCACCACCGTCCAGGCGATTTCCACCGTGGTGCTCTCGTGGAAGGTGGCCGCCTTGTGGCCCTTGGACTTGCGGTGCGCGTAGATCGAATAGAACATCGCGCCGAACACCGCGATGAAGATCAGCGTGCAGACGATCAGCATGCCGGTGTGCAGGTCGTAGATCTGGTCGGCGATCGCCGTGACCGGCTTGGAGAGGTTGAGCTGGCGCACGGCCGGGCCGCCTTCCATGTCGGTGGCGGCAAAGGCCGCCGGGGCCGACAGGGCAACCATCGTGGCCGCCAGATAAGTCCGCAAATGAGTCGATACAGCCATCATGTCCTCGTCAAGCTTAGCCTGATGTTAATGGATTCTTCATACTGCCCGCGCTGCGTCCCGCAATGCAGCGCGCAAATTCCGTTCAAACCCGGCGCGGCGCTGCTGATCCAGATGCCGCCCCACTTCCACCTCGCCGCCACGGCCCACCAACTTGAGTGATATGCCGCAAGCGCCGCGCCTCTCAGCCCCGCTGTCAGCACCATTATCAGCCCCGGTGTCCACCAGCAACCGCACCCACCGGGTCTGAAACTGATGCACCCGGTTGCTGCGTCCCTCCACCACTTCCACCGTCACCACATCGCCCGCCACCCGCACCCGCTCGCAATCGGTGGCGTGCAGACCGTGGATCACGAACGCGGCGCCCAGTGCCGCCAGCTCGAGGCCGGCAAACGGCAGGATCATCCACGCTCCCAAGGCCGCAAACATCACCCCGAAAGCAAACGACAGGGCCGCCACGCTGCCAAATACCAGCATCAGGGCACCCGGCGAAAGCGAACAATTGCGCCGCAGCACGAATTCGGCCACCACGGGAGCCGCGGCACCCGCAGGCTCCCCGGTCACGTCATCCATCAGTGCTTGCATGGCAACCTTTCCGGCGGATTTTCGGGGTTGCCCCCTCAAAACCGAAGAATTATATCAGCCTTCGCTTACCCGCGACCCCAGCAGGGGCAATCCGCGCGCAACTTTTCGGGGGCCAAACGGGTATTTGCCGGCTGGCGGCCGTGGCCCCCCTTATTGCACCGAGCCTTGTTGCATTGCGGCGCAAGGGGGTCCTGCACTAACCCTGGCGCTTGCTGCGATATTCGTTGGGCGGCACGAAATTGAGCACCGCTTCCCCACCTGCGGCGCGCCGTGGCTGGCCTTTCCAGGCATGGCCGTAGATCACCTCGAACGTGGCCGGCAGCCGCCCGTCGCGCCGCCGCCGCTCATAAGCCGCACGCATGCGCTGCATCATGCCCCGTCCGGAGAGTCCGCGCGGCCGGCCCAGCATGGCATTGCGTGACCCACTGGCGCGCAAATCGGTGAACAGGCCCTCCAGCGCGGGGTAGGTGAGCGTGATCTTCTCCATGTCCATTACGGGGGTGGTGAAACCCGCGCCCACCAGGGTGTCGCCGATGTCGTGCAGGTCGATGAAGCGTTTGACGTGCCACTGCCGCGGTCCCGCAGCCTCGGCAAAGGCCTCCCGCAGTTCGACCAGCGTATCCGGCCCCAGGGTACTGAACATGAACAGGCCATTGACCGCCAGCACCCGCTGGGCTTCGCGGATACTGTCTTGCGGGTCGTCCAGCCAGTGCAGCGCCAGGTTCGACCAGACCAGGTCCAGAGCACCGGACTTGAACGGCAAATGCGCCATATCCGCTTGCACCGCCAGCAGCGCATGCCTGCCGAACAGGGAGGCAGCGAGGCGCGCATGCCACGGCCCGGCGGTGGGTACGCGCGCCGCCTGCGCCGCCTGCAGCATCGGCAGGGCAAAGTCCAGACCGAGCAACTGCGCCTGCGGATAGCGCTGCGCCAGCCCCGGCAGCGCCGCGCCCGTGGCACAACCCAGATCGAGCACACGGGCCGGGGTCAGCTTGATGTAGTCCAGCCGCTCGAGCATGCGGATCGCGATTTCGCGATGCAGCGCGTCGGCCTGGGCAAAACTCGCGCTGGCCCGGCTGAAATTGCGCTTGAGCAAAGCGCGCTCGGCGTAGAAGGGTTCAGACGCCGCTGCGGCGGGAGTGTCGGGATTCACCGTGCAATTGTACCGGGCGCCCCGCCAGCCCATGGCACCCCAATGTGTGCGAAGAGCGCGACAGCATCGTTGCCACCAGCCTGATCGGAGTATGGTGCGACGAGACCGGCGGCGCACTGGTTCCGGTTCGAAGCCGGCCGCCGCGACGATGCCGCCAGACATTAAATCGCGGTAAGGTATCCGAAGGCAGGCACCTCTGGAATAATGCGGGCCTCAAGCAACAATTACGCATCGGCACCGCATGCAAGGCCTCAAACGCAAGATTGTCTACGTCACCCTGTTTGAAGGCATCGCCATCCTGTGCGCCACGCTGGGGCTGGCAACACTCTCGGGCAACGAATTCGGCCACTCCGGAATACTCGCTGCCGCCACTTCGGTGGTGGCGATCGTATGGAATTTCGCCTTCAACCATCTCTTCGAAGCCTGGGAAACGCGCCAGACGGTGCGCGGCCGCGGCCTGGCACGGCGCGTGGCCTACACCATCGGTTTCGAGGTGGGGCTGATCGTGCTGCTGGTGCCGCTGATCGCCTACTGGTTTCGCATCAGCCTGTGGCAGGCACTGCTGCTCGACCTGGGGCTGGTGGTGTTCTTTCTTGGCTATACGTTCGCGTTCAGCTGGGCCTTCGACAGGGTGTTCGGCCTGCCGGACTCGGCGGCCGAACGGGTGGCTTAAGCGGGCTGGCTATGGCCGCTGCATGCGGCAACTGGTCGGCAGCGCAGTCACGTAACCTTCTACTTTCATATCGGTCTTGAAGCCCAGGCCGGTGCCTTCGACGTCGGCGCGTACCTCGGTAGGTCCGCCGCGCGCCGCGACGGGCCACAGCGTGGAAACCGCCAGGGGCTCGATCAACTGGTGATCCGCGGCACGCATTTCCGCCTCGCCCAGCGGCGTGGTGACGCGCAAACCTTCGAGCGCCGCGGCGACACGTACGGGCTCGTTGCCACCGGCCTTGACCCGGGCTTGCGCGAACATGCGCGCCAGCACCCACAGGCGCATGAAATACAGGTCCTCGCCATTGCCCTTTTTATAGGCGGCAGCGAGGCTTTGCAGGGGATGGCCGGGCGGATCCTGGTTGGCGTGCCATTCGCCCACCTGCTTGAGCTTGCCGGTCCCGGCAGCGCCGATCGCGGTAACCGTGCCCAATGAACCGGCGTAGAAGGTATAGAAGTCCGCGTTCAGGCTGGCCTCGCGCGCGGCGCGCACCAGCAGCGCAAGGTCATTGCCCCAGTTGCCGGTGATCACCACGTTGGCGCCGGAAGCCTTGATCTTGGCGATATATGGGGCGAAATCCTTGACCGTGCCGATCGGGTGCAGGTCTTCGCCGGCGATCTTCACGTCGGGACGGCGGCGTGCCAGCGCCGCACGCGCAGCGCTGCCGACGGCGCGGCCGAACGAATAGTCCTGGTTGACCAGGTAGACCGACTTGATGGAGGAGTCGCGCGCCAGCACGGCGGTGAGCGCTTCCATACGCATATTGACGTCGGCATCAAAACGGAAATGCCAATAGCTGCAGCGTTCGTTGGTCAGTGCAGGATCGAGCGCGGCGTAATTGAGCAGCATCACCTCACGCCCCGGATTGCGGGCGTTGTGCTTGTCGATGGCGTCGATCAGGGCAAGCGCCGCGGCCGAACTCTGGCCCTGAATCACGTAACGGATGCCGCGATCGATCGCCAGTTGCAGTTGCGTGACGCTTTCCTGGGCCGATGCGCGGTTGTCAAACGGAACGATCTCGACCGCCGCGGCGCCCGGCAGGCTACCCCACCCCGATTGCGCGAAAGCGGCACGCGTATGGCGCAGGCTGGAAGCGCCGGCATTGGCAAAGGGGCCGGAGAGAGGGTCGATAAAAGCGATGCGCACCGGCTCGGCGGCATGCGCGCCGACAACCAACAGGCAGCTGCACAAGCAGGCCCTAAAATAGGAAAACCCGGACAGTTTCAAGAGAACTCACAGAAAAATAGCTCGAATTGTCATTTTATCATTTGAATAAAATAAACAATTGATTAAATAATAATCAAACCGCATGTTTTCGCGCCTTTTCAGCCTGACCGGCACCCAGGATTGCTATTTTTGCGGCGCCACCTGCAATGCCTCGCTATGCGACGGCTGCAGCGCCGCGTTGCCGCGGCTGCCGGCGGCGCGCTGCCCTTGCTGCGCCCTGCCGGCGCCCGAAAGCCGGCGTTGCGGCCGCTGCCTGAGTGAAGAACCGCACTACGATACGACCGCAGCCGCGCTGGCCTATGGCTATCCACTGGATGCCGCCATTCAGGCGTTCAAGTACCGCAACGCGCTTGGACTGACGCGCAGCTTTGTCGCCCTGATGGACCAGGCGATCGGCCAGCCGCCGCGCATCGACCTGGTGATTCCCACGCCACTATCGCAACCGCACCTGGCCGAGCGCGGCTACAACCAGGCCCACGAACTGGCGCGCGGCATCGCGCAGCGGCGCCGCCTGCCGCTCGACGCGCAAGCACTGATCCGCCACCAGCAGGGGCCGGCGCAGGCGCAACTGCCGTGGAAAGAGCGCGCCAAAAATATCCGCGGCGCCTTTTCCACCGCGCGCCGCTTCGACAGCCTGCATGTGGCGGTGGTGGATGATGTGATGACCACCGGCGCCACTCTCAACGAAATGGCCAAGACACTGAAAAAAGCCGGTGCCGCGCAAGTCAGCAACTGGGTGCTGGCACGCACCCTGCCGGCGGTGATGAACCCGGTAAAAGCTTAGGTAAAGGCTTAGAATCGCGCCTGCACGGGCGCTTGGCGCCCACCTGCACGTCGCCCGGCGCCCTTGAATGCGCCGCCCGCCGCCGCCATCTCGAACGCAATCCTCAGAACAAGACCGCCATGACCCCGCAACCGAACACCCCCGCTCCCGCCGGCCCAGGCGCCGCCACGACCTCGGACGTCACCACCGCCACTTTCGAAGCGGAGGTGATCGAGGCCTCGATGCAGATGCCGGTGGTTATCGACTTCTGGGCGCCCTGGTGCGGGCCCTGCCGCAACCTGACCCCGATCCTGGAAAAGCTCGCCGGCGAGTACAAGGGCAAGGTCAAGGTGGTGAAGATCAATTCGGACGAGAACCAG